>OGUH01000063.1_pt1 | contig 117728 bp, 105 predicted proteins | sample 1574661 | NCBI WGS metagenome assembly OGUH01 (sample SAMN03295822, study PRJEB24534) | human gut metagenome | isolation source: fecal sample 3 from infant 3 | host: Homo sapiens | place: USA: Pittsburgh, PA | collected 2014-07
TTTTACAGGAATTTCGGCTTAATGAGTCCCCATCCCGAGGAATTGCTGCAAATCTACATCATTTTAGGCCCTTTTGCTTCAAACCGAAGCGAAACGGGGGAAATTCCTGTAATTTTGCAGGATTCCCTTTCTGGAATAGTCGTCCATATCGAATTGCTGTATTTCTGCAGGATTTCGCTTACCGAATCGGCGTGCCTGGAAAAATCGTGGAGTTTGCGGATTTGGCCTGCCGGATGGGCGTGTCTAGGGAAATGGTGCAGTTTTCAGGATGGTGGAAATATCCATTTTCCTACTCAAAACTTCTTTCTCAACAGCCTGATATATGCAGGATTCGATGCAATCCCCTCTTCCGCCGCCCGTCTGCGGCCGTCTCTACGCCCCGCATTCGTCACATCTCCCCCGTTGTCCCGCCTCCGCCATTCGCCGCTGTCCTGTCTTGCCCCTCCTCATTTTTCATCCCTTTTACTGGTTTGATAACGAAGCTGGCATCAGGTATTCGGATCGGATTATTGAATCACCCGATTAGGTTCAGACAGGGAGGAAGTTGGTCATGCATACATTCAAAATCAAACGGATCTATGAGCAGGCAGACGGCAGCGACGGCATCCGCGTCCTGGTGGATCGGATCTGGCCGCGGGGAATGTCGCAAGAAAACGCACAGCTGACGGCTTGGATGAAAGACATTGCTCCAAGCGCCGAGCTGCGCAAATGGTTCAACCATGCTCCTTCGAAATTCCCGGAATTCCAGCGGCGGTATGAAGCCGAATTGACAAGCGCCGCGATACAGGCCGATATCCGGCAATTGATCTCCTGGGTGCGGGAGAGCGATGTGACCCTGCTGTACGCCGCCAAAGACGAGCAGAACAATCAGGCTGTCGTCCTGCAGCGTTTTTTGACCAACCGGTGGCGGGAGATGAGTTAAAGCGGTTGTATCCGGAAGCCGGCGAGCTCCCTGCTTGCGGTATCCGGCCCTCCTTTTTCCGTGGTTACATCGTGAGCTGCTGCCCCCGGTTCAGCCTCCGATCCGTATACAGCACCTTGATCATCAGTCCCATCGAGGCGGCGATAAGCAGCGACGGAATCCAGAAAATCGTTGGCGAGACTCCTTCGATCAGGAGCGGCAGAAAATATCCGATCAAGGAAGCGGTTTGCGAGATGAACACATAGAGACTGGCCCCGAAGCCTGCCCGATGGATGAACATGCGCTGCACATAGCCCATCCCGACGCCGTACAGCACCGAGACAAAGAAGGAATAGAGCGGCTGCACCAGGAAAAAGACAGGCAGCGATCCGCTCATGCTGTACGTCAGATACGTCATCAGCGCGAAGCCGCTGCCGAGCAGCAGTATCCGCTTGCTCCCGTATTTAGCCGCCCAGTACCCGGCCATCGTCATGAACAGCAGCTCGAAGACGGCCTGCGTGCTCCAGATGTAGGACATGAGCCGGGGATCGCGGAACAGCTCGTGCACGACGAGCGGGAGATACAAGCCCCGGATCGCGTCCGCGCAGGAGAGCAGCAGGATGGCGAACAGCATAATGAGGGAGAACGGCTCCCCTGCCCCGGACTTCTTGGCGGTCAGCGGCGAGGCCGTGATCTCCCGGTAGAACAGCAGCAGCAGGAACAAGGCGGCATAGCCCGCCAGATTGCCCCACAGGACGCCCTGGAACGTGGCGGCCAGATACAGATTGGCGCCGAGCAGCAGGCCGGTGAAGAAGCCGACGCTGTACGTGGCGCGGAGCCAGATCTGCGCGATCTCGACGACGCCGGGCGCGAGGCGCGTGAAATGATTGCGCGCCATCGCGAACAATTGCCCCATAATCATGCCCGAAGGCGCGGTAGCGAGCGCCATTCCGACGAGGGCCGTGGCGTAGCCGTCCGCCTTCATATAGATGAGCAGGCCGCCGATGCACAGCAGGGAAGCGATCATCGGAATCGTCTTCTTCCGCTTGATGCGGTCGCTTACGATGCCGACCGTAATCGTCAGCACCATATTGGAGAAGAGCGAGATGGCGAAAATCGAGACGATCTCGATTTTGCCCAGATGCACCGATTCCTGCAAATAGACCGCGTTCATCGGAGCGAGAATCCCGGTACCGATTCCGTACAGGAAAAGGGTGAGCACGAGCAGCCAAGCTCCCGGAATTTTGACAAACACATTGAAATCATGCCATATCCGCATGGAGAGAAACTCCTTCCTGGAAGCGCTTTTAGGTAGTTCAAAAAGTCCGCTTTTGATCGCGAAGCGAGTCAGGAAGTAACTCGGCATCGAATCTTGGATTCACTCTCGAAGAGCTTATGCTTCCGAAGTATGTTTCCTGCGGAAACATTTTAGCTGCTCATGTAGTCTTGCTACACTGCGCTGCTCCTACTCCTTACAAGGTTTGCGCAGCAAAAGCCGCTTCGGAAGCATAAGCCTCAGGTTCAAGCAACCTTCTCGGTGATGAAAGCCGGCCCATTTGAACATGAATTGAGACTTTACCTACCATTATGCGGCCAATCTTGCGCGAACGACAAGGATTTATTTTACAGGGCTGTATACGAATTCGGTTATATTGGGAATCGCCTTAACGCCCTTATATGTGTTATACTGGAAATATAAACCGGATAAGACAACGGCGTTTGAAATAAACATCATAGCCCGAACGACAATCGCGAAGCACGCGTTGTCCGCGTCTCCTCATAACCAGGAGATGTGGATAGCGCGTGCTTTTTACATGTTTGGATTTGCATGGAAAGAGCAGTCAAATATGATACAATGAGGAGGAAATCAGGTGAGAGTCGCCAATAGACGGCAAACGGAAAGACTTAATCCGAAAAACGATTTTTTGTTCAAACGGTTGTTTGGCGAGGAGGAAGGGAAGCCGCTTCTAATAAGCTTGCTCAATGCGATACTCCGCCGTGAAGGCGCTCCCCAGATCACCGATGTGTCGATACTGGAGGATACGAAGCTCGCCCGGGAGATAATAGAAGATAAGGAAGCCGTTCTCGATATATTATGCGAAGTCGATGGCCGCGAAAAAGTGAATGTCGAAATGCAAGTGCGCCGCTTTGTGCGTATGGATTACCGGAGCCTGTTCTATGTGGGCAAGCTGCTGACCGAGTCGCTTCACTATGGCGAACCTTATGATCGCATGCAGCGCTCCATTGGAATCAATATTCTCGACCACTACTATCTTCCGCTAGAAAAATGTCACAGCACCTTTCATTTATATGAAGACGATGATCGCCACTATATGCTGACAGATATTTTGGAGCTCCATTTTATCGAATGCCCGAAATTCCGGCAGTTGCCCTTTGACCTCCATGATCCGCTGCATCGCTGGCTGCGGTTTTTGGAACAGAAGGCCACTGCCGAACAATTGGAGGAGTTGATGATGTTGGATAAGGTATTCAAGGAAGCCGAGGACCGTCTAGCCCGCTTGGCTAGCGACGCGGAGACGCGCCGGCGCTATGCCCTGCGGGAAAAGGCCTTGCATGATCGCGCCAGCCTCCTGCAGGATGCGCATACGGCCGGGTTCCAGGAAGGGATCGAGCAGGGTATTGAACAAGGAATATATCAAACGGCACGAAACATGCTGAAGGAAGGGCTGGAGACGACCTTCATTAGCCGCATCACAGGGCTTGATGCCGCACAGCTTGAACGTGTGAAGGAAACGATGCTGCTTGAGCCTAAGTCGAACGGAACATCGGTGAATTGATCATCAAGCAGCTTGGAGATTTTCAATGGCAGCGCCTATCGTTTTACGATATGATAGGTATGCCGCTTGGCGGCGGGACTATGAAGGAACAGGAGACTGGGTGATAACGTGGTATCAATTAAAGATGTGGCAAGGCATGCGAACGTATCGGTTACCGTCGTGTCGAAGACATTGAACGGGTATACCGACGTGAGCGAGGAAACGAAGAAGAAAGTGATGAAGGCCGTGGAGGAATTGAACTATTCCCCGAATATGGTGGCCAAAAATTTAAAGCAGAAGGTAACGAAATCGATTGCGCTGATTTTTTCCAACTTCGAGCGTTCCAGCGGCAAAGACGGGGTCATCTTTCAAATTATGAGCGGCATCTACGAAGCCGCGATGAATTACAAGTATGAGGTCGTCATTTATACGCGCAGCCTGTCGGAACAGCAGGACAAGTCTTATTGGCAATTCTGCAAGGAACATAAGCTGTCCGGCGCGATCATTACCGGTCTGAAGACGACGGACCCTTATTTTCTCGAAATTGTGGACAGCAATTTCCCCTGTGTCGTGATCGACGCGGATATCGTGGGAGAGTATACGGGGTCGATTATGACGGATAATGTGAAGGCGGCCCGGCATGCGGTAGAGCATTTGATCGATTGCGGGCACCGGCGCATCGGGATGATCAACGGCCATGACTTCGCTGTCGTCAGCAAGCAGCGGCATGAAGGCTACGTCCAGGCACTGGAGGCCAAGGCAATCCCGTACGATCCGGCATCGGTAGTCCATGCGGATTATTCCGAGGGCATGGCTTACGATATCGCCGATCGTTACGTGAAGGAGAATCCGGAGATGACGGCGGTATTTTGCGCGAGCGACTTGATGGCTATCGGATTTATGAAGCGCTGCCGCGAATTGGGCATCCGCATTCCGGAAGATCTGTCCGTCATTGGCTTCGATGATATTGTGCTGTCGGACTATACGACACCGCGGCTGACGACAATCCGCCAAAATTTCAAAGGCATTGCGATGGCAGCCTTCGACCACGCCGTGCAAATTATCGAACACAAGGAGCGGGGAAAACATATCACCATTTCATATGAGCGAATTGACAGAGAATCGGTAAGGATGCTATAATCGACCCGAAAGCGCTTTCTGCAAGCTTATTATTTTTCACGAAATCGAAAACGATTTCGATTTTTTTATCTGCTGTCGAAAACGATTTCGATTGCAATCTGACACCGACATAATAGAGATCACAACGAGGAGAGAAGACAATGCTTGCGTACCGCAACACATCGCAATCGGACATGAAGCAATGGAGCTTCACCGAGCTGGAATTCAACCCGCTGGCTCAAGGCAAGTGCGAATCGATTATGTCGCTGGGGAACGGCTATATGGGGCTGCGTTCCGCGACGGAGGAAGCATACATCGGCCAGACCCGCAATCTGTTCGTCAACGGAACATTCAACCGGTTCGACGAGTTCGAGGTGACCGAGCTCCCGAATGCGGCCGACGTTACCCGGCTCGATATCTATATCGATGGCGAGCGCTTCAGCCTCGACACGGGCAAGACGGCGGAATACGCCCGCAGCCTGAATATGCGCGATGCCGAGCTGACCCGTTCGTTCGTCTGGGAGAACCGGGCAGGCAAGCGGGTGCGCTTTGCCTTTCGCCGCTTCGTCTCGCTCGACAACCTTCACCTTATCGGGATGAAGCTGGAATTGACGCCGCTTGATGAGGATATTTCGCTCCGCGTCGCATCCGGCATCGACGCCCAGCTCGGCAATTCGGGCAGTCAGCATTTCCATGAAGGGGAGAAGCGCATCTTCGATAAGACGGTAATGCAATTGATCCAGACGACGACCGAATCGAAGGTGGACTTCGTCCTCCATGCGGCTCACCGCTTCAGCCTGGAGGGCCGGCCGCTCCCTATCGAGCCCAAGATGGAGATCGAACGCCGCAAAATGGCGATGGAGTACGCATGCGAAATCCCTGCCGGCCTCACCTTCGAACTGCAGAAGCTGGCGAGCGTTCACACGAGCAGAGATGCCGGGCATGCGGCGGGTTATGATTTGTCCGTCATGCGGGAGCAAGCCCGCGAAGAGATCGGGCAGGCGCTTGCCGCGGGGTATGACGCCTTGTTCGAGCGCCACCGGCAAGCCTGGGCCGAGGTGTGGGACAAGTACCGATTCCGGATTGAATCGAAGCATGAGTTCGACCTGCTGGCGCTCCGCTTCGCGGTCTATCATCTCGTAGCCATGACTCCGGCGCACGACAACCGGATGGGCATCGGGGCGAAGGGATTGAGCGGCGAAGGGTATAAGGGGCATTCGTTCTGGGACACGGAGATTTTCATTCTGCCGTTCTATATTTACAGCGATCCGGATGTGGCGCGCAAGCTGCTCGAATACCGTTATCAGGGGCTGGAGGGCGCACGGCGCAAAGCGAAGGAGAACGGCTACGAAGGCGCAATGTATCCATGGGAGGCCGCGTGGCCGACCGACGGGGAGGTGACGCCGGTATGGGGCGCCGTGGACATCGTGACCGGGAAGCAGACGAAGATATGGTCCGGCTTCATCGAGCAGCATATCACCTCGGATATCGCATACGCCGTCTGGCATTATTACCAGGCGACCGGCGACCGGGACTTTATGGAACGCTGCGGCTACGAGATGATTTTGGATACGGCGAAATTCTGGGCCAGCCGTCTGGAATGGAATGAAGCGCTCGCCCGCTATGAGATAAATGAAGTGATAGGGCCGGATGAGTACAAGGAGCATGTCAACAACAACGCGTTTACGAACTATATGGCTCACTTCAATATGGAATTGGCGATACGATACTGCGAACTCGTGAAGCGGGAGCATCCGGAGTTGTTCCGGGGCCTGAATGAGCGGCTCGATCTGGATAGCGCCTATGCGGACTGGAAGCAGAAGATCGGGCGAATCTATTTGCCGCAGCCGAACGAAGACGGCGTCATTCCGCAGGACGATACGTATTTGCAGAAGCAAGTCATCGATCTGGCGAAATACAAGGCGCAGCAGAAGGTCGGCACGCTGTTCGAAGATTACAATCTGGATCAGGTCAATGAGATTCAAGTGTCGAAGCAGGCGGACATCATGATGCTGTTCTACTTGCTGGAACATAGATTTTCCGCCCATTTGAAACGCGCCAATTACAATTATTATGAGCCGAAGACGCTGCACGACTCTTCGCTCTCGTATTCCACGCACTGCATTTTGGCTAACGATTTCGAGGACAGCCGGCTTGCCTATAAGCTGTTCCGCAAGGCGGCCGAGATTGACCTGGGCCCCCATATGCACTCCTCCGATGCGGGCATTCATTCCGCTTCGCTGGGCGGGGTGTGGCAATGCGTCGTGATGGGCTTCGCCGGCATTCGGATGCTCGACGGCGCGCTCCATCTGAATCCGAGGCTGCCGCAGGAGTGGGAGCGCCTAACCTTCCCGCTGTACTGGAAGAATGCGCGCTTGAATGTGGACATTACGCATGATGCGCTGCGGGTCTCCACCGACGCGAATGAGGAACTGACACTGGTCATCCGCGGCATGGAAAAGAGCTTTCTCAACCAGCTTGAAATTCATTTATAAGGTTGCATCATCAACATATTCCTTGTCATGACTAGGGAGGTCACAGAAATGAAAAAATGGTCTGCAGCTCTCGTACTTACTCTGATTGTAAGCCTGTTGGCAAGCGCCTGCTCGTCAGGCGGGAATTCCACCCAAGGAGCGGACGGAGGCAAGGCCGCGGATGTCGTCGAACTGAAGTTCACGACCTGGGGCGAATTAAGCGGCGATTCGGTGGAAGCGAAGCTTGCCGAGGAATTCAACAACACCCATCCGAACATCAAGGTTACGTTCGAGCCGGTGCCGGGCGACGGCTATGCCACCAAACTAACGACCTCGCTGGCTTCGGGGCAAGCGCCGGACGTATTTCTGATTGGGGAAGGCGATTACTTCAAATATGTGGACAAGGGCGTCGTTGAGCCGCTGGACGAGTACATCCAGAGTGACAGCGCCTTCAATACGGATATCTTCCAGCCGGATTTGTTGAGCATGGGGAAGATCGACGGCAAGCTGTACTATTTGCCGAAGGATTTCAACCCGCTGGCGCTCTGGTACAACAAGCGCATGTTCGACGAAGCGAACATTCCATACCCGACGAACGACTGGACATGGGATGACATGATCAATGCCGCGAAGCAGTTAACGAAAAAAGACGATAAAGGCAAAATCAAAGAATTCGGCTTCAATGCGACCAAATGGGAATATCCGATCTACATCTATCTGTGGCTGCATGGCGCGGACATCGGGAACGAGGATGGAACGAAGGCGGAAGGCTACATGAACAGCGACAAGACGATCGCCGCGATGGAGAGCTATATCGCCCTATCCAAGGGCGATGATCGCGTGTCGCCGACGCCGCAGGATACCGAGACGATGGGCGGAGACTCCTCTATGTTCATGACGGACAAGCTGGCGATGATGATTACCGGCCGCTGGGTGAAGACCGACCTGGACAAATCAGACGTGCAGTATGGATCGGCCTTGATTCCGGCAGGTCCTGACGGCGAGCGCGCAAGCATCATTGCCGCGGCGGGCTGGGCGATGAATGCGAACGGCAAGCATAAGAAGGAAGCGTACGAGCTGATGAAGTGGCTGTCCGGAACGGAAGCGCAGAAGGCGCGTTCGGAGGGCGGCAAGGTTCTTCCGGCGACCGTCGCGGAATTGGATGAAGTGAAAAAGACGGAAGTGGTGGACAAGCCGGTTATCGAAATGATGGATTTCGCCAAAAAGCCAATCTCCATGCGTTCCGCCAACGCGCCGATCTTCACGGAGCAGTTCAACAAAGCCGTCGAGCGGATCCTGCTGGGCGACGCGACGGTCAAGGAAGCGCTGGATCAGGCCGCCAAGGAAGTGGACAGCAAGATCGGCAAATAATCAACGCGGGTGGGACTTGGCAACAACGCCTCACCCTCCCTTTCATGAGTAAGCCATAAGGATGAACATTCATGAAAAGACTGCGCTTATTCATTACGGAAATGGCCACTCCCGGCAGCGCGTCCATTTCTGATCGCCAAGGAGGTCGCTATGCGCAACTTACGCTCGGAGAAGGCAGGGTACTTATTTATTCTCCCCTGGTTTTTGGGTTTGCTCTTGTTTACATTGGGGCCGATGCTATTTTCATTTGTCCTTTCCTTCAGCAAGTGGGACATCATTACCGGGATCCAGTCGATCGAATTTGTGGGGCTGGATAATTTCGCGGCCATCTTCCAGGATGAGCTGTTCTATCAGTCCTTAAAAGTCACGTTTATCTTTGCCCTCGTCTCGGTGCCGTTATATCAGATGATGTCGCTATTGATTGCGATGCTGCTCAATATGAGAGCGCGCGGCATGAAGTTTTTCCGCTTGATCTTTTTCATGCCGTCCGTCATCCCGGCGGTGGCGGTATCGATGATGTGGATTATGATCTTCAACCCGGAATACGGAATCCTGAACCGGGCGCTGGCCTGGTTCGGCATCGAGGGACCGGCCTGGCTGCAGGATCCGAAGTATGCCCTCGGCGCCTTGATCGTGATGGGCATCTGGGGCATCGGCAATACGATCATCATTTATTTGTCCGGCCTGCAGGGGGTGCCCGAGGAACTGTACGAAGCGGCCGAGCTGGATGGGGCCGGGCGGCTCCGCCGGTTTGCCAGCGTTACGATCCCGATGATTTCCCCGACGATCTTCTTCAACCTGATTATGGGCATCATCGGCGGGTTCCAATACTTTACTCAGGCCTTCGTGATGACGAACGGCGGCCCGCTCAACTCGACGCTGTTCTATAACTTGTATTTGTATAACAAAGCATTCGTCAGCTATGAGATGGGATACGCCTCCGCATTATCGTGGATCTTGTTCGCCATCATCCTCATATTTACATTGATTGTCATTCGAAGCTCTTCCATGTGGGTGTACTACCACGGCGACGACGAGCGGGATTAAGGAGGGAAATCAGAATATGCAAGCCTCACGCCACAAAACCGACATCTCGCGTCTTCTATCCTTATTTCTGCTCATCGTCGGGGCGGCGATCGTATTGGCGCCGCTTCTCTGGACGGTGTCCACTTCCTTGAAGACGCCCGCCGAAGTGTTTATGGATTCGTTTTTGCCGAAGCGATGGAGATGGGACAATTATGCCAATGCGGTTACCGCCATCCCCTTTTTCCTGTTCTTGAAAAACACACTCATCATTTTGATCCCGGTCATGATCGGAACGGTCTTTTCCGCGGCGTTGTGCGCTTACGGATTCGCCCGCTTCCGGTTCAAGGGGAAGAAGCTTCTCTTCCTCATCCTGCTGGCGACGATGATGCTGCCGGGCCAGGTCACGATGATCCCGATGTTTATCCTGTTCAAAGAGCTGGGCTGGGTCGATACCTTTCTGCCCCTCATTGTCCCGGCCTTTTTCGGCGGCGGCGCCTTCAACATCTTCCTCATCCGCCAGTTCATGCGCGGCATCCCCCGGGATCTGGATGAGGCCGCCTTCGTGGACGGGGCATCGCGCTGGACGATCTTCACGCGCGTGATGCTGCCGCTGTGCAAGCCGCCGCTGATCGCCGTGTCCATTTTCACGTTTATGGGAGTATGGAACGACTTTCAGGGGCCGCTGATTTACTTGAATACGACGGAAAAATATACGCTGGCGTTGGGCTTGTCCATGTTCAAGGGCTTGTATAACGTCGAGTGGAATATGCTGATGGCCGCGACCGTGCTCATTATGCTGCCGGCCCTTATCGTATTTTTCTTCGCGCAGAAATATTTCATCGAAGGCATCTCCCTCTCTTCTGCGATGAAAGGATGATGCCGAATTTTATGGAGAACCGAGGCGAGCTAACATGACCAAAAGCGTGGGCAACCAGCGTCCTTATCCTATCTATGTGACCGCTGGGGAATACATTAAGGCGATCGGAACGCAGGACGGGCATTTTCCCGATTTCGGCCATCATGTCGCGAATGAGATGGGCGGCATATGGCTGCACCCGATCAAGTTGCTGGACGGCTTCTGGCTGCGCGTGACGGATGCGCGGCGCGGCATTGCCGTATGGGCCAAGGCCGATGAATTCATTACCCATCCATGGGGGAACGAGTTCCGTTACGATCACGGCCTCGGCCATATTCCGGTCTCGATTCGCCGGATCCAGTTCGCGCCGGAGCAGGAAAAAGGCCTCGTCGTCAGCTATGAAATCTGCAATTACGCCAGGGAAGACACCGAACTGGAACTGGAACTGGTCGCGCGTTCCGATTTGCGGCCGGTCTGGTTCTCGGATGAGATCGGCATTCATGACGGGGAACGGGACGCATGGCAGCAAGTGTCGGCGTCCGCCTGTCTGGCCAAGGACAGCGAGCATGAATGGTACGCCATGGTCGGCACCGATTGGGCGAAGCCGGACGTCCGGATCGATCCCGGTCTGATCGGCCCGGAATGGACGAGCGGCAGCGGGGCGGGAATGGCGATGAAGACCGAGGTCGTCCTCCAGCCGGAAGAGCGGCTGCGCTTCCAGGTATACGTGGCGGGCTCCTATTCGTCACGGTCGGAGTGCGTGGCGACGTACGAGCGGTTGGTCTCATCGCACCCGGAGCTGCTGGCGGCCAAGCAGCGCCTGTACGCGCGCATCGAGGAACAGGCGCAGCTTCAGATTGAGGGCGAGTCCCGCCTCAACGATATTTTTGCGTGGACGAAATGGAACAATCAATGGCTCGTGCAGCGGGTCGACGGCATCGGCAGAGGGCTGACGGCGGGATCGCCCCATTATCCGTGGTGGTTCGGCTGCGACAACTCCTACGCCCTGCAGGGCGTGGCCGCGATCGGCGACTTCGAGCTGGTGCGCGACACGCTGAAGCTGATCCGCGACACTTCGCTGCAGACGAACGGCAACGGGCGGATTATCCATGAGGTGACGACGATGGGGGCGGTGTCCAATCCGGGGAATACGCAGGAGACCGCCCATTATATTGCGCTTATCTGGGATATGTTCCGCTGGATTGGGGACAAGCAATGGCTGGCGGAGCATTATCCGTTATGCGCGCTGGGGCTGGAATGGCTGCTCGGCGAGATGGATCCGGACGGCGACGGGTTCCCGTCCGGCTACGGGATCATCGAGATCGCCGGCTTGAATATGGAGCTGATCGATTCGGCCGTCTATACGGCGCAGGCGGCCGGGGCCCTGGCTCGGATGAGCCGGGTGCTCGGCTGCGAAGCGGAGGCGGAGCGCTATGAAGCCAAGGCGGCGCAATTGGCGGAAGCAATCAACCGGGTCTATTGGTGCGAGCAGGAGGGATTGTATGCCGATGCGGTGGCGCCGAAGAAGGATGTCGAGCCGAAGGCCGGCTTCATGGCGGCGATGGCGGCCAAGCACGGTGCCGAAGATTACCGGGAGTATATCGACAAGCTGCTTCAGGCGGCCGGGGATGATCAGGAAGACCGCGGCTGGCTGCTGAACAAGAACTGGGTCATCGTCACGCCGATGGAAGCGGGCATTGCCGACCGGGAGAAGGGGAAGCAGGCCCTTGAGCGCATGCGGACCCCTGAATTCATTGGGCCTTACGGGACTTACTTGTCCGGAATGTTCCGGCAGGGCACGATGACGATCTCGACCGGGGCGCATGCGGTGGCGGAAGCGGCGTACGGCAATCCGGACGCGGCGCTCGATCTGCTGGATCGCATGATGAGCACGTTCTCGATGGCCTTGCCGGGCTCGATGAGCGAGATGTCGCCGGATTACGGCTGCGCGGTACAGGCATGGACCATTTACGCCCTGGCCGTGCCGATTGTGAAGCATCTGATCGGCATTCAGCCGGATGCTCACCGGAACGAGGTGCGGATCGCGCCGGATCTGCCGCAGGCCTGGCAAGGCAAATGCATCACCCTGAAGCGAATTCGCATCGGCGCAGCATGGCTCGATGTAGAGCTGCGCCAAGAGGCGGACGAACTGCGGGCCGGCGTGAATAATGAGCACGGGCTGCGCGTGACCGTGGAATGGAGGGGCAAGGCGATTACGTCCACGGAGCGCGCCATTCAGGTTACGATCTGACGAGACGACCGGGCAGTTGGAGGAGCCCTGCATGCGCTTGCGCAGCGAAGTTCCGCGGCAGGCTGTTTGTGCAAATATTTCGGAAGATAATTATAGTACCGATCCGGATCATTTGTTATGGTAGAGATACTTCAACCGAAGTTCCATACCAATTGACAACGCAGATAGCCTGCAAAGAGGTGTTGACGCAATGAGTATCAAGGCAATCTTGCTCGGGGCAGGAATCCGGGGCGCCGAAGTATATGCCAAGCATGCGCTGCAGTACCCGGAAGAACTGGAATTCGTCGCCGTCGCGGAGCCGGATGTGGAGAAACGAGAGGCGTTTGCGCGCTTGCATCAGATCGATGCCGGGCAAACGTATGGAGATTGGCGGGAAGTGTTCGCACGTCCGCGCTTTGCCGATGCGGTATTGATTTGCATGCAGGATCGGATGCACTACGAAGCCGCCATGGCAGCTCTGGAGCAAGGTTACCATGTGCTGCTGGAGAAGCCGATGTCGCCTTCTCCGACCGAATGCATAGAGATTGAAGCCGCCGCCCGCCGCAACCAGCGGGTGCTGACCATATGCTATGTCCTGCGGTATACGCCGTTCTGGTCGGGAATCCGTCAAGTCATCGAGGGGGGCGGGATCGGGAAGGTCGTGAATATCCAGCTGCGCGAAAATATCGGCTTCGGCCATATGGCGCACAGCTATGTGCGGGGGCCATGGCGCAGTACGGCAGAATCGAGTCCGCTTGTGCTCGCGAAATCATGCCATGATCTGGATATCATCCTGTGGCTGATGAACCAGGATTGCAGAAGACTGACGTCATTCGGTTCCCTCTTTCATTTCAAAAAGGAGAACATGCCGGAGGGCGCGGCCGAATATTGCACGGACGGCTGCATTCACGTGGACAATTGCTGCTACTCGGATTTGAGGTTTTATTTGGGAGAAGGACGCCGCCGCGCGCTGCACTTTACGCGGGACGGATCGGACGAGAGCATTCGGGAGACGATCCGGAGCACGCCTTTTGGCCGCTGCGTCTATCAATGCGATAACGATGTTGTGGACCATCAAGTCATTAACATGGAGTTCGTCAACGGAGCGACGGCTTCGTTCACGCTGTCGGCCTTCACGCATGACAGCACGCGCACCGTCCATATTTCGGGCACGCGCGGGGAGATTCGGGGCAATATGACCGATCAGGCGTTTACCGTCTACGATTTTGTCAGCGGGACGGCGCGGGAAGTTCAGGTTCATGATGAGGGCGGCGAAGGCTGCACACAGATGATGCGGGAGTTCTGCCGGCTTGCCGCCGAACCGGACAACCCCCATGCGATCGAAGCGCTGCGCGGCTCCCTGCAGAGTCATATGATGGCGTTCGCGGCGGAGGAGTCCCGGTTGAGCCAGGGCATGCCGATCGAGATTCAGGAGATGATCATGCGTTATCGGTTATCCTCGGCCAAAACGCTGGCTTCCGCGGGAGTATAGCGGCCTGGACGGGCCTTACTCGAACAGTCCGAGTTCCTTATAGACTCTAAGCGTTACGACACCGTCCTCGGGCAATTTTCGTTCTCGCTGGAACCGCTTGACCGCATAGGTGGTATCCGCGCGGAACTTCCCGTTGCATACGCCCTTGAAGTAGCCCGCGCTTTTTAACCGTGATTGCACCAGCTGCACATCTCCGCCCACGTCGCCTTCGGCCACGACTCTTGGATCATGGTTCAGCCCGCCCAACACATGCCCGTGAATCGTCACCTTCGTGCCGATCGGAACGAGCTCGAACAGCTCGATGACATCCCGGTTGCGCATCCGGACGCAGCCGTGGCTCAGATGCTGTCCGATGGAATATGGCTTGTTCGTCCCGTGAATGCCGTAATTTCCCCATGGGACATTTAAGCCGAGCCAGCGGGGACCGAAGGAGGGCCCCCAATCCTTTCCTTTATATATAATTTTGTACTCCCCGACGGGAGTAGGAGTGGCCGGATTGCCGACGGCGACGGTATAGGTCTTGAATTTTTCACCCTGTGCCCGTACGATCAGCTTATGACGTTCCGGATAAATGTCTATCGAATACAAGCCCTGGTCGGCGACCATCGGAAGCGGATCCTCCGGCAAGGAGGCATCCGCATATGCAGAGAGAGAAGATATTCCCCGAGTCAGACTCAGCAGGACGACCGCCATGGCAAGCATAAGGGCACGATATCGATAGCTTGGTGTAAAATGCTTCATTTCTGCCTCCACCGCATCAACTGATCCAAGTAGTTGGAGGTAGTGTGTCCAGATGCTGTAGTTTCATTCAAGGGTCAACCATTCTATAGGCAGGAGGTCTTCTATGAATACGATTCCGGTTGCCGTACCGGCGCAGCCAAGCCTGTTCCTGATTACAGGCATTATGGCATCAGGCAAATCCACGGTCGCACAGCTGCTTGCCGAACGGTTCGAGCGAGGCGTTCATGTCCGCGGCGACGTCTTCCGCCGCATGATCGTCAGCGGCCGGGAAGAGATGCTGCCCGAGCCGTCGGACGAGGCGATCCGCCAGCTTCATCTTCGCTACCGCTTGGCGGCTGCGGCTGCCGATGCCTACGTAGAGGCGGGATTCCACACCGTCGTGCAGGATGTCATCGTCGGCCCGGAATTAAGCACATTCATTGACTTCGTCAAAACGCGCCCGTTATATGTAATCGTCCTCTGCCCGCGGGCGGAAGCCGTGGCGGCCAGGGAGTCGTCCCGCTCCAAGCAAGGCTACGGGATTTGGACCGTGGACGTTCTCGATCGCATTTTGCGCCACGATTCGCCTCGGCTCGGCATGTGGCTTGATACGTCTGATCTTACGCCGGAAGAGACGGTCCGGGAGATCGAGCGCCGGGCATGGACAGAAGCGATCGTCCGGGCGTAGAATAGAGTAGCATGCAAATGGGGAAGCGCAAGGGGGATACATGATGGAACAGTGGGAATATAAGACGCTCAAGATCAAAACGGGAGGTTTTCTGGGAGGAAAGGTTGACGAGCAGGAGTTCGAGGAGGAACTGAACCGGCTCGGACTGGACGGATGGGAGCTGGTGTCCTGCTTCGATACGAATATGCAGGGCCAGTCCCGGGACGTGATCGCGGTCTGCAAGCGGAGGAAGGCGAGATGACCCGTGTTCAAGAACGGTAAGCTTGCGGTTCGAACGCTTCTGGCTGCCGATGCCCCCCTCCTCGTCCGTTGGCTGTCCGATCCGGAGGTGCTTCGCTATTACGAAGGCCGGGATCGTCCGCATGACATGGACATGGTAAGGAAGCATTTCTATGAGGATCAGGAAGAGATAACGCGGTGCATCATTCTGTACGAAGGACTAGCAATCGGTTATCTCCAGTTCTATCCGCTGTCGAAGGAGAATCAAGCCGAATACGGTATCAAGGAACCGATGAACGGTGTGTTCGGCATGGATCAATTTATCGGAGAGACCGCCTATTGGGGCAAGGGCATCGGCACGAAGCTGATAACGGCGATGGTCAATTACTTGATCGCGCAGCATCAAGCGGTCCGGATCTTGATGGATCCGCAGACGTGGAATGAGCGCGCGCTCCATGTGTATGAGAAATGCGGCTTCCGCAAGCTGGACCTGCTGCCGAAGCATGAATACCATGAGGGCGAGATGCGCGATTGCTGGCTGATCGCTTATGATGCGGCGGATGTAGTCCTGCCCGCTGTGCAATCGGGCGAGCCGGGAGGCATAGAGTATATCGACACGTTCACGGACGCGATGGAGCCCGCAGGCATAAGGACCAGAGACGAGGTCCATGCCGAAGGGCTGTGGCATCAGACGTTCCATTGCTGGATATGGACGCAGGAGAAGGATACGGCCTATCTCCTGTTGCAGCGCAGACATGTACATAAAAAGGATTTTCCCGGCATGGCGGATATTTCGTCGGCAGGCCATCTGGAAGCAGGCGAGACGCCGCAGGACGGCGTCCGGGAGCTGCGCGAGGAACTGGGCATCGAGCCGGAGCCGGGCAAGCTGGTCTATGCCGGCATCATCGCCGACTCCATCCTGCAGCCGGGTCTCATCGACAATGAGTTCTGCCATGTTTTTTTCCATCGCTATCATGGAGCAATCTCCGAGTTCCGCCTGCAGGAAGACGAGGTCGACTCCATCGTCCGGGTCGAAGCGGAAGCGTTCCGCAAGCTCTGCCTCGGCGAGGCGGACGTCATTCCCGCTGAGGAGTTCATCCGGGGAGATGGTGAGCGCGGCGCACAGATCCAGCTGACCATGGGCGATATCGTTCCCCATGAACCGGGTTATTTTACGTTTGTGCTTGATCATTTACAGCGCCTTATTGAATAGCATCGGCTTATCCAGCGGCGGCATGAAGCTTGCTGTCCTTACACGGACTGTCTATACGGCGGTCTGTTTTTTTATAGGGAGAAGCTGCATAATTGAATGGACAGGAACATCAAATGTCAATGATTACATACATTTACAATGATAAAAAATATGTTATGGTTAGAGTGTATTTACCTAAAAAAGGGGATGATTGGAGTTATGAAGAGGTTGGTAACGATGGTATCCATAGTAGCTCTATGCATTGCCTCGCTCTCCACGATTGCTTCCGCGAACAGTAAATACACCTGGCCCGTACCCGATTCCACGCGAATAACCCAAGGCTTCAAAAGCAACACCCACAAAGGCATCGACATTGGGGCGAAGAAGGCCGGCGCCGCCGGCGATCGAATCGTCGCCTTCTATGGCGGGACCGTAGCCCGATCAGGCTGGTCCAGCAGCTATGGCTGGGTCGTCTATGTTCATCATGTCATCAACAGCACCAACTATCAATCCCGCTATGCTCATATGCATAAGACGCCTGCCGTATCCGCCAATCAGAACGTTGGAAAAGGGGCCACGCTCGGGTATATGGGGAAGACGGGAGATGCGACGGGAGTTCATCTTCATTTCGAGACAAGGAAATGTACGGGCGCCTGCAAAACAGATAATTCCTCCACTCCGGTTAATCCTATCACGAATTTCTTTCCCGAACATGCGGGAAAAGTGCCGAAATCGCTTGTGTATGGGGAGACAGACTCGGAACAAGTGGATGACTTGTTCGATGAGATCTTCTACAGCGTAGAGGAAATTCTGAATATGACCGGGGAGGAGCGGTTATCGAAGGGGATTCCGTTAGAATAGCAATACTTATGAGAATATATTATAGACAGAGGAGTTAACCGATGAAAAAATCGATACTCGTACTCGTTTCCGTCATCTTGCTGCTCACCGCATGCGGCACTGCGCCTTCATCCGCGGGGAAGGAGGGCAAGAAGGTCACGGTTCAGACCGTGCTGCAGGTGATGGAAGAGACCGCGCCCCCGCCGTTGACGAAGGAAACGCTGGAACAGACCCCCGCTATCCCGCTATTTCTATGGCTGCGCGATGTGGAGTCGTGGACGAACGGGCTGCTTCGCTACTCGCAGCGCCTGACCTTGAACGAAGAGGACAAAAAAGCTTTCTTGACAGCGCTGGGCCGCTACTACAGCGAAGAACAAGCCAAGCGCCTGTTCGATTCGTACTTCCAGGCCGGCCCCGAAGGAACCTACTCCTTCAAGGAGCAGGAGACGTTCGGCGTTCTGTCCTCGATTCATTTCGGCTTGAAGTCGAGCAAATCGGAGGCGGACGGTCGCTATCAGATTCAGATATCCGGACAGTATAGCGACAGCCTGGAAGAGCTGGTAGAAGTACAGGTGGAGGAGTCGGTAACGATTCTGGCGGATAAGCTTCTCATCGATCAAGTGGAGGCAGTCCGACCGTAGCAAGGAATGAAGACAAGGGCATGACACGACAACCCAGTGCCGCGGCACTGGGTTTGTTGGCTTCGGGAACGCCTACTATAATAGATATACATAATCTAGCAGGCGGGGAAGGATACCTGTTTTTTTAATGAATGGAGGATGCCGAATTCGTCACAAGGCAGTTGGATCTGCACCTCGCGCATATGCATCCGGTGTTGTTCCAGCCGGTGGCCGAAGGGTTTCCCGCGGAGATGAGGCTTGAGACTGCCTGATCCTTTCTGCTTGAGATTGCTCCTTTCTTCACAAATGGACCTAAAGACATAGTTATATAGTCGCTGTTCGTCGAAAGAACGTGTAATAACACCTGCGCCAATAGGAACAATTTGCGAACAGAGGATATTCACGGATTGTACAATCCTGTATAGTATGTTTTGGAAAAATACATAATACCATGTTCTGGGAGGTAAACAATTTGAAACGATCGATTCATAAAGGAGCGGCGGCCCTGATTGCCCTCGTGCTGCTCCTCTGCGGAGCTATGCCCGCAGCGGCAGAGGAAGACATTCAATGGGTCGAAGGCAAGGGTCAACAGGTACAGCTCGATAACGGAATCGCTTCCTTTAAGCTCGAAGAGGGCTTGATTTTTCTGGACGGGAAAAATACGAAGGCTTGGAAAAAACAGATCAAGTCGGTTCCGAGCGAGGAAGAAATCGGTGCAGTCATTCCGGATGAGGAGGACTCGACTTGGATTGCGCTCTTCGAATATACCGATTCCGGTTATATCGAAGACAGCGAGAAAGACGACATTGACGCGGATGCTCTACTTGACAGTTATAAGGAAGGAACGGCCGAAGATAATAAGGAGAAGGATCCGAGCATGCATCTGTTCGTCGATGATTGGGATGTGAAGCCGACCTATGATGCGGACACCAACAGACTCGTCTGGTCTTTGCTAGCGCATAATGCGCAGAATGAGAAAATAATTAATTATAATATGCGCGTGTTGACGCGGACCGGTTATATATCGATTATCCTCGTCTCCGATCCCGAACATCTGCAGGCTGATCGGAAGGAGCTGGAGCAGCGGGTGATGTCTACCTTCCAGGTCACGCAAGGCAAGCGGTATGAGGACTTCGATAAATCAACGGACAAAAAAGCGGAATACGGATTGACCGGACTCGTGCTGGGCGGAGCCGGATTGGCGGTCGCCAAGAAGCTCGGATTTCTGGCCGTGCTGAAGAAGTTCTGGATCGTTATTGTCGCGGCTATAGTCGGCGTGTGGCGTCTCGTCACCGGCAAGAAAAAGAAACAGGAAGAGTCCGCCGAAGCGCAAAATGAGATGCCAAACGATCAGAGCGAATCCGTGCGGGACAACAATACGCCGCCTCCGCCGGCCACCTGACCGAACCGGGAGTGTCCCCAACAATCATGACCGCTTAAAACTTGAATAGAAGAAGGAGCAATGTCCATGACCTCCATGATGAACTACCCGCCGCAAACCGACCTGGACAGCCATGAGCAAAGCGCAAAGCAATTATTCAACAAGGTATGGGAATGGATGGAGAAGACGGATCGCACCCCGGAGGAAACCGATATGATGATCCATGCGGCGCATGCATCGCGGTATCATTGGGGCGTCGTTGGGCGCGAGCTCCAGTTCGCCCGCGGGGAGTGGCAGATCTCCCGCGTCTATGCCGTCGCGGGGATGGCGGAACCGTCCATGTATCATGCCAGACGCTGCATAGATATTTGCCGCAAGTTCAGCCTGGGGGCATTCGACACCGCCTATGCTTATGAAGCGCTGGCGCGGGCGGCCAGTCTGATGAACAAGGCCGAAGACGCGGCCGGATACAAAATGAGGGCGGAGGAGCTTGCCCGTCATGTGGACGAGGAAGAGAGGCTGAAGCACCTTCTCGCCGATTTGCAGACGATCTAAAAGAAAGCAAGGAAATACAGCGCCCCTGCGTGCGGGCGGCCGGAGAATGTCTCCAGGCCGCCCGGCGCAGGGGCGCTGTTCCGTGATTCCCTCGCTTCAGGGAGCGATTAGATGGCCCAGTTGCCGTTGCGGAACACCGGAACCACGGTGCCATCCTTCAGGATGCCGTCGATGTCCATCTCGGCGGAGCCGATCATGAAGTCAACATGCGTGATGCTGTTGTTGACGCCGTTCGCATCCAGCTCTTCGCGGGACATTTTTTTGCCGCCTTCGATGTTGAAGGCATAGCCGCTGCCGATGGCCAGGTGGTTGGAGGCATTTTCGTCGAACAGCGTATTGTAGAACAAAATATTGGACTCCGAGATCGGAGAATGATGCGGCACGAGCGCCACCTCGCCCAAGTAATGCGAGCCTTCGTCCGTGTCGACCAGATGCTGCAAAATCTCCTGGCCCTGCTCGGCCTCGACATTGACGATGCGGCCGTTCTCGAAGGTAAGCTTGAAGTTGTCGATCAGATTGCCGCCGTAGCTGAGCGGCTTCGTGCTGGACACATATCCGTTCACGCCGTCCTTCTTCGGCACGGTGAACACTTCCTCCGTCGGCATGTTCGCCATGAACGGAATCTCCTTCTCGTTCGTGCTGCCGGCTCCTACCCATACATGCTTCTCCGGAAGCTCAATGGTCAGGTCGGTTCCCGGAGCGCGGTAATGCAGCTTGTGGAAATGATGCCCGTTCAAGATATCGACTTTCTTATGTAAGTTGGCGTTATGCTCTTCCCAGGCTTGAACCGGATCGTCCGCATAGAGACGCACGGAAGCGAAAATCGCGTCCCACAGCTTCTCTACCGCTTCTTCGCGTCCCGCGTCCGGAAACACCTTGGCAGCCCAGTCTGCGCTGGCTGCGCCGACGACTGTCCAGCTTACCTTGTCCGCTTGCACCGCCTTGCGGTAATGGTCCAGCGCCTGGCCGGACGCCTTCTGGAAGTTGCCGATGCGCTTCGGATCGATTCCTTTGAGCAGATCCGGGTTGGACGAGACGATGGCGATGAAGGCGGCCCGCTTATCGACGAACGTATTCCGCTTCAATGCTTCGTATTCCGGATATTCCGTGAACATTTCGTCAGCCGCCTTTTCATACTTCAAGCGGGACAGTTCCTCGTCGATCCAATCGACATGGACGTTGGATGCGCCGGCTTCATACGCTTCGCGAGCCACCAGGCGGGCCAGCGGGGCGACCTCGGTGGTGGCCGTCACATACACTTCCTGTCCCGGCTGCACGTTGACGCCGACCTTGACGATGAGGTTGGCATATTTTTTCAAATTCTGTTCGAATGTTGCTGCAGTCATCGGAATCCTCCTCAATATAAAATGGACCTATGTTTTCAATATAACTCATTTCCGCGATGCAATCAAAAGCCGGCGGGACGATAAGCTTGCGATGAATTGAGCCATTTGAAAATATCCTCTCCGCCGCCGCCTTCATCCCATACAGGAACGGAATCTGCTCGAAGCGGTGCTTAGACAGATAGTCGTCTACCGATTCATGGAAAAAACGCGATTCCGCATGTCCCCAATAAGCGCTGCGCATCGTTCAATGATGGCCTGATTCCGCGGTATCCTGGCTCGTCGCCCCGGCGTATGGCGGCAGCTTGTCGGCGTATACGGGACGGGAGTTAGCGCGGCCCGCTTGCTGGTCTGAAGCCGTGAATAGGCCAAGAAGCCGGGGAATCCCCCGGCTTCTTGGCTTCGAGCACATATCTATGGTCCGCTCCGCTCGCAAGAGAAGAGCGCTCTGATTGTATCGAATTAAGGGGCAACGGAACGCAATACCGTACAGTCGCCTTCCAGCGCGTAGGCGCCGAGGTTCGCGGGGAGAAGGAAGCATTCTCCGGCCGCCAGCGGCAGCTCCTGATCGGCCCAGCGCAGCGTGCCCGTGCCTTCGCATACGACGAGGATGACGAAGCTGTCCGGCGTCGTGGACAAGCTCCACGGCTGCTTGACGATGCCTTTTTCCACGCGGAAGTAAGGCGATTCCGCCAGCGTCAGCCACTCATTCGGCTTCGCGTTGTCGGTCTTCATCCGGGTCGCGCCTGCGCCTTCGTACGCGATGACATTCAAGGAGTCGTCGATATGCAGCTCGCGCGGCTTGCCGTCCAGGCCCGGACGGTTATAGTCATACAGGCGGTACGTCGTATCGGAGTTCTGCTGCACCTCGGCGACGACGACGCCGGCGCACAGCGCATGCACCGTCCCGGCCGGAATGTAGAAAGAATCGCCGGCCTGGACGGGAACCTCCTGCAGCGCCTCCATGATGCGGCCTTCCGCGATCGCCGCGGCCAAGGCCACGCGGTCGGTTCCTTCCTTCAGGCCATAGATGATTTTGGCCCCTGGCTTGGCATCGAGCACGTACCACATCTCGGTCTTGCCCAGCTCGCCTTCCGGCAGCCCTTCATAATCGTCGGTCGGATGCACCTGCACCGACAGATCGTCATTGCAGTCAAGCAGCTTGATGAGCAGCGGGAAGCGGCCGTTTTTCTCGGAGAAGCCTTTCTTGCCGAACCATTCTTTGCCGTATTGCTCGCGCACTTGATCGAGGCCTTGGCCGGCCAGCTCGCCATTGATGACCTTCGTCGTTCCGTTCGGATGGTCTCCGATCATCCAGCCCTCGCCGATATGTCCTTCCGGCAGCTCCAGGCCGAATTGCGTCAGCGCGCGGCCGCCCCAGACGCGTTCCTTGAACTCAGGTTGAAATTTCAGTGGGTATGGTGTTGTCATGTTGTCTCTCACTCCCGTTGTCTCTATTTGGTGGTCTTATGGAAAAATTCAAGCCACTCGCCGTCCGGCCCTTTGAAAAAGAAGTAGCGGCTGCCGTCCGGCAGGGTGACGATTTCCTGATCGATAAGCCCGACAGAGCCGAGCGATTCAATGCGGGCGAATTCGGCCTCGATATCGTCGACGGTGAAGGCGATATGGTGAACGATCCCTTCGGCAGGGAGCCTGTCGCTGTACCCTTCGATCAATTCGATCTCCGATTCGTCCGCTCCCGGGAAGCCGAGAAAAGCGAGACGAAGGACGCCGTTCGTATGTGTCAGCGCATGTTTTAGCTTCATGCCGATCACTTCTTCATAGAAGCGGATTGAGGTCTCCAGCTGCTTGACCATGATGCCGGTATGTTCGATCTTGCGGACAGCCATATCGTTCATCTCCTTGCCGCGGGTTCGGCGCATGCTCTGCGTCCGGAACCGCCCTGTCTTATTTTACCGCTCCGCGCTTCGGGAGCGTGCCTTCTCGACCGCGATGACGTAAGGCGCCTCCGGCCGCTGGAGCATGCGGTAGACGACCGCCTGGCCTCTGGCGGCGGGCAGTCCCTCCGCCCAGGAGCGGACGGCGTCCGCTTCGCGGTCGCCCCCCGCATGGCCCGGGTACACGACGGCGGTCAGCACCCCGCCCGGACGGAGCAGCGTCAGAGCGTCCTCCAGCGCCGCCAGCGTCGTGGACGGCTCCGTCATGACGCGCTTGTCCGCGTCAACCGCCGGCAGATAGCCGAGGTTGAACATGACGGCTGCCGTCGTCCCGTGCCATGCCGGGGGCAAGGCACGGGTCATCGCTGCATGGCTGTGCTGCCGCAGCTCGACCCGCCCGCCGCCGTCCGCGCCGAAGGCGTCCTCCAGACGGCGGCGGGTCAGCTCGAGCGCCGCCGCCTGGATATCGAAGGCCGCCACAGATCCGCGCGGCCCGACAAGCCGGGCGAGGAAGAGCGTGTCCACGCCGGTGCCCATCGTCGCGTCCACGGCGCGATCGCCCGGCTGCACGCGCTCCTTCACGGCCTGCTGCGCGAAGCTGAGTACGGAGAGGAATCCCATGTCAACTCTCCCTCCACAGCTTGCCCTGCCACGTGCCGCGGCGGCGAAGTTCGGCGTCGATCGCGTTCAGCACTTCCCACTTGCGCAGGCTCCACATCGGCCCGATCAAGAGGTCGCGCGGGGCATCGCCCGTCACGCGGTGCACGATCATCTCGGGCGGCAGCATCTCCAGCGTGTCGACGATCAGCTTCACATATTCATCCATCTCGAGGAAGCGGAGCAGGCCCGCTTCATATTGCTTCACCATCGGCGTTTTGCGCATCAGATGAAGCAGATGGAGCTTGATGCCCTGCACATCCATACGGGCAACCGCCGCTGCGGTCTCCATCATCATCTCATGCGTCTCCTGCGGCAGTCCATATATAATATGGGTGCAGATGCGGATATTGTGCTTGCGCAGCTTCGCGACCGCCTCCTCGTAGCAAGCGGTGTCATGCGCCCGGTTAATAAGGTTCGAGGTCGATTCGTGAACCGTCTGCAGGCCCATCTCCAGCCACAGATAGGTGCGTTCGTTCAGCTCGGCCAAATACTCGACGACATCATCCGGCAAGCAATCGGGACGGGTCGCGATGGACAGGCCGACGACCCCGGGCTGCTCGAGGATGACCTCGAAATAGTCGCGGAGCGTATCGACCGGCGCATACGTATTCGTGTAGGCCTGGAAATAGCCGATATAGCGGGCGTTCGGCCATTTCGCGTGCTGCCGGCCGCGAATCGTATTGAATTGAGTCACGAGATCGTTGCGGCGGGAGCCCGCGAAATCGCCGGAGCCCCGCGAGCTGCAAAAGGTGCAGCCGCCGATAGCGATGCGTCCGTCCCGGTTCGGGCAGGTGAAGCCGGCATCCAGCATCACCTTGAATACTTTGCCCCCGAACTGGCGGCGCATCTCGGCGTTCCATGTATGGAACCGCTTGTCTCCCCAATCGAGGGGGACAGGCGGACGTTCAAGCTTCGGATATTTCAATGATGACAAGCCCTTTCTTGATCGAAGTCGCCCTAGGACGGAAGCGGCTGCTTCCGGTTCCGGGAGCGTGCGGCAGCGCCAGGGCGCAAGCCGCCGCCGGCCTGCCGCAGCGCGCTTCGCGGGCGGCAGGCGGCCGTGGTTTTATTGTAGCAGATATCGCCGGAAAAGCGAAGATAAGGACCGTGCGGGCGAGGGGAGGGACGGCACGCACGCTGGTGACGATTATCCGTCTCGCCGGCATGAACGGCATCGGAGAGAGGGAGCCGATCGCGGAGAGAACCGCCATGCCCCGGCCTGCCGCCGTTCCCGCCCGGTTGGCGCCGGAGGCGCGGGGATTGGGAGTGCCGAACCTTCTTTCTGCCTGGGCGGTGCTATGCCATTCCTGCTATGCCATTCGTGCCTCGGGGGAGAGGACAGGCTTCGGGCCGCTTAGCCGCTCTTGCTTCTCGCTTCTCTGATCTTCATCTCGGATTCCTCCTTCAAGACCCGCAGGAACTCGGCGATGTCCATATTCGATTGCGAGAATTTGAGCATGCTGCCGCCGATGTCGACATATTTGTCCCAGGGGCTGATCTTGGCCGGCGGCAGGGCGGGCTTGCGCTTATAGAAGGCGGAGACGTTTTTGCCGTTGAAGATTTCCACGCTCTCGCCGAAACGGCTGACTACGTCAGGGTTGTTGAACAACGGCGGCGCATCGCCGATCTTGGCCAGCTCCGTCTGATGCTCTGGCGACAAATACGCCATCAGCACCCGGAACGCTTCGTCCTTGTGCGGGCTGTACTTGTTGATGACGAGCAGGTTGCTGCCCGCAGGCGGAGCGGCGTCAGGGGCATCCGGCCATACCGGAAGCGGGGCCGCCTCCATGTTGGCGGCGACCTCCGGATCGCCGACGCCCCAGCGAAGATATTCGATCCAGGTGACGATCATGGCGACGTTCTTCTTCGGAAATTCATAATCTGTGCGGGCTTCCGGATCCGGACTCACGATGCCCGGGATGCTGTAAATGCGCTTCATAAGATCCAGGTACTTCGCTACGGCCGGTTCCTTGTCGATCCGCACTTCACCTGTATCCGGATCGGTCAGATTGACCGCCAGCTGCTGCAGCGGCACGGTCACCTCGCCCGAGGCCATGCCCGGCCCCATTTCGAGACCGCGATACGGGATCCCGTCCCGCTCGGCGGTCATCTGCTTCGCCATCTCGATGACTTCGTCCCAGGTCATCCGCTCCCCAGGATATTCGACTCCGAATTTATCGAAGACTTCTTTGTTGTACCAGATGCCGTAAGGGCTGTATTGGATCGGAATGCCCATCATGCGGCCCTGGCCCTCCTTGTCCATGGCGCGAATCGACGCGACGAGCGAATCATCCAGCGTACGGAGGTCGAATCGATGCTTGGCGATCAGAGCGTCCAGCGGTTCGATCATGTCGAGCTCGTAGAGCGGGGCCAGCCCCCAGTTGGCGAAGATGATGTCCGGCACGATCTGCTGCGCGTTCAGCTCCTGAAGCGGCTCCAATTCCGCCCGGGAATCGACGAGCTCCAGCTTCACATTCGGCAGCAGCGATTCAATGCCGCGGTACCGTTCCTCGAAGGCGCCTTCTCCCCAGGGGTACAAAATTTTGATCGTAACCGGTTCCCCGCCCGTCTCTTCGGCAGGGTGGGAGGTCTCCGGCTCATCGGTGGCCGGAGATTCGGCAGCGGCGGGAGCGGTTCCGGCCGCCGGAGGAGGGCTGCCGGAACCGGAAGAGCTGCAGCCCGCGGCGGCAAGCAGGAGGATGAGAAGGACGGGCAGCATCGCTTGGAAGCGCTTTCGCTTATTCATTCACGATGGCTCCTTTCACAGTGGAGGATAAGTGTGGCGGGTCGTGACCGCTACCTTCATTATAGGAAGGGCGCTGTTAATTTAGTGTTAACGTTTGACGGAACCGATGCTTTGCAGATGTCCAGGGAAGCGCAGACAGAGAGACGGCAGCCCGCTCTTTACAATTGCGTGCCCGTCATGCAGAATAGAAGATTAGAGCATACTGAGGTTGGAGGAAAACAGATGCGTTTACGAGGTAAAAAAGGGGCTCCGGAGCTGCTTCAGCAATCGAAGATTGCGATCCTGGACCCTCAATCGGCACGAGGCCGCTGGCATGAGATCTTCGGGAACGGCCGTCCGATCCATGTGGAACTGGGCATGGGCAAAGGCCAGTTCATCAGCACGATGAGCAAGCTGCACCCGGATGTGAACTTCATCGGGATCGATATGTACGATGAATTAATCGCGCGCGCTTGCGAGAAGGCCGAGGCGCTCCGGGGAGAGCTCGGCGTGGACACCGGGGCCAACTTGAGGCTGGTGCGGGCGAATATCGAATATCTGGAATCCATTTTTGCGGAGGGCGAGATCGAGCGCATTTTTCTCAATTTCAGCGATCCGTGGCCGAAGAAGCGCCATGCGCGCCGGCGCCTGACTCATCCCCGTTTTATCGAGAAATATAAGCACGTCCTGAATGAACGCGGAGAGATCCACCAAAAGACGGACTCGGTGGCGCTGTTCGAGTACTCCTTGAATTCCTACGCCGAGGTCGGTCTTCAGATGCGGAACATCTCGCTCGATCTGCACCGGGACGGTCCTCATCCGGAACATGTCATGACGGAATACGAAGAGAAATTCTCGAGCAGAGGCATGAACATTCATCGCGTGGAAGTTCTGGTGGGACGCGAGGCTTACGAGCAGTACCGGGCTTCGCTGCCCTACGGCAACGAAGGACGGAGCGTCCCGCAGCGATAATGCGACAGGTTAGCCGCCGGCCCGGGCGATGCCCGGAAGCCGGCGGCTTTGTCCTGTGCGGCTGCAGCAAAACGCCCGGCCCTGGAGCGAGTCCAGACCCGGGCGGGGGATTAAAATGGATAAGTCAGGCGGAGGAACTGCCGGAAGGCGGCTGCTCGTAAAGCATGCTCAAAATCGCGTCGGCACACGCCTTCGGGTCATAACGCGAGGCATTCAGCTCGAATTCGCGCCGCCGCGAGGCGACTTCCTCATAGCGGTACGCCAGCTTGTTCATCCAATTCGTTATCGTATGAGCGTTCTCGATTCGCTCGCCATATCCTTTTTCCGTAAAGTAATGCAGGTTCTCTTCTTCCTGGCCCGGCAGCGGTTCGTAGAACAGCATCGGAATGCCCTTCGCCATCGCTTCGGTGCAGGTTATTCCGCCCGGCTTCGTCACCAGCAGGTCGGATACGTCCATCAGCTGATCGATCTGCTTCGTATAGCCGAACAGGCGGATATTCTCATGCCGGAATCTCGGGTTGTCCAGCAGGCGCTGGCGGAGCTTCTCATTGTCTCCGATACAGAACAAGAACTGGATATCATTGCGCCAGCGGGTCAGCAGCTCGCTGGAACGGGTCGGGTCAATGAGTCCCCAGCCGCCGCCCATGACGAGGACGGTCGGGAGCTCCTTCAACCCGAAGCGCCGGCGGATGGCGGCCTTCGTCTTGCGGTCATGGGTCTCCCAGAACTTCGGATGAACGGGGATGCCGGTCACCAGGATGCGATCGGAAGGAACGCCATGGGATTCCAGCTTTGCCTGCACTTCAGGCGTCGAGACCAGATAGCGGCTAACGCCGGGGCTGACCCAGGTCGCATGCGCGTCGTAATCGGTAATGACCGTGCAGAGCGGCACATCCAAGCCCAGCCGCCGCAGCCGCGAGATAACGGCATTCGGAATCGGATGCGTGCATACGATCATGTCCGGCCTCAGCTGGCGCATAACCGTCATCGCCTGCGTATAAAAGACGCGATGCAGAGCCATCGTAGTCAGCCTGTTCAACGATTTGTTATATTGGGTCCTGTACATGAAGCCGACCAGCTTGGGCTGCACGCTGACGGTCTTCCGGTAGGCCTCGATAATGAGCGGCGCCGTCCGCGGATTCAAAAAGCTGCCCAGCTCAATCACGCGCGTCTGCACATGCGGGGACAGCTTGCGGAGGCTGACGGCCAGAGCATGCGCAGCCTGGGTATGCCCGGCCCCGAAGCGCTCCGACAGGATGAGAACCCGCTTCTTGCCTTCCTTATCGTTCGTAAAAGCGAAGCCTGCCGGTACTGACCATGTGACAGGTTCCTGCATATAGGTCACCCTTCTATCCTAAGTAATGTTACTTCCTGATTGGCGAATCCGCGGCCTCATTATGTCCAGAAGGAGACCGTGCCTACGGCCGCCCCGGTTCCGATCAAGGCCCCTGCCAGGCAGTCGGAAGGATAATGAAGGCCGAGATACATGCGCGACATCGCCACGATCAAGGCGACGGGAAGCAGCGCCCAGGTCAAAATCGGAAAGGCCATCATAATCGGCATGACGATCGAAAAGATGGCCGTCGTATGTCCCGACGGGAACGAATGGTCAATAAGAGGCTTGCGAAACGTTCGTATACCGGGCAGCGCCAAGTGGGGGCGAACCCGCGGGTACCATTTTTTGATAAGAAAAACGGGAATATGGCTTACAGCCAGCGCAACCAGACACTGCCAGCCAATCCGGCTCCAAGGGTCAGGCGCGAACAGGCCAAGGATAAGCGAGAATGCGATCGTGAATGTCGCTCCTCCAAGATGAGTCATTGTATAGAGCACCATGTTCATCCAGTGATGATGAAGACGCTGATTAATCCACAGAAACAACTGCCGTTCACGGTATCCAAGCCACGCGATAACACGGGTCAACATGTCACCCCTCCGTTATGCGATAGATTTTGATGCAATCGTAACAACTTTACATTAACAGAAGATAAGGATTTTGTGAATTTTTGATGTACCCCTTCCTTGGAACCGAGAAGCATACTTAATCATATTTATATTTGGTCATAATTTCAATCACATTATGATGAAGACGCATGCCGATTGGCGGCGAAGCTTGACGAAAGATATCCCGCCCCCACAGACTTCTCTTTTGTCTCTAGGACGTTACTCCTGATTGCAGCCACGGGCTCCTGACGGATGTTTCACTTTCGGATGCAACGGGTAACATGGTGATATCTGCAAGTTAGCCTCGTCAGGTTGATTTTGGTCAGCAACCTTTGCATGGGCTCTTACGTTATAATATGATGTAGGCGTATGCCCATGCGGTCCAGGGCAAGGCGGAAGATGCCTTTTTGCTCGGGTTCAGTATCTTTTTTTGACGAAATGGGGGTCCAAAGCCATAATTTCTTAGCATTTGGACGAAAATAAAGAAAATACCCCGTCAGAGCCCGAACGCCTGCCACTTCACGATCATTCTTGCTTGAATATGAAGCAAAGAACGCATGAAAGCCAATATTAGGTTTTTGACAAACGGATGCAAACGTTAGAAAATCGGGATCGACCGTTTTCTGCCGGGGTAAACATGACAAAGGCCTGCCATGAAAAACAAAGAAAAGGCAGGCTTACAGAAAAAGTGAAATATCATCAGGGGTTAAAAGGGGGACACCAACATGGTGGATAAGTTATTTATCGGCTTGCAGGTGTTGTTGGCCGCGCTCGGGGTCTATCAATTCACCTTGTCGCTGTTCGGCATTTACCGTGAAAAGAAACGACGAAATTACGACCCGCAGAAATCGTTCGCCGTCATTGTGGCCGCGCATAACGAGGAAGCGGTCATTGGAGTGCTTGTCGAGAACTTGAAGCAGCTCGACTATCCGAAGGAAATGTATGACATCTTTGTCATTTGCGATAATTGTACCGACAACACGGCGGACATCGTAAGAGAGCATGGCGTGCAGGCGTGCGAGCGCCACAATCCTCATCAGCGCGGCAAGGGCTATGCCATTGAGTGGATGCTGAACAACCTGTGGGAGATGCCGCGCCAGTACGATGCGGTCGTCATGCTCGACGCGGACAATCTGGTCAGCATGGATTTCCTTCGTGAAATGAATAATGATCTGTGCTCCGGCGCGCGTGTCATCCAGGGCTATATCGATACGAAGAATCCGCATGACTCCTGGATTACGGCCGCTTACGGCGTTACTTACTGGTACTGCAACCGGCTGTGGCAGCTGTCCCGCAAAAATCTGAAGCTGGCGAACTTCCTCGGCGGTACCGGAATGTGCTTCGAGAGCCAGCTGCTGAAGGATATGGGGTGGGGCGCGACGAGCCTGGTCGAGGACCTGGAATTCACGGCGCGCTGCGTCATGAACGGCATCAATCCGGTGTTGAATTACAATGCGCGCGTATACGACGAGAAGCCGTTGACGTTCAAGGCGTCGGCACGCCAGCGTCTGCGCTGGATGCAGGGCCACTTTACGGTGGCGCGCCGCTATTTCTTCCCGCTGCTGTGGCAGAGCGTCAAGGAGCGCAATATGGCGAAGTTCGATATGGCGCTCTATACGATTACGGTCTACACCGTGCTGCTGACGTTTCTGATGACCGCTTTCTTGTGGGTGGACGCGGCGATTTTCAACGGGCCGAACGTGGCCACGTTCTTTGAATATTTGCCGTCATGGGTGACGGTCGTCTCGATGGTGCTGACCTGCAGCGTGTTCGTGCTGGCCCTCGTGCTTGAGGGCGTCAAATCGTGGCGCATCTATGCGTCGCTCATTACGTTCCCAATCTATCTGCTGTCCTGGTGGCCGATTACGTTCTATGCGTTCTTCACGCAGAACAACAAGGTATGGAGCCATACCGAGCATACGCGCGTCGTGCGCTTGGAGGAAATGCAGGGCAAGCAGGTGTCCTGACTCGGGCCTGTCCCGGGGCGGAAAGAATGTCTTGACAATGAGTGCGCAAGAGTGATATAGTAGTTGAGTGTTCAAATAGCATATGATTTAGATTAAGCAGGAGCGCCCGCTTCTCACCTGACCGACGCAAGTTGGCTGGTATTGACGATTTGCCGCGTTGGCGGTGTTTCACATGATGATTATCGGTCTATGTGAGGGATGTGGGCTCTTGAGTCCGCATCCCTTTTTGCATGCAATATAAGTTTGCAAGGGCGAAGTGGGAATTCGATTATGGAGGTGGCACACCATTAGCAAAGATCATTTGGTTAACGAGGAGATTCGTGCGAAGGAAGTTCGACTGGTCGGTCCGGAAGGCGAGCAGATCGGCATCAAGCCGTTCCGCGAAGCGCTGCAGATGGCTTACGACGCGAACTTGGACCTGGTGAATGTGGCTCCGCAAGCGAAGCCGCCCGTATGCCGGATTATGGACTACGGCAAGTTCCGCTACGAGCAGCAGAAGAAAGAGAAAGAAGCGCGCAAGAATCAGAAGACGGTTGATATCAAGGAAGTCTGGTTCCGCGCGAACATTGACGAGCATGATTTCCAGACGAAGCTGCGCAACGTCTTGAAGTTCCTGCGTGAAGGCGATAAGGTCAAATGCTCGGTCCGCTTCCGCGGACGCGAGATTGCCCATGCGGATATCGGCAAGAAAGTTCTTGACCGCGTTCTGGCCGAAGCGAACGAGCTGTGCATCGTGGAGCGCGTTCCGAAGCTGGAAGGCCGCAGCATGATTATGATTTTGGCGCCAAAGAGCACCTAAGCGACCTGCCGCGCAGGCTAAGGCGGCGGGATGGATGAACACCGAACTTGAGGAGGATAATTGATTATGCCTAAGATGAAAACGCATAGCAGCTTGAAGGGCCGCTTCAAAATTACGGGTACTGGTAAAGTGCGTCGCTACAAAGCGTACCGCAACCATTTGCTTTCCCATAAATCGCAACGCCAAAAGCGCAACCTGGCAACAAGCCCAGTGATGGCAGCAGGCGACGTTAACCGCATGAAGCAGCAATTGAAAAACTTGAAATAAGCAATTCGGAGACATCGAATCGGGAGGTTAATACGAAATGGCACGAGTAAAAGGCGGATTTACGACACGTCGTCGTCATAAGAAAGTATTGAAACTGGCAAAAGGATACTTCGGTTCCAAACACCGCATCTTCAAAACAGCGAACGAGCAAGTGATGAAATCGTTGCTGTATGCATACCGCGATCGCCGTCAACGGAAGCGTGACTTCCGCAAGCTGTGGATCGCCCGCATCAACGCGGCAGCTCGCATGAACGGACTGTCCTACAGCAAGATGATGCACGGCTTGAAGCTGGCTGGCGTGGACATCAACCGCAAAATGCTGGCTGACATGGCCGTCAACGATGCCAATGCATTCAGCTCTCTTGCGGCAGTAGCCAAAGAAAAAGTAAACGCGTAAGCTTGGATTCATCGTGAGCGCCGCACCGCCGGACACGGCCGTGCGGCGTTCGTTATTAGACAAGCCCTGGTTGCGAGCAACCGGGGCTTTTTGCATAGACTTATTCCCAATATTTGCGGGTCGACAGCTGGCTGGCGAGCTGCTTGCTTCCCGCCCGTCTCTTCTTCCGCAGCTCCGCCCGCTCCTGAGCCGATTCGTGAAGCAGCTTCTCTTCCTCGGAGTCGGGGATGACGGGCGGCACGGCCATCGGCGTGCCATGCTCATCCACCGCCACGAACGTCAGGAAGGAAGTCGCCGCGATGGCGCGCTCGCCGGAGAACAGATTCTCCGATACGACCTTGACGAAGACTTCCATGCTCGTTCGTCCCGTCCAGGTTACATACGATTCCAGGCAGACGGAATCGGACTGCAGTATCGGGCGCAGGAAATCAACCGAATCGGTCGAAGCGGTGATTACGTTGTACCGGCAATGCCGCACGGCCGAGATGGAGGCCAATTCATCGATGGCGCTCATCAGCTTGCCGCCGAACAGGGAGTCATGGTTATTGACATCGTTCGGAAATACGCGGCTCGTCTTGAACACGCGGGATTCGCGGCACAGCTTGGGGGCAAGCCTCGATTGATGAACATCCTTATCTTTCTTCACAATCAATCGTCCTTTCCATGCAACAACTCTTCCGCTTGAATGCGGGGCAGCCTGGACGGCTGCCGCTTCTCATCCTTATATTGTACTCCAGAGCGGGGGATAAGCCAAATCCGTGGCAGGGCGGCCGCCCGCAACCGAGGCCGCGGCACAGCCATATCTGGCCGGTTGGAAAAGGAGAATCAGGCGGCGCCCCGTGCGGACACTGCCTTCGGTTTCCGTTTTCATTGGTACGCATTTTCGGTACAATAAAGAGATGCGACTTCGAGAAAAGAGGGAATGTTATGATCGATTTATCCAAAGCGGAAATTCAGCAAATGGTTGTCCATCAGGTCGGAAGCAAGGCCCGCGACGAAGGGGTTCGCGTCTCTCACGCGCTCTATGACGTGCCAAGCGACGAAGTGAAGGCGACGCTGATGAAGTATTTTATTTCCGGCTTCAAATTCGATGCCTTTTACCGCTTCCATCATGAGGCCGAGCTGCCTTTGAATGAGGTATACACGTATGTGAGCCGCATCTTTCAGCAGCCGGATTCCTTTCACGAGCAGTCCGTTCATTTGCTGCATCATTTGTATGAGCAATCCTCCCATCCGCAGATTAAGCCGGGGGAGCTGTATGTCGTTCATCTCAATAATATCTTGTACAACAACTTCAGCATCGACGCCATCGGCATCATGAAATCGGAGCATAAGGACGTCTTTCTTCAGGTGCAGGAGCGCAATCCGGAAGAGCTTCAGGTCAGCATCCAGGAAGGAACGAACATCCGCAAGCTGGACAAGGGCTGCCTTATACTCAACGTGCGGGCGGAGGCGGGCTATTCGGTCGGCATCGTCGATACGTCGGCAGGCAAGAACAACGAAGCGGCCCGGTATTGGCAGGAAGATTTCTTGAACGTGCGGCTGCTGGAGGACGAGCATTATTTGACGGATAAATATATCGAAATGTGCACGCATTTCTACGAGGATGTCATCGCCGCCTCGGCGGAGGAACCGCCGGAGAAGAAGGAGAAGCTGGAGTTCATTCATCATACGATCGAGTACTTCGCCAAGCACGAACAGTTCGAGGAGGAGGCCTTCGCCGAGGAGGTTATTGTGCAGCCGGAGATCGTGCCGATCTTCAAGGCGTACAAGGAGACGTACGAGGAAGCGAACGAGTTGCCTCCGCTGAATGAATTTCCGATTTCCCAGGCCGCCTTGAAAAAGGCGAAGCGAACGTATAAAAATAATATCCGGACCGATACGGGAATCGAGCTGAAGCTCAAGAGCGACAGCTTCGCTTTCGTGGAGAAGGGCTTCGATGAAGAGCGGGGCATGCATTACTATAAAGTTTTCTATAACGAGGAAGAATAGAATCGCGGGGAGGCAGCCCAAGGTCCAGAGCTTGCCAGACCCAGATTTGAGAAGGAAGGGCCATCATACAGACGGGAAAGGGCCGGATAGAATACCTTGTATGGAATCAACCGTGAAGGAGGGATTCGCATGCGGGGTGTTACGAGAGCTCAGGCTTCCAAGCTGGTCGGCAAACGGATCTATGCGCTTCACAAGAACGGATCTGTCGTGTCCGGCAAGCTGATTCGCATTTCCGGGAACCGTCTGGTGCTGGAGCAAGCGAAGGGCAAAAAAGTAAAAACAAAAGCCATCATTCCATTGGTTTTATTCGATCTTCTCGCCATTGGCACAGCCCCATTCGCGTTTGGGGGATTCCCTTACGGGGGGTACGGGGGATACGGGTATGCCGGTTTCCCGTACGGATCTTTTTGGTAAGCCGATACAGTCAACCATCATTCCAAGACGAGCGGGCCACATGAGGATATGGGAGCGGAGAGCCTGGGGGGAACCCCAGGCTTTCATGCTGCCGCCGGACGGATTGGGCGGATGTCAGCGCCTGTCCAGCGGCTTTTCCATCTCGTGGCATGCGATCTGCGCGATGTACCGCTTTACCCGGTAACCATGCCGCTCGTAGAATCGCTGGGCGGCGTCGTTGCCTTGATCTACGTAGACGCGGGAAAGGAGGCAACGCTGCATGCGCCCGTACCGTTCCGCCCGTGCCAGAAGCGCGGAGCCGCATCCTTTGCCCTGGGCAGCGCTGCTGACGGCGAGCAGATCGATCAGCAGGATGTCGTTCTTCGCTTGGACAAGCGCGAAGCCGACGGGCTGATTTCTGCGGTTCGCAGCGACATAGGTGACGCCCTTCCGGAGCCGGACCGGAATATCCTTCAGCACTTGGCTCTCTTCCCAGATGAGGTTGGAGTGGGGAAGCAATTCCTCCAGAACAAGGCGGCGAATGATGCGGTCATCGGAAGCGGGGCGCCGAAGCCGGATGTTCATGCCCGATTCCCCCTTTGCTGCATCGCGAATGATGTATTATATGTGCCGCCTTCGTTCCCCGTGCCGATCCCACCGCTCTTTCGGCCTTTCACGGAACCCCGAATAAACGGAATGCCCTAAAACGTTATAGTACGGAAAAAAGCCGAGGTTTTTGCCGATTTCCGGCATTTCGCGAGGCTATGCTGTCATTTTGCCGGATGACCGCTTTACAAATTTTTTTAACACCGCCTCTTGACTCCTGCATATCGTAGGAATATAATGTTTCTAAACATTTGAAAGACATTGACCATATTTACAACGGCAATGAAGAGGACGAAGCATAAGGGCCCTTATGAACAGAGAGCGCATGGAAGTCTTGCTGAGACCGGCGCCATAATCCCTTATAGGCGAGCTCACCTCGGAGCTGTTCTCCTGAACGGATACCAGGCCATGGCCCGGATATGTCAGTAGGGGGAATCGTCAGGCGCGCGTTAGGCGCCCAGAGTATGCGCTGTCCATGCCTGTTATGGACAACTCTATCGGCGTATACTTGCAGAGATTTCATATCGTGAGATGTGGAATGAACATGGGTGGTACCACGGAAGCACAACCTTTCGTCCCTTAGGCAGCGGCAAGCTGCGGGGGCGGAAGGTTTTTTTGTTGTATTTCAAGCCTGGCCAGGCACAACACACCATGACAACCAAGCCCGATTGGAAATCGACAAGGATGCGTAAGGAGGATGGCAAAATGAGCACACACCAAACGGCAATGCGCTCAACGGATGAATTAAAAGAAAAATGGATGAAGCCTGAAGTGATTACAGGCTCCGAAATTTTGCTTCGCAGCTTGTTGTTGGAAGGTGTGGAGTGCGTGTTCGGTTATCCGGGCGGCGCCGTGCTCTACATCTACGACGCGATGCACGGCCGGGAGGATTTCCATCATGTCTTGACCCGGCATGAGCAAGGCGCCATACATGCCGCCGACGGTTATGCGCGGGCAAGCGGCAAGGTGGGCGTCTGCATCGCGACATCGGGTCCCGGTGCTACGAACCTGGTCACAGGCATCGCTACGGCATATATGGATTCGGTTCCGCTCGTCGTCATTACCGGCAACGTAGCGACGACGTTTATCGGAACCGACGCCTTCCAGGAGGCGGATATTACCGGCATCACGATGCCGATTACGAAGCACAGCTATCTGGTTCGGAAAGTGGAGGACCTGCCGCGAATCATTCATGAGGCGTTCCACATCGCGAATACGGGCCGCAAAGGGCCGGTGCTCATCGATATTCCGAAGGACGTGTCCGCGGCAACGACCTTGTTCCAGCCGGTGACGGAAGTGAACATTCGCGGGTATAACCCGACCGTCCAGCCGAACAAGTATCAGGTCGAGAAAATGATGAAGGCCATTGCGGAAGCCGAGTCGCCCGTCATTCTGGCCGGAGCCGGCGTCATTCATTCCGGGGCGCACGAGGAATTGTTCGAGTTCGCGACGAAGACGAAGATTCCGGTGACGACGACCTTGCTCGGACTTGGAGGCTTCCCGAGCGGGCATGAATTGTGGATGGGCATGCCCGGCATGCATGGAACGTACACGTCGAACATGGCTATCCAGCAAGCGGACCTGCTTATCAACATCGGCGCCCGCTTCGATGACCGCGTAACGATGAAGCTGGACGGATTCGCTCCGAAGGCGAAGATTGTGCATATTGACATCGACCCGGCCGAGATTGGCAAAAATGTGCCGACAGACATTCCGATTGTGGGCGATATTAAGTCGACGCTTCAATTGGCTAATGCTACGGCGGTTCACAACGATAAAGCAGACGCGTGGCGCGATCAGGTGCAGAAGTGGAAGGACGAGAAGCCGCTGGCTTTCATTGACTCCGATTCGGAGCTGAAGCCGCAATGGGTTATTCAGATGATTAATGACACGACCCAAGGCAATGCGATCGTGACGACGGACGTCGGGCAGCATCAGATGTGGGCGGCCCAGTACTACCGCTTCAACCACCCGCGCTCCTGGATTACATCCGGCGGCCTCGGCACGATGGGCTTCGGCTTCCCGTCCGCCATCGGCGCGCAGATGGCCTTCCCGGAACGGACCGTCGTCTCGATCAACGGCGACGGCGGGATGCAAATGTGCGCGCAGGAGCTCGCCATCTGCGCCATCCACAATATTCCGGTCAAGGTGGCCATCATCAATAACCGGGTGCTCGGGATGGTGCGCCAATGGCAGGAGCTCATCTACGACAACCGGTACAGCCATATCGATTTGGCAGGCAGCCCGGATTTCGTCAAGCTGGCGGAAGCCTACGGCGTGCGCGGCTTCCGGGCGACGACGAAGGAGGAAGCGGAGCAAGCCTGGACAGAGGCGTTGAACACGCCTGGGCCGGCCGTCGTCGAGTTCGTCGTACGCAAGTACGAGAACGTCTACCCGATGGTAACCCAGGGCTGCACCATTGACCAAATGATAATGGGGGATTGCGAATGAAACCGATGAAGCACACCATCGCCGTCATCGTCAACGATCAGCCTGGCGTACTGCAGCGCGTATCCGGCTTGTTCGGCCGCCGCGGATTCAACATTGACAGCATTACGGTAGGAGCCTCGGAGGAAGAAGGCCTCTCCCGCATGGTCATCGTGACGACCGGCGACGAGCATACGCTGGAGCAAGTAGAGAAGCAGCTGTACAAAATTATCGATGTCATCAAAGTCGTCGATTTGAGCTCTCAACCGATGGTGTCCCGCGAGCTGGCCTTGATCAAGGTGAAGGCGGAGCCGCGGGAGCGTCCGGAGATCCTCGGCGTCGTCGAGACGTTCCGCGCGACGGTGGTCGATATCGGACCGAACACGATCATCGTCCAAGTGGTGGGCGAGTCCCAGAAAATCGAAGCGATGATCGAGCTGCTCAAGCCATACGGCATCCGCGAGATCAGCCGCACCGGCGTGACCGCGATGGTTCGCGGGCAGGCTGCGGACGGGAAGTAACCGATATGTGCCGTGCACGCTCCGGCCGGCTTCGCGATGGCCGCGGGCATTCCCCGAATGAGGGGGTCTCTCAGGGGATAACTCAGGCACAACCGGAACAACCGATTGTCCCTTGAAATACCCTCATTCATTCGGGGTTGATTATTATCTCACTTATTAATAGGAAGAAAGAGGAGGACTCATACAAATGGCAGTTACCATGTATTATGAAAAAGACGCAGATCAAAGTGTATTGCAGGGCAAGACGATTGCGGTTATCGGCTACGGCAGCCAAGGGCATGCCCAAGCGCAAAACCTGCGCGACAGCGGACTTCAAGTGGTTATCGGGCTCCGTGAAGGCAAATCGGCCGACAAAGCGCGCAACGACGGGTTCGAAGTATTGAGCGTAGGCGAAGCGACCAGCCGCGCGGATGTCGTGCAAATCCTCATGCCGGACGAAACGCAGGCGGCCGTATATCATGCGGAAATCGCGCCGAATCTGAAGAAAGGCGCTGCCTTGATGTTCTCCCACGGCTTCAACGTACACTTTGGGCAAATCGTCGCGCCAAAAGACAATGACGTGCTCCTCGTGGCTCCGAAGTCGCCGGGACATCTCGTTCGCCGCACGTATGTCGAAGGCTTCGGCGTTCCGGGCCTCATCGCGATCGAGCAGGATGCGACAGGCAATGCGAAGGCGATCGGCCTGGCCTATGCCAAAGGCATTGGCTGCACGCGCGCAGGGGTGATCGAGACTTCCTTCAAGGAAGAGACCGAGACGGACTTGTTCGGCGAGCAAGCGGTATTGTGCGGCGGCGTCAGCGCGCTGATCAAAGCCGGCTTCGAGACGCTCGTGGAAGCGGGCTATTCCCCGGAAATGGCATACTTCGAGTGCTTGCATGAAATGAAGCTTATCGTCGACCTGATCTATGAAGGAGGTCTTGCGACGATGCGCGATTCCATCAGCAACACGGCGGAATACGGCGACTATGTAACCGGGCCTCGCATCGTAACCGACGAGACGAAGAAGGCGATGAAGGAAGTCTTGTCCGATATTCAGCAGGGCAAATTCGCGCGCGACTTCATCCTGGAGAATAAAGCGGATCGTCCGTTCCTGACCGCGACTCGCCGCAACGAAGCGAACCATCCGATCGAAGTGGTCGGCGGCCAGCTTCGCGAGATGATGCACTGGATCAAGAAGTAGTGATGTGTGTTGCGCCAGCCGGGCCGGACAAGCGGCCGGCCGCGGACTTATAGGCCGGAAGGCGATATCGCACAGCGCCCGCCCGTCGTCAAGGCGGGATGGCGCTGTTCTTTTATGTGCATACACTGGAATAGTAATATGGCGAGAGATTAACGGAGGTGCAGCGATGCGTAAAATTTTTATTTTTGACACGACGTTAAGAGACGGGGAGCAATCTCCGGGCGTGAACTTGAATACGAAGGAGAAGCTCGAGATCGCCTACCAATTGGAGCGCCTCGGTGTCGACCGCATCGAAGCGGGATTTCCTGCGGCATCTCCGGGGGATTCGGCCGCGGTGGGGGCCGTCGCCGCCGCAGTGAAGAATGCGACGATCGTCGGGCTGTCGCGGGCGCGGACGCAGGACATCGATGCGGCTTACCAGGCATTGAAGAACGCGCAGGATCCGTGCCTCCATCTGTTCCTCGCTTCTTCGCCGATTCACCGCAAGCATAAGCTGCGCATGGAGAAGGAACAGGTGCTGGAGACGGCCGAAGCGGCGATTCGCTATGCGAAGAAATATTTCTCGAAGGTGGAGTTCTCCCCGGAGGACGCCGGGCGGACCGAACTCGACTTCCTCTGCCAAGTGACCGAGATGGCGATTCGCGCCGGCGCGACGGTCGTCAACATTCCGGATACGGTCGGTTACTTGACGCCGTATGAGTACGGCAACATTTTCAAGACGCTGAAGGAGAATGTTCCGGGCATCGAGAAGATTCAGCTTAGCGCGCATTGCCATGACGATCTCGGCATGGCGACGGCGAATGCGCTGGCGGCGGTGCTGAACGGGGCCGATCAGATCGAAGGCACGATCAACGGCATCGGCGAGCGCGCGGGCAATACGGCCCTGGAAGAGGTGGCGCTGGCGCTGGAGACGCGGCAAGACTTCTATCAGGCGAAGACGTCGCTTGTCCTGAGCGAGATTGCGCGCACGAGCCGGCTGGTGAGCAAGCTGACAGGGATGGTCGTGCCGGGGAACAAGGCGATTGTCGGCGCCAACGCCTTCGCTCATGAATCGGGCATTCACCAGGACGGCATGCTGAAGGAGAAGACGACGTACGAGATTATTTCTCCGGAGACCATCGGCCTCAAGGAGAGCAAGCTCGTGCTCGGCAAGCATTCGGGCCGCCATGCATTCCGCGAGAAGCTGAACGATCTGGGCTACACGCTCAGCGAAGAGCAGGTCAATGCCGCCTTCGCCAAATTCAAGGATGTCGCGGACAAGAAGAAGGAAGTGTCGGACGAAGACATTCGTGCCATGATCGAGGAGAAGCTGATCGACACGCCGGAAATGTTCAAGCTGGAAACCGTCTATGTGGAGTACGGCAACCAATCCGTTCCGTCGGCGAAGGTTCGCCTCGTCACGATCGACGGCAACGTGCTGGAAGAGGAAGCGAGCGGCAACGGCTCCGTCGACGCCATCTATATGGCGATTGACAAGGCGTCGCAGGAACAAGTCGAGCTGACCGATTACTCGATCAAATCGGTTACGCACGGCAAGGACGCCCTCGGCGAGGTTCATGTCGTCCTGACGCAGGACGGCCTGCCCGCGCTGGGCCGCGGCGTCAGCACCGACATTCTTGAGGCGAGCGCCCGCGCGTACGTGGATGCCCTCAACCGTCTCATCGAGAAGCGCAAGCTCGGCGGCCGCCGCGACAAGATCGGGCTGATCTAATCTTTTCGCAGCCTCATTGGCTTGGGCCCATTCGGCCTTGGAGATGACCTCTTAACAGGGGTCATCTTTTTTTATCCATAAGATACCCCTGATCTGCACTATGTCCTTCCATAGTGGAAAATCGCGAAGAAATGTCTTCCAAATGGTAGACACTTTTCTATGAAAGAAATAGTTTGCGCTTATTTGAAACGATACTATATATAGTACCTTCCTGCGATCATTTCTCTATATACAGATATTTTACCTCGTTAAAAGAATAACCCCTTCATGTCCACATTTATATAGACAAATATGCTGTTTTTCCATTCGTAAAGGACAAATTCGGTGTATCCGTCTCTTTAGGTAAACCCCGCTTTAAACTGAGCTCCTACTTTTTTCAGAACCTTCAAATCAATCCCGACTCCATCCGAATGGCAGATAGAGCGAATGAGCAGGTTACGGTGTATGGTCAAGAGGGCAAGAGGAAGCTAACAAGACTCTTCAAGTTGCGAAAAATGTAAAATAAGATAACATGTCTAGTCTCGCCTGAATTAACTGTTGGTTCATACTGGCGTGGCTCGTGAAAAGGGACATGCATTTATTGCTCAACTTATCTATTTGTCCTTTTATGGCGGCTAATCGAGTGAGAATGTCTTTCAAATAGGTGGACACTTTTCTGTGAAAGAGATAGTTTGTGCTTCTCCAATTAAAACACCATATATAGAATTATTTTACGATATAAAAACTATATCTAGAAAGTTGCCTTGTAAGAAGTATAACCCCTTTATGTCCACCTTTGTATGGACATTTATGATGTTTTTCCGCTCAGGAAGCACAATGCGTTACGTTGCTCTTGGTTACGAAAAGTGGCAGGATAGCCCAATTCGCCCCGATGGTGTATATTGGAATACATTATGTTTTGCAATTACAGGGGGAAAAGTTATGCGCAATGGAATATATTTTTGAGACGAAGCCCAGCGGCTATGAAGATTTTGCGAGCGGAAGGGTGCTGTATAGTGCACGGGGGACGACGGCTTTTCCGGTAAGGCTCGCCAGCGAGATTATGCAGAGATGCTTCCGGCACCTGGAGGGGAAAAGGCATGAAGAGCCGTATGCCGTCTATGATCCATGCTGTGGCGGCGCGTATATGCTTACCGTCGTCGGCCTGCTGCACGGCCAGCGAATAAAGCGGATTGTCGCCTCCGATGTGAACCCGGAGGTGCTCGGCATCGCGGAGAAGAATCTGTCGCTGCTGTCCGCGGACGGGATGAGCCGGCGCAAGAAGGAGCTGGCGCGCCTGCTGGAGCAATTCAATATGCCCTCGCATCGCGAGGCACTGGAAAGCGTCGAGAAGCTGGCTCGCCTTTTAGCGCACTCCTACATAGAAGAAACCTCCTCGTTTCATCATGATATTACCGCATCGTCCGGCGCGGATTTGCCCGTACAAGCAGGCGGGGCCGATATTGCTCTTACCGATTTCCCTTATGGGGCGATCGTTCATTGGCAGAGCGAGTGCGGCAGTCCGTTGCCCCGTTTTTTTGACAATATGTATGCGCGGCTCGAGCCGGGGCGTTCCGTCATGGCCGTCGTGGCGGACAAGCGCCAGAAACTGCGGCATGATAAATTTAGAAGATTGGAACCTTTCAAAGCCGGGAAGCGGCAGGTTGCCATTTTTGAACCGATAAACAGCTAATCTATAGCTATCAATGCCGGCACCGGAACCAAGGAGGAAGTTGAGTTACGAACGGAAGCGTATGGAGAGGGAGTTCTGCAGATTAACCTCCACCGAAGCGCGTTAAGGATGTTCACCCGGGGCGATCTTGCCTTGAGTTTTTGGCGCTATCCATTTGGCGGAGCGGGAGAGGGGATTGCTGCAATATTACAGTATTTTCTTCTTAAAAAGACTCTTTTCTCCGATAATCCTGCAAATATACATCTTTTTAGCTGATTTTAGGAAATATAACCTTTTATAGCCTGAAATTCCTGTAATTTTGCAGGATTTTCTGTTTTCCCGGAGGATCCCGGCAAAAAGCTGCACGCATGCAGGAATTTGGTATCCCAGCGGGCACGGGCTCTCCCGGGGCTTCTCGAACTCGCCTTTGCCTCTTGTCCCGCCCTTCTTCTCATGTTCCTCCCGGTACCACCACTATGGGCTCGTCCCGCTCACCTTATCCTCCCGCGTACCCCCTGTATTGGAGTCACTCCGCTCACCTTATCCTCCCGCGTACCCCCAGTATTGGAGTCACCCCGCTCACCTTTTCCTCCCCCGTTCCACTAGTCTGCCGCCAACCTCCCTCTCCTTTTTCATTTTTGCCTCCCGCGTCCCCGCCGGCATGCCCGGGCACACGAACCCCCTTCCTTTTCCTTCCTCCTTCCCGCGTGCGCTCCCGGCATTTTCCCCGGCGCTTTATCCTTGAAGCTCCCCGCCCCTGTTCATTCCATCCTTTGCAATTGGTGGGGCAGAACCCGAAAAAAATTACCGGAATCCTGTTTCTTAACACCAAATTAACAGGTTTCCTTGTAAGATGACGTTAAACCGGGAGGGATCGTATCATGGCCAATATCTTGTTTAACCATGTGTACAAACGTTACGGCAAATACAAAGAGGTTGCTGTAAGCGATTTCAACCTGAGTGTCGACGATACGGAGTTCATCGTGCTGGTCGGGCCGTCCGGGTGCGGGAAATCGACGACACTTCGCATGCTGGCGGGATTGGAGGATGTGTCGGAAGGCGATATTTACATCGGCGACACGATTGTGAATGACATCCCTCCGAAGGACAGAGACATCTCGATGGTGTTTCAGAACTATGCCCTGTATCCGAATATGAGCGTCTATGAAAATATCGCCTTCGGACTTCGCCTCCGCAAGCAGCCGAAGCATGAGATCGATCTGGCGGTGAAGCGGGCGGCCCGGGTGCTCGAGATCGAGAATTTCCTGGAGCGCAAGCCGCGGGAGCTGTCCGGGGGCCAGCGCCAACGCGTCGCGCTCGGCCGGGCGATTGTCCGGACGCCGCAGGTGTTCCTGATGGACGAACCGCTGTCCAACCTCGATGCGAAGCTGCGCGTCCAGATGCGTTCCGAGATCATCAGCCTGCACAAAAAGATCGAAGTGACGACCATCTACGTCACGCACGATCAGATCGAGGCGATGACGATGGGAGACAGGGTCGTCGTCATGAACCGGGGCGTGGTGCAGCAGGTCGATACGCCCGAGACGATCTACAACCGTCCGGTCAACATGTTCGTCGCGAACTTCATTGGCAATCCGCCGATGAACTTCATCGAAGGGCGTCTGCATCACCATGACGGGCATGTGGAGTTCCATACGCGGAGGTTCATTATCCGCCTTGCCCCGCAACATGAAAGCGCTCTCAGGAAACAAAGGCTGCTCGATCGGACCGTCATTATGGGAATTCGTCCGGAGCATATCAGCTTCGAAGCCCACCGGATGGAGGCTTCGCCGCATTCCATTGTGACGGGGACGCTCCAGTTCGATGAGTTCGTCGGGTCGGACCGCTATTACCATATCGACATCAAGCAGGAGCGTCCGCTCGTCATTCGGGCCAGCGAAGGGATTCACTGTGACGAGGGCACGCAAGTGTCGGCTGCGATCAACATGGAAAAGGCGCTTTTTTTCAATAAAGATACGGAAATGCTCCTGACGGATTGAGGGGGGATGAAGTATGGAGAAGCGGAACTATCAATATCGCCGGCTGTCCGCTTGCGTCGGGCTGGCCCTCGCCGTCCTGCTCGCTGCCGGTCTCGGCTGCGGCCTGCTCCCTTCGGATGACGGAGCCGCAGCCGTGTACGGGGCGGGCGCATCCGCCAAGCCGGGCGGCTCGGAACCGCTGTTCGGCGAGCCGGAGGACAGCCGGATCGAACCGTATTACCAGGAAGTGCTCGGACAATGGAGGCAGGAAGGCGTTCCCTCCGGAACGGAGACGATCGTCATTCCGGCTTCGCGGTATTCGGCCGCCTCGGAGGATGCCGGAATCCGCACAGGTTCCTATGAAGGCGAGAGCGATGCTTTGATCTGGGCCAATCAGCGGGGGTGGATCGAATATGAGGCGGACGTGAGCCGAGCCGGGCTCTATCAGATCAAGGCGGACTATTATCCGCTGCCCGTAGCCGAAGGAGGCGGCCGCCAGCCGGTCATGCTGTCGGCACGCGTCAATGGCGCCTATCCGTTCAACGAGGCGCGGGCGATCGCGTTCGAGCGCGAGTACCGCGACATCCAGCCGCCCCGCTTCGATGACCAGGGCAATCAGATTCGGGCTCAGGTGGAAGAGCTCAAGGGCTGGAAGGAGAAGATGGTGACGGAATCGAACGGAGCCTATTCGACGCCGCTGCTATGGCATTTGAAGCAGGGGAAGAACAAGATTCGGCTGGAAATGCAGCAGCAGCCCGTCGCGTTCCGCCAGTTCACGCTGCTGCCGCCGGACTCGGCGCCGGCGTATGCCGAAGTGAAGGCGCAATATCCGGCAGCCGCCGCCCGGGAGGGGGCCGTGCTGACGATTGAAGCCGAGCAGTACAGCGCCAAAAATTCCACCTCGATTCAGAATGTGTATGACCGCGATCCTTTTTCCCACCCGGCATCAATGAATGCCATCGTGTACAACACGCTTGGCGGAGCCCGCTGGACGAAAGGCGGGCAGGCGGTCACCTGGACCCTCGACGCGCCGCAGGATGGGCTCTACAAGCTGGCGCTGCGCGCCAACCAGAATACGGTCAAAAATATGTCCGTCTTCCGCACGATCACGATTGACGGCAAGCTTCCGTTCCGCGAGATGGAGCAGGTGCAGTTCCCATATGATTCCGGTTGGCAAGGAATCACGCTGTCGGATGCGGACGGGGAACCTTACGCCTTCTATCTCGCGAAGGGACGGCACACCCTTACGATGGAGGCCACGCATGCGCCGTACATGTCCATCATTATCCGCATGGATCACATCTCTCGGGAGCTGCGCGCGATCTTGCTGGAGCTGCGGATGGTGACCGGTAACCGCGAAGACAAGTACCGGGTGTGGAATGTAGAGAAGGATATTCCGGGCCTGACCGACCGGCTAGAGCGAATTCGGGAGCAGTTCGTTCAGCTCCAGGCCGAGATGAAGCAGATCAACCCGCAGACCGACGATGTGGCGCAAATGCTGAAAAACGGGGCCGAAGACATCAAAAGCATTTTGAAGACGCCGAATCAAATCCCTTATTCCCAGGAGCGGATCGCCTCGGTGCAGGAATCGCTCGAGTCGAACCGTGCCACGCTGATGAACAGCCCGCTGCAGCTCGACCAGATCTACCTGGCTCCCCTGGATGAGGAGCTGCCGCGCATGACCTCGAGCTTCTGGGAAAAGGCCGGAGGCATGTTCCAGTCGCTCGCCTACTCGTTCGAGGACCGGACCGGATTCAGCGATAAGGACGACAGCGTGCTGAATGTGTGGATGATCTGGGGCCGGGATTACGTCGATGAGCTCCAGCATCTGGTCAATGACCGCTTTACCCCGGAGACCGGAATCAAGGTGCATATCAACCTGATTCAGAATGCGCAGATGCTGACGCTGGCCAATGCGTCGGGCATGATGCCTGATATCGCCCTGGGCGTCCCGTCGAACGTGCCGTTCGATATGGCGCTGCGGAATGCAGCCTTGAATCTGAGCGAGCTTCCGGGAGCGGATGAGTTCTTCGCCCGGTACAGCCCGGGCATGCTGCAGCCGCTGTATTATGACGGCGGTTACTACGGCGTGCCGGAGACCGTCAGCTTCAAGGTTCTGTTCTACCGCAAGGATGTCCTGCAGCGGTTGGGACTGAGCGTGCCCGACACTTGGGATGACGTCTATCAGATGCTGCCGACGCTGCTGCAGAACCAGTACAACTTCTATATGGATCCGGCGGACTATACGCCGATTCTGTTCCAGAGCGGGGTCGAGATGTATGCGCAGACCGGATTGACGACCGGGCTCGATACGCCGGAAGCGTTCAAGGCTTACAAAATGTGGACCGATTTCTACAATGTGCAAGGCCTGGAGCGGGTCGTGCAGAGCTTTTACAACCAGTTCAGGCGAGGCGACATCCCGATCGGGATGTCCGATTTCAACATGTACATGCAGCTGCTGGTCGCCGCTCCGGAGATCGCCAATGATTGGGCGATCGCGCCGATTCCGGGCACGAGGCAGCCGGATGGCCGCATCGCGAGATGGTCCGGCGGATCCAACCCGTCGAACGCCATGCTGTTCAAGAGCTCTGCCCCGGAGAAGCAGAAGCAGGCATGGACATTCCTGCAATGGTATACGTCCACCGAGACGCAGACCGAGTTCGGCCTCAATCTGGAGCAGTATCACGGGGAGACGTTCCGCTGGAACACGGCCAATGTGCAGGCCTTCGCCGAGATGCCATGGAAGCCGGACGATCTCCGCATCATCCTTCAGCAGTGGGCATGGACGAAGGAGGTCCCCCAGGTGCCGGGCGGTTATATGACGGACCGCGAGATCGGCTTCGCCTGGAACCGCACCGTGGTCGACGCCGAAAATTCGCGCATCTCGCTGGAAAAGGCGATTAAGGAAATCAAGCGCGAGCTGAGAAGAAAGCAGCAGGAATTCGATATTATCGGACCGAACGGCGAGGTGCGGAAGACGCTTGATCTGCCGGTCATCCAACAACCGTGGAAAGGGGTCGATCAACTTGTCGAATGAAGCGCAGCCGGCCATTCCGCAGCCGCTTGCCGCCACTCGTCCGCGGATGGGGAGCCGATTCGGGCGCAAGCTGCGACATCTGAGCAAGGAAATGTGGCGGTACCGTCTTTCCTATCTGTTTATCGCGCCGTTCCTCATCGTATTTACCTTGTTCATCATCGTTCCGGTCCTGACGGGCGTCGGGCTCAGCTTCACCTATTTCAATTCCATCGAGTTCCCGAAGTGGGCCGGATGGATGAACTATCAAAATTTATTTTCGCAGGACGTTATTTTTCTGAAGCATGTCATCCCGAATTCATTCCAGTTCGCGCTGTTCGTCGGCCCGATCGGCTATGTCCTGGCGTTCGTCCTGGCCTGGCTGATCGCCCAGCTTCCGGCGATGATCCGCGTCTGGTACGCGCTGGCGATGTACGCGCCGTCCTTGACAGGCGGCATCGCGATGGTCGTCGTCTGGCAGGTCGTGTTCACGGGCGACCGGACCGGGTACATGAACAGCTTTCTGTTGAAATGGGGGCTGATTAACCAGCCGATTCTGTTCACGATCGACAAGGATTACTTGATGATCATCATGATTATCGTCTCCATCTGGTCCAGTATGGGGCTTGGCTTCCTGGCCATCCTGGCGGGGATTCTGAATGTGGACCGGACACTGTACGAAGCCGCCCGCATCGATGGAATCCGCAGCCGCCTCCAGGAGATCTGGTATATCACGATTCCGATGATGAAGCCGCAGATGCTGTTCGCCGCGGTTATGGCCATCGTCGGCACGCTGAAGGCCGGCGGGATCGGCACGCAGCTGTCGGGCATGAACCCGACGCCGGATTACTCCGGGCAGCTCTTCATGAACCATATCGAAGACTTCGGGTTCACCCGCCTGGAGCTTGGATATGCGAGCGCGATATCGATCGCGCTCCTCATTGTCACGATACTGCTCAGCCGGTTCCTATGGATGCTGCTTGGGCCGAGGGAGGATGAATAGCATGACCTTATTCCGGCGCATGAGAAGCGCGGTATCGCGCACGTGGTCGCTGTACCGCAGCGACTTCCGCAACCTCGACGGGACGCAGATCGCCCTGCTCATTTTGCTGTCGCTGCTCGCGGTATTTATGCTGCTGCCGCTTGTCTTTATTTTCAACCACGCCTTCAAGCCGCTGCATGAGCTGTTCTTGTTCCCGCCGACCTTCTTCGTGAAGCAGCCGACGATGCAGAACTTCATCGATCTGCTTCATGCATCGCAGGATACGTTCCTGCCGGTGACCCGGTTCATCCTCAACAGCGTCATCGTGACCGTCTTGTCGACCGTGGGCATGGTCGTGCTCGGCGCCCTGTGCGCGTATCCGCTGTCGAAGCATCCGTTCCCCGGGCGGAAGCTGGTGTTCGGCACGATACTGCTGTCGATTATGATCGCCGTCGAGACGATGGGCATTCCGCGCTATATCGTCGTGAAGCACCTGGGCATTATGAATACGTACTGGGGGCATGTGCTGCCCATCCTGGCGCTTCCGGTCGGCGTGTTCCTGATGAAGCAGTTCATGGATCAGGTGCCGAACGAACTGATGGAGGCAGCCAAGCTGGACGGCGCTTCCGAGTGGAACATCTTCACGCGGATCATGATTCCGATTGTGTCGCCGGCGATGGCCACCATTACGATCCTGTCCTTCCAGACCGCGTGGGGGAATGCGGAGACATCCGCCCTGTTCATGCAGAATGACGCGATGAAGACGCTGCCGTTCTATGTGGAGTCGCTCACGTCCAATCTGGCGAACAGCGTAGCCAGACAAGGCGTGGCCGCCGCGGCATCTCTCATCATGTTCATTCCTAACCTGATCATCTTCCTGCTGTCGCAGCGCAAAGTGATCCAGACGATGGCGCACTCGGGAATCAAGTAGGGTTATTACGGAGGTCATACGATGAACAAGAGAGGGAAGACATTACGGCTGCAACTGCTGGGCATCGCATTGACGCTGGCGGCTGCCGTCTTATTTCCTTGCACGGCCGCAGCGGAACCGCCCTACGTCACGTTCAGCAAGGACGGGTATAACCGCACCATACCAAGCCAGGCCGCCTATTATCCGGCGACCGTCATCGGGAACAACATATATATCGAGAAGACGGCCAAAGGAGAAGCCGTCCTGGAGTATTCTCCGCTGAAGCGGCCTCAGGATCTGTTCATTGACGTCAAGGACGAGATCTATATCGCAGATACGGACAACAACCGGATCGTTCACCTCGATCGCGGCGGCGAATTCATCCGCGAGCTGCGCGCCGAGGGGTTGAAGTCGCCCCAGGGCGTGTTCGTCACGAAGGACGGAATCATCTACATCGCGGATACCGGCAACAAACGGATCGTCAAGCTGGACGCGAACGGGGCGGTGCTGGCGAAATATGAACGGCCGAAGTCGAGGTTCATTGAAGGCTCCTTCCCCTATGAGCCGACCAATCTGGCCGTCGACAGCCGCGGCTTCATGTATGTCATCTCGAACGGTAGCTACCAGGGGGTTATCCAGCTTGATCCGGAGGGCAACTTCTACGGCTTCTACGGCACGAACCTGACCGAAGTGACTTTGATGGATCTGGTGCGCAAAATGTTCTACACCGAAGAGCAATTAAGCCGTCAGGTCCGGACGCTGCCGTCGACGATCCGCAACATTCATATTGACGAGCAAGGCTTCATCTATACGGTATCCGCCACGGACAAGGAACAGGTGAAGAAGCTGAACATCCGCGGCGAGAACCAGTGGAAGGACAAAAAATTCGGGCTGGAAGCAAGATTCCGCAATCGCGCCGCCAATCAGGCGGCTGCGCAGAACGGGGAAGAGCAGAAGTCGGGCTTGACCGATATTACGGTCGATCGGAACGGCAATCTGGTCGCTATTGACAAGCTGTCCAATGCCGTTACCCAATACAATCCGAGCGGCGGCATGCAGTTCTTCTGGACGGGGCCGGTCACGTTCGGCACGCCGCAGCTCGGCATCAGCCAGAGTCCGGTCTCCGTCGCGGCCAATTCGCGCAATGCGCTCTACATCCTGGACGATTCGCAAAATCTGATTCACGTGCTCGAGCCGACCGAATTCGGCATGCTGCTTCAGCAGGCGACGGCGCTGTCCCAGGAGGGCAAATATGAGGAGAGCGAAGCGCACTGGCAGGAAGTGCTGCGGCTGAACGCCCTGTACTCGCCGGCCTATCGCGGACTGGCGCAAGCCGCTTACCACCGCGAGGATTATGAGCAGGCCTTGCGGCTGTTCAAGCTGGCCGGAGACGCGTCCGGGTATTCCGACGCGTTCTGGCAGCTCCGCCTGCAATGGTTCCAGCACAATTTCGCCTACGCGGCCAACGGGCTGCTCGTCCTCATTGTGCTGCTCCTGATCGCCGGCGGCCGCAAGAAGAAGCGGGAACTCCGCCGCAAGGGGAAGCCGCGCATCGGCGCCTCCTGGCTGCGCAAGCCGCTCGTGCAGCAGCTGAAGCAAGCCTTCGTCATCCTGCGGCACCCGATCGACGGCTTCAGCGATTTGCGCTATGCGCAGAAGGGCGGCTATGTCAGCGCCGGCATCATTTTAGCGCTCGTGGCGGGCGTTCTGCTGGCGAAGGAGTATTTCACCAGCTTCGTGTTCATGCCGGTGCCGAGCAATGAACGCAGCAACACCTTTCTGCTCGTATTCGCGGTCACGTGGCTGACCTGGGTCATCTGCAATTACTTGATCGGCAGCATCCGCCAGGGCGAGGCCCGCTTCAAGGATGTGTTCGTCGGCAGCGCGTACGCATTGTTCCCGATCGTGCTGCTCGGGCTGCCCCTGGCCGCTCTGTCGAACGTCATGACCCATAGCGAACAGTCGATCTACAGCTTCTTCGAGACGGGCATGTTCATCTGGTGCGGACTGCTCTTCTTTTGGAAGATTCAGTCGCTGCAAAATTACGGCGCAGGCGAGACGTTCGCCAATGTGTCGCTGACGGCCTTCGCCATGCTCATTGCCTGGGTGCTCATTTCCATCATGATCGGTCTGTCATCGGAGCTGCAGAACTTTATCTATACGATCTACCAGGAGGTGTCGATGTGAAGCAGCCGTTAAGCAGAGCGGACAGTACACGACGAATATTCGCCATCGCCCTTCTCGTGACGCTGACCAGCTTCGTCCTCGTCTCTTATCAGGGCAGGGCCGAGAACAAGCCGGAGCCGCCGGCTTCCGGGTATGCGGCGCCCGCCGCCCGGGACGGAGCCGAGGCCGCAGGCGCGGGGCCAGGAGACAACGGCGCCGCGAAGGCAGCAGCAGCGGAAACCACAGGTGCGAAAGCCGCGGCGGCGAAGGGCCCCGGAGCGAAGACGGAGACCAAGACCAGCTATGCGGACCTCTTCCCGGCCGACGACCAGTTCATTGCGGCGGCGGAGAACGATAAGCTGCAGCTCCTGGTTCACCGGGACACCGGCCATTTCATCGTGAAGGATAAGCGGAACGGCAGCGTCTGGCGCTCGTTCCCCGATGCGGAGGGATGGAATGACCGTGAGAACACCGACATGTGGAAGAAGCATATGCAGTCTCCGGTCTTTATCCGCTATGTCGAATTCAATGTCCGCAAGGATCAGATCAAGGAGACGAACGTCATCGACCAGAAGGGCGTCATCGAGCGGTTCCAAGTGACGGACGACGGCTTCCGCCTTACCTTTTCGATGCCGAAGATCGGGTTCGCCGTTCCGGTCCAAGTCGCGCTCATGGACGACAGCGTCGAGACGCGGGTGCTGGAGGAAGGCTTCAAGGACGGCAAGACGGCCGAAGAGATGAGGCAGTTCGAGGCGGACAACAAGAAGAAAAAGGACAATGACGCCCGCATTACCGGAATCCGGCTGTATCCGTTCCTCGGCGCTTACACCTCGGAACGGGAGAACGGCTATCTGCTCATTCCGGATGGGCCGGGGACGCTGATCCAGTTCCAGAAGGATCGCCCGCCGAACAACAATTTCTACTTCGAACGGTCCTATGGGGAGGATCTCGCTTTCAGCAACAACAACAATTCCTTCTCGACCCGCCAGCCGATCCGGATGCCGGTGTTCGGCATCAAGTCGGGGGACCAGTCGCTGCTGGCCGTGCTTCGGGACGGGGCGGAATACGGCAATGTGCTGGCGGCGCCGTCCAGGTCAATGAACCAATACAACTGGGCGGCGGCGGAGTTCACGTACCGGCAGCGGTTCTTCCAGCCGACCGACAAGCGGAAGCTGAACGGCTTCCAGACGTTCAGCAAGGAGCGCACGACCGGGGACCGTTCGGTCCGTTATTACTTTCTGGACGGGGCGAAGCCGGATTACGTCGGCATGGCAGAGCGCTACCGCCGCCACTTGATGGAGGAGAACGGCATGCGGCCGCTCCAGGCCGAAGACCCGAATATTCCGCTGCAGGTCAATGTGCTGGGCGCCGATTCCCGCAAAGGCTTCCTGTGGGATACGTATGAGCCGCTGACGACGACGGCGCAGGCGGAGGAGATCGTGAACGAGCTGACCGCTGTCGGCGTGAAGAGGATGTCGATTACGTACCAAGGTTGGCAGCGGGGGGGATTCAGCGAATACGGCGGCCGCTTTCCGGTCGATTCGCGCCTGGGCGGCATGGACGGCATGCGCCATCTGGCGGAATTCGCCCATGCGAAAGGGCATCGCGTCATGCTGGATGCCGCTTCCTACACGTACAATAACAACGGGCGCGACGGCTTCCGCAGCAGCCGGGACGGGCTGCAGGATCTCGGCTCCGTCGTCATCAAGTTCACGGAGCGGAACGGCGCCAGCCAGACGTTGGTCAGCCCGCGCTTCCTGGAGAAGATCCTGCTCCCCGATCTGGAGAAGGCGAAGCAGCTCGGGGTGGACGGCATGTCCTACGGCGGGGCCGTGGGAGAATGGGTGAACAGCGACTTCAATGCGCGGTATGCGGCGACCCGCGAGGAATCGCGCCGCATCCAGGAGAACCTGTTCGCGAAGACGAAGGAACTGATCGGCGCGGCGGATGTGACCAACGGCAACGATTATGCCTGGAAATACGTGGACCACGTGAACGGCCTGCCGTACGAGAATTCCTTCGATCTTTTTGTCGACGAGACGGTTCCGTTCGCGCAGATTGCGCTGCACGGACTGGTGACCTATTCCTCATGGTATGCGAACGTTGCGGACAACTACGGGACGTACCTGCTCAAAAATATCGAGTACGGCTCCATTCCGGCCTTTATGCTCACCTTTGCGCCATCGGAGGATCTCATCGGGACGCGCTCGCTGTACGCTTTTTACAGCACCTATTACAAAGACTGGGCAGTAGAGATCGCGAAGCAGTACAGCCGCTTCAACGAGGCGCTGGGCGATGTGCAGGATCAATTCATCGTCGGCCACCGCGTCTTGGCGAAGGGGGTCGCCGAGACCGAGTATGCGAACGGCAAGCGGATTGTCGTGAACTATAACGATGCGCCGTACGACCGGGACGGCATCCGGGTCGGGGCCAGAGACTTCGCCGTCGTGCCGGGGAGGGGATGAACATGGGCAAAAGAATGCTGAAAGCGAAAACGTCCCGCCATCTGGAGGCCTTGTTGTTCGTCGGTCCGTGGCTTATCGGATTTCTGCTGTTCATGGCCTTCCCGCTCGGGTTCTCGCTCTATATGAGCTTCCACAAAGTGACCGTGCTGCCGACCGGATTGAAGTATGATTTTCAGAGCTTCAAATATTACAGCGAAATTTTGTTCGGCAGCTCCGCCCTGTACGACAACCTGATTCCGTTCTTTCAGGAGATTGTCATCATGGTGCCGATTATACTGGTGTTTTCCTTGTTCATCGCGATCATGCTGAATCAGGATTTTCCCGGCCGGATGCTGTTCCGGGTCGTATTTTTCCTCCCGATCATTTTCACCTCCGGTTACATTTTGACGGAGTTCGTGAACCAGGGGGAGGGCACGCTCGGTTTCCTCGACCGCTTCTCGATTGGAGAATATTTGGATGAAATTCTGAATGGAAGCTCCTGGGCGAAGCCGGTCAAGGACGTATTGAACCGCTTTGTGCTCGTGCTCTGGTATTCCGGCGTTCAGATCCTGATCTTCCTGGCCGGGAGACAGACTATCCCGAAGTCTTCCTACGAGTCGGCCCGCATCGACGGCGCGACGCCGTGGGAGGTGTTCTGGAAGATTACCCTGCCCGCGATGTCGCCGTTTATTTTGCTGAATCTGATTTATACCGTCGTCGATATGTTCACCTTCCCGTACAATCCGGTCATTGAGCTGATCAATACCGGCAATTACGGATACAACAGCGCCTTGGCCTGGATATACTTCGTCATTATCGTCGTATTTTTGTCCCTTGTCCTGTTCCTGTTCCTGCGCATCAACCGGAGCGCGCGCAGGCGCGGATAGCGGGCGGCAGCGAATGGATTCGGCGGGAATGACGGGAGGAGGATGGGGATGATAGGAAAAGTGAATGTCAACGTGAGAGTCAAGGCGGAGCGCTTCAAAAAAAGATGGGCGCGGGACGGCCTGAACACGGTCCGCTATGCCGTGCTTGGCCGGGAAGTGAACCGCGGCCTGCTGTTCAAGCTGTTCATATATTGGATACTGCTCGTCACCTCGTACATCTATTTGAATCCGATCTTCAAGATGCTGGTCAAGATGGTCATGAACGAAAAGGATCTGAACGATCCGACAGTGACCTGGATTCCGCATGAACTGTATTTCGGCCACCTGGAGAAGGCGTGGACGGCGCTCAAATATTCGCAATCGCTGTTCGTCAGCATCGGGATCTCGAGCCTGGTCGCCGTGTTCCATATCATGGCTTGCGGCTTGATGGGGTACGCGCTGGCGCGAATGCAGTTCCCGTTCAAAAAGCTATTGACGTTCCTGCTCGTGCTTGCCTTCATCATCCCGCCGCAGGTCATCGTGCTTCCGATGATCATCATGTACACGAAGCTGGGGCTCCAGGGCAAGCTGTTCTCCCTCATCATCCCGTCCATCTTCGGCTTCGGCATCAAGGGAGCGCTGTTCGTCATCATCTTCCGGCAATTCTATACGACCCAGCCGAAGGAGTTGGAGGAGGCGGCGAAGATCGACGGGGCGAGCGCCTTCAAGTTCTATTGGAAAGTGATGTTCCCGCTCGCGAAGCCGGCGATTCTGGTCGTGTCGCTGTTCTCCTTCGTCTGGACGTGGAACGACACGTATTACCCGCGGATGTTCCTGGGACAGTCCTCGCTCGTGCCGCTGGCGACGCAGATGTCGCGGGTGGATGCCAGCATCGGCAGCATGCTGGCCAGCGAAGAAGCGCCGCTCGTGCTGGTGGAAGCGATCAAGATGTCGGCCAGCTTCCTGGCCTTGCTGCCTCCGCTGCTCATCTTCTTCTTCGCGCAGCGCTATTTCGTCGAGAGCGTGGAACGTACCGGGTTGGTAGAGTAAAAATAGAAAGCCGCATATTGAACACAGGTTGAAATAGTATCGAGAGCCTGCGGCTGCGATCGATGCGGATTTTTCAATCGGTAGGGCCGGGACTATTCCGATCAGGCGCGCGCGGCCGTGGCCGGCCTGAAGCTGCCGCAGCCGAGCGTCTCGCTGTGGAGATTCGGCGAATGAATACACGAATTGACAGAGTTTACACTGGAGGGGGATGAATGAAAATGAAGCAGCGCAAAATCGGCTTTCTTCTTATCTTAACATTCGTATTCACATTCATGCTGTCGGCATGCGGCTCCAGCGGCGGCGAGTCCGGGCAGGCTGCGCCGGAGACGGCTTCCGCGAAGGCGAACGAAGGCGTGGAAGGGCAAGGCGAGCAAACGGCACCGCCCGCCGGGAGCGGCGATCCGGTCAAGCTCATCTTCATGGCGCCGTGGAGCAAGGAGCAGGTGGAGATGCGATTCCTGGAAGGCACGAGGGAGAAATTCCCGCACATCGCGATCGAGGCTACGGGCAAATTCGCCAACGCGGAAGAATTCGACGAACTGTTCGCCCAGGGCGTCGTGCCGGATATTATCTTGACGACGGACGGGTTCGACGTGCTGAAGGAAAAAGATATGCTCCTTCCCCTGGATGATCTGTTGAAGGAGCGCGACTTCGACTTCAGCAAGATCCGGCCGGGCATCATGGAGGCCCTGCGCGCCCGCGACCCGGAAGGGCTGGGGCGCTTGCTGGGCATTCCGGTCGAGGACGTGGCGGTAGCGCTCCATTACAACAAGGCGGTCTTCGACAAGTTCGGCGCTCCTTACCCGGCCGACGGCATGACCTGGGATGAGGTGATCGATCTGGCCGCCAAGGTGACCGGAGAGCGGGACGGCATTCCGTACCGCGGATTGGCCTTGAGCTTCATGTCTCAGGCGATGACTCAGCTCTCGGCCCACGGAACGGATCCGGAGACCGGGGAGCCGCGCTTCTCGAAGGATCCGGCATTCGCCCGCTTTTTCGAGATGGTGAAGCGGGTAGCCGACATCCCGGGCAATTGGGAGCCGGATATCAGCTATGATTTCACCAAGGGAGACGTCGCGATGAGTCTCGGATTGATCGCGAACACGCTCCCGTACTATTCGGGCGACCTCGACTATGATGTCGTCAGCTTTCCGGCATGGCCGGATCTTCCGGGCGTCGGACCTTCGACGCTGCCGCTGACTGTGGCGATAAGCAAGCAGAGCAAGCATATCGACGAAGCGCTCGATATTTTGCAATATTTGCTCACGGATGAGCAGCAGGTGCGGCTGACCCGCAAGGATGTGCCGTCCGTCTCTTCCGATCAGAGCATTCTCGAGCAGTTCGCCGCCGATGTGCTGGAGCGGGACATGAACGTCAAAGGGATCTATTCGCTTCAACAGGCGAAGCCGGCCTTGTACAGCCCGTTCGGCCCGGATATACTGCTGTACGGGACGAACTATGTCGGTTCCCAGGTGGCGCCGTTCCTGAAGTCGGGAGACGACGTGCCTACGTTCCTCCGCAAAATGGATGACGATTACGCCGCGATCGTGAAGGAAAAGAAAAACAAAAATTAAGATGCGCCAGCAACTGCCTCCGCTCTCCTGCCGCTCACAGGCCACCCCCGTTCCGCATCACGCAGCCCGGCTTCCGCCTTCGCGGTTGAAGCCGGGTACCCGCATATCCCGTTGGGTTCGCTGATTTCGGTTATTGAAGGGAGCCGTTCATATCATGAAAAAGACTGTTTCCATTCTGCTTATCGCCATTCTCGCGATGGCCGCGCTGCTTGCGGGCTGCAGCGGTTCGCGGGCGGAAGAACCGCCAGCCTCCCCGGGGCAGACGGCAACCGGCGATCCTTCCTCCGCGCCTGCGGCCGGGGAAGGCCAGGAGCCGGAAGCGAAGGGAGGGCCGGCGAAGACGGCGGAGCCCGCCTATAGAAGCTGACGACCGAGCGCGACGGGGTGAAAGACAAAGGCTTCTCGTTCGGTTACTATTCCCATGCTTTTTCCCAGCTTGGGGTGAATGGCACCGATCCGGAGACGGGGGAAGCGCTGTTTGCGAAGGAGCCGGCGTTCGAGCAATTTTTTGAGCTGCTGGACAAATACCGCAACATTCCCGGGATGATCGATACGAGCGGTTATGCGTACAGCTTCAGCAATGAGCAGAATGTGGCGATGTATATCGGCCAGCTCCAGCATCTGCCGCTCAATAATGCGGTCGAGGGCCTCGATTTCGGCATCGTGTCGGTCCCGGAATGGCCGGCTCGCCCGGGAATCGGACCGACGGCCCCGGCCGTGCCCGTCAGCATCAACAAGCATAGCCGGCACAAGGATGCCGCCTGGGCCGTCGTCGCCTATCTGCCGTCGGAGGCGGGACAGATGGTGCTGTCCCGCGCAGGCAGTCCGCCGACCATGAACAGCGAGAAAGCGTTCGAGCAAGACGCCGCCATGCATATCGAAGAGAGCGGCAAAACGTACAACGTCGCCCCGATATTCGAGCAGAAGCCGGCCCCGATTGCGGTCTATTCTCCATACGGCCCGCTTATTGCCTTCAACTAGGACGACTTCATCCACTTGAAAGCGAAAGATTTTGTCAAGATGCCGGGCAAGGACACAGCGACCTTTTTACGGGAAATGGAGGAGGAGTATGCGGGAATCGTCAAAGATATGGAGATGAAAAAATAGCTGGGGCGGGAGTTCCCGGCATGAAGCCCGAGGCCTCCGCCGGCCCGGCAACGGCCGCATCCTGCCGGGATACGCAGCGAACTTCCGCGGCAGGATGCGGCGCCGGCCGGAGCGCGTTACCCTTCGCTCCACCGCTTCGCCTCGTAAAGCGTGAGCATCAACGCGGTCTGGAGGAGGGACATCATCACGCTGTAGAGCACGATGATCAGGAGGACCGCAGCCGGGGCCGCGAACCGGTTCGCCGCCAAGCTGGCCGCGCCGGAAGCCGCCACGAGCAGCAGGGCCATCGCAAGCGCCGACGGCCAGTTCCGCTTGAAATAATGCGCGCTGCGGCGCAAGGCGGCGTCGAAATGGAGCCGGTCGGCAACGATAGTGAATTCGAGATAGATAAATACGATCCGCAGCGCCGCGAAAGCGAGCAGGGAAGCGCCGGCCCCGATGGAGCCGAAAAGCATAATCAGCAGGGAAGAGACGGCAGCCTTGGCAAGCAGCACCGCGATATTCAGGCCAAGAAACGGCACCCAGAAGACCAGGCTGCTTCGTGCCATCTGATCGGGGTCGGCGATACCGCCCTCGCATGCCGTGGCGAGCGCCTTGATATAGCCGCCCTGGGCGAAGGACCAGACCGCGATGAGAAGCAGCTGTGCCCAGGTGAACGGCAGATTGTACAGGTGCATGATCGAAGGCAGGCCCATTTCCAGCACGATGCGGTAGCTCCATTGGGACGTCAGGTACCAGCCGGACCAGGCGACGCTCAGCGCGAGAATGCCGAGATCGAGCAGCATCGGCACGAAGGCGATGATCGGATTGCGGCGCAAGCAGCGCACGGCTTGAGTAAGCGGCATGGATATCCTCCTCTGTCTCGTGGTCCCGCGGCTTCGGTGTCTCCTTTGCGCGGAAGGGCGGGCGCGCCTTGCCGCAGCCTGGGGCAACGCGCTTATCCGGTTGACTTCGCTTCCGGGAGCCTTATCCAAAAGGTAGAGCCCTTCCCCGGCGCGCTCTCCGCCCAGATCGCGCCCCGGTGCGCCTCGACGAGCGCCTTGGCGATGCTTAGGCCGACGCCCAGTCCGCCGCTGTCCCGGGAGCGCGATTTGTCCGCGCGGTAGAAGCGGTCGAAGATGCGCGGCAGATCCTCCTCGGCGATGCCGACGCCGTCGTCGCGGCAGTACAGGAGCATATGGCCGTTCTCGCGCTCCATCCCGAGGACGACCGTTCCGCCGCGGGGCGTATATTTAATGGCATTGTAGATGACGTTGGACAAAATTTGCGCGACCCGATCGGGATCGACGTCGAGATAAAAGGGAGTCAGCGGCTTGTCGAACACGAAGCGAATCTCTTTTTCTTTCGACAGGAACAGGAACCCCTCATACACGCCCTTCACCATCTGAGACATATTGATTCGCGTCAGATTCAATTCGAAGCGGGCGCCCTCCGCCTCCGACAGCTTCTCCATATCTTCGATGAGGCGGTACAGCCGTTCGATATCGGCCAGAATGCTCAACATATTTTCCGTCGTTAAGGGATAAATCCCGTCAATTATCGCGTCTAAGCGGGAAAGCACCGCGGTAAGCGGGGTCCTCAGCTCATGGGTCAGATCTTGCATTAACTGCTTGCGCCAAGCTTCATGGCGCTCGAAATCGTCAAGCAGGCTGTTGATGGTCCGAATCAGGCCGGCAATCTCTATCGTTCCGCACGGTGGAACGACAATCTTCCTGTTACCGGTAACGACAGCGTCCGACAATTGCCCCGCCCGGCGGATTCCGCGGCTCCAGCGAGAGGCGGCATAGACCGACAGCAGCAGCGCGGCAAGAGAGCAGGCGAGCAGAACATACAGGCTCCGGTGCCGAAGCTGTCGTTCCAACTGCGCGATGGCTGGCGAATGCAAGCCTTGATCGAGGTCATAGTAGGCCTTCAAATAACCGTCGATGCGGCCGTCGATGACGACGGGCAGCTGAACCGTATACGCGCGCGGCGCGGCATGTTGGGGAACGAAATCCGCCCGAATCGTCTCGCCGTCCGGACCGTAATACCGGATCGGAATGGTGAAGGCATGGGCCGCTTCCTGCAAGGCGGCTCTCCATTCGGCATCGTTCGAGAGCAAGGCCGTCTGCTGCCGGACGGCATACAGCAAATGATAGGTGTATTCGGCGGCAGCCTGCCGCTTATACGAGGCCAGCTGCTGCTTCCAGTCATACCTCAAGGCCAGATACAGGCCGGTTAGGGCCGCGAAGGAGAGGCACGCGAGCGCAAGGCACAAAAACGTGCGCGTGCGGAGCCGATATGCATTCCAGCGCGCCATCAATCATCATCCAGCGGGAAATTGAATTTATAGCCGGATCCTATTTTGGTCACAATGTATTGCGGATTTTTCGGATCTTCCTCGATTTTTTTGCGGATGTTGCGGATATGGACGTCCATGACGCGTCCGTCCCCGATAAACCGGTAGCCTTGCACCTCATAGGACAAGTCGTGCCTGCTGAATACTTTGCCGGGCTTGCGGACGAGGATGCTCAAGGTTCTGAACTCGGTAGCCGTCAGGTTGGCGGCCTTGCCGTCAAGAAAGACATCCTCCAGCTCGAAATTGACCATGAACCGCCGGCGGTTGAAAGAGATGATGTTGCGGTTCGAGTTGTTCATAATGTTGATTCTGCGCTGAAGGGCATGAATGCGAGCGATAACCTCTCTTGCCCGGAACGGCTTCGTAATATAATCGTCCGCGCCGAGATTGAGGCCGTTGATCATATCGGTCTCCCGCGCCTTGGAGGTGATCATGATGAGGGGCACATTGGACATCCGTCTAATATTCCGGCATACTTCCTCTCCCGGCATGCCGGGAATCATTAAATCGAGCACGATCAAATCCAGCTTGTAGAGCTGGATCTTCTTCATCGCATCCTGTCCGTCGCTTGAGAGGTGCACCTTCCACCCTTCGTTCACGAAATACGATTTGAGAATATCCCGGACGGAAGCTTCGTCTTCGACGATCATAATGTCCATCCCTTTACCCCCTTGAACTTGTAGAGGTTGTTCAAAAACACAAATGAAGCGAAGGTCTTTTCAATTGAAAGGGAAGCGCTTACACCCAAAAATGTGCATGTTTTCATTAATATATGGTATATCAATGAATCGTTTTTTTGTCAAAGAAAAAATGAAATAGGCCAAATGAATACTTGGGCGGGTCTTGTGCGCCGGCCGTCGGCTTCCCTGCGTTAAGCCCGGTATATGTGGTAAAATAGTGACATATCATGCAAGCCATATTGAGGAGATGAAGCGAGATGGAACAACAATCTCAAGTCCGTTTGACGGCCTTATCAAGCAAAGGAGGCTGCGGCTGCAAAATAGGTCCGGCCGATCTGTCCCAGGTGCTGCGCCAGCTCCCGAAGACGGAGAAGCATCCGGATCTTCTGGTCGGATTGGATACAAGCGACGACGCCGGCGTCTTCCGGCTCAACGACGATCTGGCGCTCGTGCAGACCGTTGATTTTTTCACGCCGATTGTCGATGATCCGTATTCCTTCGGCCAAGTGGCTGCGGCCAATGCGCTTAGCGATATCTATGCGATGGGCGGCAAGCCGTTGACGGCGCTCAATATTGTCGCGTTCCCGATCTCCAAGCTGGACAAATCGGTGCTTGCCGATATTTTGCGGGGGGCTGGAGACAAGGTTGCCGAGGCGGGAGCGACGCTGGTGGGCGGCCATTCGATCGACGATCCGGAGCCGAAGTTCGGCATGGCGGTCACCGGCCTGATCCACCCGGACCGGGTATTGACCAATGCGGGTGCTCGTCCAGGCGACAAGCTGATCCTGACGAAGCCGATCGGCGTCGGCATTATGACGACGTCGCTGAAGCGGGATCTGCTTCGGCCGGAGGAGATCGAGCTCGTCACCCGCACGATGACGACGCTGAACAAGACCGCCGCCGAGGCCATGGCGGATTTCCGCGTCCATGCCTGCACGGATGTGACCGGGTTCGGCCTGATGGGCCACAGTCTGGAGATGGCCAAGGGAAGCGGAGCCGGGCTTCATATCTACGCGGAGCAGGTGCCTGTCCTGCCGCGCGTCCGCGAGCTCGCGGAGAGCGGAGCGGTTCCCGGCGGAACGAAGAACAACTTCCGCCATGTGCAGGACAGCGTCCGGTTCGATGAACGGCTGGACGAGATCGCGCAGTGGATTCTGTGCGATGCCGTCACCTCCGGCGGGCTGCTGCTGTCTGTCGCGGCTGAGGATGCGGAACCGCTCGTGGCCGCCATGCGGGAGCGGGGCGTCGCGGCGGCATGCATCGGTGAAGTCGTCGCCGAGCACGCGCATGAGATTCGCGTCACCGGCGCGGAAGCCGGCTCGCCCCGTTAAGGCTGGCCGTACAGCATCGCGGCCCGGCATAGCTGCTGCGAATTGATCTGCTGGTGCCCGGCATGCCAGACGACCCGCCCTTGGCGGACGAGCAGAATCTGCGGAGACACATGCGGAATTCCGAGATCCCGCGCCACGCGATCGGACAAATGCGTCTCCTCCACGACCCGGATGACGCCGATCGCGAAGCGGGAGGCAACCTCCGGATAGCGGTTCACGAAATGATTAATCCCGACATGCGCGACCTTGCTCGATCCGCATTGGGAACTGTGCTTATATAAGAGCAGCGGCTTCTCGGCGGATAGGTGAAGCATGCGGGTAAGCTGCTCATCGGATTGAATGATCGGGAGTCCTGACATCGGGGCTTTTCCTCCTTGTTCCGGCCATCGGATGACAGGGCATAGCGGCGGAATACCCGGTTCTAGCCAGGGCGGCAGCGCCATACAATGGAACTGATCCGCGCAGCGATGCATCCGAGGGGGTAGTCTGTTCGTGTGGGACATATCATGGATAACACTGCTATTGCTCATCTTGGCGAGTTACCGTCTGACCCGTCTGATTGTGTTCGATGAGATTCTGTCCTTCGTCCGCCGTCCCTTCGTCGAGGAACGGTTCGAGACGGATGAATCCGGCATGATGTACGCCGTCGTCGATGAGAAGGGCGGCCGCTTCCATGCCTTCATGCGCAAGCTGCTGACGTGCTACTGGTGCGTCGGCATTTGGTCGGCGGCCTTTTTGGTGGCTGCGTATCTGCTCATTCCGGACCTGATATTTCCGCTTGTGCTGCTGCTGGCCATTGCTGGAGCGGCGGGCATCGTTGAATCTTATGTCAAAGGGTGAGTCTTCGGCTCGCCCTTTTGTCTATTGCTCCATGTCGTGCCGGCCCGGAATTCAAGTCGAGCGAATCAGCGACAGCAATGCATCCAGGCGATCGGCGAAGGTATGCCCGGCCACGGTCCTCCGGTAGGCCCGGCCGGCTATCTCGTCCCGCGCAGGGCGGTCATGCAGATAGCGGTGGATGAGCTCGGCGCATTCCCTCGGCGAATCGAAGCAGACGATCTCCTCTCCCGGCTGGTAGAACAAGGGCAGATCGGGCCGGTAATCGGTCAGCTGAAAGGCCCGGCAGGCCGCAATGTCGAAGGTCCGGTTATTGATGCTGTGTCCGGGCGCGCCGCTCCGGTTCTTGTCGAGGAGCGGGTCATCCTCGCTCCGGTGAATATTGAGCACGATGCTGGCGCCGTTGAAATATCGGGGCGTCTCCGAGAAGTTCACCCATTTTCCCCGTATGCTTGGCACGCAGCCGGAAGACCAATCCACCGAATCCCAGAAATGGCCGATAAGCTGCACCCGCACATTCCGTTCGACATACCGCAGCATTTCCTTCATAAATCCAAGCCGGTTCTCATACCCTGTACCCAAAAAGCATACATCATGCTGATATGTCGGATGCACCGCGTACGGGCGGAAAATATCCGTATCGGTCCCGAGCGGCAGGTGATGCACTCGGGCGCACCCGCTGCGCGCATAGTAAGGGACGCAGCCCGAATCGATCGTGAACACGTCATCGTATTCCCGGGCTATGGGCAGGGAATTGTCGATGGCATACGGATCATCCACGAACCATGCTCCCGTACGAATTCCCATCGCCCGCACCGTGCGGATGATCCCGGCCGGAAGAAATGATCTCGGCCCGACCATTGTGAGCACATAATCCGGGGCGGCGCGGCGGATGTCGGGAAGCAATTGGGAATACGGCGTCCGGTTGGACAGAAAAAAAGTGACCTCCTGAAAACGCTGCGTCAAGGCCTTGATAAGCGCATTATCCAATATATCAATCGGCCTCCGATAGCCGGATGCGATGTAATATAGCTTCATGGGCCCTCCTTGCTTGACGGCATGGAAGCCGGAAAATCGTGAGTAAAAAAGGGGGTGGTTGAGCCCACCACCCCAAGCGAACGGCATTCGATTATTAAGGGAACGGATATGGTGCACCTGGGAAGACGTCAGGGCATTGTTGAGGGAAGGTGACAACGCAAGGACTTTCAGGGATCGGGATTTCGGCGCGCGGCTGGCACAATTCGGCTTCTACCATCATTTTGACCGTCGCCTTCACTTGAATGCTCTGGCAAATGACGATATCCACGTTCACGAATGTATTATTGACGATATCCAGCACATCGATCGTCGTCGCTTCCGGTACGATATGGCAATCGATATCGGTTCCCGGAGGGGCGCACAGCAGAACTTTCTCGAAGCGGAGGAAGCTCTTCGTGAACCGGCAATGAATGACGTTCGGCGTGACCCCTGTATTGATGATTGTGACTTCATACGTACCGAACTTCCGCAGCACTACCCGCTGCAAAGTAACCGGTCTGCCGCCTATCGTAACCACCACGTTTTCACGAGTGGATCCGACTTTTTCTTCGCAATTCACGTCAAGAACTCTGGCCTCAATACGAAACGAAAGTGGCAGAGGCAAGCAATCTGAGTCAACCGTGGATTCATCAACTATTTGGGTCGTTTTCAGTACCCAGTCGAATATTTTGGGAACCTCTATACATTCCAGAGAGGGTAAAGGCAAATATTCGGGGGGCGCCTGTTGCCCTTGAACCAACTTGCTCTCCATGTATGTTCCAGGCCTCCTTTTTAGATTTCAAATTCAATTACAGTCTATGGAGGGACCCATAAAAAGGTGACGAAACCCCAGTGTTTTTTTTGGAGGGATGCGGATGGAAAAAGCGCATTACATCCATGATCGAAGCGGTTCGCATTGGATGGGCGTAACGAGCGGCGGCGCGTTGGAGCATATCTTGTACCCGCTGGAAGGGAAGCCGCTCCGGACCTTGCTTCCCGCTCCTTATCCGGTCCGCCGCTTCAGCTTGCTGCTGTCTGACGATCAGTACGATATGCTGCTGGAGACGGAGGACGGATTGTATCATGCCAAGTATCATCCGTTGACCCGGATGCGCCGGGAAGTCCGCATCGCTGGCCGGTCCGGCGGATCGTTTCCGTATCTGTACCGGGATCGTTCCGGCCTCCGCCTGTGCAGCGTCGCCGCCGCTGAGGGACAGAACCGATGCGTAATCCGGATTCCGGCGGAGGGAGCATGGAAGGACGCGGAGATCCCGTTCCCGGATTGCGCTTCCACTGCCATGCAGGTGAGGGATGCGGCTTATGCCGTCAGCGGGGAGGGCCGGCTGTACGGTCTCTTTCATCGGCTGCAGGATAATGGCGAAGTCCATACGCTGGATCTTCTCGAGCTGGAGCCGGGGGCGGATGAGGCGATGTGGCGGAGACTCTTCGCCTCCCGCCAGCCGCAGCAACGGTGGAGAATCTGCCTGTCGCTCGATCGCGGCGGGCGGCCTCATGCGGCCTGGTCCATTCGAAGCGGTGCGGCGGCCAAGTGCTACTACGCCAATGATCGGACCGACGTCCGTTCATGTTCGCCGCTGAAGATTCACTTTGGGGAATGCGTGCCGCAGCCTTATTTTCTGTGGATGGGAGAGCAGGTCTTCCTGCTCTATATTATGGAAGGCAATCGCATGAGTTGTGCCCGCTCTCCGAACAGGGGAGCGGACTGGTCCGCCTTCAGCGACATCCGCCTGGCGCCGGAGGCGAAGCTGCGCATCGTGCAAGGAATGGAGGAGGGGCCTGGCCATGCGGCTCCCTGGCCGGTATTGGGTACCGGCTATCCTCACCTGCGTTCTCTTGGCTTCTTCGATGTATTTCCCCTGCTCCAGCGGGAGCTTCTCTTGACAGACGGGGAGACCTTGTCCTGGATGCCCTCGCATTTGAGCGAGATGTTCGATTGGATCATGGCACAGGCTGAAGATGCCGCCCATAAGATACGCCGCTTGGAGACGAATGTGGAGAACCGGCGGCTTCGCCTGGAGGAGCTGATGGCTTGTTACGAACGGCTGCAGGCGAAGGAGCGGTCCTTGCTGGCGGAAATTCATGAACTGCAAAACTGGGCAGGAGCGGAACCGATCTCGCTGACTTTCATATGATAGAAGGACCAGTGTGCCCGGAAAGCGAGGAGGACGATATGGAAATTCAGATCAATGCGAAGCCGCTGTGCACGATAGCCGACGAGTATGTGCCCGACGTGTATCAACTTCTGGGGAAGCATTCATTTACTTTTCATCTGGATAAAAACAAGCAAATCTTGAATGTAGTCAATCCGCTCCATAAATATCAAATCGCGCTGGAGAACAAGGGAGGGAGCGGGGCGTCCCCGCTGCTGCAAATGATGTGCGATTCGTTGAAGCACGCCGGATTCCATGTGTGGATTATCGAGACGGAACAAGATCGCGAACGCTGCTCCGAGGAGTGGGAGAGCGGCAAGCAGAGCATGTGGCTGACGCTGCAGCCGGCCGGCGAGGAGAAAAAGGAAGTCGTCGTGTATTATTTCCTGCATCAGATGAAGGCAAGCCGGCAGCTCGCCAACCTGTTGGTCCAGAACATCGCCAGATACAGCGATATGCCGATTCAGGGTGTGAGCTTTCATTGGAAGAGCGGACTGAGTTATATTTTGCCCCAGCCGGGACAGGCGCTGAATCTGGTCGGGCTGGCTTATGGCGGCTTTGACGGCATGGGGGCAGAGGAGCGGCAGCAGTTAACCGATGGCGTTGTCGGCGCGGCAACGATATTTTTCGGCAAGAAGCCGCTGATGGAACTGATCAAGCAGCTGCGGCTATTGGAAGAGCGCCAGATCGAGGCGGGGTATCCATTGCCTCGGCCCGCCGCGTCCGAGGCGGCGGCGGGCTCCCGGGAGCCTGGGCCAAGCGAGAAGAGCCCGATGAAGAACGGGGAGGCGGGAGCCCAAGGGGCGGATCTCGTCCTCGAACCGGCAGAGGAAGGGCAGGGGGACCCGCCGCGGCAGGAAGGGGGCTCGAAGGAGCCGGCCGAAGAACGGAAGGCGTTACCGGAGCAGGCGGAGTCCGTCCAGGAGGTAAGGCAAGAAGCGCCTCAGCCGGGAACAACCGAACTGAAGCCGATCCGGGCAGAGCTGGCGCAGGCGGAGAAGGCACAGGAGGAGAACGGACAGGAACCGCTCCGGAAGGAACGGGCGGAGGCGGAGGAGGCGCCAGCGGCGGTCCTTCTGGCGCAGCAGGCGGAAGCGCAACAGACGGAAGCGCCGCAGGCGGAAGGGGAGAAGCCCGAGACGCTTGAGCGGGAACCCGGCGAAGCGCCGAAGCCTGCATCGGCAAGGCCGGCCACCGGGCAGGCTGCAGGTGAAGAGCCTGAAGGGGCGGCCCTGCCCGCAGGGAACGGGAACCCGGCAGATGAGGCGGAACGTGCTCGGGAAGAGACGGAGGCCGCAGCTTCGCTCCCGGAAGAACAGGTTCATTCCGACATTCAAGCTGAGCAAGAAGAGGCTTCGGCTTCTTCGGGAGAGGCCGCAATGAACGGGAAGGATGACACGGCAGCGGAGCAGGAAGCGAAGCCGCGCACGCCCAATTACTCCATGTTCTTATGGCTCCAATCGCATTCCGGCAACCGGGTGCCCCGGGATCCGGACAGAAAACATCAGCCCCAGCCGTCTTTTTTCAGCTATGTAAGCCAACTGAACCAGTCGCAGCAGTCCGCAGACAAGCGGACCAAGCCGGAGCCGTTTCATATGCTTGCCATGGACAGGGAGAGGAGCCGCAAGCCGTAGCATGGATGCGATTCACATGACGGCTCAAGCCTATCGCGATATGGTTGGCCACTGCATCAAGGAAAAGCCCTTGGAAGCCTGCGGACTGCTGTCCGGCCGCGATGGCATCGCCGCCCGATGCTGGCGCATCCGCAACATGGATCAGAGCCCGGTCGCCTTCGCGATGGACGGCGAGGAGCTGGCGAAGGCCCTGCGCGATATGGAGAGCTTCGGCGAGCAGCTGCTGGGCCTGTATCATTCCCATCCGACCGGTCCCCCCTATCCTTCTTCCTTCGATGTCGAGCATGCGGCCTTCTCCTGCTCGTATCTCATCGTCTCGCTGCGGAGGATACGCCCTCGCGTCCGCAGCTTCCGCATAGCAGAAGGGACGGTCAAGGAAGAGCGGATATTGATTGTCAGCCTATAAAAGGTTGATGTTCGTGTCAGGAATGAACGATGGCTGCGCCGTGCATCGAGTCGGCACGGCTATTTGCCATGCACGGATTGATAGACCTCGGCCGCGAAAGCGAACCCGCTCAGAGGAGGCCCGCCCGAGGAAGGTGAGCCGGCTTGCTCGAAGGAGAAGAGAAATTGGACATCAAGCCCGATAAAAGCCGGATCGAACTGGATCGGGATGCTATAGCAGCGTATTAGCTGCGTTGCCTTGCCGCTGCGCCGATCGGCTGTCCGCGAGCAGAACAGGGACGTGGACAACCGCCCTCCGATATTGAGGTGAAGGGGAGCATCCAGCATATTGAGCTTCTCGATATTGCAGAGTTCGATCTGGAAATGGGTGCGGGTCGGATCGTATATGCAGAATCGGATCAGAATCGGATGCGGAACTTCCAGCCGGATCGGGTAGGTCTGGGCAGCGAACCCTCTGCTTTCGCTTTGCTTGGGACCGGCGGCCGGGGCGATCAGCTCGGGCATCGGACCCGGGAGGAAGTCGCTGTGGTTATCGACGAGGGAAGCGAGAACGCTTTCTTGCCAAGCCAGCTTGGCCGTATGGACGACATTGGGAGCGCCTCCGGCCAAGAGCTGCGCCGCCGCTGCGGCTCTGTCGGCTGCCGAGATAACGCTGCGCTCATGGCTGACGACCCGTTGAATCGGAATCAGGGGCATGACGGTCTCCTCCTTCAAAACAGGCTGCCATGCCCGCAAAGCGCGAGCATGGCGGAAGTTATGCAGCACAACTTGGAATCGCAAATAAGGGGCGAATCAATTAGATAAGATTCTGATAAATATCGGCGGCAAAGGCGAGGCCGGCCGTGTTGAGAGCGCCGGTCGTAAAGTAGTTCGTTACCTGGAACGAGAAGATGAAGCGAACGCCGATATTGATAGATATCAGTCCAAGAGAAGCCGGAATCGAATAGAAACGGACATTTTGCCAGTTATACGGGTTAGCGACATCCGTCGTCAACCCGGTTGTCGGGTCGAGAGAGCCCGCAATCAAATCGACGTCCAGCCCCGGCACCGGGAACAAGTTGATGCCGAGCGAGGAGACGGCTTGAATGCGTGCCGTTACCGCGTTGTCCGCAAAGACGGTCAGCGCAATCAAGAAGTCGTTGATCAGGCCGAGCTGCAGCGGGATCGTAAGCGAGGCGGCGGCGAATCCATGCGTCTCGCCCGGAATAAAGACTGGCTGTGTCCAGACGAATTGCGGATTTGGCGCGGCCGCGAACACGGTATTGTCATTATCGAACTTGGCGAGTTGAGGCCAGATCCTTGGCGCATTGCCGACGTTGACGACATTGGCTGGGGCTCCTGCCAAGAGACTGTTCACGGCCGTTACCCGATCTGGAGCAGAGACGACATTGGCCGTGCTGCTGGTAAGCCGTTGAATAGGAATGAGCGGCATAAGGAAAAACCTCCTTCACTATGTGTTCGAAGGACGGTGGGATGTCCTCCTACGTTACTAATTTATGAAGGAGGGATAAGCTTCGCTTGGATGAATTTACTAGATTCATTCACACAATCTTGTAGGGCACGGCGGAATGGAGTGATGGAAAATGCCGCTGTGAAGATGGGTGTTAAAACTACGATTCACATCTCATAGCAGTCTGTGAGCGTTGGTTAGTAGACTGTCTTTCTAGTAACCGTTCGCAGCTTCTTCTCGCCTACACCCCATCTGCGATTAGCCGTTCCAAGTGTGGAGAGAGCCAGAGAAGGCCGCAAAAAGCCATCGTGAACAGGGCCGGGAGCCGTTGCGGAGCCCGGGCTTGTCCCGCCCCGATGAACGTCGGCAGATGCCGCCCAAGATGATCAATTGTCTCTATATCAGGCAGGCAAGGCATCGCCTCAGGCGGAGCTTGCGGAATGATGTTCTCCGCAATGTTCATTCGTCAATAACATCGTGAGCGCATGCCAATGATCCGCAGATGATAGTCGTTCTGCGGATCAAGGCAGTGCTTCGCCCTGGCGCTACAGGCCCGAGGCGGCAACGATAAAATGAATGGCCTCGTTCAATTGATGGTCCTGAACCGATTCGTCCGGAACGATGATTCCGAGGCCGTGCTGGCTTCGGGCCCGGTGCAGCCGGAGGCGAAGCCGGGTATCCCGGAGGAAGTCTTCTACGGCGGTCAAGACGCCATTTCTCTCCCCGTACTCGTACTCCGCATTATGCACGGATGAATTATGTCCGCTCTCGACCAGTTCATTGACTCCCGGCAGCATGCCCTTGCGGGCGCTCGGCTTCCGGTAAGCTTCGGGAATCGACTCCGGAAAATAATACATATCTCTTCTGCCGTAAGGCCATTCCAAATCATGCAAAAACACGATCGGGTATCGTCCGTGTCCTTCCAGTGCCTTCAGTTCATGATAGACGGTATACCAATTATGATCCCCGTCCAGCAGCGCAGCGTCGCAAGGCCCCATCTGTGGCAGCACGTTCAGACTGAAGTCGGGAATCATGACGAAGGCGCTGCCGAACTGCTGCTGCAGTGCGCCGACATCGAACTGAGGCGAAGGATCGACGGCGACGAGGCGGCCTTGCGGAACCGATCGGACATAGCTGAGAAGATTCAACGTATTCAACCCTTGGGCACAGCCGACCTCGACGATGGTCGCAGGCCGGGCAAGCTCCAGTACAGGGCGTATAATCCCATGCCAAAAATGGATCAATGTCGCTCTCCCTCCATCGTTATCGGGGTGAATATAGCTGGACGAACTCTTCTACTCGATTCGAGAGCATCAGCGGCCAAGCGGCTTGAATCTGCTCCAGCGGCCAGTCCCACCAGGCGATGCGCAGCAGGCCCTCGATGAGATGCGGCGGGAAGCGGTACCGGATGACCCGCGCCGGGTTGCCGCCGGCAATCGCATACGGCGGAATATCCTTGGAGACGGTGCTGCGGGCCGCAATGACGGCCCCATGGCCGATCGTGACCCCCGACAGCACGTAGGAGTCCATTCCAATCCAGACGTCATGGCCGATAACTACATTGCCCTTGGTCTTCGGATGCCCCGCAAAAGAGGAAGCCTTCGGAAAAATCGGATTGAACGGGTAGGTCGTCACCCAGTCGACATTGTGCTCCCCTCCCAGCAAAATCGTAATCCGTGCGGCAAAGGAGCAGAACTTGCCGATGGTCAGGGTCGCTCCTTCCCCCCAGGAGAACACATCGGGGTGACCGTAGCTCCAATCCCCGATGGAGTAGGCGGAATAGGCCGGGTTTTGGTTCATAAAGACGCTCATCTCTTCCATTCCTCCCTCCTACCGGCCTGAAGCCGGCGTGAACCGTCATGAATCCTATCATGCGGATCCGCTGCGCATGGCGAAGGTTAATGCTGGTGGTAGCTGTTTTCTCTCCACATGGCCAAAGCATGGCGGAGCTGCGTCACGACCGGCTCCGGCACCGCGCTTCCCTTGATGCCGACGCCGACGACCGTATGCGGGAACAAGGCTTCCCCGGCATAATCCGTAAGGACCGTATCGAACGGCTTCAAAATGCTGGCGAAGGCTTGCGGCGTGAAGCGCCAATAGTCCTCAGGGTAATCATGTATCGCGAAATTCATCACCGAGCTGATGATGACGATGCCGTTCGGCTTCAGGATGCGATGAATCTCGGACAGCGCAAGCCGCGGATCCTCGACATGCTCCAGCGTGTCGAGCGAGAGCACCATCCCGGCCGTCTCGTCAGGGAGCGCGATTTGATGGAGATCGAGGATGAGATCGACGCCGGTGCCCGGCCGCATATCGCAGCCGACATACGTCTTTCCCGGGAAAAATGGGCGCAAGTCCGCAAATCCAACCTGACCTTCCACCTGATAGGAACCGAATTCATAAATCGGCTCTTCGCAAGGCAAAATCTGTGCGCAGATGCCAACTAAATTTTTGATAATTTGTCTCATGATGCCCTCCTTATTCGCCTGGTCCGGGGTGACGGATCACCCCGGGACAGAAGCTGCTTCATTACTCTATTCAATCGCGGAGGCAACTTCTCTAGTCGTTCGCACAAAAATCCGGACTCTCAAAAACTGCAGTGGATATGAATCGGGTTCAGCACGGGGAAGCGGGCTTCCCCGGCCTCCACCAATCCATGGATGGCAAGCGGACCGTTCCGCAGGCTGTCAAGGGCGCAGGAGACATGGAAGTCGGGCATTTCCAGCCAGACGCCCGGGGGCATCGTCAGCGGTTCAATGGATTGAATAGGGTACTCCCCGGTGACCTTCCCGTTGGCGAACCATTCATCCTCGGCGAATGACCAGCCCGATTTCCGGCCGTCCTTCCCGTAGATGCTGAACGCGGGAATGAGCTGGGGAGACAGAATTTTGCCGCTGATGTCGCAGGAACGGGACGGGGAGACGGACAGGATGATGCGAGGCTGTTCGATCGGCTCTGATCCGGCGTTGCGGAAGAGCATCGTGACGAAGACGGAGACGCGTTGCGCCTCCGTGTCGAAGTCGGTTACGGATTGGAAAAGGCATTCTGCCGCCGGAACGGCAGCTTGCGGTTCGCTCATGCGAGGCACCTCACTTTATATGTAAATTCATGAAGAGGCATAGAGACGCCGAATGCTCAGTTCGCGGGCGGCGTGCCGGCCGCCGGCTGCATAGACGGATCGGCGGGGATGCTGCGGCGGTGCAGCGTCGGGGGGAGCGGGCGCGAATGGGCGGCATACAGGGTCGAACGGAAGGACGCTTCGGCGGTCTCCTTCCCCCTCTGGCTGTGCCCTCCCTCCGCAGGCGGCTGCCGAATCCCGTGCGGGGAGCGTCCGGCGTTCCGGATCGAACGGCGAATCCGAAGCTCCTCCTCCAGGATAGAGAGGCGCCGTTCCAGACTGGCAATCCGGGATTGAACCATCTGCAAGGATTGCCCCAACTGCTCCCGCTCCTCCTCCAAGGGAACGATGCGGCCCGCTAGCCGCTCGACGGAGGCGAGGGCCCGCTTCGCGAAATGAAGGCTGGAGCGGAAGTCGCGTTCGGCCCGGTAGGCGTCGATCTCCATCCCGCTCAAGCGGATAGCCTCCCGAATGGAAGGGCCGTCCGTAATCCATTGCGGTTCCGGTCCGCCGGAGCTTGCTGCGGTGACCGCGCACCACGGAACCGGATGGACAGAGGCGCTGGAAGAGAGCCGTCCCCAGATGCTTGCCTCAAGATCATAATCCATGCGGCAGATCATTCCCCCCGCCACCCAACTGAAGCGGAGCCGTTCCGGATCGGCGCCGCAGGCGATGAGGGAATCTGGAGAGGAAGGGATGGCGATCGCTTCTTCAGCGATCGTCTGCCAGCTTCCGTCCGCTTCCGATTCGAAGATCGAGAACGCAAGCTGCCCTGCTGAGATTCGGACCAGGAGACAGCGCGGACGCTCAAGTGCGGGAACGCCGCCGGGCGGCAGGCGAACCAGGCGCGAGGGGGCGCCGGCGTCCGCCAGAGGCAGAATCATTCCTTCCCCGGCCGGCTTCCAGGAGCCGGACGCGGAGTCGTAATCCCATCGGCACAGAAGAAGCCTGCCTTGTCTTGCCAGCAGGCCGCACGCCGAGAGAGCGCGTTCGTTCGCCAGCCACTGAATGGCGATGACGCGATCCGCTTCCGCCATTACGGCAGGCTCGTTCCAGTGAATCCCCGTGAGCGCCGCATGATCGGCGCGGGAAGCATACTGGAGCAGCAGGTGGAGCCGGTTCGAGCAGCGGACCAGCTTCAAGCCGGCAAGGCCGGAATATTCCCCGGGCAGCTTGCTGGTATGGACCCCCTCCAAATCGGGATGAATCCGGGCGTGCACCAGTTGCCGCTGACGATTGAGATATACAAGATGGACGTAATCCTGATCGTCCTGACATACATCATACATGCCGGCAGCCGCGGCCAGCCGCAGCTCCGCCCCCCGGCCGCACCGGCTGTGCTCCGCCAGCTCGATGACCAGTTCGTCTCCGTCTCGACGAATGACGGATATATGGCTGCCATTTGCTACCCAGTAGCGAAGCTCCATAGCTGCTCCCCCCTGCCCCGATAGTGCTGCTTACTCTTCATCCTATTCGGCGACAGGAAAAATTAGGCTCTCCGGCCCGCAATCCGGCTTGGCTCCGCGGGCGGTGCGGGGGCCAAGGTCATACGCACAGGCAAATGGGGGAATGTGCTAATACACTAATCCCAGTATTATCCGCAAGTGCTGGAGGGATTCTTATTGATACTGATCCAAAGGCTCTACTTGTTGTTCCGATTGGAAGGCGCGCACTTCATTGCAGAATTATACAGGCAGCTATTGAACAAGGAACCGGAACCGCACGGCATCAGGCACTTCACCCGGCTGCTTCATGCCGGCCACAGCAAGCTGTCGATCGCGGTCAGCTTCCTTCGCAGCGGCGAGATGAAGAAGAGACTGGCGCAGGGAGGAGGGGGCTGCAACGAGCGTGCGGCTCTGTGCGACATCTTCTCCAGCCTGATTCTGACCAGGGGAGACGCCGAATTCGTCCGCGATCTGTACGTCGAGCTGCTCTGCCGCGACGCCGAAGACCAGGCGCTCATGCATTATCAACATATGCTGCGCCACGGAAGAAGCCGTATGTCCGTCCTGCTCGGCATACTTGCTTCGCCGGAGTGCCAGGCGCTGCTGGCGCAGCCGGAGTTCCCGCGCCTGAACGGCCCGATTGAGCTTGGCAGCTTCCAGCTGTCTCCGAACGATGAGAGCGGGACGAATCCTTGCGGGCCGCCGGCTCCGCCGCTGCAGCGCAAGGTCTCGATTGTCATCTTGACGTGGAACGGATTGGAGCATACGATGCGGTGCCTCGCTTCTCTGGAGAAGACGGCCCGCCACGACCGGATAGAGATCGTAGTGTTCGATAACGGCAGCACCGACGGCACGCTTCCTTACCTGCAGAGTATCCCCTGGATACGGGTGATCGAGCATGGAGCGAACATCGGATTTACGGCCGGCAACAACCTGGCCATCGCCCACTGCGATCCCGGCAGCGATATTCTGATGCTGAACAACGATATCTTGGCGGAGGAGCCTTACTGGGTGGAACGGCTGCAGGAGACGGCCTATTCGGATCCGAATATCGGCGTCGTCGGCTGCCGGCTGCGCGGCGACGACGGACGGGTGCAGCACGCAGGCACCTATATTTTTGCGGAGACCTGCTGGGGGCAGCAGATTGGCGGGCAGGAGACGGACATCCGCCAATATGCGTCCGCCCGCGATGTGCAGGGGGTTGTCTTCGCCTGCGCTTACGTGAAGCGGAGCATTCTGGAGGAGCTTGGCGGTCTGGATACGGATTATTTCGCTTATTTCGAGGATACCGATTATTGCCTGCGGGTGCTGGAGCGGGGCTACCGGGTCGTCTGCGACGGCCGCGTGACGCTCACCCATTCCCAGAATACGACGACCAAGGTCAACCAGGTCGATTTCTCGGGACTGTTCGAGCAATCGCGCATGATCTTTCGGGATAAATGGCAGTCGCGGCTCGAAGGAAGCTATGAGAAAAGGCTGAATTGGCATTCGATCGTGAATGCCCCGACCGGCTATGCGACATCATCCAAAAATTTGATGATCGCGCTGGACGAGAAACGGATTAAAATGCATTACCGCTATGTGTACGGCCCGGGAACCCCGCATGCCGCGGAAGAGCCTCCGATGAGCGACGATTACCGGATCAATATTTTTCGCATGCGCCATGCCGATCCGAACGCGCCGGAGGTCGTCTATGGACAAGGAGATGTCTTTTACAAAAACGAGGGCAAGTACAAAATCGGCTACACAATGCTGGAGGTGGACGGAGTTCCGGAGGAATGGGTCCAGCAATGCAACCGCATGGATGAGATATGGGTGCCGTCTCAATTCAATGCCGACACCTTCCGCAACAGCGGGGTTAGGGCGCCGATCCGCATTATGCCGCTTGGCGTGGATCCGAACTATTTCCATCCCGGCATCCGCTCCGCGCGCTTCTCGGACCGGTTCACGTTCCTGTCGGTATTCGAGTGGGGAGAGCGCAAAAATCCGGAGGATATGCTGCGCACCTTCGCCAACGTATTCGCCCACGACAATGTCCTGCTCGTATGCAAAATCATGAACGCCGACCCGACGATCAACGTGCTGGCCGAGATCCGCAAGCTGAATCTCAAGCATGCGGAATCGAAGATTCTGATTTTGCACAATCAGAAGCTCCCGTCGTACTTACTCGGAAGTCTGTACCGGTCCGCGGATTGCTTCGTATTGCCGACCCGCGGGGAAGGATGGGGCATGCCGATATTGGAGGCGATGGCGTGCGGCCTGCCCGTCATTGCCACCGACTGGAGCGCGCAGCGCGACTTCTTGAACGAACGGACGGGATATCCGATCCGGGTGAAGCAGCTCGTGCCGGCGGTTGCCAAATGCCCGTACTATGCCAATTTCCGCTGGGCCGACCCCGACTATGAGCATTTGGCGTTTTTGATGAGACATGTATACGAGAACCGGGAGGCTGCGCGGCAGCGAGGGCTGAACGCCGCCCAGGAAGTGATGTCCCGCTGGACCTGGTCGCATGCCGCGCAGCATATTGCCGACCGCATACAATTGATATGAATGGAGAGTGACGGCAATGCGTTATATCGTTGGCATCCCGTATGTCAACCGTCTTGATCTGCTGAACCGGGCGGTGGCCAGCATTCGCCCGTATTGGCCGCATACGTACGTGCTGGATAACTCGGCGGATTCCGAACTGAAGGCCCATCCCTTGTCCAGGCTGGTGAACATCATCCATCCGCCCGTCCCGCTGACCTTCACCCAGTCCATGAACTGGTTCCAGCGGATTGCGGCCGAGCAGGGGGCGGACGCGGTCATGTACATGCATACCGATGCCGAGGCCCATCCCGGAACCCCTGAAGCTTTTCTTCGCGTCTTGACAGACCTGAAGCAGAGCGGGCGGAAGTGGGGGCTGGCCTTGACGAATTTCGATGCGCTTGCGGCCTACAATATGGAAGCGGTCCGGGCCGCGGGGCCGTGGGATACCGTGTTCAGCAGTTATTTCGCGGACATCGACTATCACCGCCGGCTCCGGCTGGCAGGGTATGAGGAGATTTTTACGGGGCTGCCGGTCGATCATCATGAGAGCTCCAGCCGGAAGTCGGATCCGCGCCTCAACTTCCTTATCGATTCGACCTGGCCGCTTTACGAGCGGTATTACGAGCTGAAATGGGGAGGACGGATGGCGCAGGAGACGTACTCGACGCCATTCAATCAGGCCATGTGACAGAGGCTGTCACGAGCACTTACGCAAAGGAGGCAAGAGCAGTGCGCCTGACCGACATCAAGCGAACGTATCAGGCGGTCTACAGCCTGGGCTCGAACTGCTACCCGGCGCAGCGGCTGGAGCGGTATGGCCTGCGGCCCTACAGCGGGGTCATCGATTGGATGTACTCCAATTCGGTTCCGGGGCTCTGCCTGCTGCTTCGCAACCGGTTCGCCGGATTTATGTATTCCGACCATATCGAGGTGGACGGAACGGAGTTCAACGGCCACAACTATTCCTTGCTGGATCGCGTCTATGGGGTGCAGTCGGTCCACGATTTTTTGGTCGCGGACCAGCTGGAGGGCATTGTCCGCAAATATCCGGAATTCCAGGAGAGGCTTCAGCGGAGAATTGCCCGCTTCCTCCGCAATATCGAACAGGCGGAATGGGTCTTCTTCTTCCGGCTGCATGCCTCCCTTGAGGAGGCGGCGGCCTTGGAAGCCGCGCTGGCCGGGATCGTCCGGCACCGCTTCCGCCTGCTCGTCGTCAACCCGGGGGCCGAACGCCGTATCGCGGAGCTCGATTGGCCATTGGCGCATACTTGCGCGGTGGAGGCGCCGATCGCCTGGGATGCGGAGAGCGATCGGGCGTGGAATGAAGTGTTCGCCGGCATCCGCTACGAGGCCCCGCTTGGATAAGCGAGCTTGCGGGTTCAGCGGGTTCAGCTGCCGGCCCGCCGTCCGGCTGCTTCAGCGGAGTACAAACGCAAATCGCCAGCTTCGATCGAAGCTGGCGATTTGGCATGTTGCCGCAAGCCTTATGCCTGCTGCGTCAGTCTGGCGTGGAACGCGTTCAACAGATTGTTCATGACGCGGGGCCAGTTGTAATGCTTGGCGGTCTCGAACCCGTTGACGACGAGGAATTGGGCGAATTGCGGGTCGGACAGCACCCGGACGATCCCCTGGGCCACGCCATCGGCGTCGCCCTTGTTGACAAGGACGCAGTTCCAGCCGTCCTTGCAAAATTCTTCATTGCCTTCCGCCCTTGTCGTGACGACGGGAGCCCCGCAGGCCATCGCCTCCAAAATCGGGAGCCCGAAGCCTTCGTGGTAGGAGGTCTGCACGAATACTCCGCAGTTGGCATACAGGTAGGCCAGATGCTGATCCTGCGGGTTCGAAAAATGGTGGTGCGGAATACCTGAAATGCCGGGAGGCTCGACCCCGAACGTGACGAAGGAAGCATGCGGGAGCTGGCGGCATGCCGCTGTCACGGCGTGCACGGTGACATCGAACCCCTTCAAATGCTGGCTGCGGCGGCTGCAAGCGAGAATGCGCTGCGGATCGTAGTCGTGAGTCCGATTTGGCTTGTAGATGTTGAAATCGACGGCAATCGAGATGTTGGTGGCGTGCTGATGGAACCGTTCCAGCAGCTGCCGGGTCGTCCAATCGGCGATCGTCAGCATATGGACCGGGACTCGGTACGTTTGGCGGACCCGCTCCTGCATATCCGGCCAATTCGGATAATAGCTTTCTTCAATATCCTGGACGAGATAGAACGGGATGCCGCGCCCGCCTCTGCGCCAATCGCAGCTGTGCCAGACGACAGCCAGCGTCTTCCACCACGTGGCCACCTTGATGCAGTCCATCCGCTTCAGGGTGTGCAGCATCGCCCGGTAATTCGGGAAGCGGCGCACGGGGATGTGAAGCGGGAACCAGGAAGGCTGGCCGTCCAGCGCGAACAGATGAACCTTCACGCCCATCTCATGCAGCCGGTTCACCTGCTCCAGCACATTGCGAATGCCGCCGGACAAGCCGGTAAGCTCCAGTACATAGACAACTTCAAGCTGCGCGCTCATTGGATGTGATAACCTCCCCATTTGGCCCAGAACTTTTTGCGGGCCTCCATTTCTTTGACCCGCCAATAGCGGTTTTTATTCGCCCGCGTCGTCCCGCGCGTAAAGCCTTCATAATGGAGGGCGCAGGCCGCGCCGCTATAGATGACGCGGAAGCCATGCTGCCTGGCGCGGTAGCAGAAGTCGACATCTTCGTAAGCGATGAAGAATTCCTCCGAGAAGAGGCCGATCCGGTCGAATACTTCCTTCCGGATCAGCATCAGGGCGCCTGTGACGGAAGCCGCGTCCTCCACCGCTAGCGCGGGAGGGTAATCGGCGGGCTGGAAGCGATAACGGTGATCGAAATTCCATTTTGGCCCCCGAATGACGCCGCCATGCTGAATCGTCATATCCGGATACAGCAGCCGCGCCCCGACGATGCCCACCTCGGGAGAGAGCCGCATCGCCGCCAGCATATGCTGCAGCCAGCCCGGCTCGTGGAAGATGATGTCATTATTCGCGAGCAGCGCATAGCTCCCGCTGGCATGCCTCAAGCCAAGGTTCACGGTCCGGCTGAAGCCCTCGTTGGTCTCCTTGGGAATGAAGCGGACGTTCATCGAGGCGGCCCAGGCGGCCAAGTCTTGCTGAATCGGAGGCGGGCTGCCGTCATCGACGACAATGATCTCGTATGCTTCATGGGCCGTATTAATGAAGCTGTTGACGCAATGCTTCACCAGATCCGTATGGTGGATCGTCGGAATAATGAGACTTATCATACTGGTGGATTCTCCTTTTACCGGCTGTCTAGTTCCTGCAGTCGCTCCAGCATGCGCAGGGCGCTCGTCTCCCAGGTATACCCTCCGATGACGGTATGCCGGCCAAGGGCGGCCTTGGCCGCAGCTTCTTGCCGATGGGTATGGACGTGGCGCATCAGCCGGCGAAGATGGGCGACGCTCGGCAAGGCCCACAGCAGCCGGGATTGCGACGGCAGGAATGGAGTGAACCGCTCCACATCGATCAAATAACCATTCTGATCGTTGACGAAGTCGAGGTGCGCCGACCAGCGGGTCGTGATGACGGGCAGGCCGGCGGCCATCGCTTCCATCACGGTCATGCTCCAGCCCTCTCCCCGCGTCGGCAAAACGTAGCTGTCCGCGCAAGTATACAGCCGGGCCAGATCTTCCTCTGACCAGGAGTGGACCGTGGACAACAGGATGACCGATTCGTTCGCCCGCCCCGTCAATTGCGAGGCGAGGTTATTGACATAGGCGTGCTGGCGGCCGATCTCTTCAGCCGTCGAGGCGCGCGTCTTAATGATCAGGCAGACGTCTTCGGAAGGAGCGAACTCCGTCAGGAACGCTCGCAGGAGAAAATCAATGCCTTTGCGCTCGTCGAAGGAGCATACCGACAAGAAAGCGTACTCCCGTCTGCCGGGAATCGGGAGCGGAGGCGCGCTCGGGCAATACACCTCGGGATCGACGCCGTAAGGCATGACTCTCAGCTTATGGGCCGGCACGCCGGATTGAATGAAGGTGTTCCGATTGAAGGTGGACGGCACCCATACTTCATCCATCATGGAACAGCGGCGCGCCCAGGTGAATGACAGGCGGTTGCATTCGAACATCGTCATGCCGATGGAATACCGGGCCGGATCCCGGAAAAAGGCGTGAGCCGGGTAATGGAACAGCACCGTATGGCGCTGCGCCAAAGGACGATGCATCAATGCCGTCAGTTGAGCGGTTATGGCTGGCGCCATCGGCGTATGGACCGATTCGGGATGGACGGGGGAGAATTTGGGATATACCCCCCGGCGGATGAATTGCAGCAGCATTTGCCGGTTTGCTTTAGCATATCCCGTCGGCTCGAATAGGGTGCCTATATTGTGGATGGAAGTCTCTCCACTCATCTGCTTCCCTCCTTGGGATGGAGGATGGAATTAGAGATAGCGCTGGAGGTCCTGCTCCTCCAGACGGGCGACCAGCGCTTTGATATCCTGGGTACGGTCTTTGCGGCAGACGAGGACAACATCATCCGTCGCGACAATAATCAGATTTTCCGTCCCGATTGTCGCGATCAGCTGCCCCGGCTTGCCGTGAATAATGCAGCCGCTCGTATCGATGCCTTGATGGAGCCCGTGAATGATGTTCCGGGACAAATCTTGCGGCTCTGCCCGCTCCAGCGCATTCCAATTGCCGAGATCGTCCCATCCGTATTGAACGGGAATCATATAGATGGAATCGCATTTCTCGATGACTCCGTAATCGATGGACTGGTTCTCGATCTGGCTGTAGAGCGAATGGAGCGCGCATTCATCCGGCGAATGCGACGCCAGAACTTCCTTCATTCCCATTAAAATATGGTGAAGCCTCGGCAGATGCTGCTCCAGCAGGTGCATAACGGTGGAGGCCTTCCAGATGAAGATGCCGGTGTTCCAATAGTGCCTGCCGTCGGCGAAGATGCGTCCGGCAAGCGGCAACGGCGGCTTCTCGATAAATTGCTCCACCGCCGTCACTTGCAGCCCGGCCATCGCCCCGGCTTCTTCGCCGGGCGCCACCCGGATATAGCCATAGCCCGTCTCCGGGCGAGTGGGCCGCACCCCGAGCGTGACGACGCAGGCTTCATTGGCGGCGCGTTCGACTCCCGTCTGAAGCGCCGCATGGAATGCCTCCGGATCCGATACATAATGATCCGACGGCAGGGTGATGAGGACCGGATCCTCGTCTTGCAGCAGCATATGCAGCGCGGCCAGGCCGATGCAGGCGGCCGTGTCCTTGGCCATCGGTTCCACGATGATTTGCTCCGGCGGAAAATAAGGAAGCTGCTCGCGGATCAGAGGAACATATTCCGCCAGCGACACGATATGGATATGGTCAAGCGGCACACGGCGCAGCATGCGCTGCAGTGTATCCGCCAGCATGGATTGCGGGTGAAGGATGGGCAAAAATTGCTTCGGGCGGGTGGAACGGCTAAAGGGCCAGAATCGGGTCCCTTTCCCTCCTGCCATGATCAAAGCTTTTACCGTTGTAATGAGAACCACCTCCTGGGAACGGACTTGAAATTGACCTGATATCAGAGAGAATTATTACTACATATGTCCCGGAAGGGAAAAAGGGCACGGCGATCGTCCGGCGGATAGCGGCGCGCTGCCGTATGAGATCAGGCATGGCTGTCTATGATAAAATAAGGTAGAGTAGATTCAGAGCATCTTTACGCTTGCAGACGAAATACGAGACAGACAACTAGAGGTGAAATCATGCAGGATATATCATTGGAGCAATGCCTGGCGAAGCGCGCCGCCGGGGCGACGCTGGTTGATGTTCGTTCTCCGGGAGAGTATGCGGAATTCACCATACCGGGGAGCATCAATATTCCGTTGTTCACGGATGAGGAGCGGGCCGAGATCGGCACGATATATAAGCAGGAGAGCGTGGAGGCCGCCAAGGAGCGCGGACTGGCCATCGCCTCGGCCAAGCTGCCCGCGCTCTACGCGCAGTTTCGCGATTTGAAGGGCCCGGCCGTCATTTATTGCTGGCGCGGCGGGATGCGGAGCCGCACAATGGCTACCGTGATGTCGCTGATGGGGCTGAAGACGTTCCGGCTTCTCGGCGGCATCCGTTCTTATCGCCGTTGGGTGCAATCGACGCTTGCCGAGTATCGGCTGCAGGTTCCGTGCATCGTGCTGGCCGGCCATACCGGGACAGGCAAGACGCAGCTCCTGGAACGGCTGCGCGAGGACGGATATCCCGTCCTGGATCTGGAGGGCTTGGCAGGGCACCGCGGTTCCATCTTCGGGCATATCGGGCTTGAGCCGAACAATCAGAAGAAATTCGAGGCGCTGCTGCTCGATGAGCTGCTGAAGCTGGAGGCGGAGAATCGGCCCTATCTGCTGATCGAAGGGGAGAGCCGCCGAATCGGCAAGGTCGTGCTGCCGGAATTCCTGGTGGAAGCGAAGCGCGCCGGGACCGTCTTCACCGTGCGCATGCCGGTCCGGGAGCGCGTCCGCAATCTGATGGCCGACTACCAGCCCGATCAGCATGCGGATAAGGTGAAGGAATCGTTCGAGCGGATTCGCCGCCGCATGCATACCCCCGCGGCGCGCGAGGTGGAGTCCGCGCTGGAAGACGGCCGCTATGACGACGTGGCGGCGCTGCTGCTGGAGTATTATTATGATCCGCGTTATGAGCATGCGGCTCTCCAGTACGACCGGGAGCCCATCGTCATCGATGCGGCGGATACCGACGAAGCCTATGCGAAGGTGGTGCCGCTGCTGCGCGGATGGAATGTGCCGCAGGCCCGTTCCGTCTAGCGGAGGGAAAGCGGGCGGAACGGAAGAACAAGCAGGACAAGCCCGGCGGAGAGGAGAGCGGACAGGCGCTTTTCCCGCCGGGTCTTCTTTGGATCCAGGGATCCGGCTTATAGGCGATTCCTATCGTAACGATAGGTTTTATATACTTCCATCAATCGGCCGCTTTATGTTACAACTAAAGAAATGATGATGACACGAGGAGTGACTGGCATGGCGGAAGTGAAAAAAATCGCGGTAATCGCCGGGGACGGCATCGGCCCGGAGGTCGTCCGCGAAGCGGAAAAAGTATTGAAGCGCACGGAGGAGCTGTTCGGCTATGCCTTCGAGACAAGCCACGGCTTGTTCGGCGGCATTGCGATTGACGAGAAGGGAACCCCGCTTCCGGAGGAGACGCTTCAGATGTGCCAAGCGGCGGACGCGGTGCTGCTCGGGGCGGTCGGCGGCCCGAAATGGGACAACAATCCGAAGGAGCTTCGTCCGGAGACCGGGCTGCTCGGCATCCGCAAGGCGCTCGGCTTGTTCTCGAATATTCGCCCGGCCGTCATCTTCGACTGCTTGAAGGATGCTTCCACCCTGAAGCCGGAAGTGCTGGAGGGAACGGACCTCATCGTGGTGCGCGAGCTGACCGGGGGCATCTATTTCGGCGAGAAGCTGCGCCGCGAAGGCGAGCACGGGCAGGAGGCGGTCGATACCTGCGTCTATAATGTGCAGGAAGTGGAGCGCATCGTGCGCCAGGCGTTCGAGATTGCGCAGAAGCGCCGCAAGAAGCTCGCTTCGGTCGACAAGGCGAACGTGCTGGAGACATCCCGCCTCTGGCGCGAGACGGTGAACCGCATCGCTCCGGATTATCCGGATGTGGAGCTGGAGCATGTGCTCGTCGACAACTGTGCCATGCAATTGCTGCGCCGGCCGTCGAGCTTCGATGTCATCGTGACGGAAAATATGTTCGGCGATATTTTGAGCGATGAAGCCGCCATGCTGACGGGCTCTATCGGCATGCTGTCCTCCGCCTCGCTCGGGGAAGGCAGCTTCGGCCTCTACGAGCCGGTTCACGGCTCCGCGCCTGACATTGCGGGCCAGGGCGCAGCGAACCCGATCGCGACCATTCTGTCGGTTGCGCTGATGTTCCGCCTCACGTTCGGCTACGAAGATGCCGCGCAATCGATTGAGAACGCGGTTAAGGAAGTGCTCGATGCCGGTCACCGCACCGGGGATATCGCGACCGACAAAGCAAAGGCGATCGGGACGGCCGCGATGGGCGATTTGATTATCGCAGCCATGAAGCGTGCCTGAACGGGATTGGACTAGGACAATGCATAGGAAGGCCTGCCTGTTTTCCGGCAGGAGGCAGCCATGGAGGCATGCGATTCTTGTATCTGCCGGGTACAAGGGTTGCATGCTTTTTTCGTTCTTTCTTGAACGAAGCCGAATGAGAATATTTTCCGCCTGCAGGGTTAACCGTTTCCTGTTGTTGTGCTATGATAGCGGTATCATTTTATCCAAAAGACGGGAGAGGATCCAGGTGGAGCAGGCAAGCTATGCACGGCGGGTATTCGTATTGGGCATGGATGGAGCGGGCAATTTTCTTCAGCGGTTGAACCGCTCGAAGGTTGCCGCCCTGGCAAGACAGGAAGGGGTCATGACGCTCGGCGCGATGACCGAGCTGCCGACGATTAGCGCGGAGTGCTGGGGCGCGATGCTGCACGGCGTGACGCCCGGCAAGCACGGTTATGACAACGAGCGCGCCGGCGCCGAGAGATATCCGCTCGACTCGGCTTATCCGTCCTTTTTCCGGATCGCGCGGGAGCATCACCCGGAGTGGACGCTCGCCTCGTTCACCGCCTGGACGCCGATTAATTACGGTCTGGTGGAAGAGGGAATCGGCGTGCATAAGCATTGCGCCCCGGATGCGGAGCTGACGGATGCGGCTTGTGAATATATCGGAGCGGCGGAGGATGTCCGCCTGTTCTATATCGCCCTGGACGCCCCCGATGCGCTTGGCCACCAGAGCGGATACGACACGCCGCCGCAGCATGAGGCGATTGCAGAGGCGGAGGAGCGGCTGCTCCGGATTGTGGATGCCATCGATCGCAGGGGGTGGCGGGAGGACAGTCTCCTCCTGTTCGTCACCGATCATGGAGGCGGCGGAGAACATGCATGCAATCACGGAAGCGATCATCCGATGGATCGGACAATCTTCTGGGCGGCAGCCGGAGCGTGCGTCAATCCGAACGCCAATCTGGAAGGCTTGACCTTCAAGGATACCGCCGCCGTCGTGGCAGCGGCTCTCGGTCTGCCGATTCCGGAGAGCTGGGATGCCCGCGTGCCGGAATCCTTGTTCAGGGGCTAGCCGATTAGCGAACATATGACATAGGAGGCATGCAGGCTTTCTTTATAGAGCGCGGCCGCTCAATCGCGCTTAACGGGCGAATGAGCGGCGCGTCATGTCCGACAGCGCCTGAAGGAGCTCCTGGGCCGCATTGTCGGGGGTAAAATGCGCCATCGTATGCTGCTTCGCGATCTGGCCCTTCAGGGCCGCCTCGTCATAATGAGACAGGACATGGCGCAGAATGCGCTGAAGCTCGCTGCCCGACGGCTCCGCCCAGAGTTGATCGGCTTGATACCCGCCGTAGTAATGCTGCGGCTTGACGGGCGTCAGATGATAAGGAATGACATAGCTGTTGTATTCATTCAAAAAGTCCATGTGGCCGCCCCATCCGGTCGTAATGACAGGAACGCCTCTCATCGCCGCTTCCAGCACCGGATATCCGACGCCCTCTCCGCGGCTGGGCAGGACGAAAGCATGACAGCTCCGGTATAACGCGTCCATTTCCTGCTCGCTGCGCAGCTCAAGATCAATATAGACCGGAGCGGGAACATGGGGAAGCCGCTGCTCCTGCTTCAGCCGCTCGACTTCATGCAGCACGTCCGCGTTGCCGGCCGTTTTGACGATGAGACAGACTTGATCGTCCGCCGTGAACTCCTTCCAGAATGCCTTCAACAGCACATCAATCCCCTTGCGCTCAATCCAGGAGCAGACGCTGAGGAAGCGGAACGGGGGCAAGGCGTGAATATACGGCGGCGGAGTCTGCGGCGAAGGCGGACGGTACGGCTCCATCAGACACGGCCGTATGTAAATCAAGGGCACCGTAACGCCTGAATTGCGGAATACGCCGATATTATGCGTGCTTGGCAAAAATACGCCGTTCATTTGATTGGCCTGCCGAACCCAGGAGTCCGGTATTTTCGAGGTCTCCCAATAGGTGAACCCGAAGGAGGGACGAATTCTTCTCCGCCACAGATCCGGAATGTAGTGATAGATATTGATCCGCCGGCCGGCTGACGGCGGCTTGGCCTGAAGATGCTCCAAGACCTCCCGCTGCTCCCGCGGAAGCTCGATCGGAGGAAGAGCGGAATGGCTGACGAGCTTCACGTCGGCGCCGCGAGCGTGGAGAGCCATGACATATTGCCTTGTCGCCTTCGCATAGCCGGTCGAATCGAATGCATTGCCGTGCCACACAATTTGTGCCATCGAACGATACCTCCCTTACTTTTTCGGACGCAGTATGTTGAAGTCAGGTCCGCCTTATGCGTTGACTTTTTTCGAAATGGATCATGCCTGCTTTGTGATGAAGCCCCTTGCCGGAGATGGCTGCGGCAGAAGTTCTATTATTGTATACACGCGGCATGGAGGATGACGCTGTCCATGTATTTTCGGGCTCTGCCCCGCATAGTCATTAAGGATGCTGAGGTTGGAATTCAGTTCATGGGTTATACGCAGCGAGGAGGACCGGCGACATGAAGATTGTGATTTGGTGCGCAAATCTGATTTCCGTAGGCGGGGGAGCCCGGCTGCTGTCGAATTTGCTGCCTGCCATGGCCAGGCAAGCGGGCATCGAGCGGGTCAGGCTCGTCATCTCCGCCGAGACGCGTTTCCGCGAAAGGTTGAACGGCATAAGCTATCCGAATATGGAGATCGCCTATTTCAGCGGAAGCATTCAGTCCGCCGAAGGGCAGGCCCTTCTTCAGGATACGCATGTCGTTTATTTTTTTTGGCCGCACGGGCCCGAATATGTTCCGATTGGGATGCCGACGATCTGTACCTTTCATGATACGACGGTGCTTGATTATGTGCCCCCGTTTTTAAGCGGCTCCGTCGTGACGCATGTCTGGAGGGCCGCCAAGGAATGGTTGGACAACATGACATCGATCGTCGTCTCCTCCCATCATGTCAAGGGCAGGCTGATTCAGCATTTCGGCCCAGCGTGCGAAGCCGCCACCGTGATTGAGCATGCGATAGTGCCTGCCCCGACATTGGCGGCAGGGGAATTGAGCCCCGGCCTGTCTGCCCGTATCCCGCAGCAATATATTTTGTACCCGAGCAATATTTCTCCGCACAAGAACCATTACAATCTGCTCCTGGCCTACTCCCGGGTTCGCGAAAAGCATCCGGTTCCGCTTATTTTGTTCGGGCATAATACGGAGCTGCTGCGGAGCATGCCGCCGTTATGGCCGGATCAGGTGTACATTCCGACGCTGGTCTCCCTTATCCGCCGGAAGGGTCTGAGGCTGGACGAACATATTTATCCGCTTGGCTTCGTCCCGGATCACGATGTCATTCCGCTCGTGCGCCAGGCCCAGGCGCTAGTTATGCCGAGCCTGTCGGAAGGCGGCGGCAGTTATCCCGTGGAAGAAGCATTGAAGCTGGGCGTGCCGGTGCTGTGCTCCGACATCCCTGTTATGCGCGAGCATCTGTCGAGGCACAGCGCCGAGGTCGTCTGGTTCGACCCGGAATCGCCGGACGCTATCGCCAGAGCGCTGGAAGAGCTGTTCGCCAATTACGCGCACTACAAAGCTTCCGCGATGGCCGGGATTCATGATCCTTCCGGGACATGGGACGACATCGCCCTCAAATATATTCTTGTCTTCCATCGGGCTTACCAGAAATATCACGGCCTGTAAGGGCGGAGGGAAAGGCCGGCGCTCCTCAACCGCCTGCCGCCGCGACGTGCTGGATAAGGGCGTAATATTCGGCGGCGACATCGTTCCAGGAACGCTGCATCGCATGGAATATCGCGGACTGCTGACGCGGCAGCAATTGATTTCGATGCAGCCACAGCCCGCGGATGGCGGCCTCCATTTCCTCCAGCGAATAGGGATTGAAGGCCAGAAATCCTTCCATATCCTGTATCAGTTCGTTCGTGACCTCCAGCTTGCTGACCGCTGCCGGAGTTCCCATCGTCAACGATTCCAGTATCGGGAACGGGCAGCTGCCTTCGAACAGCGTAGGGACAATGGTGCCGGCAGCATATTGGTACAAGGAAGGAATATGGGATTTCGGGATACGGCCGATAAAGCGGATGCTGCTGCGAATTTCCTCGTTCTGGCATTGCTGGAGAAGCTGCATCACTTCGGCCCGCTTCGGGTTGTCGCTCAAATCGTCCGTGAACACGAGACGCAGGCGGGATGCGAATCCGTCCGGCGAATGCCTGTACCGAAGAAAGGCTGCGATGAGGCGCTCGAAGTTTTTGTGAAGACGGAGCACCGTCGGGAACACCATATAAGGATCGAAGAGCTGGTACGCCGCCCGGAACGCCGCTTCGGGAACAGGCGGGAAGGACTGGTATTCGCTGGCGGGCGGAGCCAGACGAATGACATGGGTCTTGGCCGGAGGCATTCCTCCCAGGGCGACGGCATGATGCATACGGACATATTGCGAGCTGGATACAATGGCCGCAGCCCGCTCCATCACATAATAAGCGGCGCGGTTCACCCGGTGGCAGAAGTCAGGCTGGTAGGCATAATATAACTCCGGAAATTGATGATGAACGAGATCATGCAGGCATAGAATGTACGGCTTCTTCAGATGCAGGGCCAGATCGAGAGACACGATCGGGACGATCCAGATGTCGGCGGGGACATGATCGTTGATCCACCCCATGTTATTGGAGCCGACAATCCGGCAGCGGCCCGGAAAGCGGGCATTCAGGCTCTCGAACGTGCTGCGGGTATCGCCTTCATTGAAATGCGTCACCGCAATGTGAACGACCGTGTCGTGGCGTATCGTCAGCAAGCCTTCGATAAGCCGGTACAAAAATCGTCCGATCCCTTCGCCGTCGAGGGCGAGGGGATGAGGATAGCCCAGGAAGATGCCGATCTGTGTCACGGGAATGCTCCCGCTCCATCCCGCCGCAGCCGGATGCGGCTGCAGCGGAAGGGGAGGGAGAGCCGGTCCGGCAAGGAGCCCCCGGCATTCCTCGGACAAGACGAAGGTGCGCAGCAGCGTCTTGCGCGGGGTTCCGGAAGACAGCGTGCGCGAATGCCCCTCCATCCCAATCGGATCAGGGGCACGCCCAAGCAGTTCTGCATATAAAGAGTGAAGGAAAAAGAGCGGTTCAGCAGTATAAAAGGAGTGAATCCGGCTGGCGATAGTGCCTTGCTGCCGGGGAATCAGCGTGATGGCCGGCCGGTGATACAACTGTTCGGCTTCTTCGCTGCACAGCACGCTTAACGCGACGGTGAACTTGCCTGTCCGCATGGATAGAAGCGCGCCGTAATGCTGCAGCTCGGCTTCGCCCGGTTCCCGGTGAAGCATCTGAATGTATAAATGCCTGATAAAATCATTCCCTTCCCGTCTCATCAGCTCATATAAATGATGAATGATTCGGTAATGACGGCTCAACCTTCTCCCTCCCTTCGTGCCTTAGGATTCCTTGTCTATTGCGCGCTGCAGCTTGCCGCCAATCCAATGAATGTCTTCCCCGGTCAATTCGCCATGGCTCGGCAGGTTGATCCCTTGCGCGGCGATTCGGTTCGCGACCGGGAACTCCGCATGGGGCTGCAGATGCTGATACGGCGGAAGAATGTGCATCGGGTAGAAGAACGGTCTCGTCTCGATGCCATCCTCCTTCAACCGCTCCATGATCCGGTCCCGCTTCGCTTCCGAGCACCCCTTCAACACGACGCTCATCATCCAAAAGACGTTTTTGGACCATACCTTCTGGACCGGCAGGGTGATTCGTTCATCGTACTGAAGGCAATCGTAGTAATGCATCGCAACCCGAATGCGCTGCTGGATATGCCAGTCGATATTTTCCAGCTGCGCGCAGCCGATCGCAGCCTGGATATTTGTCATGCGGTAATTGTAGCCGATGACCGTATGCCAATATTTACGGGATTTATCCATGCCCTGCCCTTTGAACAGGCGAATTTTCTCGGCGATCTCGTCATCATCCGTCGTGATGATGCCGCCTTCGCCGGTCGTAATGATCTTGTTGCCGAATAAGCTGAAGGCGGCCGTATGGCCGAGAGAGCCCGCTCTTCTGCCTTTGTATTCGGCGCCGATGGCTTCGGCGGCATCCTCGATGACAAATAAATTATGCTCTTGGGCCGCTTGCATAATCGGATCCATATGAACGGGGTGACCGTACAGATGGACGGCAATAATGCCCTTCGTTCGGGGCGTAATCTTCTCCACGACCGCCTCCGGATCCATATTCCACGTCTCCGGATCGGAATCGACGAACACCGGTGTCGCTCCGCAATACGCGACCGCATTGGCCGTGGCGGCGAAGGTCAGCGTCGGAACGATCACTTCGTCCCCCGGACCGGCACCGTGCGCGATGAGTGCCAGATGGAGCGCAGTCGTGCCATTGCTGCAAGTTATTGCGTGCTTCGTCTGACAAAAAGCCGCGAATTGCTGCTCGAACATGCCCAGATAAGAACCGTTGGATGAAATCCACGTCGAATCGAGACAATCGGCTACATATTTTTTTTCATTCCCGTTCAGAATCGGAGCTGCTATAGGATAATATTTCTTCATGTATCTCCCTCCGACATTCAAGACTGCTTAACAATCAAAATGCTTGATGACGCGGGCCGGCACCCCTACGGCGAGGCATTGATCGGGGATATCCCGGACCACGACGGCGCCTGCTCCCAGAACCGACCATGCTCCGACCGCCGTGCCGTCAATCACTTGGGTTCCGGTACCGAGGAAGGAGCCTTCCCCGACCCGCACATTGCCGGATAAATGGCTTCCCGGAGCGATATGGCATGCTTCTCCGATAACGGATTCGTGATCCACCGATGCGCCGGTGTTGATGATGGCGAAATCCCGGATGCGGGCTTCCGCATTCACCACGGCCCCGGGCATGATAGCGATGCCTGACCCAAGGCTTGCCGATGGGGAGATATAGGCGTGCCGGCTGATTGCGTTGATCAGGGTATAACCGATGTTCGCGGCGGTTCGGGCCATCTTCCAGCGAATACGGTTGTCGCCGATGGCCACGAATGCCTGATGGACCCCTTGCGCATACAGCTCCGGCAGGATCGAATCATCGCCCAAGACAGGAACTCCGGCCACGCAGCCGCTTCCGTCCGCGGAAGTGCAGCCGACAAGGTCGACGGCGGGATCGGCTCGAAGAATGTCGATGATGACTTTTGCATGCCCTCCCGCTCCGATCACGATCGTCCGTTGGCTGTCAGACAAGGCTTATTCCTCCTGTCAATCGTTTGGATATGGTATGTGTATGATTGGAAGCTAGCAGAAGATTAGGCCATCGGTAGCGTGGAAGGCAAAATAGTTATTTGTCGATAGAGGAGGGGAATGTTCAGGACAGCGTGAAGACGGCATTCAGGCGTCTAGATTCCCGCCATATGAAGCACGCGCTTCAGCTTCTCGATGTCTACGATCAGGTTGTCGGCCCCGCCGACCGGCTTCGGCGGCTGCTCGATATCGCAGATGATTTCATAGTAATTCATAGAGGCGTGATTGCTGATTTTCCAGAAATAATCATCGACCACGGTGACGGGCGACAGTTCGATCATCGTCGTGCCCGGATTGCAGAACGCCACATTCACATTGCCGCTTCCGAACGGGGCCACGATGGCTTGAGCGGAAGAATAGATGGAAATTTTGTCTTGCATGGACAGCGGAGTGAGCACGATGCGGGTAAACCCTTTCTCGGCCAGTACCTGCATGACCTCCTCCTCATTGACGACAAAGCGGGCATATGCATCCGCCCGGCTGACATATATTCGCTCATACCCTGGCCGGGGCAGGATGTGGCGGTCATCTCTCAACCGCTTGCGGATGAATTGATAGGCCCAGCGCGGGCTCTTGCCAAGGATGACCGGGACGGCGGGCACGACCAACTGACGAGCGACGAGATGATAATCATTGCGGTCGACTTCAATCAATTTGTCCATCGGGAAGCCGAGCATTTGCAGCGATTCATATTGGAACGAATGGGTCAGCTTTCCGATCAAGTATTTATCAATGGCGATGCCGCTTTGCTCCAGCAGATGAATCCGCGGCAGAATGTCGAAAAACCAATGGCCGTAAATGGCCTGCGTAAAAGCGACCCCGGGAATGTTCCAGCCCCATATCAGGGTGGCTACGGTCTCCTCCGTATATTCCGCCGAAGGAAGCTCAGTGAACGGATAAGGATAGGCATACTCGACATCGAGCAGCCGCTTGTGATCGGGGGTGACGACATAACCGTTCCCCGTCATGATCCGCCCTTCCGGAATGACCGCCACGAAGGCTTCCTCGAAATGACATGCCGACGGCCAGCGCTTCGCGTCTTCCCCGTTGGGCGCAGGCAGATGAATCGTTTCCTTCGGATAAATGACTTTATACCTCTCACGCACAAGATGAGGGTCAGCGGCAAAGCCGGCAGCCCAGTCCCGTGTCCGCAAATAAAACTGATCGGGTATCGTATTCATATTTCAAGCCCTCCTCCTGCTGCTCATCGTCGTCAGGTGCCGCAGCACCGGCAAGGTCATGCATCACACTTGTCCTGCGGCATAGTTCGCCACCAACGCGTCCTTGTTCTCAATCAGAGGCAGCCAGTTCGCCGGGCATCCTTTGGGGAACAGGACGCCGAGCCCGTTCGAATGGGGGAACGCGATATGCGGATGCTCCCCGAGCTCTTCCCAGAACCGGTATACGCCGAAATCCCGCCAGGCGGACGGCAGTGTCATGAAAGAGGACGATCCCGTTCTCGGCCAGCTTCGGATACCATGTCGCGTAATCGTGATGAACGGCCTCGTAGGTGTGGTAGCCGTCGATATGAAGCACATCGATGGACCCGTCGGCGAAGAGATTCGCCGCCCCGTCGAAATCGCTCCGCACCAAGGTGCCGATCAGCGGAAATTCACGGGCGGTAACGGCTTGCACCGCTTGATAGACGACATCGTCATAGCTGCCGACATGCGGGTCTCCCTTCCAGGTGTCGACAGCGAAGCAGCGGGCCGCAAGCTGTCCGTCCTTCACCGCTTGGCAGAAGGTAAAGAATGAGGTGCCGTACAGCGTGCCCAACTCCACAATCGTTCGGGGCAGGGCAAAGCGAACCAGATCATACGCAAAGCGGCGATGGCCGGACCAGGCTCCATGCGTCATGAACTCACGCGGCAGCTCCGGCGCGGAATCCGCGGCAAACACAGGCTGATGATAGGACCAATGCATCGCAAAGCACACCACCTTCAGAGATAATAGACGGATTGAGATAGACTATGCAGGCAGGAGAGAGGCGGAATAGGGCAACTGAGAGAAGAGAGACACACAATTTTGAGAGAGAAGCGGGGGCGGTACCGGGGCTTTGGTGCAGGAGAGGATAAAGCGGCATTCAAGTGGCATAATAGAACCAAATAAGAATCATGCGAAAAAATCTTAGAAGATGTTATAAATCGGCACATTTTGAGACAGCTCAAAGGAGGAAGCGGATATGCCGGAACGTTTGGTCGGCAGACCTGCGCCAGAATTCAACATGGAGACAGCGAATGGGGACGGACAAGGCTTCGGCTCCGCTGCGCTGTCCGATTACCGGGGCAAATGGCTCGTCTTATTCTTCTATCCGCTTGATTTCACTTTCGTATGCCCGACAGAGCTTACGGCTCTCAGCGGCGCAGCGGAAGAATTCAAGAAGCTGGACACTGAAATCCTCGGCGTGTCCGTCGACTCCGTGCATTCGCACCGGGCGTGGATCAACACGCCCGCCGATGCCAATGGCCTCGGCCGCCTGAATTTCCCGCTTGCTTCCGACATCACGAAATCGGCTGCCCGCGACTACGGCGTCCTCATTGAAGAGGAGGGCGTAGCGCTTCGCGGTCTCTTCATCATCGACCCGGAAGGCGAAGTGAAGTATCAAGCCGTAAACCATAACAATGTCGGACGCAGTGTGGACGAGACGCTCCGCGTGCTGCAAGCCCTGCAATCCGGCGGTCTGTGCCCGAGCGATTGGAAGCCGGGGGACAAGCATCTGGCTGCCAACTAATCGAAATGGAAATATACCGGTCCCGCGGCAATCTGCCTGCGGGACTTTGTTGTATCGGGCTTCTGCCGCCAGAGAGAATGAGAGGCCCCTTGCAGCGGCGCTTCTGATGAGGCGCGACTAAATGCCGGCCATATGAAGCACGCGCTTCAGCTTGTCAATGTCTACGATTAAGTTGTCAGCTCCGCCGAGCGGCTTCGGCGGCTGCTCGATATCACAGAGCACCTCGTAGTAGTTCATCCCTGCGTGGTTGCTGATTTTCCAGAAGTAACCATCCATAACCGTTACAGGCGTCAGTTCGATCAAGGTAGAGCCTGGATTGCAAAACGCCGTATTAATGCTTCCGCTTCCGAAGGGAGAGACGATAACCTGGGCGGAAGAGTAGATGGATATTTTGTCCTCCATGGACAGCGGCGTGAGAACAATGCGGACAAAGCCCTTCTCGGCCAGCACTTGCATCACTTCCTCTTCATTGATGACATGACGCACGTGCGCATCCTGCCGGCTGACATAGATTCGTTCATAGCCGGGACGGGGAGGAATGGAATGAGCGTCTTTGAGGCGGGAGCGGATGAACTGATTGGCCCAGCGGGGACATCCGCCCAGAGCGAACGGGACGGCAGGCACGACCAGCTTGCGCGCGACCAGATGGAAGTCGTTCCGGTCAACTTGAATTAACTTATCCATCGGAAATCCGAGCATTTGCAGCGATTCATGTTGAAAGGGGTGAGTCAGTTGGCCGATCAAATATTTGTCGATATCGATCCCGCTCTGTTCCAGCAGATGAATTCGGGGCAAAATATCAAAAAACCAATGCCCGAAAATGGCATGTGTATAGGCGTAGCCGGGAATATTCCAGCCCCATAACAACGTGGCCACGGTGTCTGTCGTATATTGCGGCGGAGGAAGCTCGTTGAACGGATAGGGATAGGCAAGTTCCACGTCAAGAAGCCGGCGATGGTCGGGGGTAACGACGTACCCGCACCCGGTCATGACCCTTCCTTCCGGGATGACCGCCACGAAGGCCTCATCGGTGTGGCATAGCGGCGGCCAACGGGGCGCGTCCACTCCTTTGGGGGCAGGCAAGACGACGGTTTCCTCCGGGTAAATGATTTTGTACCTCTCTTGAAGCAATGAGAGATCATAGGCGTAACCGGCAGCCCAATCTCGCGTCCGGTGATAGAAAAGATTCGGGATCGTACTCATTAATCCGGCCCTCCTTGAACAGATTGGCTGTTGCCGCAGCGGGACGGGCAATCGCGACAGGAGTTCATCTACGCTTGTCCCGCTGCATAATTCGCCACAAGCGCTTCCGGGTTAACGATCAGCGGAAGCCATTCGGGGGAACACCCTTTTGGGAACAGGACGCCGAGTCCGCATGAATGAGTAAATGTGATATGGGGATGCATCTGAAGCTCTTCCCACAGTCGGTACACGCCAAAATCTCCGGTCCGTATGGCGGTATCATGGAACAATACGATTCCGTTCGGGGCCAGCTTCGGAAGCCAGGTAATATAGTCATTTCGAACCGCTTCATAGGTGTGATAGCCATCAATATGGAGGATGTCGATGAAGCCGTCGGCGAAATAATTCGCCGCTGCGTCGAAATCGCTCCGCACCAAGGTGCCGTTGTGCGGAAATTCGCGGGCCGTGACGGCTTGCACGGCATGGAAGACGCTGTCGTTATATACGCCGACATGCGGATCGCCCACCCACGAATCGACGGCGAAGCAATGAGAGTTCAGTTGTCCATCTTTGATTGCCTGGCAGAAGGCGAAGAACGAGGTGCCGTACAAGGTGCCCAATTCCACGATGATGCGGGGACGGGCGAAGCGGACCAGATCATACGCGAACCGGCGATGGCCGGACCAGGCTCCATGCGTCATAAAAAGTTGCGGCAGCTCCGGCGCCGAATCCGAGGCGAACACGGGCTGGTGAAAGTGCCAAATCATTCTAAAACACCGCCTTTATAGAAGAATAGAGTCATTGAATAGAGTATGCAGGGGCAGAAGTGGCGGCAAGGGCAGCTAAAAGGGGGGAGATGCACAATTCGGACTCGCCCGGCCGCGACGAAAAGAGAGAAAATCGTCAGGAGGAGGGCTTGACTCGATCCCGGAAGCGAAGGGAAGCACCAAGCCGTGGATCGCGATAAGGTTGGGGCCAGCAGAGGCAAGACGGCTGCGAGCCGCCAGCTTTGCTCCGGAGTCTCTGTCCTAATCAAACCGGAAGCCGGACGGTAAGCATCGGGGGGAATGAATCGAACGGAGACCATATGCGCGCGGGACTTTGCCGTATTGGGCTTGTCTTGAGAAGGGAAGGAATGCCATACTAGGTATATCAAGCATGGGAGGTGTTACGATGGAGCAGCGCGCCATCACAGCGGAAGATTTATACCGGTTCGTATGGTTAAGCGATCCGGCCGTCAATCCGCAGGACGGGAAGATTGCCTATGTGGCGAAGCAGGTCAATGAGGAGAAGAGCGGATACCGCTCCCGCATACATATTACGGCCGCAGACGGAACGAAGAGCAAGGCATTTACGCACGGGGAGCAGGACAGCGCGCCTGTCTGGTCGCCGGACGGGACGAAGCTGGCCTTCCTGCGCAAGAAGGGCAAGCGCCAGCAGATCTGGACGATGGCGGCCGATGGCGGGGAAGCGGAAGCCCTGACGGACGCGGAGTTCGGCGTCAGCGCATTTGAATGGTCGCCGGACGGTGCCCGCCTGTTGTACACTTCAAGCATCGATCCGGCCGGGAGCGAAGAGAAGGAGGAGCAGGAAGACGGCAAGCAGGCGCCCGGCAAGCAGGCGCTCGTCGTCGACCGGCTGAAATGCAAGGCGGACGGCAAAGGCTTGCTTGACGGCAAGCGCACGCATTTATTTGTCTTTCATCCTGAATCGGGCTCGACCGTTCAATTGACTTCGGGAGATTATGATGTCCATGATTTCGCCTGGTCGCCGGACGGCGTCCATGCCGCCTTCGCCGCCAAGCGCGTCGAGGATGAAGCGGTCGACCCGGATCTCGTCTTCACGCAAGACATCTTTATCGTGAACTGCGAGGACGGCGGTTGCCGCCGCGTGACGGAATCCGGTCTTGTCATCGGGAAGCTCGCCTTCTCGCCTGATGGGCACACGATCGCGTTCTTCGGCCATGACCGCCAATATGAGAATGCGACCTTGATCCGCCTTTATGCCATACCGGCCGCGGGCGGGGCCACCGTGTGCGTAACCGCCGAACTCGATCTGTATCTCGGCAACGCGGCCGTGACCGACATGAAGGCCGGCGGCTCTTCCGCTCCGGTCTTCACGCCGGATGGCTCCGCCGTCTATTCGCTCGTCTCGGCGGAAGGAAGCGTTCAGCTCGCACGCTTCCCGCTGGAGGGAGGATATGAGGTGCTGACCTCCGGCGATCGGGAGATTACCCAATTCACCGTGACGAAGGACGGGCAACGGATCGTCTTCATCTCGTCCGATCCGCTCCAGCCCGGAGAGCTGTTCATCAGGGATACGGGAACGGGCGAAGAGCGCCGGCTGGCCGCCCCGAACGAAGACTTCCTGGCGGAGCTGAAGCTGAGCCGGCCGGACTCGTTCTGGGTCGAGACCTCCGACGGCTGGAAGGTGCAGGCGTGGATCATGAAGCCTGCAGGCGTGTCCGCGGGCGGCAAGGTGCCGATGATCGTCGAGATTCACGGCGGCCCGCATACGATGTACGCGAATTCGTTCATGCATGAATTCCAGCTGCTTGCGGCTCAGGGCTATGCGGTTCTGTATACGAACCCGCGCGGCAGCCACGGCTACGGACAGAAATTCGTCGATGCCTGCCGCGGAGATTACGGCGGGAAGGATTACGAGGATATTATGGAGGCGCTGGATCAGGCCATCGCCCGCTACGATTTCGTGGATGAAGGGCGGCTCGGCGTTACCGGCGGCAGCTACGGCGGCTTCATGACCAACTGGATTGTCGGCCATACGAACCGCTTCAAGGGCGCCGTCACCCAGCGCTCGATTTCGAACTGGTTCTCTTTCTATGGCGTCAGCGATATCGGCTATTATTTCACCGAGTATCAGATCTGCGCCCAGCCGTGGGAGGATCCGGAGAAGCTGTGGAAGCATTCACCGCTCGCTTATGTAAATAAGGTGCAGACGCCGCTGCTGATACTGCACGGAGAGGACGATCTGCGCTGCCCTATCGAGCAAGCCGAGCAGCTCTATGTGGCCTTAAAGCGCCTGGGCAAGACGACCCAGCTGGTGCGGTTCCCGGGCGCCAATCACGATCTGTCGCGCAACGGGCATCCCGAGCTGCGCGTAGAGCGGCTGAATCGGATTGCCGGCTGGATGAAGCAATACGTCTAGTTGGGGGTTGCATCGAATCCCCCAGGATGTCCCGGCCCCCGGCCCGGCACGATATTCCGCATGAACGCAGGGCGTCTTGCATACCGGCACGATATTCCGCATGAATGGCAGGATGTGTCGAACCCCGGCACGATATCTTGCGGGATGATGAGCAGGGAGCGAAGGGGCCGACCGTGAAGGCGGAAGCGGGAAACGGCGGAGGAAAAAATGGAAGCCGGAAAAGCGGCAGAGGATGATGAGCGAGTAAAATCCTGCGCCAATGCAGCAAATTTCGTTATTTGGCGGGCAATTGGATGGAATTCCTGCTAAACTACATTATTTTCATCCATTTTTGTCTAATATCCATCAGATATCCGGAAATTGATGCCGTTTTGCAGGAAGTCTTCTAAAGGAGCACACGTCATAAGGAAAAACTGCATTTTCGCAGTTTTTTTGGGCCAGTCGAGCTGTCCTAAGCGGGGATGGGGCTGTCTCTTGAAGATAAAAAGCGATAGCCTCATCCTCTATTAGGCCAACCGGAGATTACGGGTTGGCCTTTTTTCATCCGTGGCGGGGCCGCCGGGAGCTCGAGCGCCGGGATATGATGCCCGCTTGCAGCGCTTGTCCACGGAGCGCCTGCCGCTACGGCCGCGGCTTCCCTTCTGCCGTCCACGCGGGCCGCACCCATAAGGCCGTCACGTCGGGGAAGGCGAACGGATCGAACTGAATATCCCGCAGCATCAGATCGAAGCGGTGCCGATGCCGCGGATGATACAGAAAGACGAGCAGCCTGTGGTCTTGGATGTAGCGGATAATGTCATCGCCAAGCGCTTCCCCCGCAGGAGGAGGCGCTTGCTTCATCCGTTCCAGCAGCCCGTCGATGGGTTGAATATGCTCGTCAGCCATCCATTTCCGAAAAGGAAGCACCGGATTGTGAAAGGCTCCCATCATGGACAGAACCGGATCATGCGACGAGACGTATCCGGACAATATCAAGTCCATGCGCTCTTCGCGAGAGCCGTCATACAGCTCGTCAAGGGCATACGGATGAAGAACCAGATTGATCCCGATCCGTGCCGCCCGCCGCTTCAGCCAGCGCCCCTCCTCCCATGCCGAGGGCAGATCGAGCAGGGACAGATGCACCTCCTCGCCCTTGTAGCCGCTCTGGGCCAGCCAATGCCGCGCCTGGCGCAGGCTCCGCGCGAACGGCTTGCTCTTCCCCGGGACAAAATGCGAGGCCGGGACGAGCCCGCTTCGATCCAGATCGCGCCACATCGCCTCCACGTCGCATAGCTCATGAATGGCGTTCCGCAGCGCCTGGTCCCGCATCCGTCCGGAATGCCTCGTATTGAACAACAGGAAGCGGAAGCCTTGCTCGACCCGCTCCTCCACGGCTACAGGATCCGTCTCCCCGCCTTCGCCGCCGTCTCTCCTAGCTTCGGGTTGTGCGCCAGTGCCGGCCAGGTGGTAGCCGATCTGATGGGCGGCCTCCGGCCGCACATGCCAAAATTGGACGGTGTCAATATAAGGCCGCAGCCCGAAATACTCATCGAACGCTTCCAGCACCGCTTTGCGCCGATTGCATTCCGCGAGCACATACGGACCCGTTCCGATGAAATGCCGGCCATGAACCGGGGCGTCCGCCGCGACGATCGTCGTCGGCGCCGCTGCCAGGAATCGGCCGAACAACGGATTCGGGCGCTTCAGAGCAATGCGGACGGTGAGCGGGTTCATGCAGTCGACGGCGTCGATGTCCTCCGCCAGCCACCGGTTGGCACAGTCCGGTTGCATCAACCGCTCCAGGCTGAACTTCACGTCGCCGCTTGTCAGCGGCCGGCGGTGATGGAAGCGGGCCTGCTTGCGAAGATAGAGGGTCCACGTCCGGCAGTCCGCGTCCGTCTCCCAGGCGGCGGACAGATGAGGGAGCAGCCGATCCCGCTCCGCATCGTACCGCAGCAGCGTGTCGCCGATGAGCGAGACGAGCATCAGATCGTACGTAATGGATGCCTGGGCCGGATCGAGATTCGTCACGGGCAAGGTTACGATCGCCTCCAGCACATCGGTGATCGGGTCAGGGGCCTGCAGCCCCAGCAGCTCTTGCATCGGCCGCAGCAGCTGACCGCTCCACTGCTTTGGACAAGGAAGCTGGAGAATATGCATCAGCAGCTCCATATTTTTGGCATGAAGACTATGCCGGATCGCCGCGTTCAGATCTTCTTGAAAATCGGTGCGGAACCGGAGCTCGGAACAATGGCCCCTGCCTCGGCCGGGAATGTAGGCGCAGATGCCGTCCTCTTCCAGTTTTTTTAATTTGCGCTTCGCCTGCTTGGCGCTGCATGTCCAGACGTCGGCCAGCTCATCCAGACGGAGCCGCACGCGGCGCTCCTTCTCGCGCGGGTAGAAACGGGCGCGCATCTCCAAATAATCGGGGTTCATGTTTCACCTCTGTCGCAAAAGGGGACATTTGAAACATGATTATACCCTTTTTTCCGCTTTTGACAAAGGAGATAATAGAGGAGCAAGTTGCTTAATTTTGCACATTTCGAGGGATGAAAGGAGAGAGGACATGTTTGCAACAGAGCGAATCAAGCTCCGCAAAATGACGGAGCAGGATATCAGCGTCTATCATAAGTGGAGAAATACGCCGGAAGCGATGTACTGGACGAACCCGGCGATGGACGTATACAGCGAGGAGGATACGGCGGGGTTCGTGAGGAATGTCATTCTTGGCTCCACGGCTTCCAAAACCTATGTCATCGCGGATGCGGCGGAAGACAAGCCGATCGGCGTCACTTCGCTTATCGCAATCGATGAGAAGAACCGCAATGCCGAGCTGATTATCGATATCGGCGAGCCGGAGTACTGGGGGAAGGGATACGGACGGGAGGCGCTCTCGCTGCTGTTGCGCTACGCCTTCCGCGAGCTGAATCTCCACCGCGTGTCGCTGCGGGTGTTCAGCTTCAATGCAAGAGCCATCGCCTTGTACGAGAAGACGGGCTTCCGCCGGGAAGGCGTCTCCCGGGAAGCGTTGTACCGCGACGGAGCGTGGCATCATATTATTCATATGGGCATCCTGCAATCGGAGTTCACGGACTGAGCCGGCGGCCGGAACCGCAGCTTGCGGGGAACCGGGATGTCTGCTTGACAGGGCACGTGAAGTGGAAGCTTAACGTGATGGCAGCCTGACGGAAGGGGAGAGAACACCCTGCCGTCAGGCTGCTTTTTCCTCTGCGCGAAAATGGGATCAGGAGCAAGCCTGCGAAGCTTGGAGCTGCTCGTATTTCGCGACATATTTGAGCACCGTGTCGATATAGGCCGCATGCGACCAAGTAAGCGGAGCGACCGACACGGGGCTTCCGTCATACGGATCGAGCTGTTCCGGAAGCAGACCGCTCGGCAGGCTGTGATCAGCGACCCAGCGGAGCGTGCGGCGCGCTGATGCGAGCTGTTCGAGCGAGGTCGCGATCGCGATGTCATAGCAAGCGAACCAGAGCGTGCAGATGATCCACGGGTTGCCGGGCGCCACCTCCATGTCGGAGCAGCGCTGGAAATAATAGTCGCCCCAATAACGCGCGATTCCGCCTGTGGCGCTGCGCACCGACAAGGCCTCTCTCAAGGAGCGCATCGTCGAGGCGACGCGCGGATCGTCCGGCGGCAGCACGCCGAAGGCGTAGATGCCGAAGATGCTGCTCTCGGGCGTCATGTCCTGCCGCCATTGGCCGTCTACCCGGTGCAGCCCGCGCGCGAACCGGCCGTGTTCCTCGTTCCACAGATGCCGCAGCATTCCGGCCTTGATCTCCTCCGCTCCCCGCGCATAGGCGTCGGAGCGCTCGTCGTCGCCGAACAGGGCGGCGAAGCGTGCGGCCGCCGTCAAGCCTCCGTACACGGCGGCGGAGGTGAAGGTGAAGATGCCGTACCGCTCTTCCCACAGATCGTAGCTCGGGCGGGGAAGGCCGAGGCGGTCGTCGCAATATTCGAGCAGGAAGCGCGCCGCCTTGCGGATGAAGGTGCGGTAGAGCGATTGCGGCAATTCGATATCTTCATGGAGCTCATAATCTTGCCAGAGCGCGAGCAGAACGAGCGCCGTCTCATCCTCCTGAATGGGAAGCTGCTCCTGGCCGTCATGCAAATACGGATGCCAGCTGGAGCCGACCGTCCCGTCCGGATTGTATTTATGAAGCAGATAACCATCTTCGGTCAAGGCGTCCGCACAGAAGCGGAAAAAAGGGGCGATCATGCCGTGATAGCCCGCGGCGGACATCGCCTGCGCGACAAGCGCGCCGTCTCTCGGCCACATGTAGCTGTAATGATCGCGGTTGAACTGCATGATGTCCGTATCATTGGCGGCGATAATCGCGCCGTTCACGTCCGTCTGGCTGCGGACCGCCAGCAGGCTCTGCTTGTATAGCCGCACGAGATCCGGCTCCAGATCGGCGAACGGCTTGCTCCGCTTGTTCGCCCAGCGCTGCCAATAGGTCCGCACCCGATCGATCAGCCTCCCGGGGTGGCTGTCGGCCACATAGCGGTCCAGACGCTTCACCTCTTCCAACCGGCTGCCGGCGCTGAACCAGTAATAGGCTTCCCGCGTCTCGCCGCCCGGGACGATCAGGCGCAGGCTGAACGTGCTGTCCACCGAGCCTTGCGCGATCGGATTGCCCATCAGATGGCCGTCCTCCGCATCCTTCCACGTTCCTTCGGCCTGATGGAACCGCTTGATCCCGGTCGTATACTCGTGGATTCCGGCCGTCGTTCCCTCCGCTTGGGCGGAGCAGCCGTTGAACATGAAGTAGCTGTTTTTTTTGTAGTGGAACAGGGTCCGGTTATCGGGGTAGTACGCGGCGGTATCTCCCACCTCGGTCTCGTTAATGGCCAGATCCTGATGAAAAAAAATCCGAATCTCCCGCGCCCTATCCGCCTCATTCCGCAATTGAACGCGCCGCAGAAAGATGTTTTCCCGCTGGTGGACCGCATCGTTGATCCGCAGCATCAAGCCGAGGCCGTCATGCCAGGCCTCGACCTCGGTCACGAGGGAGTCTTCGGCATAGGCCGGCCTGACGCGCCAGGCGCCGTCCTCCAGCCAACTGAACCGGCCGTCCGCCCAGAGGCCGGTGCGGCAGCGGTAGCCGCCGACATGATTGACCTGCCCGACATAGGGATAATAGATATCCCGGATATTGCATCGATCGTCCAGGTTGACAAGGAACTTGCCGTTGCCTACGACAAGGGGTCTCGGCATCGTATCACTTCCTTATAAGAAGCTGCGTCTTCGCCAGCCGGTTCGCATACTGCCGGGCCAGGCGGCGCGCGGTATCCATGCTGTCCGCCTGGGCGACGATCTGGAAGCGGGGCTCCTCGGCGTCGGGCAGGATCAGGATCCATCCGTCCTCGGCCTGAAGCCGGATGCCATCGAGCAATTCGGCCCGATGCTTCCCTTGCCGCACCCATTCGGTGATGCCCCGCAGCAGCGGCCCGGTCTCCTCCCGGCGGCATAGAATCTCCTCCTTCGCCATGCACAGCGAAGGAAGCTGCTCCTGCAGTTCGCGGAGCGTTCTTCTTTCGGCGGCCGCGCATTGGATGAGCAGGCCTGCCGCATACAGCGGATGGGCCCCCGGATGAAGGGGCAGGCCGGAGGTGGCTTCCATCTGGGCGTGGAGATCCTCCTTCGTGCGAACAATGTCCAGCAGACTCCCTTCGGCGGCGGCTTCGACGGCGGCGGACGCGCTGACCGGGATGCCCAGAGAAGCCCGGACGCCGCGCAAGGCCAGTGCCCGCACCATCAGCGGAAGCAGCGCTTCCGGTTCATGCAGGCCGCCGTCCGGCGTCATGACCTGCAGCCGATCGCCGGCGTCCCAGACGATGCCGAAGTCGGCTTCGAGGCGGCGGAGCTGCTCCATCACAGCGGCAGGGCTCGACGTCTCCGCCCGGAGATGGATCCGGGTTCCGCCGAGCATGGCGGCCCAGGCCTCGATCTCGGGCGCGTGAGCGGCAGGAGCGTGCAGGACGAAGGTGTAGTTCGCCGCCGCGATCGACTCCAGATCCAGCTCGCGCTGCAGCGCCGCGATATAATCCGCCCGAGCGTGGGCATACGGCTCGAGTCTGCCCAGCCGATCGACCGCGCCCCTTGCATAATCCTCCTGGAAGTAGGCCTGCTCGATTTTGCGCCCGGCAGCGCTGGAGAGGGGCCGCCCCTCGGCATCCATCCAGCAGAGGACGCCCCGCTCGGGGCCGCCCCCTGCGGCCGGCGGGCGCAGCCCGATATGCACCGCCCCGGCTGCGCCGAGCTTCCGGACCGCGTACCGGGCGCAGGCGGCCGACACTTCGCCGATGTCGGTCACATGCACGCCGGCGGATCGGAGCCCGGCGGCGAACGCGGTCTGGAGCAGGGCATCGAAGTCATGCGGGCCGCGGGCCAGCACGACGGACGACCCCGCCGGCAGCGCCGAGCCATAGGCGGCCGCAAGCTCTCCCGCGAAGGCGGGCGTCAGATCCGCGTTCGGCGTGCCGCAGACGCGGCTCCCGCAGAAGAGGGAGGCCGGCGCGTCCTCGCTCCAGATCAGCGAGGCGTTGACGGTGCGCAGGCGGTCGACGCGCTTGCCCGGCCACAGCTTGACCTCCGGCCGGATGACCGACTTGTCGCCGAGCGCGCAGCCGCTCCCGATGACCGCTCCTTCTAGTATGCGGACGTCCTGCCCGACCTGCGTCCGATCCATGATCAGCGCTTCCTGCAGTTCGGCGCGGCTGCCGATGCTGCAGCCGTTCCAGACGATGCTGCGCTCCAGTGCGCCGTGCGGGTAGACGACATTGCCCGAACCGAGAATCGTATACGGGCCGATGGAGCAGGAAGGGTGAAGGGTGGAGCCCGCGCCGATGTAGGACGGTCCGATCAGCCGGATTCTCGACGGCAGCCGCACGCCCTGCTCGACGAACAGGCCCGGCATCGGTTCGGCCGCCTGAATGCGGACGGCGACTTTGCGATCGAGCATGTCGTACTGCGTCTGGCGGTACTGCTGAAGCGTCCCGATGTCGGACCAGTATCCTTCGGCCGCATAGCCGTAGAGCGGCTGCCCTTCCTCCAGCAGCCGCGGGAAGAGCTGGAGACTGAAGTCGTAGCTGATGCCGTCCGGAATGCGTTCCAGCAGCTCCGGCTCCAAAATGTAAATGCCCGTATTGACCGTATCGCTGAATACCTCGCTCCAGCCCGGCTTTTCCAGGAAGCGGGTCACCCGCCCCTCCTCGTCGGTCATGACGACCCCGTATTCGAGCGGAGAGGCGACGCGCGCCATCACCATCGTGGCAATCGCCCGCTTCTGCCGATGAAATGCGATCGCGTCCCGCAGATCGAAGTCGGTCAGCGCGTCTCCGCTGATGACCAGGAACGTCTCGTCGAGGAAGGAAGCGGCATGCTTGACGCTGCCCGCGGTCCCGAGCGGACTCTCCTCCTCGAAGTAATGGAGTCTCACGCCGAAGTCAGACCCGTCGCCGAAATAATTGCGAATGACCTCGGGAAGATACTGCACCGTCACGCCGATCTCGTAAATTTCGCAGCGCCGCAGCAGATCCAGCGCATATTCCATGCAGGGCCGGTTCAAGAGCGGGACCATCGGTTTCGGGGTATGCAGCGTGAGCGGGCGCAGCCGGGTACCTTTGCCTCCGGCCATAATTACGGCTTTCATCAGGGACTCACTCCTTCGTATACTTCTCTCGTCGAGGCGGCGATGGCGCGCCAGTCGTAATGCCGGCGCACGGTTCGGACGGCTTCCGCGGCCATGCGGGAGGCCCGTTCCGGATGAAGCAGCAGATCGGTCACATGCCAGGCCAGCGATTCGACCTGCCCGGGCAGCGCCTTGTAGCCGTCGACCCCGTGGCGGATGATCTCGCCGAGCCCGCCGGTGTCGGAGACGACGACCGGGGTGCCGAAGCGCATCGCTTCGAGGGCGACGATGCCGAACGGTTCGTACAGGCTGGGGAAAACGCAGACACGGGCCGCCCGTATGTATGCGTCGCGCGTCTCATCGTCCACGAAGCCGAGCAGACGGACCTGCCCCGCGAGCCCGCGAGCCTCGATCCGGGCGGACAGCTCCTGCTTCATCGGTCCCGTTCCCGCGATGAGAAGCTTCGCGCCGGGCACGGCTTCCCGAATCTGCGGCATCGCATCGATCAGCACGTGAACGCCTTTCTCGTAGACGAGCCGGCCGACAAAGAACAGCATCGGACCGTAGGCTTCCGATTCATGCGCCGGAGGGAACGCCGTCCGCTCCATCTGTCTGGAAGGAGCTTCGCCGTCCTCCTCCTCCTGCATGGCGACTCCGTTCGGAATCATCGAGATGCGGCTGGGCGGCAGCTCGAAAATCCGCTGCACCTCGTCCTGCATGGCCGAGCTGCAGACGATGACATGATCGGATTCCGCGGCGAGCCGCTGCTCCATGCCGTGAATCCGGCGCTGCAGCCCGCTCTCGATCCGCCCGTGGTTACGCCCGTATTCCGTCGCGTGGATCGTGCTGATGAGCGGCCAGCCGTATGTTTCCTTCAGATCGTGTGCCGCCGGATAGACGAGCCAATCATGCGCATGCATATAATCGAAGCCCAAGCCTTCCCGCACGAGCGCATCCGCGCTGTCGCTCAGGGCGGCGTTCATCTGGAAGACCCAATCCATGAACGCGGGAGGAGTTAGCGGAGCCAGCATCGCCGCGCGGTGGACATGGACGCCGTCCATCCGTTCGTACGCCGGAGAGCCGGGGACCTCGCGGGTCAGGACATGCACTTCGCAATCCCTGCGCGCCAGATGGCGCGACAGGTCGTAGACGGCGCGCGACAGCCCCCCGACGACGAGCGGCGGGAACTCCCACGCAAGCATCAGCACCCGCGCGGCCGGAACCGGGTCGTCCCTCCGGACGAAGCGCCGCTCCGCGGCGCTCTCCGCCTCGCCGCGGAGCAGCGTCCGGTAATCGAGTCCCGGAAAGCACGGATAGTCCGCTTCCCACTGGCGGAGAAGCTCTGCCTCCTCCTGCCCCTCCATGACGGCGTCCAGCAGAATCCGGCAGCGGCGCAGATGCTCCCGTGTCCGCGCTGCCGCATATTCCGCCACCGTGCCGGCATCGATAATGAACGCCCAATCGCTGCTTGCGGCAAGCATCCATTCCTTCAGCGCCCGGTTCATCATGCCGTCGAGCACCGGATGCGGACCGGCCTGCTTGCGGAGCCGTTCCGAGGCCTGCAGCAACCGGTCCTCCGCTTCATGCAGCAGCGGATAGATCCAATCGCCGCGCTCCTGCAGCCATACTTCGCCGTAACCTCCGCGGCCCCAGCTTCCGAACGGAAGCTCGGCCTCGGGCGACGGCGCCAGCTCCGCTTCGGCATGCGCCTCCCCCAGCGTGACGAAGGCGAGACCGCTCGCCTGCCCCGATTGCCGGTCATGCAGCTCCCGGAAGAGGGCTTCGAGCCAGAGCGGCCCTTCGTACCACCAATGGCCGAACAGCTCCGCATCGTAAGGACAGACCGCGACGGGGATCCGGTCCATGACGGCCCCGGCCTCCCGAAGCTGCCGCTCGCGGCAGTCGAGGAAGTGGCGCGCATGCTCCTGGGCCTTGGCCAGAGCCCGATCCGGACAATACGGCGCCTTGGCCGCCTGCGCTCCGGTAATCCGGTAATATTTAAGCCCCGTATTGAGCCGGCTCCCGTCCTCCAGCAGATAGGGGCGGATATAGTTCCACTCGGCTTCGTCATGCCAGCCGAGGTCGAAGCCGATATCCCGGTAATATTCCCGGTAGTCGGCATCGCCGGGATAGCCCTCGCGGCTGCTCCACACTTGCCGGGACGACTCGGGATCCCCCGCGAAGGCAGCGATGCCCCCCGTCGTCATGACAGGAGCGTACGGCAGGGCGGGCGGAGCCGGGTTCGCCTTCGCCCAGGTATCGTACGCCACGGCGACGTAGCGGATGCCGCAGGCCTGGAGCTGGCGCGCGAGGGCCGGGGAATAGGCGCATTCGGGCAGCCACAGCCCCGCCGGCCGCCGGCCGAGATGGCGCTCCGCTTCCTGAAGCCCGGCCTCCAATTGGGCGCGAACCAGCTTCTCCTGCTTCACGTAAGGCAGGAAGGCGTGGGTCGCGGCGCTGGTGATGCACTCCAGATAGCCCCGCTCCATATAATGGCGGAACCCGCCGATGAGATGCCCCTCCCAATCCCGGTACAGCGCTTGGTACCGCCGCCAGCGCTCCAGATACATGGCGGCGGCTTGCCGCAGCGGGCCCTCTGCCGACAGCCGCTCGATCTCGGAGGAAGCGAGGCGGATGGATTGGGCCAGATGCGCTTCGAACCGTTCGTGAAGGCGGCGGTCCTCCATCATGGCAAGTAAAGTGGGGGAGAGCGAGATCGTCAGCCGGAACGGGACGCCGTCCCGCTCAAGCTGTTGGAACCGATCCAGCAGCGGAAGGTACGTCTCCATCACGGCTTCGAAGTACCACCGCTCCTCCAGCGTGCCGCTGCGATCCGGATGGCGCACATAGGGCAGATGGGCATGGAGAAGAAGAGCGATCCGGCCCGTCTGGGCGGAGGAGGTACGCTTGCAATGCGGAACAGTTGTGCTCATGCGTGGACTCCTTCATGCTTGGAATATAGCGTATATACGGAAAATTGCTCGAACAGAGAGCCGCCCCCGGCCTTGGGCGCCATGATTCCGGGTGACGCGGGATGGAGCCGGGCCGAATGGGAATAGGCATGCGCGGCCATTGGGATGCATAGAATGGAAGAACGGACAAGCGGCACGAAATGGGAGTCGTCATCCAGAATGCCGAAATCGGCCGCATGGGCTCCTCCGGGCAGCACGGGACGAAGATATGCCGAAGCCGCTTCCTGTTTCTGGACTCTGGAATCGCGGCAATCGTGAAAGGGAAGCGGCGAATCCCCGCTCCCGGACTGCAGCCGTTCAGGGAGCGGCGCGGCGTAGAGGCGGATGTTTTTCCTCATCTCGCCCCAGGGGAGCCCATAATGCCGTTCCGCGGCAGCGCGTCTGCGCGGGGAGATATGCCAGTAGGCGAACAGGGTGTCCGGGTCCTTGACCATCAGATGAATGGCGGACGGGCGTTCGCGGGTCGAATGGGAAAGGTCATTGCGAATAGAAATAAGATGGCCCTCCTTTCGGTAATATAGGGGTGAAAACGGACGATAAAACGGATGATAATCGGACCACACCCTAATACTATCCGACTGTAAACCAGAATATTCCAAATTAAAAAGGGGATAAACAAGTGTTTCATTTTCGCGGCCAAAAGGTATACATACATGAAGGGCCCTAATTTGATCTGCTGCCCCCATCGACAGATAAGGCTCTTTGACCGCTTGCTTCCGTGCGCGAGCGAACCGTTAACTGGACGACATCGTCATAGCGATTCTCTGAACGGAGCAGCCGCTCGTACCAATGCGGGGAGACGGAGCCATAGGCGTCCGTCCGCCCGGTTGTGTAATGAATATAGAGCTGCCCGTTTGCTTCGTCATACTGGACATAGTCAATCTGCTTCGAACCAATGAACAGCATGTTAGGCTTCATCGGCGAACCCCCCTTGAAGAACGTCAGTGTCACATCTATATGCCGGAAGAGCGGGTGATTAGACGTGACAGGCGTGTGGAGCGGACGTGGGACGTTAGGAGGAACTTCACAGTTGTTGAAGGAATTAACGGCTTCCTTATCGAATAAGCTAACAAGACGACGGAGAGATGACCGTATTCAGAAGCCTTGCATTGATGCCGAGGAGGGAGAACATGAGTTTCTGTTGTGGAGCAAGCATGATCGGAACGAAGGGCACGCTTCAGCATTACCGCACTCGCATACAAAATGTTCCCCTGTTGCTGTGTCCGGTGTGCCACCGTATCGAGGTGCATTTTCTCGTGGAAAATGAGTACGAAATCCTGGCGGAGTATGCTCAAAGCGATGGGGTGGAGGAGGTGAATTTCAAGGACTACGTCTCGACGGACGACAGTCAGCTGTTCGAGAACTGCATTAACCATGAGAATGACGATCCGCTCGAGCTGGTGCGGAATCAAATCGACAATGCGCTCGATTTGCTGGCATTGGCCAAGCAGTGGAAGGATACGCAATGGGAATCGCAGCTGAAGCGGCGACTCGCTCTCATGAGCCGGCGCAAGGCGCAGCTCATGAAGCAGTAGCAGAACAGGATGGGAGCCGGGCTAATGGATGAGATCGACATAGGGGAAGGCGACACGCGGTCGTTCGGGACCGTCGCAGGCACAGCTGCGATGACGGGGCATCGATACCTGGCCGGGTCGCCTTTTTAGTATGGGGCCGTGGACACGCATCCTTTAAGTTACTTTTATGGGATACGAGTTTTTTAGTACATTTTCGACATTATCTAGGGTTGACGTTTTTGCCAAAAGTTTACTATGATGGAACTGTTGGAATTGAACTTGCCGAACGGAACAGGTTGCCGTAAATGAGGTGAGTCCCGCATGAATTCGATAAGCGCACAGGAAGAGTGTATACGGTCGGAATGGAAGCTTCGATATGTCAAAGGACTCAGGCGTTATATGCTGTGCGGCGGAATAAGGGAGTTGAACCTTGCACGCGAGACTGCCCGTGCCGCTCCGCTGACTCCGGAGAATGTATGGAGCTTTCACGAGGAAGCTATGTTTACCGTGCAGTCCCATGTTGAGGCGGATGAAGCTATGAAGATGATGCATCGTTCGTTTCTGTATTTCATGGAATGGATTACGGCTAATAAGGCAGAACAGGGAAGCAAGGAGGGGATCACATTGGTACTAGACCCGATTCGCGAACCTTGGTTTCGGTCCGCACAGGCATTGTACTCCACCCAGATGGCGCGCAATAAATATGAAAGTGTGCTTCAGCAAATGGATAGCGGCATAGTATTGTTCGATAGCAGCGGCGTTCTTTCGTTTATCAATGTGGAGGCCGCCAAGCTGCTCGACATTCCCCGCAAGGCGCTCATCGGCTGCAGTCTGCGGGAACTACTGTTCCATCCTCTGATCAAAAAGGACAAGCGTAAAAAAATATTGCGGCTATACAAAGATACCATTTTGACTCGTAAGCGCTATCATGAATTCTCTGACCGGAATGACAGGCATTACTTGATTACCGTTACTTACGGGGATCAGATGGATGGCGATTTTTTATTCAGCATCAAGGATGTATCGGATTTCAAGCGGATAGAGCAGACGGCGTACCAGAACGACAAGCTGGCGATACTGGGCAAGATTGCGGCGGCCATCGCCCACGAGATACGGAACCCGCTCACGTCGATTCGAGGATTCATCCAACTGCTGCGCCCGCATCTGATGCATCTGGGCAAGGAAGAGTATGCACGAATCATTCTCGCGGAGATCGACCGCGCGAATGACATCATATTTGAATTTCTGAATTCATCCAAACCATCCGCCCCAATGACCTCAGAAGTTCCCATCTCCTCCCTGCTCCGCGAAGTCGTACTCCTTACCGAAAGCGAAGCGTTGATGAAAGGCTGCGAAATCGAGCTGGAAGAGGATCCGCACGGCGACACGCATTACGTCTCGATCGACGTGAAGCAGATTAAGCAGGTCATTTTGAATATTATCCGCAATGCGATTGAAGCGATCGGACACGTGCAGGAAGATCGGCAGGGCCGGATTCGCATCACATCGGAGAAGGAAGGCAGATATGTCGCCATCCGGATACGGGATAATGGAATCGGAATGGAGCAGAAGACGCTGGAGCATCTATTCGACCCCTTTTTCACGACGAAGGCGGAAGGCACCGGCTTGGGGTTGTCGGTCAGTTACCGCATTATTAAAAATCATGGGGGGATTATTGACGTAGACAGCAAGGCGGAAGAATGGACGGAATTCGTCATCAAGCTTCCTTTGGTCACACCGTAATCACCCGAATCAGATCCCGGCGGCACCGTTCAAGGGGAGACAGAAAAAGTCGCCATGGCCATGCCCGAATCATCGAAGATATGATAGTATTAATGCTATGGGCACTTCATTATAAGTAAAAGGGATGATACATACGTGAACTTATCGAATGTAGCTTGGCTGGACAAGGTAACCATTCAGACGGCAGCGAAGGCTGCTGCCGGCATTGAAGCGGACGGCGTCGTCGTCATCGGATCCCGCTCCGAGCTGGAGCAAGCTTCCGGGTTCCCGGGAGCGGAGGCTTGCCAGGCCGCGGTGAAGGCCGGGCTGTTCGAGGCGGGCTGCTGCAAGACGTATGTCGCGGCGACAGGCCAGGAGAAGGCTCCCGTCCTGATTGCGGTCGGCCGCAAGGATGAGGCGCTTACGACGAAGCAGGTACGCTTGATGCTCGCGGAAGCTGCGCGCGAAGCGGTCAAGCTGAAGCTGTCCCGCATCGCGGTAATCGTGCCGGACGAGCTGAAGAAGGCAGCCGGCGAAGAGGCGGCCGCGATGGCGCATGTCATGGTGGAGGGCTTCTTGCTCGGAGCATACCAGCGCGTAACGTACAAGAAAGACGCGAAGCCAATTCACTGCGTTGAAGCATTGACGCTGGCCGGAGAAGGCCTCGATGAGAAGGCCTGGAACGAAGGCGCCGTTCGCGGACAAGCCTATGCGTACGGAACGACCTTCGCGCGCGATCTGACGAATCTGCCCGGCAATGTGCTGTACCCAGGCCGCCTCGCCGAGACGGCGATGGAACTGGCGAAGCAGTTCGGCTTTGAGGCGCATGTGCTGGACGAGAAGGAGATCGAGGCGAAGGGCATGGGCGCTCTGCTGGGCGTCGGCAAAGGCTCGTCCAACCCGCCGCGCATGATCGCCTTGAAATATCAGGGCAAGCCGGAATGGACGGATGTGTGCGGTCTGGTCGGCAAGGGAATTACCTTCGACACCGGCGGCATCTCGCTGAAGCGCTCCGCCAATATGGACGAGATGATCTGCGACATGGGCGGATCCGCGGCCGTGCTGGGCGCGATGGCGGCTATCGGCCGCCTGAAGCCGCAGGTGAACGTGGTCTGCGTCGTCGCTTCGGCCGAAAATATGCCGGCAGGCAACGCGCTGAAGCCGGGAGATGTCCTCACTTCGTACAGCGGACGCACGATTGAAGTGTTGAACACGGATGCGGAAGGCCGCCTCGTGCTGGCGGATGGCATGACGTACGCCAAGGAACTGGGCGCGAGCAAGATTATCGACGCGGCAACCTTGACGGGGGCCGTAGGCGTGGCGCTCGGCAGCATCTCGACGGGAGTCGTGACGAACGACGATGCCTTCTTCGCCCGCTTCCGGGAAGCGGCGGCGCGCACGAACGAATATGTGTGGCAGCTTCCGTCCCACCAGGAATATTGGGATATGCTGAAAAGCGACGTAGCCGACGTGCGCAACGCCATTCCAGGCGGCGCAGGGACGATTACGGGCGGACTGTTCATCGGCACGTTCGCGGACGGTCTGCCATGGATCCACCTCGACATTGCGGGCACGGCCTTCCTGAGCAGCGGCCGCGGGGTCGATCCGAAGGGCGCTACCGGGGTCATGGTCCGCACCATTACTGAATACGTACTGTCGGAGGCGTAAGCCTCTGCCGTTCGACATGACGGGATAGAATAGCCGGGGCCGGCGCAGAGTCGGCCCCGTCTTTTTTTGTGTTTCTGCGGTTCGAGTGCAGGGGAGAGGCGTGGCGGCTCTTGGCTCTTCGCAGGTCCGGATCGAGTGGGGGCCAGCTCCCTCTGCGAATGCCGTCTGGGTATGAGGCGATAGTGCGAGGCAAGCAGGCGGTCTTGTTATGGATGCGGTACGAGTAGGTGGAACTAGTTGGTCTTGTTGCGGATGCAGTACGGGTAGGTGGCGACTAGTTGGTCTCGTGCCAAATCCAGTCTGGGGGAGTGACGATGAATTCTTCTCTACACGGATAGGCAAGTTGATGCAAGGCTTTCGCTTTGTGGTGCGTCGCGATTGCTAGGTATCCTGCAAAAATGCAGCATTTTACTGGGTTTTTAGCGAAAAAATGATGATATTCCTGCAAAAGTGCAGCTTTTTCGCCCTTTTTGCCTCGAATCGATGCTGAATGAGGAAAAATGATGCAGATTTCAGGCTGTTGAGAAAGAAGTTTTGAGCAGGAAAATGGATATTTTTACCGGACGAAAACTGTACCATTTCCCTGGACACGCCCATCCGGCAGGCGAAATCCGCAAAACTCCACGATTTCTCCAGACACGCCGATTCGGTAAGCGAAATCCTGCAGAAATACAGCAATTCGATAGGGACGACTATTCCAGAAAGGGAATCCTGCAAAATTACAGGAATTTCACCCGTTTCGCTTCGGCTTGAAGCAAAAGGGCCTAAAATGATGCAGATTTGCAGCAATTCCTCGGGATGTGGACTCATTAAGCCGAAATTCCTGTAAAA
>OGUH01000103.1_pt1 | contig 84941 bp, 76 predicted proteins | sample 1574661 | NCBI WGS metagenome assembly OGUH01 (sample SAMN03295822, study PRJEB24534) | human gut metagenome | isolation source: fecal sample 3 from infant 3 | host: Homo sapiens | place: USA: Pittsburgh, PA | collected 2014-07
GACTCTGACTCCGACAGCGATTCCGACTCCGACAGTGACTCGGATTCGGACAGCGACTCGGATTCTGACAGCGATTCCGACTCTGACAGCGACTCCGATTCCGACAGTGACTCGGACTCCGACAGCGACTCGGACTCGGACAGTGACTCGGATAGCGACAGCGATTCGGATTCTGACAGCGACTCGGATAGCGACAGCGATTCTGACTCTGACAGCGATTCCGATTCTGACAGTGACTCGGACTCTGACAGCGACTCGGACTCCGACAGCGACTCGGATTCTGACAGCGATTCGGACTCTGACAGCGATTCTGACTCTGACAGCGACTCCGACTCCGACAGCGACTCGGACTCCGACAGTGACTCGGATTCGGACTCTGACAGCGATTCCGACTCCGACAGTGACTCGGACTCCGACAGCGATTCGGATTCGGACAGCGATGCCGATTCGGATAGCGACTCGGATATCCCGCAAGCCAACGCGGATACCAATACCGCTCTGATCTTCGAGAATCATGACAACCTCGAGGGCCTGAACGGTACGATTACCCAACTGACAGGCGTGAACTTGCTTGGTGTGGTCGATGTTTCGTTGCTTAGCGGGAACAACTTTGATTTTACGGTTGCGAGTGGAACGACTCAGGATGTGGCGCTGGATATCTCCGGCGGTACTACGCTGAGCTCGGCGGCGCTGATCAATACACTACTGCTTCTGCTGGGTGGGACGGATACCTTCAAGGCCGATCTCGCGGTGATTAATACGGTGACCGGAGAAGTGGTTGCGCTAGCATCGAATGCGGTGACTATTACGGCGGGAGGCGTCAGCCTGGATTACAGCGGCAGCGCCACCTTCAGCGACCTGCCGGAGGGGAACTACACGGTAGTGATTTCGTCGCCGACGAATACCGGCCTGCTGCCGACGTTGGTGAACTTCCTGGCGAATATCAGCGTAGCGACAGCGGTAGATGTGGCGGTAACCGACTCTGTAGGATACGAATCCGCGATCATCAGCGGTAACGTACTGCAGACGGATGCTGGCGGAGACGTAGGTGATATCGGTACGGGGATTACTGTGACCAGCATCGTTGCATCCTCGGTTCCGGGGGCATCGGCGCAGCAGGTTAGCTCAGGAGGAACGATCGTTGAGGGCGCCTACGGTAAGCTGGTGATCTATGCCGATGGTACTTATACCTATCAGGCGACCGGAGATGCTGATTCAGTCGGGCAGACGGAGGTATTTACCTACACCATCACGGATGCGGATGGCGATACGGCTACCACAACGCTGACCATTAATATCGGCCTGGCTGATGATACGGATAGCGATGCCGATTCTGACTCTGACAGCGACTCGGATTCTGACAGTGATTCGGATTCCGACAGCGATTCCGATTCAGACAGCGATTCTGACTCCGACAGCGATTCCGATTCTGACAGTGACTCGGATTCCGACAGCGATTCGGACTCTGACAGCGACTCGGACTCTGACAGCGACTCCGATTCCGACAGCGACTCGGATTCGGACAGCGACTCGGACTCCGACAGTGATTCCGACTCCGACAGCGATTCGGACTCCGACAGCGATTCGGACTCTGACAGTGATTCGGATTCTGACAGCGACTCGGACTCTGACAGTGACTCGGATTCGGACAGTGACTCGGATAGCGACAGCGATTCTGACTCTGACAGCGATTCCGATTCTGACAGCGACTCGGATTCTGACAGTGACTCGGATAGCGACAGTGACTCCGACTCGGACAGCGATTCTGACTCTGACAGCGATTCGGATAGCGACAGCGATTCTGACTCTGACAGCGACTCCGACTCCGACAGCGACTCGGACTCCGATTCTGACAGCGACTCCGATTCCGACAGCGATTCGGATTCGGACAGCGATTCCGACTCCGACAGCGACTCCGATTCCGACAGTGACTCGGATAGCGACAGCGACTCGGACTCTGACAGCGACTCCGACAGCGATTCGGATTCGGACAGCGACTCGGATTCGGACAGCGACTCGGACTCTGACAGCGACTCGGACTCCGACAGCGACTCGGACTCTGACAGCGATTCGGATTCCGACAGCGATTCCGACTCCGACAGCGACTCGGATTCTGACAGCGACTCGGACTCTGACAGCGACTCCGACAGCGATATTGAGGCCAACCCCGATAGCAACAGCCCGGACGTTGTCGCGCTGGAAGGTAACCTGAACAACGTCAGCGGTACCAGCGGTCAACTGGTTGGCCTGACCTTGCTCAGCACCGTCGATGTCTCGCTGCTGGCGGGCAATAATCTGCGCTTTAGCGTGGGATCCGGCACCGTGGAGGATATGACGGTATCGGTGAACGGCAACTCGCTGCTGACGGCGAGCGGATTGCTGACCACTATCGTCAATCTGCTGGGGGCAGGAAATACCCTGAAGGCCGATCTGTCGGTGGTGAATACGGTCACCGGTGAAGTTGTGGCGATAGCGGAAAACAGCGTCTCTATCTCGGCGAGCCTGCTTGGCGGGCTCTCCTATAACGGCACGGTCTCCTTCGCCAATCTGCCGGCCGGCGACTACACCATGGTTATCTCTGCGCCGGAAAGTAACGGCACCCTGGTATCGTTAATCAACGCGCTGGCAGCGGCCCAGGTGGCAAGCTTCGTCAACGTGGATGTGACGGATTCGGTTGGCTACAGCGTCGGCGCCATTGAAGGTAACGTGCTGGATACAACCGCCAGCGGCGATATGCAGGATAGCGGTCAGGGCATCTCGGTCACCAGTGCGGTATCGGATTCCGTCGACGGATCGACACCGGTCAATGTGACCAGCGCTGGCGTCGATATCACCGGAGCTTATGGGGTGCTGACGATTCACTCTGATGGCAGCTATAGCTACCAGTTGACCAAAGGCGGGGCCGCTATCGGTAAATCGGATGTCTTTAGCTATACCATTACCGATGAAGCGGGTAATACATCGACGACGAACCTGACGATTAATATCGGCGGCAATATCGAACCGGCGCAGGCCAATCCGGATGCTCAGGAAACGGATCTGACCGCGACGTTCGATACTCTCAACGGAGAAAGCGGTACCGTCGGGCAGCTCGTCGGCGTCTCGTTACTCGGTAACGTCAATGTTGGGTTACTTAACGGTAATAGCTTTGACTTTGATGTGGCCGCCGGCGCGAACGAAAAAGTGCTGCTGACGGTCTCAGGGAGCACCGGTCTGAGTCTGGGCGCGGCACTGACGACGCTGCTGAGCCTGTTGGGCGGCGCATCGTCCTTCACGGCGGATCTCTCTATCATCGATAAGGCTACCGGAGAAGTCGTGCAGGTCCTGACAAACGCCGTCAACATTAACGTTAACGGCATCGGGCTCAGCCTCGGCTATAGCGGAGGCGGCTGGTCCTCGATGTTACCTTCAGGATCGTATACGGCGGTGGTCTCATCACCGAATACCGGAGGCCTGCTGGGGGCCCTGCTGGACCTGAACCTGGGGACCTTTGTCAACGTCTCGGTCACCGATTCTGAGGGCTATCACACCGACAGCCTGACGGGCAACGTGCTGCAAAGCGATGGTGCAGGCGACGTAGCGGATACAGGGGTCAATATTAAGGTGACCAGCGTCACCGCCACCTCGGTTAACGGCGCTGAACCTAAGGAGGTCAGCGGCAGCGGAACGACGATAGAGGGCGCATGGGGATCGTTGACCATCCACAGCGACGGTAGCTATACCTATCAGCCTTATGGCGGAGTGAATAGCGTCGGTCAATCGGAAGTCTTTACTTACACCATTACTGACAGCCTCGGCCACACGGCGAGCACCACGCTGACGATCGATATCGATAGCCCGGCTTCGCTGGCGGTCAATGACCAGGTCACGCTGAACGTAGCAACGGCGCTGGCAACGGTGAATGTTCCGGCGATTGATACTGCGGGGCTGAATACAAGCGGTAAATCAACCACGGGAGGCGTATCAGCAACCAGGACCATCAACTTCAGCGTTGGGGCCGATCGCGAAATGGATACGCTCTCGGTGAAAGTGAACTACACCGCGAGTGGCTCGGTGGTCAATACCGTCAGAATTGACAGCACGGTCAGCATTTATCACGTGCTCAGCGATGGCAGTAAGGTTCTGGTATGGCAGGGCACGCCGACAGAGAGCTTGACCACCGTTATCGGCACCACAACAAATGCTGCGGATACGTTAACGCTGATGAATGTGGCATTGAGCGAAGGTAACTACGAGATGGTTCTGGTGTCTAAGGCGACCGCCACTCTTGATACTTTCTTAACGCCGGCACCGAATTATACCGTCGGGGCTTCGATAACCGGGACGACCATTGATACCGCGACGCACTACACGGTAGCGGGAACCAACGTCAGTGGAAATATACAGAACGGAAATAACTCAGGCGGTACGGAAGATTTCCATGGCGTACTGTACTCGTCTTACAGCGTCTCCGGACACACTTCCAGCGGCGCTGCGGAAACCTGGACTTTCCACAGCAATGGCAGTATCACGACCAGCAACGGGAGTAACGTAAGCGCAACCAGCGTCACAATTTACGGTGACTATGGCACCCTGACGATGGCGAATAATGGTTCTTACACCTACAGTCTGAAGGCAGGAATGGATGTGTCGACCATCACGCATAAGGAAGTCTTTGCCTACTCGGTGAACGACAGCAATGGCGCTTCTTCCGCGGCGACGCTGACTATCGATCTGCATCCGCAGATTACCGGCAGCGTGAACGGCGACGACATCCACAGTACCGCTTACGACGATACCTTCACCCTGGGCATCGGGGCCGACACGGTAATCTACAACCTGCTGGCCGATGATAATACCGGCGGCAACGGAAGCGATACCTGGAAGGACTTCTCGGTTGCGCAAGGGGATCATATCGACGTATCGGCGCTGCTGGTCGGCTGGGATGGTAACAGCAGTAGCCTGGGCAATTATGTCACCTTGAGCTACGTGGGCAGTAATACGGTGGTATCTATCGACCGCGACGGTGGCGCAGGCGGCCATCAATCGACAACCTTAATCACGCTGGAAGGGGTGCATATCAATTCGCTCAACGAGCTGCTTGATACCAATAACTCCAATTAACTAGCTTAAATCGATGACGGCACAGGGAAGCGCCGTCCAGACTATTTTATCGCGGAGGAATCAATCAGGTCAGTGAAGCGGGAGATCGCCGACTATCATTTAATAAAAATAATGATGCGGAAATTATTATATCCGTTTTTTCAGTGCGTGTTTTCTGAAGGGTAAATTTGATGCGTCTATTTATACAAAAAAGGAATGTCATAACCTGTGGCTATACAGCTCTATTAATCACGTTAAATCCGTCGCTTTCAGCTCATGCGGAAAATTCATATTTGCTACCGAATGATATTAGCAGCCAGCGTTTAACCGATAATCAGCAGGTCGCCGGGTATAACGACGAGATTATTAACAGTCAAACCCGAATATCCAGTCCGCTGGATATTAAAAAGGCGGTAAAAAACGCGGTGAACTGGCATCCCTCTATTACGCAGGAGGTCAGTAAGCTTCAGGAGATGGCGCAAAAAGTTGATGTGGCCAAAGCAAAATATTACCCGCAAATAAGTGCGGGTATGAATAATGGTTATACAAACACTTATTCTGATGCCGGATATACGCCATCGCTGGTCGTCTCAGTGTCGCAAATGCTTTACGACTTCGGCAAAGTGTCCAGTTCGGTGAGAGCAGCAGACTCCGGCGTGGCTCAGCAGCAGGCCACCGTGATGCTGAATATCGATCAGGTCGCTCACGATACCGCCGCGGCGGTAGTCCAGGTGCAGGGCTATCAAAAGCTGGTTGAAATCGCCAAAGCGCAGGTTAACTCGCTACAGCAGATCGGCGATCTTATTCGCCAGCGCAACGATGCGGGGGCATCTTCATTATCGGACGTTGTGCAGACCGATACCCGCGTGGAAGGCGCGCAATCCACGCTCCTGCAATATCAGGCGGCCCTTGAACGCTGGAAAGCCACGCTCGCGACCTATATCGGCATCGGCGGAATCGCGACGGTAACGGATGATGTCCCGCAGGGAATGGATGCCGCCTGCGCGGTATCCAAAATCGATTACCGTTCCGTTCCAGCGGTACTGGCGGCGCTGGCCCAGGCCGGTCAGGCGCAGGCGCAGCTGGATAACGCCAACGCGCAAATGCTGCCGACGATTTCCCTCGAACCGGAGGTGACCCATTATCTTAACGATAACTACGCCAACAGCGCGGTGCTGAATAAAACGCAATATTCCGCTTGGGTAAAAGTGCAAATGCCTATCTACCAGGGCGGGGCGATGACCGCCTCCCGCGACGCCGCCCAACAAAGTCTGGCGGCGGCGAATGCGGCGATCAAAACCGCCCAGCTGGACGCCAGCCAGAAGCTGAACGCCTCTCGCGATGAAGCGGTCAATCTTGCCCAGTCGCTGGGGATTCAGAAACGACAGCAGCAACTGGGCGAGCAAACCCGGGCGCTGTACCAGGATCAGTATCTCCAGCTCGGTTCACGGCCGCTGCTGGATCTGCTCAACGTCGATCAGGAAATTTACCAGGCCAGATTTAGCCAGGTCCTGACGGAATCACAACTGCGCTCGCTGGAGCTGGACTGCCTGTTCAGCACCGGCAAGATGCGCACGGTGTTCGCGCTGGAAAATCAAAATATCCAGGGCGTGGAGATCCGCCCATGACCCCACAAGATGAACGTGCCGGAATACCGCACTTGTCCGATTGGTCGAATGCGATTGCCTTTATTGCCAACCACTATCGACAAAGTTTTTCTCCCGGAACGCTACATGCGGCTGCCGAATGGGCGACGCAGAAAACCCTGCCCGAAGCGCTCCGGCACCTGGCGCGCCACGCCGGATTAAACTGTCAGTTTTTATCCGCCACCGATCAGAAAATGTCGGCCTGGCGGCTACCGCTCGTTATCCAGCTGCGCGATGGCCAGGTGGCGATAGTTGAAAGCTTTGACGTCAATAATGCCGTCGGGGTGCGGTTCGTGAAGGAGCTGTCGCTGCTCAGCTACTGCCCGCTGGAAACCCTGTTGCCGGAAATTGACAACACCGTTGCTTTTCGCCCGTCGTCTCCGGAAAGGGATATTCGCACAGAAAGCTATCTGACCCGCTTTCAGCCGGACTGGCTGCGTAAAATTGTGCTGAAAGATCTTCGCCCCTATATGCACGTCATGCTGGCTTCGTTCGCCATTAACGTTCTGGCGCTGAGCGGGATTCTGTTTTCGATGCAGGTATACGATCGGGTGATCCCGGCCCAGTCTTATCCCACTCTTTATGTCCTGTTCAGCGGCGTATTGCTGGCGGCGGTATTTGCTTTTGCGCTGAAAATTATGCGCGGACACGTCACGGATCTGCTCGGCAAACGTGGGGATATTCGCGTCTCGGACCGGGTTTTCGGCCACGCGCTGCGCCTGAAAAACAGCGCAGTGCCGCGCTCAACGGGGAGCTTTATTTCGCAAATCCGCGAGCTGGAGCAGGTGCGCGAAATGATGACCTCAACCATGATGACCATCGTGGCGGATTTACCGTTCTTTTTGCTGTTCCAGGTGGTGCTGTTTATCGTCTCGCCGTGGCTAAGCTGGATAGCGCCGGTGGCGACGGTTCTGATGATCCTGCCCGGCCTGCTATTGCAGCGCAAGCTCGCGGCGCTGGCCAACAAAAATCAGCACGAAAATACCTTACGAAACGCCATTCTGGTGGAAAGTATTCAGGGTTTGCAGGACATCAAAATGATGCAGGCGGAAAGCCGCTTTTTGCATCAGTGGAATAGCTATATTGCGATTACCGCCGAGTCGGGGGTCAGAACGCGCAGGCTCACTCACGGCCTGGTCAGCTGGGGAATGTCGGTACAAAACCTGCTGTACGCCACGGTAGTGGTGGTCGGCGCGCCGCTGGTGATTAATGGCGACATCACCACCGGGGCCATGGTGGCGGCATCGATGCTTTCAACCCGCATGGTCGCGCCGATGACCGCGCTGTGCGGCGTGCTTGCTCGCTGGCAGCAGGTGAAAACGGCGAAGGCCAGCCTCGATAATCTGATGGCGCTACCGGTCGAAGGCGGCCAGGACGAACCCCGGGTTCACCGCGCCGTGCTGCACGGTAACTACGAGTTCCGCCAGGCGGAATTCCGCTACGGCCTTAACGACGCCGCGATTCCGCTGCGAATTAACCAGCTATCGATTAAAGCCGGTGAGAGAATCGCCATCCTTGGGCGAATCGGCGCCGGTAAATCGACCCTATTGCAGGCGATGATGGGCAACGTCGAGCTGGTCGCCGGCGAACTGCGGCTGGATGATTTAAGCCTGCCGCAGATCGACCTTGCGGATATTCGCCGCAACGCCACTTTGCTCACCCAGGAGGCGCGGCTGTTTCACGGCACCCTGCGCGAGAATTTAATCCTTGGGCGGCCAGCGGCGACGGATGATGAAATCTTCTCGGTGCTTACCCTGTGCGGCGCTCTGGAGTTTGTACGCAAACTGCCCCTCGGCCTCGAACATATTGTCATGGAAGGCGGGGTGGGGCTTTCAGGCGGCCAGCGCCAGTCGCTGCTGCTGGCCAGAACCCTGCTGCGCGATCCGAACATCGTCCTGCTTGATGAACCGACCTCTTATTTCGACGAGCGAACGGAAAAGGCCTTTGTGGAACAGCTGGCGCTGTGGGCCGGCGAGCGAACGATGATTATCGCCACGCATAAAGCGGCGGTGCTCAATATCGTTGACCGGATTCTGGTCATCCAGGATGGACAGCTGGCGCTGGATAAACCTAAAGCCACCGTCTTTGAACAAGAGAAAGCCCGCGGCCAGGTGGTGAATATATGAATAAGCTTCCCCTGATGGCGGATCATGACCCGGTGGCGCTGCTGCCGGATAACGAACAAGACGAAGCGAAGATCGTAAAATCGCGGCGGCTGATACTGCTGCTGGCCGGTATGCTGCTGGTGGGCGCTGTCTGGGCCTGGTTCGCCGTGCTGGATGAAGTCTCTACGGGCACCGGAAAAGTGATCCCCAGCTCCCGGGAGCAGGTGATTCAGACCCTCGATGGCGGCATCTTAACCGAGCTGAACGTGCAGGAGGGCAGCAAAGTGCAAGCCGGACAGGTCGTGGCGCGCCTCGACCCCACCCGCAGCGAATCTAACGTGGGGGAAAGCCAGGCGAAGTATCGCGCCTCTCTGGCGGCGAGCATTCGCTTAACTGCTGAGGTCAACAATCAGCCGCTGGTGTTTCCCGACACCCTGAAAGCCTGGCCCGCGCTGTTGGCGGAGGAGACCCGCCTTTACCATAGCCGCAAGGAGCAACTGAGCAAATCGACGCGTCAGCTGGATGAGTCGTTAAAGCTGGTCAATAGCGAACTGGCCATTACTGAAAAACTGGCGAAAACCGGGGCGGCGAGCAACGTCGAAGTGCTGCGTCTTCGTCAGCAGGTCGCGGATATTAGTTTTAAAAAAATCGATCTCAATACGCGTTATTTTGTTGACGCGCGTGAACAGCTGTCAAAAGCCAATGCCGATGTAGCCAGCCTGGCGGAAGTGATTAAAGGGCGCGCCGATTCGGTGACGCGTTTAACCGTCCGCTCGCCGGTACAGGGAATTGTTAAAAATATTAAGGTCAATACTATTGGTGGGGTTATTGCGCCCAATGGCGAATTGATGGAAATCGTGCCTGTAGACGGCCGTTTATTAATCGAAGCGCGGATCTCCCCTCGCGATATTGCTTTTATCCATCCCGACCAGCAGGCGCTGGTCAAAATTACCGCCTATGATTATGCCATCTATGGCGCACTTAACGGCGTGGTGGAAACCATATCGCCGGATACCACTCAGGATGAAGCTAAACCCGATATTTACTACTACCGGGTATTTATCCGTACTGATAATGATTACCTGGAGAATAAGAGCGGCAAGCGCTTTTTAATTGGCCCGGGGATGATCGCTACCGTTGATATTAAGACCGGTGAAAAAACGGTTATGGATTATCTGGTAAAACCATTTAATCGGGCCAAAGAAGCATTACGGGAGCGCTAATCAAAGTGCGAACATCTTGTCGGCTACGGGTTCTCCGCCGTTTGCGGTCCGGGAGATGTGTCGGGGCTGATACCCCGGCGCGGCATACGGGAATGACAGGTCGGATAAGGCGTCATACGTCACCCGACAATAATGTGGCGCAATCTCTAAAACGAGTTTGTTTGCAGTCTCTAATAAAAATTTTTAAACATCCAACGCATTCTTGAATAAATGGAGAGGGAAAGATGGCGCTAAGTGACTTACTGCAACAAGCTTGCTTTCAGGCCAAAAAATTGAAATCCACCGTGTTGCCCTCTGACTATCCGGCATGGGTGATCTTCTTTAGCGTCAGCGATGGCAAAGAGCGGGCGCATATGCATATCGCCAGCGGAACCAGCTTCGATCTCGCCTGGCTGGCGGGGGCCAGAGCGCTGCAGGAGTGGCGTAAAAAGCAGGCCAATGAACCGCAGTGGCTGCGTATCGACGTTGTGGACAGCGTGGAAAAGCTCAGCTGGCACTCCCTCAATGAGAAATTCAGGGTCACCAAGCGCAACTATTTTCGCTTTGGACTCGCGTTTGACCCGCAGTTTAGCTGTGCGATGCTAGAGCAGGAAATCGCCGGCAACGCGCTGCTCTACGACGGCGACAATGGCGTCGTCGCGCCGAATAGCGTCAATTTGCAAAACTACGGCCAGCGGCGGTTTAAGCAGACGCTTAGCTGGCCGGAGGATCCGCAGCAGCCTCTGTGGCGTTTTAAAACCCAGGCGGTCTTTTGCGATCGCTTTGGCGTAAAAGTCATTGAACATGCCGGGAGGGGCTCCGGCTATCGCGCCATTGGGGAAAACTGGCAGGAAGCGTGCCTGGCTGAGGTGATTAAAAAAGGCAGCGATTATCTGGCCCGTCAGGTCAGGAAAGACGGGCTGTATCATTATGGCTGGTTCCCCTGTTTCGATCGCCCGGTCCGTTCCTATAACGCGCTGCGCCACGCCAGCTCAACCTATTCGCTGATCGAAGGCTGGGAAGCGACGCGCCAGCCGTCGGTTCGCCAGGCCATAGACCGGGCGATTGCGTATCTGGTAAGCACGCTGATTGAGGTGCGGACGTTGGATGATGGGCGCGAGGCAGCGTTCCTCTGCGACGTTGGCGAGGAGATCAAGCTTGGCGGTAATGCCGTCAGCATCCTGGCGCTGGTAAAATATACCGAAACGACCGGAGACCGGCAGTATCTGCCGCTGATGGCGCAGCTGGCGACCGGTATTGCCTGGATGCAGGATCCGCAAAGCGGCCAATTTGTTCATGTATTAAATAGCCACGATCTGTCGTTGAAGGCCAAATTCCGCATTATCTACTACGATGGCGAAGCGGCGTTTGCCTTGATGCGCCTGTACGGCCTGACCAAAGAGCCGTTGTGGCTGGACGTGGTGGAAAAAGCCTTCGCCTATTTCATTCAAAACAAACACTGGCAGCATCACGACCACTGGCTGAGCTACTGCGTAAATGAATTAACCCGCTTCCGCCCGGAGGAGAAGTACTTTCGTTTTGGTCTCAATAATGTGCGCGATCATCTTGATTTCGTACTGCATCGTGTGACGACCTATCCCACGCTGCTGGAGCTAATGATGGCGGCGTCGGAAATGGTCACCCGGCTGGGCGCCTCGCCCGAGCACCGCCACCTGCTGGATGATTTTGACCAGCAAAAATTCTGGCAGGCGCTGGAAACCCGCGCCCGCTATTTGCTGAACGGCTTCTTCTGGCCCGAGCTGGCGATGTTCTTTAAAAATCCCGCGCGGATCGTTAACAGCTTCTTTATACGCCACCACAGCTACCGCGTACGTATCGATGACGTCGAACACTATCTCTCCGGCTTTATCGCCTATCAGAAATACCACTTAGCGGCAAAAAAGCCGTCGCTCCAGCAGGACAACGCGCCGTCGTCGATTGATGCGACGCCCGTTTTTCTGCTGGAGACGCTACGCGATGTCGGTAACGGTATCGAGGTGGCCGCCATGCGGCGGGCGAAGCTGTTCACCGAACATCTGCGCGCCGTACCCTGGCTGATTACCGCGACGTGGAATCCCGAATTACCCACGGTGGTCAAGGCGCTGAAGGCGCGGGGGGCGCTGCCCAAAGAGGTACCGGTTTATAACCTTTACCAGTGGTTAAGCGACTGCCTGGAGATGAACGCGATTGCGACGCTGGAGCCGCTGGTGGGGAGTATTGAACTCAGGCATGTCGTCAATCCCGACGCGGACCTGCCGGTGGGAAAACAGAACTTCCTGCTACGCCCGCAGGGGAAAATTATCGAAGATTATATCGATAGCGCCGGCAATATTCTGCTGCGTAAAAGCTTTGATGAGAAGAAAGGCAACCTGCGGCTCAGCGCTCTGGAAATTGCCCTCGCCGGGGGCGACGTCAAACGCTTTACTCTGGAGGAGGACTTTTTTTCGTGGCTGCTGGAAACCATGCTGGCGGGGAAAGGGCGTTGGCACTTTATCGTGGATAAAAATAAAACGTGGAAAAACTTCGTCTGTTCACGGCCAGCTCAGCGTATGGCCTGCTCATTAAGCGCCATTATTCACTCCCATCATCAGCTCTCTAACGGCGCGCTGAAAAGCTCATATCGACACCTCCTGGAGCAGCCGGATCTCGTCGACCAGTTGATTATCCTCACCGATGAGCAGTGGCAGGATTTGCAGCAGGAGGGATTCCCGGCTACGCAGATGGCGGTGATCCCCAACCATCTCGATAACGGCAATATTCCGGCGAACCCGCAGAAAGTGCCGTCACAAACGGTTATCTACCTCGCGCGTTACTCGGAGGAGAAGCAGCACGCCTTACTGCTGAGCGCCTTTCGTAAAGTGCTGGCGGTTATCCCCGATGCGCAGCTGCACACTTATGGCGTAGGGCCGCTGCGGCGCAGCCTGAGCGCGCAGGTGGCGGAGTGGGGGCTGGCGCAGGCGATCCATATCAATGGCTTCACGTCCGACATCGCCCAGGCGCATAAAACGGCCTGCTGTACCGTGCTTTGTTCGACTCAGGAAGGGCAGTCTATTTCCGCCGTGGAGGCGATGGCCTACGGTACCCCGCTGATTAGCTTTGCTATCAAATACGGTCCGCGCGACATCCTGCAGGACAGGCAGGCGGGGATGCTGGTTCCCTGCGGCGATGAAGAAGCTCTGGCGGCGGCGTTGATCAAGGTTATCGCGGACAAAACGCTACAGCAAAGTATGCGGCAGGCCGCGCTGTGCAACGCTCAACGCTATTATGCCAGCGCCATCGCCGAACATTGGGCGGCGTGGCTGCAGGCCAGCGAGCGGCTGATGGCAGCGCAGGCGAAGGCGGATTTCGGCCTGGCCAGCAAGAGTCCACAGGCGGCTAGCGTTGGGTAACCGTCCGTGTCCGTTTCCCCCGCGCTCGCCGCAGGAGAGGCCATGAGGCGAGTCGTCGCGCTGCTGCTGGCCTGCGGCGGCTGTGCGCCGCTGCTGGCCCGTGACGTGGTGCAGGTTGCCCGCTGCGTGCCAGGATCGCTGCTGCACAATCATCATCTGGAAAAAGCGCACGTTGTCGATGAGTTTCATATTTATTACAGCCTGCAGGGTAAGGACGCCCTGCAATATCCGCAGGATAGTACCGGCGATGGCGTGCCGGATGTCGTGAAAGACATCGCGAGCCAGCTTCAGGCTGCAAAATATCTTTACACCTCGCTGCTGGGTCTGCGCCCGCCGCTGCAGCAGAAAATTTATACCCAGGCCCGACAAATTAATATCTACCTGCTGACGCTTCCCAAAGGTCACGGCCTGGCCTTTGACCGCGTGGCGGCGGAAACCATGAGCGATGGCGCGACGCTCCCCTGCGGTTTAAAAATTGTCCTCAATGCGGCCCGGCGGCCGGCGCGCAACGTTACGCCCGCCCATGAATTGTTCCATTTGTATCAGTACGGCTACGCGGTTTTTAAACAGAAATGGTATCTGGAAGGCATGGCGCGCTGGATGGAAAATGCATTCAGGCCCGCGGAGCAAAGCATCTTGCCGTTAGCCGCCCCGCCCATTTGCGAAAATTATTTCTCGCGCGGCTACGGCGCGGCAAGCTTTTGGGCCAGCTACGCGCAGCAGTCGTTTGCCGCCACCATATTGCCGGACCACGCGCTGGCGTATCGCTACATCGACGGTAGCCCGGTGTTTAAAATTCAGGTTTTACCGGGTGGGGCGATGCTCGCGCCTTTTTTTCAACAGCTTGCGCTTAATAGCGAGGGCATTTCACGTGAGATGAAGCTGGCTAATACCCGCTGGAGTGAAAAACAGCAGCGTGACGGACGGTTTAATAACCAGATATGCCAGGCGCTGGCAGCGACTGCAAAAAGATAGGGGAATAAAAAACCCGCAGCGCGGGTTTTAGGTTAGTTGCGCAATCGCGGCGCCTGCAGCTGCTGGCGTATGGTTCTCGCCAGCTCGTCCAGAGACGGTTGCTCCGGATGCTCATCGCTGGGCTCGCTGCTTAGCTGCGCTTCTGCAAGATAAGTGTGAATCGGCTGGCCATCGTCATCTTCCATCACCACGTGATACCAGGGCGCAAGACGCAAATCGTCGTTAGCGGCGATTTCGTCCACTTCCGGCTCCGTGAGCGAATATTCTGGATCGACATCGACGATTACGCCCAGGTAGCCCAGAAGCGTGTGGCGAACTTGTTGGCCGATACCGAATTTGCTGGCTATCATAAGCACCTCCTGGGTTACATGATTACCTGCTATATGCGGGCCGATTCTCCATTTTCAAGTTACATAATGCGACAAGCAAACCCTTTCAGATACAGCCCTTCCGGATAGGTTGCAATCACCGGGTGATCGGCAGCCTGACGGAACTGTTCTATAAATTGTACATCACGTCCGGCATCCAGGGCGGCATCGGCGATGATTTTCTGAAATAAATCGGTGGTCATCAGGCCGGAGCAGGAGAAGGTCAACAGAATGCCGCCGGGGTTCAGGAGCTGGATCGCCAGCATATTGATATCTTTATAGCCGCGGCAGGCGCCCATCAGCTGGCTTTTGTTTTCGACAAACTTTGGCGGGTCCATCACGATGACATCAAACTTTTCGCCTGAATCGCGATATTTACGCAGCAGCTTGAACACATCGTCACGGACGAATTCCGCTTTCGATAAATCCAGCTTATTCAGCTCAACGTTCTGTCTGGCGATGTCCAGCGCTTCCTGCGACGTATCGACGCTGACAACCTGACGGCAGCCGCCCATCAGCGCAGAGATGGCAAAACCGCCGGTATAGGAGAAGCAGTTCAGCACACGTTTATCCGCAACATAGCGACGCGTCGCCAGGCGGCTGTCGCGCTGGTCAAGGTAATAGCCGGTTTTGTGGCCGCCCTGAATGTCGACCAGCAGCTGCATACCATGCTCGGTAATCGGCAGCAGGGCAGGCGGCAGTTCACCGACCACCGGCCCCTGCGCCAGCTCCAGGCCCTCTTTTTTACGTACCGCGACATCGCTACGATCGTAGATGGCGCAGTTCGGGAACAGCGTTTGCAGCGCGCTGACAATTGACGCGCGCTGATATTCAGCGCCGGCGCTCAGCAGCTGCAGCACAAAAAAGTCGCCAAAACGATCGATGGTAACGCCCGGCAGGCCGTCGGATTCTCCGGCAATCAGGCGGTAGCTATCGAGCCCGTCGCGGGCCGCCAGCCACTCGCGCCAGGTGTGCGCCTGCTGCAGGCGACGCTCGAAAAAGGCGTTATCAATGGCTTCAGTGCGATCGAAGCTCCAGACGCGGGCGCGGATCTGCGACGAAGGCGAATAGGCGCCGCGGGCCAGCCATTTTCCCTGTGCATCCACAATATCGATGGTTTCACCTGAACGGGCTTTACCTTCCATCCGGGCGACGGCGCCGGAGAAAATCCACGGATGGCGACGCAGCAGGGATTTCTCGCGTCCTTTGGTTAACACTAAGCGGGGGAAAATGGAGTCTGTCATGGAGCTACCTTTAAGCAACGGGAGTATCGGCACTAAAAAATGGCGCGTAGATTAGCACAAGTGGCTGTGGCAAGCACCATTCCACCGCTATCGGCAGGTGAGCGTTTCGGCACAAAATGCAGGCGCTTTGGCACAATAAAAATCTCGCCGCGATCTTACAGTATTTCCTCAACCGACGGAGGAAAATACGATGAAAACAGGATTGAAATGGGCTGTCGCAATAATGGTTATTATGAGCGGAACGGCGAATGCCGCAGCGTTTAGCATCAGCAGCGTAGATATGCGCGATGGCGGGTCTCTGGCGCAGAATCACTGGTTTGGCGGCTTTGGCTGCACCGGCGGCAATGTATCACCGCAGATCGCCTGGCAAAATGCCCCGGCGGGTACCCGTAGTTTCGCGGTGACCGCTTATGACCCGGATGCGCCGACCGGGAGCGGCTGGTGGCACTGGACGGTGGTGAATATTGCCCAACAGGTGACAAGTTTAGCCGCTGGCGCCGGAGACAAAAATAACGCTAAACTGCCTGCCGGGGCGGTACAGGGGCGCAATGACTTTGGCTATGCGGGTTTTGGCGGCGCGTGCCCGCCGGCCGGAGATAAACCTCATCGCTACCGCTTTACGGTCTGGGCGCTTGATACCCCGTCGCTGCCCATTGATAGCGCGGCCAGCGGGGCGTTAGTCGGATTTATGTTACACAGCCACGCCATCGCCAGCGCGCAGTTAACGGCGCTGGCCGTAAGATAACAAAAAGGGCGGCATGATGCGGAATATCAATTTTCACCATAATGCGTTAACGGCGGCGGAAATTACCACCCGCCGTCTATGCAAACTGCACCGCGTCACGCTGTTCTCGCCCGCGATCTGCCGGGTAAACCGCGGCAGTAAGGTCATTGTGCAGGGAGCCAGCGAGATGCTGGCAACGCCGCAACAGCTGATCATTTTGCCCGCCGAGGTGGAACTGGAGGTCATAAATCAGCCGGAAAACGGGCTGTTTTGCTCCGATCTGCTGTCACTAACGCCCGAGCTGTTGGCCGATTTTAAGCATCGCTATATGAGCGAACCGCAGGTCGGTCGTTTGAATTCGCTTTGCGCGCCGCTGGCGCCGGAACTGTCGTTTATGTGGCAGAGCGTTCTGCAGGCGGTGCGGGAAGGGCTTTCGGCGGAGTTACAGCATCATCAGGCGATGGGGTTGCTGCTGGCGTTGTATCAGGCCGGATACGCCGGACCGCTGCTTAACGAACGGCGCGACGACATAACCGGTCAGGTCAGACAGATTATTATGCTGTCGCCTGCCGAAGCGTGGAGCGTGGCGAAAGTCGCAAAAATGCTGTTTCTTGGCGAATCGACGCTGCGCCGCCGTTTGCAGCAGGAGTCCCGGAGCTTTCGCCAGATCGTGGAAGAGGTGCGGATGGCCTACGCGCTGGGGCAATTACAGTCGACGTCGCGGCCCATTGGCGACATTGCGCAAAGCAGCGGCTATCTGTCAGGCTCACGCTTTACCGCCCGTTTTCGTCAGCACTATGGGTTATTACCAAAGCATGTACGCTGAAAGAATTTGCTATCCTCTGTCATTGAGACAATGTCCGGAAAGGAGAGAAAACATGGCAACGGTTTGCACGATGGCGTGGGTATACGGTTCCGTTCAGGGCGTCGGATTTCGCTATTCTACCCAGCGCGAGGCGCTACAGCTTGGGCTAACGGGATACGCGCGCAACCTCGACGACGGCGGCGTGGAGGTGCTTGCCTGCGGAGAGCAGGAGCAGGTGGAGAAACTTATCGCCTGGCTGAAAGCCGGTGGGCCGCGCAGCGCGCGGGTGGACAGGGTTCTGACCGAGCCGCATCAGCCCACCAGAGAGTGGCAGAAATTCGCCATTTTGTATTAGATACACTTTACCGGTTTAGGCAGACCGGCGATTTTTGTCGCCTGCTTAGCCGGGCCTTTGGGAAACAGGCGGTAAAGATAGCGGCTGTTGCCTTTCTCTTCGCCGAACTTGTTCGCCATGGCTTTCACCAGCATGCGTATTGCCGGTGAGGTGTTGAATTCCAGATAAAAATCGCGCACGAAGCGCACGACTTCCCAGTGTTCAACGGACAGGGCGATGCCCTCCTGTTCAGCAATAACGGTCGCCATCGCCTCGCTCCACAGGGTCGTATCCTTCAGATAGCCTTCGCTATCGGTCTCTATTTCGTTGCCTTCAAAGATAAACATGATTCTTCACATACCGCTGAAAATGGCGGCAGTGTAGCAAAAAATAAGGCCCCGCATAAGCGGGGCCTGAGTTGAGCCGGGGAGAGGATTAGTCTCTGCTGGCGAAGCCAAGGATGCTCAGCAGGCTGACGAAGATGTTGTACAGCGAGACGTACAGGCTTACGGTCGCGCGGATGTAGTTGGTTTCACCGCCGCGGATGATGTTGCTGGTCTCAAACAGGATGGCGCCTGAAGAAATCAGGATAAACACCGCACTGATCGCCAGATGCAGAGCCGGCAGCTGCAGGAAAATATTGGCAACCATACCGATAAGCACCACAACCACGCCCGCCATCAGCATGCCGCCGAGGAAGGACATATCTTTACGGGTCGTCAGCACGTAGGCCGAGCAGCAGAAAAACACCAGCGCGGTTCCGCCCAGCGCCAGGCCAATCAGATCGCCCATGCCCGCAGACAGGTAGGCATTGAGCATCGGCCCCAGGATATAGCCAAGGAAGCCGGTAAAGGCAAACGCGGAAATAATGCCGGTAGGTTTATTTGCCGTTTTATAGGTCAGGAACATCAGGCCATACATGCCGACCAGCGTCAGAATCAGACCCGGCGAAGGCAGCATCAGTACCGTGCTGGCCGTCGCCGTAATGGCGGAAAATGCCAGCGTCAGGCTAAGCAAAAAATAGGTGTTCCGCAGAACTTTATGCGTGCTAAGCAGCGATGAACGGTCACGCGACGATGTAATTATACGATCCATGAGTCACTCTCTTATGACAGATGTAATTAATAATGAAGCATAAAAAAAACGAGGCCGAAGCCCTAATGCTTTTACCCATCTTTACTCAAAGTAAACGGGCTGGATTCAGCATTTTATTCCAGTAAAAGACGAATAAGTGGAATTTTTATTCATTTGCTTTCTGTGGCCAGATCGAAATCTGATAACTAACTGAAAAATATTGCGTTATAGCCATTCTGCGACTAACTCTGGAGAGGGTACAAACGAAGCGTAACAAAGGCAAGGGATATGAAATCACAAAAATATAATCACATCACGCGGGTACTGCTGGCTGTCGGTCTGTTCTCAATCACTCTCCCGGCGCTGGCCGCGCAGGTGCCGCCGGGAACGGTGCTGGCAGAGAAGCAGGAGCTGGTCAGAAATAACGGCAGCGAGCCGTCGTCGCTGGATCCGCATAAAGTCGAAAGCGACGTTGAAAACAATATCATTAGCGATCTGTTCGAAGGGCTGGTCAGCGTTTCGCCGGCAGGCGACATTCAGCCCCGGCTGGCGGAGAAGTGGGAGAATAAAGATAACACCGTCTGGACCTTTCACCTGCGTCCAGGTGCGACCTGGTCTGACGGGACGGTGATTACGGCGCAGGATATCGTCTGGAGCTGGCAGCGTCTGGTGTCGCCGCTCACGGCGTCCCCTTACGCGAGTTATCCCGGCAATATGCATATCGTCAACGGTGCGGAGATAGCGCGGGGTCAAAAAGCGCCCGAGACGCTGGGCGTCAGAGCGGTTGATGATGCGACCTTTGAGGTGACCTTAACCCAGCCGAATGCGGCGTTTTTGGCCATGCTGGCGCACCCGTCTCTGGTTCCGCTCGATAAAGTCCTCATTTCGCGCTACGGCGACAAGTGGACCAAACCGGAACATATGGTAACCAGCGGGCCCTACAAGCTGTCGCAGTGGGTGGTGAACGAGCGTATCGTCGCAGAGCGCAATCCGCGTTACTGGGATAACGCGCATACCGTCATCAATAAGGTGACCTATCTGCCGATAAGCTCTGAAGCCGCCGATATCAACCGCTACAAAGCGGGGGAGATCGACATCGTCTATACCGTGCCGATTAACCAGTTCGCCCAGCTTAAAAAAACTCTGGGCGAACAGCTGAATGTTTCGCCGCAGCTGGCGACCTACTATTACCAGTTCAATACGACCCGGCCGCCGTTTAATGACCCGCGCGTACGGCGGGCGCTGAATATGGCCCTCGATAAAGAGATTATCGCGGAGAAGGTACTGGGGCAGGGGCAGCGTCCTGCCTGGCTTGTCAGCCAGCCTGATATCGGTGGGGTGAAGCTGCACAATCCCGAATATGCCCGCTGGTCGCGCGATAAACGTATCGCCGAGGCGAAAAAACTGTTGAGCGAGGCCGGGTATAATGAGACCCATCCGCTGGTATTTAATTTGCTCTATAACACTTCGGAATCGCACCAGCGAATTGCCATCGCCGCCAGCTCAATGTGGAAAAAGAATCTTGGCGTCGAGGCGAAGCTGCAAAATCAGGAGTGGAAGACCATGCTCGACACCATGCACACGCATAATTTTGACGCCTTGCGCTACGCGTGGATTGCCGACTATGACGATGCCGCGACTTTTCTCAATACCTTCCGTACCGGCGATAGTGAAAATACCACTCAGTACAGTAATCCAGCCTACGATGAGGCGTTGCGCAATGCGGCAAAAGCGTCTGATACCGCGGCGCGGGGTCAGTTCTACCAGCAGGCGGAGGATTTACTAGGCCAGGATGTCCCGGCTATTCCGGTCTATCACTATGTGCGTACCCATCTGGTGAAGCCATGGGTCGGGGGTTTTACGCCGGATAAACTGGGGTATTACTACACCAAAGATATGTACATCAAAAAACATTAGGTCGGCGCGGGTAGTTTGCGCTGAATTTCTGCGCAAACTGCCTGAATTTCAGACGAATAACACGTTTTTGCTTATTTTTAAGCCGATTGAACAAATTGATGCTTTACAGCCTCAACAGAGGTGTTTATAGTGCGCCCCATACCGGAAGCGTGGCCGAGCGGTTGAAGGCACCGGTCTTGAAAACCGGCGACCCGAAAGGGTTCTAGAGTTCGAATCTCTACGCTTCCGCCAAATAAAACAAGGGGTTACCGAAAGGTAACCCCTTGTTGCTTTTGGCACTTAGAATATTCAGTTAGAATATTCGTGAGTGCAAAAGTCAAAAAAATCCCGCCGAAGCGGGTTTTTTTATGCCTGTTTTTCAAGAAGTGGGGCATCAAGAGAAGGCGTTATCTTCACTTTTCTGTCATATACCAAAACCTGACTTTCGGTTTTGTGCCCGGAGAAAAGCTGCTTATCGCGGCTGCTTCCTTCATAGTCAGAAATGCCTTTAGCTTTGATGTCGTGAAAGTTGCAACCAAACGTTGAACCTGCTTTTTGCTCCGCAGTTCTCTTTGCATCGTTCCACCAGTTATTCAGTGTTTTTGTGATTACCTTGCTTCCCTTGCTGGTGGTTATTACAAACTCAGATCCTGGGGCGCTGGTGTTGCGGGCTAACTGGATAGCAGAACGAAGACGCGGCGACCATTCTTTAATCTGTTTTGCTCAGTTACTGAGCAATTTGCTCCTCTGTTAATTAGTTATTAGTCATCTTTCCTTCCCTTATTTTCATCAACTATTACGCAGCAGCGTTGCGCGGACGTGAAAAGAGGTGCCATCAGCTTTTCTTGCTTTGGACCGTATAATCGCCAGTTACCGCGACCGCCTTCAGCGTCATAGCCTGATACCGATTTACTTGCGTGCCATTTCTTCCATCTCCCCTTGTCATAAACGACATCTTTTTCAAACATCCCGTCTTTAATTGTCATTCGATATGCTCGGGTACAATAAACACCGTCCCTGACATTCCAGCAGTTAACCCGAAATTCAACTCTGTGAATATCCAGCATTTCGCGCGGGTTGGCTTCTTCTGTTAATTTAATGGTCACTTGTCATCCTCCACAGCAACACCATCTTTGAACGTCAAAAAATGCTCACCATCTGCAAAACCAGATAATCCTGGAGCCATGATTGACGGGCCGATGTTTCTAAAATGCAGGCTGTAATCACCGTCATTGCCTATATCCTTGACGTGCTTGCCGTTATAACCGTGGACAGTTTCAAGAACTGTGTAAAATGCACCTCCAGCCGCTTTGAATTCTTTAAAGGCCTTTTCAAAACGCTTCCAGACTTTCTTTTGTGCAGGGATTAACTCTACCAATTTTTCAAGCGTTGCCATCACTCAGTCCCGCCTTTATATTTGAGGCTCGGTCGAGACTCTCATTTTCCGCCAGGATTAGCGTTCCTGCTTTTGCCAAGTCGCGACGAACGTCTGGAGCGTACGTTTAGTGATTTGCTCATTTGTTGTAACCCCTTAATTTTCTCTATGATCCAATTTTGTAATCAGTTCAATTTCCACTTTGTCGTATTTGCTTATTTTAAATAACAGCACCTGACCTAACGGGCAGGTAGATAAAGTGTCCCAATATTCGCCAGGCTGTGGCTGTATTGTTTTTAATTTTTCAAGGCAAGTGGGGCAGTTATACGCAATAAGTTTTATCCCGTTTTGTTTTGCTACAGCAAGCCATGATTTATAATAATGGGATAATGAGTTAATTACCTTATTCATTATTCCTACCGGTTTCGTTTTTCTCCCTTTCTTGATTCCAGGCTTTTGCCATAAATTCATTACTGAAATCCATTTCAGGGGCTTGAACAAAACAGATATAAGCTTCTTAAAGGATGCTGGATCGTTAGGTGCCCCTGTTGCACTGTGTAAAAGTCAGAGTAGGGGCATGTTTTTACAGGAAGCATGGAAATCATTTTATCCGGTTTCTATCCTGCTTATATGCATTATTTTTTATTCCCAGTAGTTTTATCTGTCATTTAAAATTACAGAAATGGTCGCACTGCTATCAGTATAAAGATAATTTCAGACGTCCAGATAAATCATTTTTTAAACTATTTGTATTAATAGGATTTATTCATTTGTTGAATGGATGCGAACTCGTTTGGTCTTGCCATCTTGACGCTGTGAGAGCACATATTCTATTCTATCCTAGACCGCAGGGGATATTGGGTGCTGGGATCGATTATTGATTAGCGAAATACTGGATGGAACCACGATGCAATTACCAGGACAGGATGAGTTTTCTGATTTTTTTGCTGCCTATGATGATGAACAAGCCACTTTAAGGCGTAAGTTTTTTTTGGAAAAATATAAAGAACCGTGGCTGTCTGAGTCTGCATTGGGAGATTATCAAGCGCTGTTCATGAGTATCTACGGAATTAATATTGACTGGAAAGAGGGGACTTTTAGTCTGCTTGAGGCACTTTCAGATAATCAGGGAGAGAAGGCTATCAAAGTCAAATTCGATTATGACAGTGATATTGAAACAGCAACGATAAGTTTGGTTGATGGGCAGTATGTGTTTCATCACTACCCAATGGGAAGTGATGGTTTTGATATAGAACTGGTGCGCATTGAGCATATATTGGCTAATAGTGGATATACTTTGCGGGTATATCAGGACAGCACTTTTAGTGATACATTATCGTTCTTACTCATTCCGTCAGATGAGTGGGAACGTGTTGAACAGCATTATAGTCCAGAGCATATCTCTGCATACTTCGTTCAGTATGGAAAACAACTTGTTATTCCTGAGGTTGCTGTTCCAGTTGTTAATTATGTGCCATCCATTAAACAAGAGGCATCAAATGTCCCTGCTTTGTTTAATGTTCAAGGTTGCCGTATTTGTTTTTTAAGTGTAATGCTAATTGCATTTGCAATTTATATTTTGTGGAATATCCTGACGAAAATAGAACCTTTATCATCAGGCCAACCTTCTGGCTGTGAAAATGTACAAGATATATACTCAAAATTACGTCCAGAAGTAGCCGAGCCATTAAAAGAAAAAATGCGTAAGAGTTTGGATTGTAAATGATGTTTTTTCAATTTAAGAAAATTACACTAGTTGATAGGTAATAGAGATATATTTAATTTGACATTGTGTGAGCGAAATAGCAATAACATATATACTCTTGAGGTGGGGAGTGAAGAGGTTTTTGTCTTATTTATACAGGAAAAGAAGAAGAGTTTTTTATTTTTTAGTTATCATGGTTGTTATTAATTTTGCTGCTGCAAATCAAAAATACTACGCTTTTAATTTGTTGTCATTACTTATCATGGTGCTCTGGTCTGTTATCCTTATTTCCGGCATGCAAACTGATGATATAGTAAATAAATCTATTTCTTGAACCAGTTATATACTTTTAGCAAATCCACGAGGCTAATATAAAAGCGAATTGCTGCAGCTACAGCAAAAGAGTTTGTGATCAGAAAACCAATAACATTTTTCATATAATTGTCGAAGAAATCTACTTTTTCATTCGTTGTGTTAATTACTAAATATGCTGATGTTATAGCTGCTACAAAAAATAAAGCACAGTCAGAGCCATATTTTAATATGGCTTTATGTGTTTTATATGTATGTACTGCAAGTGAAAGACCATATATTATAGGGAGAACGAAAAGAATAGGCAGTCTGTTGTCAACAACAATAGAGCCTATTAGATAAATGAAATATAATCCTGTAATCAACCATGTAAAAGTCTTACATGCTGTTTTGGCCTTTTTACTGGATGAAAAAGTATGTTTTTTGATAGACATTAGATATCCAATACTTGGCTATGATTTTATATGTAAATCAATTTATCATAATGGTAAGAACAGTTCTACAAATTACAACTTTATGTTTTGCCGTGATATCTCGACGGCTGAAAATGAGAGATAGATCTACGATTTTGCGTTGGTGGTATTGCAGGAGTGAAATCAATGTTCTTATCAACATCTGACTTTGCTTGTTTAAGACGACTTGGGAAACGAACGGTTTCACTACTGTCTGATCCGGTGCCATAGCATTCTTCTCGTGGTGGTTTTTGAATGCTGCTAAATTTTACTCGTTTCTCATGCTCAGAGCGTGGAACGTAGCTCCCCAACACCTCATCGAAGACATAGTTTTCTGCGATACGTTTGTCATGGTCAGTATCAGTGGTATCGGGTTTCCTTCTGGTCCATACAAATCTCTCTTTGAAGAAGCCTACCACAAGTAGTGTAAAACGATTAAACATACCATTCTGGCGTGGTTTAACTTGCTTTCTATTGTTCATGGGAGCGCGGTTCTTCGCTCTGGTGTTTTGAGAAGAAGGGGTTTTCAGTTTAGTGGCTTTATTTTGTTCAGGAGCAACCAGAACAGGGGATTTCTTCCCTGCGGCACTTAATTTGCTGATCTATTTAGGATCACGGTAAGATTTTACGGCTGGTCTTTTGCTGGAATTGAATCAGAACATACATTCAAAAAAAGAACGTTTGGAGCTGATTGAAAAAATAAGCCAGAAAGCAGATGACTCACCTTATTTATCAAAAAGTAAAAAGGGAGGGGCTCTGAAATTATTCTATATGAATATTATAGGAATGAAGATGTCGGATGAATATGGTTTAGTCTTCGAAAGATGGGCTACCGGTTTCAGGAAATTGTACGTAATACCGACTATCGATAAAGTATGAGATTATCCAACTCTTAACTATAAGTTAACTAAATCATGGAATGAGAAAAATGAAAAGATTTCAGATACAACTACAATACCTTCTGTTAAGCGTAGAAAGCTTTGCTAAAAGTATTCTGGCACTCCGGGGGTGATAATGCTTTCTGTAAATATGGATTTTTCATCAAGATGTGAGTTTTTACTTTCTCTATAATCTAATATCGTTAAAAATCCTTATACAGGCATTGATAACAAACAGCTCAAGTCAGATTATTTCTGGCTTGAGCTATTATAACATATTTTATTCTTATTCATCACATCTGAAATTCTTTCCTAAATATTTTCCCAAAGAGAAATAATGACGAAAAACATAATATAACGGTTGCCATCTTTCCACATTGAATCTGTAATTGTTATCTACTTCACATAGAATATTATCGGAAATATAAGTATTCAATATGCTCGCTTCCAGCGATACTAGTTCCATTCCGCTATTACCAATAAACATACTATTAATAATCCTTGCTTCAATCTGTATAGGACATTCCTGTATTCTTCCCGGACTAACAGCAAGGCTTTTGGTTTCGGTTAGACCGCTGCATGAAAATTTATCTTTTTCGATACGGAATCCCAGTTTCTCCTTAAAAGAAGGAATGACGTCTTTTCCTGTTGTTGCTCCTAAAGCTTCAATTTTCGTCCACAAAGTGCTGTCAGGGATATTGAGGACTATATCGGGGTTATGTAACAGATTTTCATAACACTTACTTGATGTTCCAAGGCCGATAACGATACTCTTTTCGAGTATCCACCATGATGATATCGGAGTGAGATTTGTTGTCCCATCAGTGTTTTGATTGGATAAAATCGCGACAGGTGTCCCAAAATATAGCGTTGGGAAATCAACAAGCTGTGTGTTCATTTTAGTCTCCTCAAATATAGAACTTTGATTATAATAGTGGGTCATGGAGAATACTTCGTTAGTTAACGAAGTATGCTTTGGGGTTCTTCTCTGGATGCTTCAAAATATCTATTAACTTTTTTACAGGACATAGCTGGAAGTGTTCTATATAAATTTGACGATATTTAATTTAGATGATAACTAAAGTTCATAAGAAAAATATATAATAATTACCAGCAAACTTAGTTATAACTCATAAATCATTTAAGAAGCAACAATGGATCGCGAAAGTAAAAGGTCAAGAACAGAAAAAACATTAAAGCAAAAAGTGGTATTTGCTAAAATTAAAATTAACCGCCTTACGTCAATGGAAAAAGCAGAGCAAAAGAGAGTTGAAACAGGACTCAAAGTTATTCTTGGGGAGGAAGTGGCTATGGCTATGAATAGTGGCGTCGAACAGGTGGATGAAGAACTTTTTATATAAACGTACCGGTATGGTTCTTTATCATTCTAAGGGAGAAACACTCTAGCCATTTTTCAATTTTAATTAGGTCTTCCACAATGGAAGAGCGACTGATGAAGTATTTCTCAGCTAAAAAGCTGATAGATAATGGCGTGGGAGAATGCGTCAGCAAATCGGTCGCAATGCCCACCAGCCGCTTGTTTTTAAGTATGTTTACAACCTGCGCATCCCCGGAGATAAGGGGGTGGGGGACAACGTCGTTCGCCTCAAGCTTCAGGCCCAGACCGGGTTTACTGAGCACAGAATGACCTTTATCAGTGAAATAAAGGTTAATAGCTTCAACATCTCGTCTGAGCGTACTGACTGAAATATTGAGTATTTTTGCCGCCCGGGAGGTGGCCAGCCAGCCACTTTCCTGCGTTAAATGATTGATTAATGATATTTGTCTTTTACTGAGCACTTTCATTATCCGCTCCTACAAAGATAAGTTGGCGCCTTAATGACGTTAGTTATAGCGGCTGGCATGACAAAGGGAAATACCAGGAGATGAACATATGTAAACCATCATAATGAACAGCAGGCAACAAGGCAGATGCATCATTATACGTGGAGATATGTAAGAAATTGTCCCTGATGGAAAAGAATATAATATCTGAATAACACGCTGTGGGGATGATATGATTAGAATGTTCTATTTGTTAATTCTTTATGTTGATCTTTTACAAAAAGAGCGCAAACCTCAATGAAGCTAAAACTAAAGCTATTATTAAAATTGATAAAGTGATCCAGGGGGATTTTGCGGTTTTAAATAAAACGACAGCGATCGCTACAGAAAATATCACCACCACGGTACTATGAATCTCAGTTAAATCTAAAGCATAAAAGGAAGGGATATGGCAACAATAAAGGATGTTGCACAACTTGCGGGGGTTTCAACCGCGACGGTTTCGCGCGTTATTAATCAAACCGCCTGGGTTGAACCGGTAACGCGTGAGCGTGTTGAAAAAGCGATGCGTGAACTGAATTATCATCGCAATGCCGCGGCGCTGGCGCTGGCGAAACGCAGCGGCGATATGCTCGGGTTATTGACCGGCAACCTTGCCGATCCCTTTTTCGCTCGCCTCGCCCGCGGCGTCGAGGAGGTCTCACGGCAGGAACAATTCCGCTTGATGGTATGCAGCGGCGGACATGATGAAGGGATGGAAAAAGCCGGGCTGGATTTTCTAATCAATCAGGGCTGTGAGGCGATCGTGGTCCATGCGAGCAGATTGGCGGAAAAGGAGTTGCTACGTTATGCCGCCCATTTCCCCGCGATGGTGGTGGTAAATCGCTATATTGCCGGGATGGCCAATCGCTGCGTCTGGCTGGAGAACTGCGAGGCCTCAAAAAAGGCAACGCTGCATTTACTTGAGCAGGGGCACCGCTGTATTGCCTGCGTGACGAGCGACTTACCGATAATCGATCGTCGCGAGCGGCTGGAAGGCTATCGCCAGGCGTTAGCGGAATACGGCATTACCCCGGACAGGAGCTGGGTGATAAGCGTTCCTTTTAACGAAGAAGGCGGCGAACGCGCGGCGCATCAGCTTCTTAACTGCGGGATCCCTTTTACCGCGGCGGTAACCTTTAATGATGTGATGGCGGCCGGCATCATGCGTATCCTGCATCTGAAAGGCATTACGCTACCGCAGCAGCTTTCAATAGTCGGGTTCGATGATGTGGTTATGGCGCGTTATCTCTATCCGGCGCTGACAACAATGCATTACCCGGTTGAGCGAATGGCGCGTTGCGCTTCGCAGCTGGCGATCCAGCTCTTTAAAGGCGCCACCCAGCAGCCCTGCGTTAATAGCTTCGCTGCGGAGCTGGTGGTCCGCGATTCCGTTCTTCCTCCCGGGAGCGGTAGTTAAATCGTCAAGCCTCACAAGTGTGATCGGCTTCAAATTTAATAGTCTCATGTAATCGCTTACATGAAGGCGAACGGAGGATCACAGTCAGGCAAAAGGGGGGGCAGTTACCCTTGAACGACCTTACAGACTGGAGTTCTAGTTATGAATGCCTCTCAAAAGCAGAAAAAAACGCTCTCATTTGGCCTGGCCACCGTCCCTATTTTAGCCATGCTAATGCTGTTAATTATTGGCTACGGCATCATGGGGTTGCGAATCGAACCGCTACTGCTCTGTTCCGCTGCCGTAGCCGCCGTATTAGCCTTATGGCAGGGCTTTACGTGGGAAGAGATCATTAGTTCGGTCGTGGATAAACTGGCGAAAGCGATGCCAGTCATTATGATCCTCATCTGCGTTGGCGCTTTAATTGGCACCTGGATGTTCAGCGGCACCATTCCTTATATGGTGTATTGGGGGCTTAAATTAATCAGTCCTGAGTATATTCTTATTGCCGCATTCTTTTTGACCAGCGTCGTCTCGGTGTGTACCGGAACATCATGGGGATCGGCGGGAACGGTGGGGGTGGCGCTGATGGGGGTCGCGGCCGGGCTGGACGTCTCCCTGGCGGCGGCTGCCGGGGCGGTGGTATCCGGGGCTTACTTCGGCGATAAAATTTCACCGCTGTCTGACTCCACCAACTTCGCCGCCATTGTCGCCGATACCACGCTCTTCGAGCATATTCAGCACTTACTATGGACCACAATCCCCAGCTTTCTGCTTGCCGCGGCGGTATATCTTATCGCCGGTCACAGCAATATGCTGGGCGAGGTCGCGACGCCGCAGCGGGTCACCGATATTGTCAATGCGCTGGAGTCGCTGTACCGCTTTAATATCGTTTTGATTTTACCGCCCGTCATTGTTCTGTGGGGAGCGGTTCGCAAAAAACCGGTCATTCCTTTAATGCTGGGCGCCTGCGTGTTAGCCCTGATTCTCGGCGTCGTGATGCAGGGGCTTAGCCTTAAGCAGGGGCTGGATGCCTTTATTGACGGTTTCAACATCTCCATGTTCCCGCAGGGGAGCGAAGGCATCATTGCTGATGTGCCGCGACTGCTCAACCGTGGCGGTATGTTCTCTATGATGAGCACCATTCTGCTGGTATTTTGCGCTTTCGCCTTTGCCGGCGCTTTAACCTTGACGGGGGCGCTCAACATTATTATCAACCGCCTATTGACGGTTATTCACAGCGTCGGTCAGCTCATCGCCGCCACCATTGGCACCACTATTCTGGTAACTGGCGCAACGAGCGATGGAAAACTGGCTCTTCTGGTACCCGCTGAATTATTCAAAGATGCCTACCGGCGTATGGGGCTGGATACCAAAAATCTTTCTCGAACCATCGAAGATGCGGGCACCGTTATTGAGCCTTTATTACCCTGGACCTCTGCCGGGGTCTATATGGCAACGACGCTGGGAGTGAGCACCCTGGATTTACTGCCCTGGGCGGTTCAGTGCTATGCCGCCATCTTCTTTGCCTTATTTTTCGGCTTTACCGGAATCGGTATCGCGAAAACCTCCCCAGCCGCAGAAAATGCAACGAATATGCTGGCCACAGAACAGGAAGGGAAGCCAGATGGACTTTAATAAAATAATTGATCGCCACCATACCGGATCGCTGAAATGGGATTTTATGACGCGCTATTTTGGCGAAGAAGCCACTGAACTGTTGCCGATGTGGGTTTCCGATTTTGACTTTAGCTGCCCGCCGGACGTTCAGAAAGCCTTAGTTCAGCGTATTGAACACGGTATTTTTGGTTACAGCGAACGACCGCAAACCTACTACGACGCATTAATCTCATGGTTCTTAACGCGGCATCAGCTGGCTATAAAACCAGAGTGGATATGCAGTATTGAAGGGGTGGTTCCCGGATTATCCCTCCTCGTGCAAATGCTGAGCCACCCCGGTGAAGGGGTGGTGGTTCAGGGACCCTATTATGGATCTTTTGCCAAAATTATTTCGCTCAACGGTAGACGCCTGCTGGATAATCCGCTGTATGAGGAGCCTGACCAGGGCTACAGAATGGATCTCGATCATCTGGAAAGGCTGTTTCGTACAGAGCGCCCGCCGCTAATGATCCTCTGTAATCCGCATAATCCAACCGGTCGGTGTTGGTCAGCTCTGGAACTGAGCGAGTTGCTCCGGCTGTGTGAAGAGTATGATGTTATTTTAATTTCCGATGAAATCTGGGCCGATTTACTGCTTCCAGGGGAAGCATTTACCTCGGTCTTGCATTTAGAGGAGCGCTGGCATTCACGCGTCATATCCGCCACCTCCGCCAGTAAAACGTTTGGTTTATCTACCCTGCGCATTGCGAACTTTCTCATACCGTCGCCAGCGCTGCGTGAACAATTTATGCGCCGTCTCAATGCTCATGGACTGGACGTCTTCAATGCGTTGTCTATTGAGGCGAGCACAGCTGCGTGGCAACACGGCGCTCCCTGGCTGGATGAGCTACTGCGCTATCTGGCAGAAAATCGACGGTGGTTTATTCAGCAGGTTGAGCAATATCTACCGTGGGCGCGCATCATCCCTGCTCAAGGGACGTATCTGCTATGGATAGACTGCAAACGGCTGGGACTGGACGATGAACAGCTGAAATGGCTCATGGTGGATGTTGCGGGTATTGCCCCTTCAATGGGAAACAGCTTTGGCGCAACCGGCAGCGGTTTTATCCGCCTTAATCTCGGGTGTCCGCGCGCGTACCTCGAAAAAGCGGTGGAGGGACTTAAACGCATTGCTTTTACAGCATAAATAACATTGCCTTCGGTGAGTCCGTCTAAGCGAAGTTCCTGTCGCCCGTTTTAATGCGCAGGTGCTGAGAGTCTGTCCTCCCCCTGTCAGGGTTAAAACGGTGCATTCCTGCTTACGAATGCACCGTTTCCTTTTTTGCGATCGAACAAATCGCGATGCCAATTAAAATTAACAGCGTGCTCAGTAAGTGATAGAGATGCGGCCGGGTATGTAAAAACAGAATACTCAATATCCCGCCAGACAGCGGAATAAGGTGAGTGTAAATTTCACCACGAGTCGCGCCAATGGCGGCGATGCCTTTGTTCCAGAACAAATAGGCCAGCCACGAGGGGAAGATAATCAGATACGCCAGGCCGGTGAGGAAAGAGATATCGTGGTACGCGGCGAACGAGGTGGCGGGGTGTCGCCATAGCCAGAAAATGACCACCGGAAGCAGAATCAGGGAGCCGATAAGTGAACTGACGGCGACGAAAGCGTTGGCGGGAATACGCCGATCTTTATTACGCAGCAGAGAGCAATAAACCGCCCAGCTTAGCGCAGACCCCATGGCCCACAGGTCGCCCTGGCTAAATCCTTTGAGTCCCTCGGCGTTGGTCAGATTGCCGTGCAGCAGAAGCAGCAGTACGCCTGCGGTGCTAAACGCAACGCCGCACCAGTTACGCGCCGAAACCCGGTCATGGAAAATCAGACGGTTAATCATCAGCACCATGCAGGGGGTCGCCGACATATAAATTGCGGCGTTTAGCGCGGAGGTGGTCTGCAGACCGATATAGAGGGTTAGCGGGAAACTCACCTGCCCACACAGCGTTAAAATCAGCAGCGTCGATGCATTTCCACGCAATAAACGCCAACTCTCGCGGATTTGACGTTGATAAAGCCCTACCAGCAGCATGGCGGTTAGCGCCCACCTTGCTTCCGTCATAACAATCGGATCTGCGCCCTGAACGAGAATATGCCCTACAACATAATTCCCTCCCCAAAACAGGGCTGCCAGCGTAAGTAACAGGTAGGGCATGCTGATTCCTTGCATCGCTTTAAACTGTACTACATGGTAACTACGTTTTTTTTAAAACATCAATTAAATTAGACGTTTTTTAAAATTTTCATGAATAATCAATGGGTAGCGGCGCCATTCAGGATGGCTATCATCATTACTATCCCTTCCGCAGGTGCTGGCTTTAACCACCTTGAGAAAATATCGCGAAAAAAATGATAGAGACGCGCCTTATCGACAGGCTCTCTTCACTGGCAGCATGAACGATACGCACTGTACATTCTTATCTTTTTAATTGCTGAAGTCGCTCGCCGTTAATTTAAAACGAGGTTTGCGTACTTTGCCGGTGGCTTAAGGTATTACGACTCTAAACGGGAGCATTTATTGTTGCAAAGAGATATACCAGTGGGAGGGGTTATAGCAATACTCGGGGGGCGTCATTTGGGGGGTGTTATCGAAAGCATGAAAATAGCAAAATGACGCGATTATCTCAAAAACTCTCATTATAAATAACCCCGACGTGATGTCAGGGTCATTAAAGCAGGAGCGCGCTTTAAACAGCGTAGACGTTACCCGCTGAAGGACCCTTCTGGCCATCTTCAATGGTGAATTCGACTTTCTGGCCTTCGCTCAGGGTCTTAAAGCCACCGCTCTGGATAGCAGAAAAATGGACGAAGACATCCTTGCTACCGTTGTCCGGAGTGATGAAACCAAAACCTTTTGATTCGTTAAACCATTTTACTAAACCAGTCATTTTGTTAGACATTGATAATACCTCAACATATCTGAGCCTTACGGCGAAAAGGGTTTTCGCACAGAATCTAATTAATAACGATAAGGAGACTCAAAAGGAAGAATTATCAACGGATAACACTTAAGATGAGGACTGCTTTACTAAACCGCTTTATTATGTCTGTATGCTAAACCGACCCCTCATTAGTCACACACATCACTATAGATAGCAAGACTTATTTCCAGGTAAATATCCTGATAAAGCTTTTTTGCTGCGCCAGGATATCTGGATGGCTAAAAATTGATTTGCTTATTATCGCTATCCGTGCATTAATGGCCTAATCTGTGCGCGATAAACGAACATCAAACTCTACTGAGCAGTTCTCATGACCAGGCGCTATCGCTGATATCCCCTCCTTTTGAGTCCAAAATTTGATCCTGTACGTTTCTCTCAATTTCATGCTGTGTAACTGGAGGGAGTATGTCCTCAAGAATTAAAGGTCTGGTGAAGTGGTATAATGAATCGAAGGGGTTTGGTTTCATCTCTCCTCTTGATGGCAGCAAAGATATCGCCGTTAATTACTCAGCGCTTCACGGCGATAACTTTAATACCCTCTTTGAAGGGCAAAAAGTTGAATTTGCCATACATCGCGGTGATAAAGGTCCAGCGGCGACGAAAGTTATTCTGTGCGATAGAGAGATATTTTAGAACGATGACCATGAGAGGAGAGGGCGTCGATTGTGCCATCTCGACGGCTGCGGTTCGCCGTGGCAGAAGCCATCCCTAACTGACAGAAAAATTATCTCTCCCGGCCACTAAAGCGGCCTGCGATGCTGCCAGGCAGAATGCCCGGATAAACGTTCACATGGCTGAGAGTGAATTACCGACCAGCAGACCGGCCGGTAATTAACGAAGTGTGGTGAGTGAACTGACGGAAGCTTCGCGAAATAACTTACTGCTTCGCCGGGATAATCAGCACCTGACCCGGATAGATCTTATCGGGATGCGTCAGCATCGGTTTATTGGCTTCAAAAATACGCTGATAGTCATTAGCCGAGCCGTACATCGCTTTTGAGATGGCGCTCAGGGTATCGCCGGATTTCACCGTGTAATAACGGCTTTCCGCTCCGCTCTGCGTCACATTAACGCTATCATTGACCTGGCCTACCCCGGTGACGTTACCCACCGCCACCAGAATTTTTTCTTTATCTTCCTGTGAGCCGACGTCGCCCGTTATCGTTGCGGTGCCATCGTCCGCGACATCAATATTCACTTTTTCAGCGCCGGGCAGGTTAAGGTTATCAATGTGTTTTTTCAGCTTTTCGGCCCGATCTTCCTTGCTGCCGCCAGAAACCGCATCCCAGATTTTCTCGCCCGCGTCTTTCACAAAACTTAATAATCCCATCGTTCCATACCTCCATTACTGCTTCATGATTAATATTTTCATCAGACCCAATAATCCAATATCCAATATAGATAAGTGCAGGATGCCTCCACCGTAGCGGCAACGTCTTAAAGAAGCGCAACCTGCCATTGAAGTATATGCAATAAGCGTCAAAGTGCAGGATATTTGCCTTAAATTCTCCGCGATGGCGCGGCATCAACGCTAGTCATCACGGCCATTATGCGATCCGTTTTGCAACGATATCGGTACCGTAGCAACGCCTTGCCAGGCTGCGAAGAGAGCATAGATAAGGGCTGTAATGCTATTTTTTGCCAGGAGGAGACATACTGAATGCCTTAGCTAAAGCATGTTAGGATGGCGACTCGTTTCCTCTTAAATAAGGATGTCAGCATGAGCAAGGTGGTACGGAAAAATTATCCTCAACTGGGTGAAGTCAAGGCTCCCTACGTTCACTCGGTAACGCACGGAAACACGCTCTATATTTCAGGGTTAACCGCGTTCGGCACGCAGGCGCAGCAGGGGAGCATCGCCGCCCAGGCGGAGGAGATCTTTAAGCAGATCAGAACCGTCGCTGACGCAGAAGGCGTTGATTTTTCATCCCTGATTAAAGTCACTATATTTATAACCTCATTTGCTGAGATCGACGCATTACGCCGGGTTCTTTATCAAAACTACGGTGACCACCTGCCTGCCAGCTCTCTCGTTGAAGTCAGCCGCCTCTTTTCACCCGACCTTAAAATTGAAATTGAAGCGATTTTCGGCCTCTGAAGGACGGCCCATGGCCGGGAGGCGGCAAATAGCTTTATCAATTTATTTGAAGCATTCGGTTAAACAAACGATATTTATTCTCACCTGGTTACGCGTAGAGTAGTGGGATACGCGGCAGACACGCTTGTCATAAGGCGCGCTCTACCGACGACTCCCTGCAAACCAGGAAACTTCGTCATGAAAAAGATTGGCTTTTTATCATTTGGTCACTGGACGCCGTCGCCGCAGTCCGGAACGCGTTCAGCCGCTGATGCGCTGTTACAATCCATCGACCTTGCCGTCGCCGCCGAAGAACTGGGCGCGGACGGCGCCTATTTCAGGGTGCATCATTTTGCTCGCCAGCTCAGTTCCCCGTTTCCCCTGCTGGCTGCGATAGGGGCGAAAACCAAAAAAATTGAAATCGGCACCGGCGTGATCGATATGCGTTATGAAAACCCGCTGTATATGGCAGAGGATGCGGGTGCGGCGGACCTCATCTCCGGTGGCCGCCTGCAGCTGGGTATCAGCCGCGGCTCTCCGGAGCAGGTTATTGATGGCTGGCGCTATTTTGGTTACGTCCCGGGCGAAGGCGAAAACGAGTCGGATATGGCGCGTCGTCACACCGAAGTGCTGCTGGACGTCCTGCGCGGAGAAGGTTTTGCGAAACCCAATCCGCAGCCTATGTTCCCCAACCCGCCGGGGCTGCTGCGTCTGGAACCGCATTCCGAAGGTCTGCGCGAACGAATCTGGTGGGGCGCCGGTTCGAATGCTACCGCGAAGTGGGCGGCAACGCTGGGTATGAACCTGCAAAGTTCGACGCTGAAGGATGATGAAACCGGGGAACCGTTTCACATTCAGCAGGCGAAACAGATCCGCGCCTATCGCGAAGCCTGGGCACAGGCGGGCCATACCCGTACGCCGCGCGTCTCGGTTAGCCGCAGCATTTTCGCCCTGATGGACGATCGCGATCGTCTCTATTTCGGTTCAGGCCGTGACGAGAGTGATTCGATCGGTTTCCTCGATGAAAAAACCCGCGCTATTTTCGGTCGCAGCTACGCCGCAGAGCCGGACAAGCTCATCACGCAGCTGAAACAGGATGAGGCCATCGCCGAAGCGGATACGCTGCTGTTGACGGTACCGAACCAGCTGGGCGTGGAATATAATGCGCATGTCATTGAGTCGATTCTGAAGCACGTTGCGCCGGCAATGGGCTGGCGCGATGCCTGAGTTAGTCGCGGTCGATGCCCCGCCGGCAATCGCTGTGCGGGGCGAAATCGTCTACGGGATCCTCTTCGGCTGTAGCTGGTAGGTCCAGGCGGTCACTCGCTGACCCTCATCGGTGGTGACTTCAACAGCAACGCGATCGTAGCCCTCTTCGAACGCATCCAGCATGGCCCAATGGGCCTCGAGATTCGCCGACAGAAACAGAAAGCCGGGCACCCGGGGGCCGTTTTTGTCGAGAACAATGCCCGGAAAATCTGCCGCCGCTCCCCAGCCGCGTTCATAAAAGGTGCCGGTGATGTAGCCTGGCTGCCACTCTCCGCCAATGTTGTCCATAATATGGGCGTTAGAGTGGCCCGGGCGCAGCGTGCCGTAGACAAATAAGCGTTCCATTATCCCTCATTAACTCAAGCGTTGAAGACCCAAACGGGCAGAACAGGCCATAAAATACGAACTCTGGCCTGGGTTGGCAAGGCGCCCCGCAGAGCGCCTTATCTGTCAGGGAGCTGGCCCGAACATCTCCCGCAGCTGCTGTTCGTCGGGCATGCCGATGACCTGCTGGAGCTCATTCTGCTCATTCATGTAATAAATAGCCGGCGTCGCGCTGGCGCCCAAATCATCCATCAGTTTTTGATGATGCTGAAGAAGATTAAAGGTGTCGCGTGGAGTAACGCCCTCAAAATGCGGCACTTTTTTGCCGCCTGAAAGCTCATACTCTCGCCACGCGGCGGCCGGATCGCGCGCGTTCAGGATTGCCGTAGCGTATCGGCCGCTTTTCGGGTTGAGAAAAGCAACGAGCAGGGTATTTAGCTGGACCTTGCCCGCTTTTACCCACGGCTGCGCCGCCGACCAGAACGCTTCGCACCAGGGGCAGAAAGGATCGGCAAAGACAAAGATTTTTCTGGCAGCCGAATCCGCACCTTCCTTCAGCGGACGAGCATTATTCAGCGTCTGCCACATTTTGCGGCCTGAAGGGGTATAGATGGCTTCCTGAAAATAGGCCTCGCTAAGGTTTTTACCTTTTTCGTCATACAGATATCCAGAAATCACGTGCTTTCCGTCCGGCGTCAAAAACAGGGTCACCCCCATATCCTGATACTGGCCGATCCACCCTTTTACCCCGCCGGGCGAATCGATCTCTTTAATCAGGGCGATCCCTTGCTGTTCGCCAAAATTTTTCACTATCTGAGGGAGAGCTTCCCCGGCAGATGCCAGGCCCGGCATTATCCAGGCCGCCAGCAGTAGAATGTATTTCATCTCATTATCTCTGAATTCCGGGGGGCCACCCCGGAGAGGGTTACTGTTTTTTCAGCGCGTCGCTGACCATGGCGTCAAATTGCTCCCAGGGGATCCAGCCCGACAGCATCTCGTCGCCGACGATTGTGGCTGGCGTACCCTGAATGCCGAGCTTTTCGGCCACCAGCAGGCTTTGCTTAATCGTCGCCAGGCTTTGTTCATCCGGCGTTGCTACGCTGACCCCGGCCTTCGTCTTGGCTTGCTCAATGCTGGCGCCGTCGTGATATCCCTTTTTTGCCATCAGGATATGGTTAAATTTCACAAACTGTTCAGGATGCGCACGCCACAGAGTTAGCGCAGCCCTTGCCGAAGTCAGCGAACTTTCAGAACGCCAGGGCAGAAATTTAAAGACCACGGCAACATCCGGATATTTCTCGACAATCTTCTGCAGATACGGGTCAAACTTTTTGCAATACGGGCAGTTGTGATCCGTAAAGACGACCAGCGTCAGCTTCGGTCGCTGCGCGCCGATACGCGGCGAGTTGGGATCGTGAAAGATAACATCGCCGTACTGAGTAAGAACCTGCTGAAGCTGTTCCTGCCCGGCAAGGGCATTCTGCCGATCGAGCTTTTCGGCGGCGGCGATCAAGATTTCGGGATGATTAAGCAGCGTCTCCTGCACCAGTGCCTGGACGCGAGCCTCCTGCGCAGGGGTAAGCGGCGAAGATGCCAGTGTCGGCAAAGAGGCCGAAAGAAGAGTGAAAGCAAGCAGCGTTTTTTTCATCGTAAATTAACCTTTGGCACGGCTGAGGGCGTTGAGGACGGTTTGTTTATCGAGCAGCGGCGACAGTATGTCGCCTTGCGGCTGGCCTGGGCCGTAGACCTGATTAAACGGAATGGCGTAGCGATTTCTGCTTTGCAGGAAACGGGCGATCGGTTCGGAGGGCAGACTCCAGTCCCCGCGCAGCGCTACTACGTCGGGCTGGGAGAGCGCGCTAATGATGGCGGGCTGATTTAATACCCGATGTTCATTCACTTTGCATGTCACGCACCAGTCGGCCGAAATATCGACAAAGACCCGTTTGCCCGCCGCCAGCGCGTTCTGGATAGCCTCCTCGCTAAGGGGCTGCCAGCGGATCGGCTGAGCCATTGCCTCCGTGGTAGCGCGCGCGGGTTCTCCTGCCAGCAGGCCGCGAAGCTGGAAGCCGGCAAACGCCGCCAGCGCAATAATCACCAGCCAGAAGGCAGATGTCGTACGCTTATGGGTTACCCGTAGGGCGGCCAGCGCCGCCAGGGTAAGAACCAGCGCAATAATGCCGCCGGGGGTCTCACCCAGATGGAGGCCCAGCAGCGTCGTCAGCCAAAAACTGGAGGCCAGCATCATGAGGCCGAGCGCCATTTTCAGTGAATTCATCCAGCGACCGGGGCGCGGGATCAGAGCGGCCGACCTGGGCAACAGGGCGACGAATAGCCAGGGGATGGCCATACCCAGCCCGAGCGCCAGGAAAATTAGCCACAGTTCCTGCAGTGGGGCAGCAAGCGCAAAAGCGACGGCGGTCCCCAGGAAGGGGGCAGAGCAGGGGGTCGCCAGCAGCGTGGCAAAAATGCCTTCACAGAAACTGCCCGCCATGCCGGTGCCGCCGGCGGTCGCCATCCGGTTAACGGCTGATGACGGTAGCAGCACCTCGAAGACGCCAAACAGGTTGAGCGAAAAGATAAACGTAACGGCAATCATTAAGCCGATAAACCAGGGGTTCTGGAACTGGATCCCCCAGCCCAGGGACGCGCCGGTAAGCTTCAGTATCGTTACCATCAGCGCCAGCAGGACAAATGAGGTCAGAATACCTGCGCTGGTAGCAAGAAAACGCCGCCCGATCGCGCGCTTATCTGACCCGGACTGCAGCACGGCGCTGAGCTTCATGCCCATTACCGGCAACACGCAGGGCATCAGGTTAAGAATTAATCCGCCGATCAGGGCAAAAAGCAGCATCTTCCAGAGGCTAACCGTTGAGGTTGGCGCAAGATCTGCGCCGATCGTCAGACTGGTCTGCTGCGCCTTTGCGCCATTTGTCAGCACCAACGACAGCGCTTTCCCCGCAAGGGTTGCGGGCTCTTCCCCCCATTCATCGGTTACCGGTACCGTTACCTTGAGGCTGGCGCCCTCGGTACGGAGGCGCGGAGCGCCAGCGATTATCCCGCCCTCCATGGGATCAAAAAAGATAGCGGGGTTTTTCCACTCACCGACCGTGGTGGCGGTTATCACCAGGTCGCTGCCGACCCGATGCGCGGCGAGATCGTCCGACACGCCTTTATCAGTCGGAATGGTTCGCATCGCCTGTGCAAAAGCCTCCTGAAAACCGGCAGTGGCGGGCTGACTCAAATCCAGACGCAGCCTGTAGTCGGTTAACAAACAGACGTTGCTGCAGGTGGATAGCGTGAGCGTACCGTCCAGCAGGTCGCCGGGAACGGCGGTGATGATTATCGGGATAACGACCCGCTGATGGTAGCCCTGGGTCGTCAGACCGGAAATCTCGAACCTTGAGGGAACCGGCCAGTACCACTGCGCCTGTTCACCGTTATGCCAGACGATTTGCGGGGCGACGCCGCCCTCACCCGGCGAGCGCCAGTAAGTTTTCCAGCCGGAAGCCAGCTCAATAGAGAGCAGGGCGTCGATCCGATCGTTCTCTTTCTCCGCCTGGAAGCGGACCCGGGCGTGGTCGTTCTGTGGGGATGTCAGCCATCCGGTGTCTGCCGCATGAGCAACGCTCGCGCAGGTCAGCAACAGGAAGACGAGGCCCCTGAAGATATTCAGCATTATTTTCTCCGTGAATTAAAAAATTAATCGTTTAAAAAAACGATTTTTTCATTCACGGAAAACGCAGTTTTTGAGATGAATTCGTAGCGTGGGCGGCCGAACGGGATCGTCCCGGAAGACCCAGGCACGTGCCGCGGCAGTCAGCTGAAGCAGAGTAAGGAACAGAATGATGGCCGGTAAGGCGCCATCGAAGAACAGCGGCTGCGCGCAGAGCAGAGATTTGGCGCTCAGCTGACAGGGAGAGGGCCCTTGCTCAGCTTCATCCGCTGACGGCTGCTGCGACAGTGCGCTGACGGCGGGTTCCTGAACCTGGCGCGCGGCGTTGTCCAAAAAATGGTGTACATAGACCGCCCGCTGAACAAGGCAAATAGCCATGACCAGGCAAGTCAATACCAAAAACCATTTTCCAGGAAGCTGACGATTGCGCATAGGTGACCCGTACGTTTCAGAACCGAGGATCATAAACAATACTTATCAATGTTCAAGAGGGTACCGTGTAAGGTTTTGTCTGTCTGCTTAACGGGGCGGCGACTTTCCAGCAGATAGCGCTGTCACAGGGATATTTCATGCATTTATATTATTTACATGGCTAATTATTCTCGATACCATGCGCGCCGCTCATCGTTATCGGCACGCCGCTGCTGACGTTGAGCGATTAGCATCTGACCGCCATTAGCTCATCAGGAAGAGCGAACGACGTACGTTGTAGGGAACGGGGTTCGAGGCCTCGATGGCGGCCCAAATCCGATTTAGCCCACTGATTAACATTGCACACCTGGCAACCGCCGACCGTCCGTCAGCCTTTCCCGGTCATGACGCGCGCTAAAGATGCTAGCGCTGAAATTAACGATTTCTTTATCACAGTCCGATAATCGCTTTATGACGATTACTGCATTGAGGTGACCATTACGCGTGTAATAGTTTCCGTTGTCAGTTATTCATCGCGATGGAATGTTAATGAAAAGTATTATTGGTTACCGCCGGTAAATTAATATCTGGATTTTGGTTTTTTCTGCGATTTACCTAAGAACATCTTAATAATTTCAATGAGAATTAACTTATTCGGATTAAGTCGCGTATTTTTCAGAAATTTCACCACTTTTTATATGGTATTCTCTTTTGTTCAAGGAGTGAACGAAAGGAAAAATAATGCTTTACCGCTATGCCGTTTTCTCCAGAAAACACAACACGTTTCATATTCTTCTGCTGTTTACCATTTTACTAATAAGTTTCGTCCATTTGAGCGTGCTGCTGGAAACCGATAACACATGGCTACTGTGGCCGATGATGATTTATCTGCCTGTTTTTTTGCTTTGGCGAAAGGTCTCAGTGTTACGAAGCAGGATCGCTGATTAATGTGCTGGTGGAGTTCCCTACATGAGTGAAAATACAATATCTAAACCAACCTCTGAACCGAAAGTCCTGCAGCCCGTATTACGGAAAGTCGATCTTAACCTGCTGACTATTTTCGATACCGTTATGCAAGAGCAAAGCTTAACCAAGGCGGCACAAACGCTCGGCATGTCTCAGCCAGCGGTGAGCAGTGCGGTATCGCGCCTCAAGGTGCTGTTTAAGGATGAACTGTTTGTCCGCAACGGTCGTGGGATTAAACCGACCGATCGCGCCTTTCAGCTATTCGGCTCGGTTCGACGCGCTCTGCAACTGGTGCAAAATGAGCTACCGGATACGCTGTTCGATCCGCTGGACTGCGAACGTATTTACCATCTTTGCGTCTGTAGCCCGCTGGATAACTATCTGACACCGCTTATTTTTAACAAAGTGAGCGAGATTGCGCCTCGGGTCAGTCTCTCCTTTAAATCTACCCTAAGCCAGCAGGTCATCAATCAGCTTCGCTATCAGGAAGTTGAATTTGTTCTCGATTACAACAAGTTCAACCACCCGGAGTTCACCAGCATCCCGCTGTTCAACGATCGCATGGTGCTGGTGGCCAGGCGGAATCATCCGCGTATTGCATCGCCGTTGACCGAGCAGGATATTTATCGCGAGCAGCACGCTACCGTCGCGCTGGATCGCTATGCCTCATTCAGCCATCCCTGGTATAGCTCTGAGGAACAGCAGGCCTGCGTCGCATTCCACGGAAACGCCATGGTCAGCGTGCTGAGCGTGGTGTCGCAAACCAATATGGTGGCCATCGCGCCTGAGTGGCTGGCCAAAGAGTTTGAAGAACAGTTTGCGCTCCAGCTGCTGCCGCTGCCTTTAGAAATGAACAGTCGCACCTGCTATCTTTCATGGCATGAAACGGCGGCCCAGGAGAGGAGTCACCGCTGGATGGCGGAATTGCTGATTAACATTTGCCAGCGTTAATGCTATTGCAAAAAATGCCTGGTGGCACGCCAGGTATTTTATGACTCCTTAATCAATCCTGGAACAGAGAAATATAATCATATCTGATTTTTTCGCTTTCTGGCGGCATAATTATCTGACGAAATGCGCTATCTAAATATTATTCATCTTTAAAACTACATTTAAATATCTTTTTGCAGAAAATTTATCATTTCTCAGGCAGGGGCCACCGACGATTTCTATACTCTGATTATCCAACCGGGCGGCGACCTCAAGCAGAGGATGATGTTAATGGGCACAAAGATAACCATCGCCGTGGCGAGTGCTGCCCTGATGGCTGCGTCGACGGCCGCAGAGGCTGATGAAATCACTCTTTATTCGGTTAATACCGGCTCCTGGATCTATCATCTGTCAAACAATCACGGCCAGTACACCGAGGGCTTTGATAACCAGTTTGCCTCGGTTGAACGCAAGTTCTCCGCGGATTCGAAGTACAGCCTGCTGGTCGGGACGATGAAAAACAGCTTTGACGATCGCTGTATTGCGCTCGGGGTACGCCGCGACTGGGCGTCGTTGGGCAACGGCTGGGTATTTAAGGGGATTTATGGCTACGTCGGCGAATTTTTCTTCGATGCTTTTGAGCACTGCGGCGACCATGGCTCATATAAGGATTTTAAAGATGCGACCGGTATTGGATTTTCTCCCTATATTTACCATGGTCTCCAGTATAACTTTACCGATTATTTCGGCATCGAAAGCGGAATTATTCTCCCGGCCGTTTTTGTCATCAGCGTGCAGTGGAGTTTTCGTTAATACTGCATACAACATTCGCCAGCCGCGATGTTTTTCATGTATCGCGATAACGCCTTTACTTCATAAGATTATTGCTTGAGGCAATGGAGCCTGTTAAATCGTACTTATTCGTCATTAACCCTCGGTGCCCCCGCTGGCTTATGATTGATTGTATTACGGGCAGGTCACTGGCCAACGCCGCCGGACTATAAATCAATGCACAAATTCGCTGACCGGCTGCGCGAGCAGCACAGGGCTATCTGCTGCGCGCTGGCGGATTTCTCTGCCTCCGACTGCACGGTATCGCGGTGGTCGACGATGCCTTCAATAACCGGCGTCAGGCAGGCGCCGCAAATCCCCATTTCGCAGGAGAGGGGGACGGCGATGCCGTTCTCCTGGAGGACCTGAGCGATGGTTTTATGCGCGGGTACCGGCCAGCGTTCGCCCGAGGAGGCAAGGATCACGTTAAAGGTGTTTTCCTCTGCGCACGCCGCTGGCGTAGCGACAGGCTGAAAGGCTTCGCTGTGGATCCGCGCTTCCGCCCATCCCTGCGCCAGGGCGACCCGGTGCGCGGCGGCCATAAATCCTGCCGGCCCGCAGAGATATATCGGCTGCCCGGCATGTGCACTATTCAGCGCCGCATCCAGGTTTTGCCTGGCGCTGCGCCCTTCGCTTGAACAGTGAATTACCACGCTTTCGGCGCTAAATCGCTGTTGCAGTTCGCGGATAAACGCCCCGCGCGCGCGGCTCTTAAGATAGTAGTGCAGGGTAAACGGTACGCCTTCTGCCTCCAGCCTTAGCGCCATTGCATACAGCGGCGTAATCCCGATGCCGGCGGCCAGCAGCATCACCCGCTCCGCCGCCTGCAGAGGGAACAGATTGCGCGGAGGGGAAATCAACAGCGTCTGGCCGGGGCGCAGCTGCTGATGAATGTAGCGCGAGCCGCCGCGGGATGCGCTGTCGAGGGCCACGCAAATCAGATATCCGTCAGCGACGCTATCAGGGCCGGTCAGCGAATACTGGCGGATAATGCCGCACGGCAGATGAACGTCAATATGCGCGCCGGGCTGCCAGGCAGGGAGCGTCTGACCCTCCGGTGCCACCAGCCTGACGGCGAGGCTCTGGCTTCCCTGACGCCAGAGGCCGTCGACAATGACCTGTAATACCTCATTCATAGTGCTGCTCCACTTACACGAGGAAAAAATCGCCGAAGCCCATTTTCTTCAGCCCGCGCCGATAGGCGATGGAGCTGCGGTCGGCAGGAATATGCGCTTCCAGCGTTAAATCCAGCGGCAATCTTTCCGGGCGCTGGGTCTCTACCATCATGCGGTCTTCCTCAAAGACGCGCAGGTTAAAGGCGTGAACGTCTTCCACCGGTACGTGCAGATCGAAATTGCGCGCGATGGGCGCGAACATACGAGTAATGCGCGAGGATACCGGCGAGGCGGCGTTCATAATCACCAGCCTGGCGTCCTCGGGGAAATGAATCGTCAGGGTGGCGGTAAACGGCAAATGCATTTCAAAATGGCGCAGCCACTGGAAGCCTTCCGGCGCGCGAAATTCGGTGCTGGCGGGATAGTTGCCGACTGAACTCCAGTAATCGGCGATAAACCCAAACGCCGTTTCCTGCGGGTTGTAGTCCGGCACCACCTGGTTATTGGGGTCGGCGAAAGTCCCGGTATGGATCCAGGCAAAATGGGCAACATCAAGAAATCCCTCGACCTGGCGACCCGCAAAACCGTTGACCTCAAAAGCCGGGCAGTTGATTTGCTGAAAGCCATCGTCGTGCCAGTGCGGCATCACCGGCAGCGGCATCGGGTCTTGCGGATCGAAGGCCAGGCAGGTCCAGATCAGGCCATAACGTTCTTCTACCGCAAAGCTGGTGAGGTTGAGTTTCGCCGGTACCGGCTGGTCGGGGCTGGAAGGGATACGGTTGCAGCGGCCATCCTCACCGAAGCGCAGGCCGTGGTACGGGCAGACAATCCCCTCTTCATCGTGAAAACCGAGCGTCAGTGGTACGCCGCGATGGGGGCAGACGTCGCGTGCAACGACCACCTGGCCCTTAATACGATAGATGACCAGCTGTTCATCAAGCAGGGTGGCTTTCACCGGGGCGGGGCCAATATCGCAGGCGCGGGCAACCGGGTGCCAGCATTTTGCCAGGCGCAGCCAGTCCTCTGGCGCAAAGGTGCAGTGGGCGGGTGGGGTAGGTTGTGGTCTGTTCATGGCTTCTCTTCCTGCTCACAAAAATATTTGTTTAATTGTTGTGAGTTTATTGTTGCCATATTAGGGTGTTGACATCCATCAGCAAGAATTCATTCAGCTGTTGCAAAAAAGAGAACAGGTCCACGATGAGCCCATTTTCACGTTTCGCTATCTATTTTACCGAAGTGGCGCGCAGCGGTAGCCTGCGGCGGGCCGGGGAGAAACTGCATATTTCCGCTTCGGCTATCAACCGGCAAATTCTGCAGGCGGAAGAGGATTTCGGCACGCCGCTGTTTGAGCGTCTGCCGGAGGGGCTACGCATGACCACTGCCGGCGAGCTGCTGTACGACAATCTGCTGCGCTGGCAAAAGGAGTTTCAGCTGACGCGGCAAAAGTTTGATGAGCTGCAGGGGCTTAAACGCGGCTCCGTCAGCCTCGGCATGGTGCAGGCGCTGGCGGAAGGGAGCTTTGCCGCCGCGCTGGCGGACATTATCAGCAGCTGGCCATGGCTGGAACTGGATCTGCAGGTGGCGGATAGTCATAGCGTCAGCCAGAAGGTACGGCAGGCGGATCTCGATTTCGGTCTGATTCTCGATCCCGAAGGCCAGGCGGGGCTTAGCGTGCTGGCTTTTGCCGAACTGGAGATGGGGGTGGTGATGTGTCCGGATCACCCTCGGGCGCAGGCTAAAATGCTGTCTTTGGGCGAGCTAAGCGAGGAGCGGCATATTCTTCCCGGCGCGCCGCTGATCGTCCACGAGCGGGTCGCGATGCTCTATCGCCATTATGATTTTTCCCCGACGAACAGCATCAGCTGCAACGATATTCGGTTGATTAAGTCGCTGGTGCTTAAAGGCGGCGGCGTGACCCTCCTCAGCCGTCTGGACGTGCTGGAGGAGATCGCGCTCGGCCAGCTGGCGTTTGTCCCGCTGCGCAACCGTCTGCTGCGGCCGCTTACCCTGGCCCTGTGCGCCGCGCCATCACGCCAGCTTTCACGTCCGGCGCAGATGGCGATCCAGAAGCTGACCGCGGTGATGGAGGCGATACAGGGCGGGACAGCGGCTTCCCTCCCGTCTGCGTAAACTGTCCGGCCTGCAATTCTCTGCGGCCTGCTTCCCCGGTGGCGCTGCGCTGACCGGGCTACCAGTTCACCACCGTCTGCTCACCGGTAGCCCGGCTAAGGCGTTTACGCCGCGAGCCGGGAAGGGGGCTGATGCCAGGATCTTTACCCCAGCGGGCCGCCCTGAATGGTTTCGCACAGGCCGTTGATAATTCGCTCTCCGGTTTCGGATTTCAGCTCCTGATACCAGGCTTCCGTCAGCGCCATATCTTTACCGTGGGTCACATCGCAGCGCTTACGCGCCTTCAGCACCAGGTCGCGCACCCGGTCGCAGCGCTGCGCTTCGTACTGACGCAAAACCCCGCTGATATCGCGGCTCTGGCTGAACACCTCCCCCAGCACCACCGCATCCTCCAGCGCCGCGCAGCCCCCCTGGCCGATATCCGGTGTGGTGCTGTGTCCGGCATCGCCCAGTAGCGCAACTCTGCCGTGAACCAGCTTGGCGAAAGGTTCAATATCGTGGATTTCAATACGGTTGGTGGTCTGCGGGTCGAGGGCGGCGATCAGCGTCTGCACCTGCGGCGCCCAGCCGCTGAAATAGCGGCTGAGATCCGCCCGCAGGGTGCTGCGGTCCTCGGCCAGCCCCGCCGGGAGCGGGACATCAAAGAAAAAGTAAAATCGCCCCCCGGAAACCGGCATCAGCGAAACGCGTTTCCCTTCTCCGACGAAGGTCGTCCACTGATTGCCGGGCGCAATCGCATCATCAATATTGACCAGACCGTTCCAGTTAACGTAGCCCGCGTAGCGGCGTTCCGGCGTATAGCCGAGCACGTGCGGGCGTAGCGCCGAATGGCTGCCGTCGGCGGCAATCAGAAAATCGCCCTCCGCCATCGATCCGTCGGTAAACCAGACCCGAACGCCGTCGGCGTTTTCTTCGCAGCGGGTAACGCGTTTACCAAACTGCACTGCCTCCCGTCCCCAGAATTTGAGCATTTCGCGCTGCAATTCGGCGCGGGAAACCGGGCAGGGGCGTCCGCCGGTGCGCGCAATCAGCGGAGCGAGGCTAAATTGAGTCAGCGTCTCTCCCCGCAGATACTCCTTGTAGGCCAGAAAATGCATCGGTCCGCCGTAGTTTTCGATAATATCGCCCATGCCTAAATGCTTCATGCACTTGACGCCGTTAGGCCAGATGGAGATGGCCGCGCCCACCGGCTTGATTTCTTTCACCGCTTCAAACACTTCACAGTGGATACCGGCATTTTTTAATGCCACCGCCGCGCTCAGGCCGCCGATTCCGCCGCCGATAACTAATGCTTTCATTTCCTTCTCCTTTACATACGTCGTTATTGGCTTGAGCAATTTGCGTACCACTTTGGCGCAGGCGCTGATTTCGCCGATTCGGGCTCCCCGCTACCGTGCGATTGCACAATGTTGGTGCGCAGAGCGGCTTTTATTGCCTTTTTATGAATCAATAATTTCTAAATTTTCAATTGAGAATCTAATGTTTCATAGGCGCGCCGAGGTCATATAGCGGGAACGTCGCGAAAATGATGTGTTATCTGTTTGAAAAAAATGAATAAAATTAAATGTTGCTCAGATGTGAGTGAGTTTGGCCTGTTTTGTGCACCCGTTCCCGCACGCTTATTCGCAACGGGATGAAACGATCATGTCAGATGAAAAAAACGGCGGCTTACTGTACGGCCTTGAGCAGCGGATCCCGCCGCTCCCGGCCTTTTTTAGCGCCTTACAGCACGTACTCGCCGGGCTGGTAGGCATTATTACGCCGCCGCTGATTATCGGCGCGGCGCTGGGGCTGGGGGAGTGGCTGCCCTATTTGATCAGCATGTCCCTGCTGGCTTCCGGCATCGGGACCTTCCTGCAATCCAACCGCCTGTGGGGGATCGGCGCGGGCATGATCTGTATGCAGGGAACCAGCTTTGCGTTCCTCGGGGTGGCGATTGCCGGCGGTATGTGGGTAAAAGGGCAGGGCGGCACGCCGCAGGATATTATGGCCATGCTGTTTGGCGTCAACTTTGTCGCCGCGCTGGTGCCCTGCCTCGTCAGCCGCTTTATTGAACCGCTGAAGCGTATTTTTACCCCGGTGATTACCGGCAGCGTGATTGCGCTGATCGGCATTAGCCTGATCAAAGTCAGCGTGATTAACTGGTGCGGCGGTGAGCAGGCTAAAGCCTTTGCCAGCACGAGCAATATTGCCCTCGGCGCGGTTACGCTGGGGACCATCGTTCTGCTGAGCTGCGCGAAAAACCGCTGGCTACGCCTCTCGTCGGTGGTGGTGGGGATGGCCGTCGGCTGCGCGGCGGCGGCGCTGAGCGGCTCGTTCCAGCTTAAAGGCGTCGGCGATGTCTGGTTTCGCTTACCGCAGCTGTTCCCGTTTGGTTTCCAGTTCAACAGCGCCATTTTTTTGCCGATTGCCCTGGTGTCGCTGGTGTGCATTCTTGAGGCGGTGGGCGACCTGACGGCCAACTGTCTCATCTCTCAGCAGTCGATTGATGACGAAGCCTTCCGTTCACGGCTGAAAGGCGGCATTCTGGCTGATGGCATCAGCTGCATGGTGGCGGCGATGCTGTGCGCGTTCCCCAATACGACCTTTGCGCAAAACAACGGCGTGATTCAGATGACCGGCGTCGCCAGCCGCTACGTTGGCCGCTACATCGGGGTGATTTTGATTCTGCTGGGTTTGTTTCCGCCGTTCGGCGAGATACTGCGCCAGATCCCGGCGCCGGTGCTGGGCGGCGCGACGATGGTGATGTTTGGCTGCGTTGTGGCGGCGGGGATCCGCATTATCACCCAGAAACCGCTGACCCGCCGCGATATGCTGATCGTCGGTCTGGCCTTTGGTTTTGGTCTCGGCATTGAAGCGGTCCCGGCGTTTCTGACCCACTTCCCGCCGATCGTCGGCAACCTGTTCGGTTCCGCGGCGACCAGCGGCGGGCTGGTGGCGATTGTCCTGAATCTGATTATCCCGGAAGAGAAACCGGCCGCGGCGGCGGCCACAAGGAGTACTGATGATCGCGCTGAATCACTTTAATCAGCTGAGCGGCGAACAGGCCGTCGCCGTGCTGGAACCCTGCGTGGCCGTCTCTGGCTGGGCGGCGACGCTGGCAGCCGGTCGGCCATGGCGCAGCCGCGCGGAACTGCTGGACGCCGCCCAGCGGCTGATGGCAGGTTGGGGGGAAGCGGAGCTGGCTGAGGCGCTGAACGCCCATCCGCGTATCGGCGAAAAGCCCACCGGGCAGCAGGCCCATGCGGCGCTCTCCCGCCAGGAGCAGGGGAGCGTTGATGACCGTGATGCTGCGCTGGCGCAGGCGCTGAAAGAGGGTAACGCCCGCTACGAGGCGCGGTTTGGCCGGGTCTTTTTGATTCGCGCCAAAGGGCGCAGCGGGGAGGAAATCCTGGCGGCGCTGTCGCGTCGGCTGCACAACAGCGATAGCGCAGAAGTACGGGACGCGTTAGCCCAGCTAGGCGAAATTACCTTGTTAAGACTGAAAGGAGCGATTGGCGAATGAGCACCTTAAGCACCCATATTCTGGATATTTCCACCGGCCGACCGGCGCAGGGCGTAAAGATTACGCTGGAGTGCGAAGGCGCGCAGGTTGCCTGCGGCGTCACCGATGATAACGGCCGCATTGGCGAACTCGGTGCCGGGCCGCTGGCGCCAGGACATTACCGGTTAAGCGCGGAAATTGGCGCGTGGTTTGCCGCCGGCGGGCGCGAGACGCTCTACCTGAGTGCGCAGATTGATTTCGTCATCCGCGAGGAGGCTGATGAGCACTATCATTTACCGTTTTTAATTGCCCCCGGCGGCTGGTCCACCTATCGCGGCAGCTAAATGGCCCCGGCGGCGCTACGCCTGGCAGGGCTACAGGTTCTGAATTTCCCCGGAGGCGGCGCTGCGCGCCTGTCCGGGCTACGAGTTCGGCACTGCCTGTGGTCTGGCAGCCCGGACAGGCACAACGTGCCGCCTCCGGGAAAGGGACTACTCCGCAGCCGCATCTCCCCATACGCGCTCGCCGTTCACCCACGTCTCGCTGATATTACGCTCATCGCCCAGGGTCATCAGGACGAACAGCTGCTCATAGATATCCTTGCAGCGCCCGCCACGTAACCTTTGCAGCGGCGTGACCGCCGGGTCGATAACCACAAAATCGGCCTCTTTACCGGACTGGAAATTACCAATCTTCTCATCAAGGCGCAGGGCGCGCGCGCCGCCCAGGGTCGCATGGTAAAACGCTTCGCTGGCGCGCAGACGATAGCTTTGCAGCTGGCTGACCTTATACGCCTCGCCGAGGGTGCGCAGCATACTGAAGGTGGTGCCCGCGCCAACATCGCTACCGATACCCATCCGCACCTTGTTCTGCCAACAGGCCGGTAAACGAAACAGCCCGCTGCCGAGGAACAGGTTTGACGTCGGGCAGAAGGCCAGCGCCGAGCCGGTCTCGTGCAGGCACTGCCACTCCGCATCCGCCAGATGAATACCGTGGGCAAATACGCTGCGCTCGCCGGTCAGTCGATAGTGATGATAAACATCCAGATAGTGTTCATGCTCCGGCCAGAGGCTTTTAACCCACGCCACTTCATTGAGGTTTTCGCTCAGGTGAGTATGCAGCCAGGTATCGGGAAACTCTTCCCGGAGCTGCTGCACCGCCGCCAGCAGCTCCGGCGTTGAGGTCGGCGCGAAGCGCGGCGTAATGGCGTATCCCAGACGGCCGCGCTGGTGCCAGCGCTGAATCAGTTCGCGGGTTTGCCGGTAGCTCTGCTCCGCGCTTTCGCTCAGATACTCGGGCGCGTGGCGGTCCATCATCACTTTCCCGGCGATCAGGCGCATATTGAGGCGCAGCGCTTCGTTAAACAGGGCATCCACCGATTCAGGGTGCAACGTACAAAAGACCAGCGCGGTGGTGGTGCCGTGGCTCAGCAGCTGGTTGACAAAAAATTGCGCGATCTCCGCGGCGTAGTCGGCATCGGCAAACTGGCTCTCCACCGGAAAGGTATAGGTGGTGAGCCACTCCAGCAGCTGCTCGCCAAATGCGCCGATCATCTCGGTTTGCGGATAGTGGACATGAGCATCGACAAAGCCCGGCAGCAGCAGCTTACCGCGCAGGTCGCGATAGCCCTTCTGCGGGTGCAGAAAGCGTTCGCCCTCCTGCCACGGCAGCAGCGCCTGAATGCGTCCGTCGCGAAGAAACAGCACGCCATCCTCCAGATAGCGCGCCTGGCGGGCGATATCGTCGGCGCTCTCGGCAACCTCGGCGATATCGAAAAATGCGCCGCGAACCGCGGCATGGTAGTCAAACATCATAGCTGCCCTGTGGGTAAGCGAAAGGATAGGTGGATAGAGCAAGATTGATGCCAGGTTGTGCGGGCGGAAAGTCGCCGCGACGTGACGCCGCGGCGGGGATGCAGGGTTACTCTTTCTGGGCGAGAGGGCTGAAACCGGCGGTGGCGCCGACGCGTTCGTCGCGGGCGATCCAGCGATAGGCCGCGCCGCTCAGGAAGACGCCGATAAACCAGCTAAAGTTAGCCACTTCGTGCAGGGTCGGAATAAAGCTGATGATCAGGCCAATGGCGACGGAGGGCACCAGCGCGGCGATCGCTTTCGGGTTAAAGCCGTTGCGGTACCAGTACTGTCCCCTGGGCGTGTCGTCAAACAGGTCGTTAACGGAAACCTGCCCGCGCTTAATGATGTAAAAATCCACGATCAGGATGCCGAACAGCGGGCCGATAAACGCCCCCAGCACGTCGAGGGTGTAGTGGATCAGCTCCGGCGAGTTAAACAGGTTCCACGGCGTCAGCAGAATAGACCCTACGGCGGCAATCATCCCGCCGGTGCGGAAGCTGATTTTCTGCGGCGAACAGTTAGAGAAATCGAAGGCCGGAGAGACAAAGTTGGCCACAATATTAATCCCGATGGTGGCGGTGATCATGGTCAGCAGGCCAATGGCGACCGCCAGGTCGTTGCCTACGCGGCTCACGGTCTCAATCGGGTCGGTGATCATGCGGCCAAACAGCGACTGCGTGCCGGAGACAATCACCACGGTCACGATGGAGAAAAGCAGGAAGTTAAACGGCAGGCCCCAGCGGTTGCCGCGGCGGATCTCGCCCATGCTTTTGCCATAGCGCGAGAAATCGCCAAAGTTGAGCAGCGGGCCGGAGAAGTAGGAGACCACCAGCGCGGTGGCGGTGATCATCTGCCAGGTCTGCTCCCCGGCGCTCAGCGATTTGCTGGCGAGGGTAAAGGAGATCCCGTCAAAACCGGTCTTGTATACAATCCATCCCGCCAGCGCCAGCATCACCACGTAGACCGCCGGGCCGGCGATATCGATAAAGCGCTTGATGGCGTTCATCCCGTGCCAGAACACCATCGCCTGCAGCAGCCACATGGTGGCGAAGCAGAGCCAGCCCAGATGCGACAGGCCCAGGAAGCTGGATGCGGTGAGGGTCGACAGCGACGGCCAGAACTTCAGCAGCACCAGCATCAGCGCGTTAGCGGCGAGATAAGTCTGAATACCGTACCACGCGAAGGCGATAAGCCCGCGGATCACCGCCGGGATATTAGCCCCAAAGACGCCGAACGCCTGACGACAGATCACCGCGTAGGGCACCCCCGCCATCTGGCTGGGCTTTGCCACCAGGTTAGCGCACAGCTGAACGATACAAATCCCCACCAGCAGGCACAGCAGCACCTGCCAGCTCGCAAGACCAAGCGTAAAGAAGCTCGCCGCCACCACGTAGCCTCCCATGCTGTGCACGTCCGACATCCAGAAAGAAAAGATGTTGTACCAGCTCCAGTTCTGGTCGCGCGTCGGCGCCAGATCCTCATTGCAAAGCCGTGGGCTGTATCCAGCGTGGGGATCAGCGGCCTTAACCTGATGCATCGCTTGTGTATTTGGCATGAAACCTGCTCCTGTAAATGAACACCCGTTGAAATAGATTGCTGGTGTCGTTGCAGGATTTGGGCCAAATAGTTAATTTTGTATACAAGAAATAAGTTTTATGTATACGATTCGGTGTCAAAAAGTAAAATTTGGAGTGGTTAATGAACAACCAACAACGGCTGCAGGCCGCGCCAGAGCTGCATGACAAAGACGAGTCCATCTTTCAGGCGCTGATGACCGCTATCGTCGAGCATCAGCTACCGCCGGGCAGCAAACTGCCGGAGGAGGCGCTGGCGGAGGTGTTTGGCGTGAGCCGTACCGGGATCAGAAAAGTGCTACAGCGACTCGCAACCGTGCAAATGGTCATCCTGACGCCCAAACGTGGTGCACAGGTTGCCAGCCCGACGGTTGAAGAGGCGCAGGCGATCTTCCGTACCCGCGCGCTATTGGAAGTGGCCAACCTGCCGGATGTGCTGGCCCGCTGTCAGCCGCCGCACCTGGCGGCGCTGGAAGCCATCACCCGCCAGGAACAGCTGGCCCACGAAAGCCATGACGGCCCGGCGGCGATTCGCTATTCCGCCGAGTTTCATATTCAGCTGCAGGCGATCTCCGGCAATCAGGTGCTCACTGAGATGGTGACCCGCCTGAGCCAGCGCTCTTCATTAGTTATCGCGGCGTGGGGATCGCCGTGGCGGCAGGGCTGCCGCTGCGACGATCACGAACGGCTGATCCAGCTGCTGCGCGATAAAACGCTGCAGCCCCTGAGCGACGCCTTAAGCCACCATTTTGAACATATTGTCGCCAGTCTCTGCTTTGAGCGTTCTGGCGTGACCCTGCCTGATTTTGCCCGGCTGTTTGCCGGCTATAAGGAGCCGTAATGGCCGCCGTTTGTATACAAGTGATCAATCCCAACACCAGCCTGGCCATGACGGAAAGCATCGGCGCCGCCGCGCGGGCGGTGGCCGCGCCGGGAACCGAGATTCTGGCGGTCTGCCCCGGCGAAGGGGTGCCCTCGATAGAGGGCTACTTTGATGAAGCCATCGCCGCTGTCGGCGTGCTCGAGCAAATTAAGGCCGGTCGCCAGCAGGGCGTTGATGGTCATGTCATCGCCTGCTTTGGCGACCCCGGGCTGCTGGCGGCGCGCGAGCTGGCGCAGGGGCCGGTGGTGGGGATTGCCGAAGCGGCGATGCATATGGCGACGCTGGTGGCCACCCGTTTTTCCATCGTGACCACGCTGCCGCGCACCCTGATTATCGCCCGCCACCTGCTGCACCAGTACGGTTTCCATCACCACTGCGCCGCCCTGCACGCCATTGATTTACCGGTGCTGGCGCTGGAGGACGGTAGTGGTCTGGCGCAGGAGAAGGTGCGCGCGCGCTGTATTCAGGCGCTAAAGGAGGACGGCTGCGGGGCTATCGTACTGGGATGCGGCGGGATGGCGACGCTGGCTCAGGAGCTGACCCGCGAGCTGCGCGTACCGGTAATCGATGGCGTCAGCGCGGCGGTCAAAATGGTTGAGTCGCTGGTGGCGTTAGGCCTGTCGACCAGCAAGCAGGGCGATTTAGCCTTTCCGGAAAGCAAGGCGTTGAGCGGCAAATTTCAGGCATTAACCCCGTTTTAAATGAAAGAGGTGGCAGATGGCATTTTTGGCAGACGATTACCCGCGCGACCTGCGCGGCTACGGCGGACAGCCGCCGCACGCGCGGTGGCCGAACAACGCGCGCATCGCCGTGCAGTTTGTGCTGAACTATGAAGAGGGCTCGGAAAACCACGTGCTGCACGGCGATGCCGGTTCTGAACAGTTTCTGTCCGATATTATCGGCGCCGCCAGCTATCCTGACCGGCATATGTCGATGGATTCGCTGTATGAGTACGGCAGCCGCGCCGGTTTCTGGCGCATCCATAATGAGTTCAGCAAACGGGGATTGCCGTTAACCGTGTTCGGCGTCGCGATGGCGCTGGCGCGGCATCCCGAGGTGGTCGAGGCGATTAAGAGGGCGAACTATGACGTGGTCAGTCACGGCTGGCGCTGGATTCATTACCAGAATATGCCTATCGAGCAGGAGCGGGAGCATCTTCATAAAGCCGTGCAGGTATTAACCGACCTGTTTGGCAAACCGCCCACCGGCTGGTATACCGGGCGCGACAGCCCCCATACCCGCCAGTTGGTGGTGGAGCACGGCGGTTTTGATTACGACAGCGACTATTATGGCGACGACCTGCCGTTCTGGAGCGAAGTGGCCTGTAGCGACGGTTCGCGTAGGCCGCACCTGATCGTGCCTTATACCCTCGACGCTAACGATATGCGCTTCGCCACTGCCCAGGGGTTCAATACCGCCGAGCAGTTTTATACCTATTTAAAAGACAGCTTCGATGTGCTGTACGCGGAGGGGGCCAGCGCGCCGAAGATGATGTCCATCGGTATGCACTGTCGCCTGCTGGGGCGCCCGGGCCGCTTCCGGGCGCTGCAGCGCTTCCTTGATTATGTGCAGCAGCACGACCAGGTTTGGGTCTGTACCCGTCAGCAGATTGCCGACCACTGGCGCGACGTTCATCCGTTCAGGGGGTAAAGTCGTTCCCCGGGTAAGCGCAGCGCACCCGGGGGATACCGGGAAATGCGCAGGGCTTAACTCATCAAACTGACCTGAGCGGCGACGATGCGCCAGCCAAAGGGGAAGCGTACCCAGGTCTGCTGCTGGCGACCGATGCGCTCGCTGCCTGCGCGGGTGAATTCGGTGCTACACACCGCGTAATCCTCGCCAAAGGTGGTGATGATGGTATGCCGCAGCTCGCGCTGCAAACCCGCTGCCGGACGGGCGGCGCGAAAGGCGCGGATTTCATCGATGCCGTAAAGATTTTCCCCGGCCCCCAGCCGCACCGTGCGCTTATCGTGCCAGAACAGCTCATCCAGCACCGCGATGTCGTTGCTCACCAGCGCTTCCTCATAGCGGTAAAACGCCGCCGTCACCTCGGCGAGAACCAACGGGCGATTAATCTGTTCTGGGCTCATCATGCGGCGATCTCCACCGGGCGGGCGTCGGTGATGCCCATCTCTTCCAGCGCCCGCGCCGCGCGCAGACAGGCTTGTTCATTAAAGGGCGCGGCAATCAGCTGCAGGCCAATCGGCTGACCGTTCGCCGTGCGCAGCGGCACCGTGACGACCGGCAGGCCAAGGAAGGAGATGGGCTGGGTCAGCATCCCCATGCTGGCGCGAATCGGCAGCGACTGGCCGTTGATCTCCATGGTCTGCGCGCCGATGAGCGTCGCGCTGCACGGCGTGGCCGGGGCGATTAGCACATCGGCATGAGCGAACAGGCCTTTGAACGCCTGCTGCGCATAACGGCGAAAGCGCTGAGCCTGGAGATACCAGGCGGAGGGGATCATCGCGCCGGCCAGCAGCCGCTCGCGGGAGTTCGGCTCAAAACGTTCGGGCTGGCTCCGCAGCGCGGGCAGGTACTGGTTACCGCCCTCGGCGGCGCTGATAATAAACGCCGCCGAGCGGGCCAGTTCGGCCTCCGGGAATATCAGCTCCTCATGCGCCTCAAGGGCGTGGGCAACGCTGGCAACCGCCGCACGGGCATCGTCATCGCACCATGTCGTAAAATAGCCGCCGAGCGCGGCGCAGCGCAGGCCATCGAGACCACGCGGCAGCAGATTCGCCGTACGCTCGCTGGCTTTATCGGCCTGAAAACCATCGCTCGGATCGCGCCCCTGCAGCGCATCGTAAACTGCCGCAAGATCGCCGACGCTGCGGGCAAAAGGACCGATATGGTCAAGGCTGGCGACAAAAGGATGACTGCCGGAGCGTGACAGGCGGCCAAAAGTGGGCTTAAGGCCAAAGATCCCGCACAGCGAGGCCGGGACGCGAATGGAGCCGTTGGTATCGCTGCCCAGCGAGAAATTCACCAGCCCGGCGGCCACTGCGGCTGCCGACCCGCCCGAGGAGCCGCCGGCGATCCGTGAAAGATCGTGCGGGTTATGCGTCGCCCCGTAGTGGCTGTTTTCCGTGGTAAAACCGTAGGCGTAGGCATCCATATTTAGCATGCCGGATAATAATGCGCCCGCGCTGTGCAGCTGGCGCACCGCCCAGCTGTCGGCTACGGCGGCAGGGCGATCGCTCAACAGCTGCGCCCCGGCAAGGGTGGTATGGCCGGCGACATCGAACAGATTTTTCACCGCGTAGGGAACGCCTGCCAGCGCGGGCAGGGGCTTTTTTTCCCGTCGCAGGGTGTCGATGTTCTCCGCCTCAGCGAGCATGCGCTTTTCGCTGACGTGGGTCCAGGCGTTGATCTGCGGGTTAACGCGAGCGATATTCTCCAGCGTGTGGCGGGCAATCTCTTTGGCGCTGAGTTCGCCGGTGGCCAGTGCGCGCTGGATTTCGTGAATGGTCATTTCAGGCAGCTTCATGCTTTATAGACTCCGGCGATTTCGACGCGCTCGTCGAGGGGAAAGGCCATCAACGGCCCGGCCATGGCGGCAATGCGGCTAAACTGCACTCTGAGTTCTGCGCGCCGCGTATCGTCCAGCTCCAGCGCCAGCAGCTGTTCCATTTGCGAGAGCCAGGCGTCCCATTCGTTCTGCGATGTTGTCATTATCAGCTCCTAATATCCGGCGGCGGAGCCGTTGCTGCGCGGATCGCTGGCCCCCTCAAACAAGCCGTTGGGATGACGTACAATCGCTCCCGCATGGCCCATGGCTTCGCTGAAATCGGCCAGCACTTCAACCTCGTGCCCCAACTGACGCAGGCGGTCAACGCTTTCGGCGCTGAAGCGGCCCTCCAGCTTGAGCGAGTCGGAAGTCTGCCCCCAGGTGCGCCCCAGCAGCCAGCGCGGTCGGGTGATGCTTTCCTGCAGCGGCGCGTTTTGCATGACGTAGCGGGTGAAGATAGCGGCCTGGGTTTGCGGCTGGCCGTCGCCGCCCATGGAGCCGTAAACCATCACCCGGCCATCGTTCAGCTTTGCTGCGGCCGGGTTGAGGGTGTGAAACGGCTGTTTACCGGGCGCCAGCGCCAGCAGGTGGCTCGGGTCGAGGCTGAACGATGCCCCGCGGTTCTGCCAGACAATGCCGCACTCCGGCAGCACCACGCCGCTGCCGAATTCGTGGTACAGGCTTTGGATAAAGGAGACCGCCAGCCCGCTTTTATCGATCACCCCCATCCAGACGGTATCGCCCGGGCCTTTACCTGCGCCCCACGGAGCCGCCCGCTGGTCGTCGATGTTATCCGCCAGCGGCTGCAGCGCCGCCGGTGTCAGCAGGCTCTGAATATCAACATCAAGGTGGCGCGGATCGGTGATGTGCGCGTCGCGCAGGCCGAAGGCCAGCTTGGTCGCCTCCACAATACGGTGGACGGTCATCGCATCGTCGGCGTCGGCCATCGCCAGCCTGTCGGTGATGCCGAGGATCGCCAGCGAAACCAGCCCCTGAGTCGGCGGCGCGAGGTTCCACAGTTCGCCGTGTCGATGCGCCAGTCTGAGCGGCTGGGGGCGGCGAGCGCGATGCTGCTGCAGGTCGCTAAGGGTGACGGGCAGTCCGTATTTTTCCATCCCGCGGGCCAGCTGCTCCGCCAGCGGCCCGCGATAGAAGCTATCCAGGCCTTCTTCGGTTAATCGGCGCAGGGTGTTCGCCAGCGCCGGCTGCAGAAAGCGGCTCCCGGCCTTCGGCGGCTGGCCGTCCACCAGAAAGGTTTCAGCGAAGCCGGGCTGGTCGCACAGTTCACTGAATTTATCGGCGCTCGCGCTGGCCTGCGACGCGGTAACCGGGATACCGTTCCCGGCGTAGCCGATGGCATCTTCCAGCAGACGCGTGAGCGGCAGGGCCGCGCCGGTTAACTCGCGCGACACCTTAAGCGCTTCGTCCCAGCCGCTGACGGTGCCCGCCACGGTCAGCGCCGCCTGCGGACCGCGATGGGGGATCTGCGCGAGGCCGGCGTAGGCCTGCGGTGTCGCCAGCGAACCCGCCGCGCCGCTGGCGTCAATGGCGATGGGGTCGCCCTCGGGCGGCACGATAAGCCAGAAACCATCGCCGCCGAGGCCGTTCATATGCGGATAAACCACCGCAATGGTCGCGGCGGCGGCGACCATGGCTTCGATGGCGCTTCCGCCTTCGCGCAGTACCGCCAGCGCGCTTTGGCTGGCCAGATGATGGGGGGCGACCGCCATCCCGTGGGCAGCAACATGACTTTGCATGAATTTTCCTCAATTAAGCGACTCGTCCGCTGAGGGTTGCAAAAGCTGTTCCATATCTGAACGTAAAGTTTCACCTGTTGCCGACAACGCGCTTTTTTTGGCGGGACTGGCATGCATTATGAATGCGGATACGGTTATGATGCGGTGAAACGAAAGTTACAGAGGTCTTATGCAACAGCTTGATGAACGACTGAAAGAGCAGTACCCGTCATTATCGCCGCAGGAGCAGCGGGTGGCGGATTTTATTTTCGATCATTTTGATGACCTGATTAGCTACAACAGCGCAGAGCTGGCGCAGCTTAGCGGCGTGTCAAAAGCCACGGTCAGCCGGCTGTTCAAGCGCCTGGGCTATGAGAAGTATAAGGATATGCGCGATGAGCTGCGTACCCTGCGCCAGAGCGGTATGCCGCTGACCGACAATCGCGATGCGGTACAGGGCAATACTCTGCTGGCGCGCCACTATAAACAGGAGATGGCCAACCTGACACAATGGGTTAACGCGCTGGATGTTCAGCAGTTCGCCGAGGCGATTCAGGCGCTGGTCGCCGCCCGGCGTATTGTGATTGTCGGCATGCGTAATGCTTATCCTGCGGCGCTGCATCTGCGTCAGCAGCTACTGCAGGCGCGCGGGCAGGTACTGGTGCTGCCGCAGCCCGGACAAAGCCTGAGCGAGGAACTGGTGGATCTCAGCGCCGACGACCTGGTGGTGGTGATGGCATTCCGCCGCCGCCCGCGAATCATTCGCCCTCTGCTGCAGCAGCTACAGAGCAGCGATATTCCGGTGCTGCTGATGTGCGAGCCGCAGGCCCACGGTCTGTTTCCGCTGGCGCGCTGGCGGCTTTGCGCGCCGCTGGATAGCGTGTCGGCCTACGACAGCTACGCGTCGGTCAACAGCCTGATCAATCTGCTGTCGAACGCCTTTTTGCACGAAATTCTCGATAAAGGTCGCCCGCGCATTCACGATATTGCCACGCTCTACCAGCAGTTGGATGAGCTGGAACAGCGATGATGGGGCGCCAGCGTGGTGCTTTGCATGGTTTTGGTGCGATGAAATATGCAGGAATCAGCGCCGCTGGTTCCTCTTTACTCTTCTCTTTCTCTTGTTTTACTGGCCTTTAAGCGAAGCGTTGCCGATGGCGCAGTGCATAAATTTATCTGGCACATTAGTTGCAGAAGTGACTTTAAAGAATCTTTTGTTTCATGCTAACGTAACGGGTAAATATCATGAAGAAACTGTTGATCGCGCTGGCCGGGGCCGCTTGTCTGTTAACCCACCTCTCGGCGGCGAAAGCTGACCAGCTGCAGGATATCGAAAAACGCGGCGTGATCCGCATTGCGGTGCCGCAGGATTTCCCGCCGTTTGGCTCGGTGGGCACCGACCTTCAGCCGCAGGGCTACGACATCGATATGGCGCGCTATCTTGCCAAAGAGATGAAGCTCAAGCTGCAGCTGGTACCGGTGACCAGCGCCAATCGCGTGCCTTATCTGCAAACTGATAAGGTAGATCTGGTGATTTCCAGCCTGGGTAAAAACGCCGAGCGCGAGAAGGTGATCGATTTTAGCCGGGCCTACGCGCCGTTCTTTCTCGGCGTATTTGGCGCGAAAGGCGCTGAGCTGAAAGACCCGGCGGCGCTGAGCGGTAAAAGCGTTGGCGTAACCCGCGGCGCGGTGGAAGACATGGTGCTGACCAGCGTGGCGCCGAAAGAGGCGCAGATTAAGCGCTACGAAGACAACAACACCACGCTGTCGGCGTACCTTTCCGGTCAGGTGCAGTATGTGGCTACCGGTAACCTGGTGGTGGCGGCCATCGCCCGGCAGAACGCCGATAAAGCGCCGGTGCCGAGCTTTATGCTGAAAGATTCGCCGTGCTTTATTGGTCTGAAAAAGAACCAACCGGCCCTGAAGGCGAAAGTGGATGCGCTGATTGAGCAGGGGGTAAAAGACGGCACTCTCAACGGCCTTTCCGAGAAATGGCTGAAAGCGCCGCTGCCTGCCAGCCTCGGCGCATAAGGTCCGGGCATGACGGAGCAACTTCATTTCTCTGCGCTCTGGCCGCACTGGCCGGAGCTGCTGGCGGGGCTGTGGGTGACCATCCAGCTAACGGTGCTGGCGACGCTCGGTGGCCTGACGATTGGCATCTTCGGCGCCGCCATCCGCAGCGGGCGGCCCACGTGGTTCAGCCGGATTTGGGGCGGGTATGTCGAATTGATTCGCAACACGCCATTTGTGGTACAGCTGTTTTTTATCGTCTTCGGCTTACCGAACCTGGGGCTAAAGATGACGGCGGGCGAGGCCGCGCTGCTGGCGATGGTGGTCAATCTTGGGGCCTACAGTACCGAGATCGTGCGCGCCGGTATTCAGGTCACGCCGAAGGGGCAGTGGGAAGCAGGGCGCGTGCTGGGGCTGACCCGGACGCAGACCTTTATTCAGGTGATTCTGCCGCCTGCGCTGCAGCGCATTTATCCGGCGCTGGTGAGCCAGTGCATCATCGTCATGCTCGGTTCGTCGGTAGTGTCGCAGGTCTCTTATGAAGAGCTGACCTTTGCCGCTAACCTGATCCAGTCGCGCACCTTCCTCAGCTTTGAGGTCTACCTGGTGACGACAGGAATTTATTTGGTGCTGTCGATAACGATGCGCCAGCTGCTGATGGCGGCAGGACGAAAATGGCTGGGGGTGCAGGCATGATGACCACCTTTACCGATTGGGACATTGTTCGCAATCTGCTGCTGGCCGGGCGCTGGACGGTGCTGCTGTCGCTGGTGGCGTTTCTCGGCGGCGCGCTGGTCACGCTGCCGCTGCTGCTGCTGCGCATGACCGGCGGGCGTCAGATAAAGCGCCTGATCCGCGGCTATGTTGAGCTGTTTCAGGGAACGCCGCTGCTGATGCAGCTGTTTCTTGCCTTTTTCGGCGTGGCGCTGTTCGGCATCGACGTTTCAGCGTGGACCGCGGCATCGCTGGCGCTGACGCTGTATACCAGCGCGTTTTTGCTCGATATCTGGTTTGGCAGCATCCGCGCGCTGCCAAAAGGGCAGTGGGAAGCATCGCGCTGTCTGGGGCTGAGCTTTGGCCAGACGCTCTATCGGGTCGTTGCGCCGCAGGCGCTGCGGATCGCCATCGCCCCGACGGTGGGGTTTGCCGTGCAGGTGATTAAGGGCACGGCGCTGGCGTCGATTATCGGCTTCGTTGAGCTGACCAAAGCGGGCACCATGCTGACCAACGTGACGTATCAGCCGTTTAAAGTCTTCGCGCTGGTGGCGCTGGGCTATTTCATTCTGTGTTATCCGCTGTCCCGCTACAGCCGTTATCTGGAGAACAAATTCAATGCCTCTCATCACCATTAATCAGATGCAGAAGTATTACGGCGATAATCACGTGCTCAAGGGCGTCGATCTGGATATCGATATGGGCGAAGTGATCTCGATTATCGGCCGCAGCGGGTCCGGCAAAAGTACGCTGCTGCGCTGCATCAACGGCCTGGAAGGCTATCAGGATGGCAGCATTAAGCTCGGCGGGATGACTATTACCGACCGCGACTCGCAGGCGCGGGAGATCAGCCGCTCTATCGGCATGGTGTTCCAGAACTTTAACCTGTTCCCGCATATGACGGCGCTGGAAAACGTGATGCTGGCGCCGCGTCGGGTGCTGAAGAAGAGCGCCGCCGAGTGCCGTGAACTGGCCCAGCGGATGCTGGAAAAGGTCGGATTGGGCGACCGGCTCGATTACTACCCGTCGAATCTTTCCGGCGGCCAGCAGCAGCGCGTGGCGATAGCCCGCGCGCTGGCGATGTCGCCAAAAGTTTTACTCTGTGACGAGATCACCTCGGCGCTGGATCCCGAGCTGGTTGGCGAAGTGCTTAAAGTGCTGGAGCAGCTGGCGGCGGAGGGCATGACGCTGATTCTCGTGACCCATGAAATGAATTTTGCCCGCGAAGTGGGCGACCGCGTGGTGTTTATGCATCAGGGGCGCGTCTGGGAGCAGGGGGACAGCAAAACGCTGTTCGCTAACCCGCAGACCAGCGAACTGAAGCAGTTTATTTCATCCGTGCGCGGCTTAAATCAATAAGGAATCAAAAATGGACATGACACAGTTTCCGCAACTCAATCCGCCGGCGCGTCTGCTGATGGGGCCAGGCCCGATTAACGCCGACCCGCGCGTGCTGCGCGCCATGTCGAGCCAACTGATCGGCCAGTACGACCCGGCGATGACCCATTATATGAACGAAGTGATGGCGCTCTACCGCGGCGTATTTCGTACCGAAAACCGCTGGACGATGCTGGTGGACGGAACCTCAAGGGCCGGGATTGAGGCGATCCTGGTTTCGGCTATTCGGCCGGGGGACAAGGTGCTGGTGCCGGTATTTGGCCGCTTCGGCCATCTGCTGTGCGAAATCGCCCGCCGCTGTCGGGCGGAAGTGCACACCATTGAAGTGCCGTGGGGTGAGGTGTTTACCCCGGACCAGGTGGAGGATGCCATCAAACGTATTCGTCCACGCCTGCTGCTGACGGTGCAGGGCGACACGTCGACCACGATGCTGCAGCCGCTGGCGGAGCTGGGGGAGATCTGCCGCCGCTACGACGTGCTGTTTTACACCGACGCCACCGCTTCGCTGGGCGGCAATCCGCTGGAAACCGATGCCTGGCAGCTGGATGCGGTCTCGGCGGGGATGCAAAAATGCCTCGGCGGCCCGTCCGGCACCTCGCCGATTACCCTCAGCGCGCGCATGGAGGAGGCGATTCGCCGCCGCAAATGCGTCGAAGAAGGGATTCGCACCGATGCCCACCGCGACGGCGACGAGGAGATGATCTACTCCAACTATTTCGATCTCGGCATGGTGATGGACTACTGGGGACCGGAGCGCCTTAACCACCATACCGAGGCCACTACCGCGCTGTTCGGCGCCCGCGAATGCGCGCGTCTGATCCTCCAGGAGGGGCTGGATAACGGCATTGCCCGCCATAAGCTGCACGGCGATGCGCTGCTAAAAGGCATTCAGGCGATGGGGCTGGAGACCTTCGGTGACCTGAAACACAAGATGAACAACGTGCTTGGCGTCGTCATCCCACAGGGGATAAACGGCGACCAGGCACGCAAGTTGATGCTGGAAGATTTCGGCATTGAGATCGGCACTTCGTTCGGCCCGCTGCACGGCAAAGTGTGGCGTATCGGCACCATGGGCTACAACGCGCGTAAGGATTGCGTGATGACCACGCTCAGCGCGCTGGAGTCGGTACTTAACTATCTCAAATTCCCGACCACTCAGGGCGCCGCGATGCAGGCCGCGTGGGATCACTATCGCAGCGAGAGCGCGCAATGAGTCAAGCACAACGCCAGCAGGCGGATATGCAGCAGGCTGCGGCCCGGGTGTTGGCCCGCGCCGATGAGCTGGCGGCGATCAGCGAAACGCCGGACGCCCTGACCCGGGTTTATCTCTCCCCACAGCATCTTGCGGCTAACCAGCGGGCGGCGCTGTGGATGACCCAGGCCGGGATGACCGTCTGGCAGGACAGCGTCGGCAATATTTGCGGTCGCTATGAGGGTGAGCAGGAGGGCGCGCCGGCCATCCTGCTGGGGTCGCATCTTGATACGGTGCGCAACGCCGGGCGCTATGACGGTATGCTCGGCGTCCTGGCGGCGATTGAGGTAGTGCATCGCCTGCATCAACAGGGGCGACGGCTGAAAAAAGCCATTGAGATTGTCGGCTTTTGCGATGAAGAGGGGACGCGTTTCGGCATTACGCTGCTTGGCAGCCGCGGGCTGACCGGTACCTGGCCTGAAAGCTGGCTGGCGCAGACCGATGCCGATGGCATCAGCGTGGCGCAGGCGATGGTGCTGGCCGGGCTGGATCCGGCGCGCATTCACCTGGCCGCCCGCCGCCAGGAGGAGATCGCCGCGTATCTGGAACTGCATATCGAGCAGGGGCCGTGCCTGGAACAGGAAGGACTGGCCTTAGGCGTAGTGGAAGCGATTAACGGCGCGCGTCGGCTGAACTGCCGCTTTACCGGCGAGGCGGGACACGCCGGGACCGTACCGATGAGCCATCGGAAAGATGCGCTGGCCGCCGCCGCCGAGTGGATGGTGCTGATAGAGTCTCTGACCCGCGAGCAGGGCGGAAACCTGGTCGCCACGGTGGGCACGCTGCGCTGCGCGCCCGGCGCGGTTAACGTTATCCCCGGCGACGTTACGCTGACTCTGGATATTCGCGGGCCGCACGACCAGCCGCTCGAGGCGCTGCTCGAGACGCTGCTGACGGGGGCACAGGCGATTGCCGCCCATCGCCAGCTGCAGTTTAGCGCGGAAGAGTTTTACCGCATTGCCGCCACCGCCTGCGATAGCGGATTGCAGCAGGTACTGAGCGAGGCGGCGCAGGCGGTGCAGGGGCGTTCGCTGACCCTGCCGAGCGGCGCCGGGCATGACGCTATCGCCATGGCTGAACGTTGGCCGTCCGCGATGCTTTTTGTCCGCTGTAAAGGCGGCATCAGTCATCATCCTGCCGAGTCGGTCACCGCCGACGATGTGGCGCTGGCGATTGAGGCCTATTTTCGCGCGGTGACGGCGCTGGCAGCCGGGAAGTAAGCGCCGGGCTGTCCCGTCGCGGTACGGTCCCCCACCGGTGGCGATGGGGGCCAGTTTTATTTTTTGCCGTTCGGTTTCAGCTGCTCACCGGGTCTGAGCCTGAACAGCTCGTCATCTCTGGTGGAGTAGCGCACGGTTCCGTCAGCCATCCGATAAGCGCCTTCCGTGAATCCAGCGCCGTTCAGGAACGGAGCGACCGCGTCCGGCGTGTTGCGGAAGGCGGCTTCCAGGGCGAGAAGCGCATAGGGGGCGATACTATCGATACTGGCATATTCGGCCTCAGGATCATCGACAAAAAAGCCGTTGAGGCGCTGCTTGTTGATGATGTTCGCGCCGATGCGATCCGCCAGCGTCAAATAGTCCCGCTGCCCGGTGGCCTGCCACAGGTCGATAAGCGCGAAAATCGCATACGGCTGATGGTTCTCCGTTTGGCTATTCAGCCTGCGGTTTGCGCCGCCGGGTTCACCGATATCGCCTAACCCCTGGCCTTTCGCGATGCCGCGGGCGACCTTCCAGATGGCATGATCCGGTTCAAGCGTCCAGGCGCGGGCATAGGAGAGAAGAAATTCATTTCCCGCCGGATAGGCTTTGAGCACCGTCCCTTTTTTTCCATAATAGCCATCGCGTTTTAACGCGTAGTCGGAAAGATCCGTGCCGTTGGCCAGCATCGGGCGGAAGGTATTATTCTGCTCATCGTAAGCGTAGGTCGCGAAGGCCTTGAGGCCATCAAGAGTCCATTTTTTGAGATCGTCACCGTCTTTGCCGAGCGATTTTGCCAGGGCAAGCTGCATCAGCGCATTTTCTGAATAGAGCGTACTGGTTCGGCCCTTAAGCAGCATATTGCCTTCCAGCGCGTCCGGGCCCAGTTCCGGGCCAAACTGACGCTGCGCGCGGTCGCCGTATTTCGAATGCGTGTCGCTGTCATCGCTGGTATCGGCGCGTTTTAACGGTTGGGTAAACTGGTATACGCCCAGCCCGGTCTTCTTATCTCGCGGCAAAACGTACTGTTCGGCCAGCCGTTTTGCCCACGTCAGTGCGCCAGCGTCACCATCGTATTGATACAGCAGCGATGCGGAGTAGATCAGGTCGTTGCCGGCATTGAGAAAGCTCAGACCTTTGGTGGCGAAAAAGGGCGGCTGTTGGACAAAATCACTTTGCCAGAGCGCGCCCATCGGTTTGCCGTACTCCCCGTGGCGGCTGGTTTCCAGCGTTTTCCAGTCGTAAACATGGGCATTCCAGAAAGCCTTGATAAAGCGCGCGGTCGCCTGGTCATCGACGGCAAACATCATGTCGTAATAGGGATAGGCATTCTTAAGTTCATGAACCCGCTCTTTTTCACTTGGGCCTTGAGGCTGCAGCGTTTTTAAATCAACAAAACGATGCCCTCCCCATAGCAGCAGCCCGCTTGCATCCTGATAGTGGTCAAAGTAGTAGCGTATATTCTCCGCGACCCGCTGTTTATATTTTGTTTCGCCAGTCAGGTTGCTTAACCCTACCAGCACCCGCATCAAGTTTTGCTGGGCAGAGAAGTTCGACAGCACGGTCACTTTACCGTCCGGAAATACCCATTCCATTTGTTTGCCGGTGCGTGGGTCCACGCCATTAGCCAGCAGGGGAGAGTGATGCCCGTACCGATCGCTTGCTTTGTCCAGCACGACGTCGGCGAACTGCTTTACGCTGCTCAGGCGCTCGTTCTCCTGGGCACCCGCATTCAGTGAGAAGAGACTCAGAACGCCCAATGCCAGAGTGATTTTTGCAATCTTCATTATTTTCCTCTTAATGAAAATAAGGGTTTAATTAAACCCTTATTTATTTTCTATCTGACTGACAGGACGTTATCAGAAGGAATATTTCACGCCAACGCGATAGCGCGTTTGGCGTTCATCGGTGAATTTACTACCGGAAACGTTGCCGATGGCCATATAAGGAGACCAGTTTTTATCAAGTTTATAGGTCAGCTTAAAATCATGGGTCCAGTCATAGCTTTCGTTATCCGCTAAAATAACCCCGGCGGAGTTGGCTTTTTTATAGTCCAGCTCATAATCCAGTTGATAATCTTTGAGGAATTTCCAGGAAATAACGCTGGTCAGATTATAGCCGTTCTCCGAGGTGTCTTTAAACGTGCCAATATTGCCTGAGTTGCGCTTGTAGTAAGGGCGATAGCGCAATGAGGCGCTGAGATCGTCGGTCAGATTCGCTTTACCGCGCAGATAGGGCCGATAGTTATTTGAGGACGAACTGGTATCCAGAGAGAAGCCGGGCTCAATCTGGAAGGTCTTATTTATTTTATGCACATAGCTCGCCACCACTTCGGTGCCGTTACTCACGGTTTCATCATAGGCTTTATTTTTATCTTGCGAACCTTTCCATTTTCCTTCCAGCGATAAGCCAAAGCCATTGGCAAAACGGTGAGACATCAACAGGCGATCTTTATGATTGTTACCGGCTTTGTCATTCGTTTCATGACGATAATCAAAGGTCACCGCGTGAGCAGCAATACTGATGAAAGGAATTGTGACTAATAATAATGAGCGAAACATAGGGTGCCTCTACTTTTTTTATTTTCCAAAGGTACAAGAAATGACCTGCCGTAAAGCAGGCAGAACGATACAAAAGAAATTTTTAAATGGTTGTGTGGTGCCGGGTGCCTCCCGGTGAATCAGGCGCTGACTTCCTGATCCGTCTATAAAAACGAAACGTCGATGAGGGTATTCCTCTATTCAGCATGACCCCGCCGCTTAGGGGGATTCACCACACATTATTCTTTATTCCCCGGTGATGACGAGCTTGTACTGCTTGTGATTTTATTGAAAATAACTTTTACACAAAATGAAATGATGTTTTGAGATCAAGATCGGAATATTTAAAAGAGTGATTAAATAATTTTTATTACATTTATAAAGATAATCCTAAAGAAAATTAATATTTATAATCATGTGGTTGCGGTGTTTTTGGTGTTTTATTTCTGGTCTATGCACGGCTTTAATTGAATTAACGGTAATCTTATTCCTATATTTTTAAGGGTTTATTTTGTTAAAAATTAAAAAATATTCCGGCGGTATCAATGGTTAAATCGGGGCTAATGCTTGCGATGTGCTTTAGTTAAACAAAAGCTAAACGGATAGGCTCGCGGTATTGATCTGCCTGACTGACGACATAACACTCACAAAAACGCGTCCATGTGGAAGGATAATAAAAGACGGTGACCTCGGGGCTACAAGATGACCATTTATGGAAAGGATCGTGTATTTATTTATGGAGTAGAAAAGATACTGCAGGCGCTTAGCGATGAGGCGGGAACGGAGGCAGAGAGCGATGCGGCCTGTATGTACGTCACCCATGGGATGGATATTCAGGAGATCTATGCTCTTTTCTTCCGCCACCCGCCGGAGCACTACGCCATCTTCATCACCTCCGAACGCCATTTTGAGGCGATCAACCGCCTGTTTCCGGGCCTGTTAAAGCTCTGTTTAGCTGAGCGGTTGACGGTAGACGAGCTGCATCAGGCGTTAAGGGTGATGCGCCTGTTCTCGGCGCAGAACCAAAGCGTGGCCTATTTGCCCACCAGGTTGAATTTTACCCATGCGGAGCGACAGATTATGCGGCTCAGTTTGCGCGGCCATTCCCTGGATGATATTGCCCGTATCCGTGGGGTTAGCCCCTCTACGGTCAGCGTCCAGCGTACCCGGCTGATGAAGCGTATGGGAACCAAAAGCCTGCAGGAGCTATGCTCCCTCTATGCGGCAATGCGCGCCAGCGATCGCTCATGCACTCCGGCTAAGCTGAATGAGGATCGCGGTTATTGATTAATGCAGCCCGTTGGGTAAGCGCGAAAGGCGAACGCGAGATAATATTGTTTGCCCGTCAGGCGCCAACGTACCGCCCGCAGGTTGTTGCGGGCATACCGTCAGTAAACAGGAGAAAGAATGGCTGTCGATCGCAATGGCGACATTGCCCTGCCAATAGTGAACGCAATGCAGCCCGAATTCGCCCGCGTAGTGGACGGGGTCGTGGCAACGCTAACCCGGTGCTTCCCTGAACTGATGCATAGCCTTTATGTTTACGGTAGCGTGGCGCAAGGACGAGCAACGCCCGACAAGTCCGATCTCGACATGAGCGTGATATTCCACGATCGCCCCGATCGGGCCACAGCGGCGCGGCTCGCTGAGATTAAGCGTGAACTGGAAAAGAGCTATCCGGTTGTCAGTAAAATCGATTTTGATTGCGGTGTGCTGCCGCAAGTCCTGCACCCGGATCATACGCTGAGCTGGGGATACTGGCTTAAACATCATTGCGTCTGCGTGTACGGCGAAGATCTGAGCCGCCGGTTTGCTCCCTTTAAACCGGCAAAAGCTATCGCCGTTGCCGTAAATGGGGATTTCCTGCCGGTACTGGAAAAATTCATGGCACAAATACGCTCATCCGCGGATAAGAATGAAGGGTTACAGCTGCAGCGCGCTGCCGCACGCAAAATCATCCGCGCAACCAGTATCCTGCGTAGTGAGTACGACAAAGACTGGCCGGACACCCTTGCTGAGCACCATGGTAAGCTCATTGCCCGCTATCCTGAAAAAGCTGATGACATGGATTACCTGCTGGCAGTGAGTCATGAACCTCAGGGAGACCTGGCCGACTTTGAAAAAAGGATTCTGGCTTTTGCCCGCTGGCTTAACGTCGAGTTTCATCGTCGTCAAAGCTGAGCGGAAAAGCGCCCTGGCCTCATGCTCTGCTAACCATAGCCGTGATATAAAGTCCGCATCCCCAGGCCAGGTGCGTAAGCACGCTCAGCAAGCGAGCCAGCCACGGGCGAGGTGTTTGTGACGCCGCAATGCCGAAGCCCAATGCGGGTTGAAGAATCAAGAACGGCGCAAATAACGTTAGCACGCCTGCCAGCAGGCCTGCCGTCAGCGTCGGCTCGTTTAACCAGACGGTTCCGTTCAATGCCAGCGGGACAAAAGCAAAAATGGCCCCGGTCAGGTAGTGAAACACCCAGCCGATAACGCTCTCTCCACGCAATGCCGGCGTGGAAGCGATGGTATTATGGCAAAGCTTTCCTCTGAAAAGCCATGCAATCCAGCGACCCACCAGCGCATAGTTTAGCGGCGGCAGCTTGAGCAGGTATTTTTGGCCGAATGACCAGAGATCCATTATCAGCGTCGCGCCAATACCCGTTATGACCGTTTTTACTACCATCATCGTCTCCAGGGTGTACTCCTTTTCCAATGCATGTCAGGCTGGTAGCCAGTGTGCAACTTGAAGCGAGGTTTAAGTCAACCATGAAAGCCCTCGATATCCGGGAAATTGCCGATCTTTCTGGCATAAATCCCTCCGCGCTGCGTTATTACGAAAAAAAAGGATTAATTCAGCCTGTTGGCCGTAACGGTTTACGACGGCAATATCACCAAAATGTGCTCAATAAACTGCAGCTCATTACGTTGGGGCAGGCGGCAGGGTTTACGCTGGATGAACTTGCCGCGATGTTTGGTTCGCAAGCCGGGGTCACGATTAACCGGGGGCTGCTCCTCCAGCGGGCGAAAGAGATTGATGCCACCGTGCGCAAGCTGCAGCTGTTAAGCCGCGGGCTGAAGCACGCAGCGCGCTGCACGCAGCCGGAGCCTGTTCATTGTGAAGAGTTCAAAAGAGTGGTGGCGAAAGGGTTGAGGCTGGTTGGCTGATTAATTACTTCAGACTGTGATGAGAGCATTATAATGGACAAAAATTTTACACCTGAGCAAATCGAAATCATTAATCGCGTGGTTTTTGCGCGCGTCGAACAAATGAAAGAGCAAGTGACTGACCTTATTGCGCAGACAGAGCGCGATGCGCACCAGCAGCTGGCGGATTGCGGGATTGATATGACCGATTTCTGTCCGGCTAATCAGCACTTTCTTATGATGACAATCGTCCAGGCGCTGATAGATCGGGTGCACGGCGGCGACAGGGCCCTTGCCCGGAAGATAATAACCATGGAGGCGAAGAGACTGAACGTCAGCGTTAACGTTGAAGCTGATAGTTCGAGATAGCCTTGAGGCTGAGTCTGCGGCGGACCAGAGCGTTATAAACTGCATCAGCACTGCCTTGTTTGCATAGCAGAGTCAGCCCCTTCAGCATCGGCCATCGGGCTAAAAATGGAAGACCGCTCCCGGAGTCCAGAAAAGGCCTTTCCCCCAGCACCGATTGCCACATCCTCGTAGCGTTAACTCTTTATTATTCGCGCCACTGACTTCGTCGCCATGGATTGGTAGTAGGTTGGAACATTCCGCGGGGTCAGTCCACTCTCTTCTGCTCGCTGCTGCGCATCGTCAGGCTGCGCGCCTTTAAAGTTCGCTCAATCGCTCTGCGCTGTTATGCTAAAAGTCTGGCAAGCCGCGCTGTTAAGAGACCTGACCATGCCCGAACGCGAGAAAAACATCCATATTCAACCCTCATCTTCAATCTCCCGCACCCATATTCTACCGGCGCTGCTGGCGATCGTCGCCGTGACCGGACTGTGCGCGTATATCTCGTCGCCGCTGGGGCCGTGGCGCGAAATTTTGATTAATCCCGGAATGTATATCGATCTGCTGGCGCTGCTATTTCTGCTGTTTATGCTCTGGAGCTCCACCAAAGTGCGCATGAATCACGTGGCGGTTAACTGGGTACGCTACGGACTGCTGCTGTGGATTGCCGGCGGTACGTTCGATCTGATGGATGAAATCTTTCACCAGCCGCGCTGGATGGGGTACTACTGCGAAGATCTGCTGCGCCTGTCCGGCATGCTGCTGAGCGCGGTCGGGGTCTACAAAATTATTGAGCGCATCAATCTGCTGTACGTTGATGCGCGTTCCCAATCGTTAAAGGATGAGCTGACCCAACTGCCTAACCGTCGCTTCTTTATCGACACCATCCGCGAGAAGGAGGGACGCAGGCTGGGGCTGATGATTGTCGATATCGATTACTTCAAGAAAATTAATGACACCTGGGGCCATCTGGTGGGGGACGAAGTCCTCTTTGCTCTCGGTAAGCAGCTGGCTAAGCTCACCAGCGATAAGGTGCTGCCTTCGAGGATTGGCGGCGAAGAGTTTGCCATTATTGTCGACGGAATGACGGCGCAGGAAGTGGATGAACTGGCGCAGGCTATTCTGCAAAACGCCCGGGCGATCCTGATCAACCACGACCATCCGCTGTCGATCAGTATCGGCGTTGGTCTGCGTAACAAAGGGGAACCGCAAAACCTGTTTATTAAAAAGGTCGATGACGCCCTCTATAAGGCCAAAAATAACGGTCGCGGGCGGGTCGAGTGGGCCGTCTGAGTTAGCCCTGCTGCGCGCTGCGGCAGTGGCGACGATATTCTGATGGCGAACGCTCGGTGTAGCGTTTAAACACCCGGCAAAAATAGTTGCTGTCGACGAACCCGCAGTTGTGGGCGATCTCTTTTACCTTGAGATCGTAGCCGCGCAGCAGCTTTTTGGCCTTTTCCAGGCGTACGCTGGTGAGAAACTCATTAAAACCGACGGAGCCGGATTTTTGGAAAATATGCGACAGGTAATTGGGCGTAATATGAAAGCGTTTCGCCACCGACTCGCGGGTCAGGGGCTGGCTGAGATGCTCTTCGAGATAGTCCTGCACCGCCAGAAACAGATCGCGACTGCGGCTGACGCGCATCTCCAGCCCCACCAGCTGCTCAAGGCAGTGGCTTAACAGGGCCGCGACCACCAGCCTGGCGGTCACCGGATCCGGCTGCAGGCAGATTTCATTAAGCGATAGCAGCAGATAGGAGCCGACGCGGGGCCCGAGGCGGGCAACGTTCTGCTTTTCCGTGCGCAGCTGCTTGCCGTCCCAGTACTGAACGCAGAATCCGAGCTTCTGGCGGCCAAAGAGGATGCTTAACGTCGATGCCGGCCCGGTCCACTCCGGCAGCGTCCACTTGCCCGCCTGAACGTAGAGCACCTGCGAGGCGGAGAGCATCGTCTCCGATAGCGGCAGCCCGCTCTCCTTAAGCTCACCCTCAAGCACAATTTCCAGCCGCGGAAAGGGCACTTTAAACGCCAGCGCAGGCTCGGAGATATCCAGGTCGGGGAATCTGACGTGCAGATTATCTTTCTGATTTACTAAACGATTTAAAATATCCGCCAGATCGTCAATCATTCCGTACGCCTTAGAAGAGAACAATTATCTTGTTGATTATAATCTATTTTATCAGTGGTGATTTGTTCTGTGTCAGGCTGGGTCGCGAATGTTTGCCCTACAGAAAGAGGAAAAAAGCTGGATTTTGATAGCCATCACACTTTTCTTCCTCGCGTACGCTTGTCCAGTTTTTCGTAGTTTTGGCCTCATGTATTCCCGGTCGGTGCAGATTAGAGTTTGTTTTGTGTTATCGATAAGTTAAGGAATAGAAATATGGAACAACAATCTGCGGTTTATCTGGATGCGCTGGGGGCGAATGTTGCGCTGAGCCCGACAATGAAACAGGAACTGGATACCCTGGGCTACACCGTCGTGCATAACGTGGTGGACGCGGAGTGGCTGGCGGCGATGCGCGAGCTTATCGACGCCATCGTCGAGAGAGAGGGCGACAGTCTGGCCATTGAACACCACCAGGAAGCGACCGCCACGCGCATTGCCAACCTGATTAATAAAGGGGTGATTTGGGAAAAGGTCTGGTCGCATCCGCTGATACTTTCCGCCTGCCGGTATATTTTTCAGGGCGATTTTAAAGTCTCCAGCCTGAACGCGCGGGAAGCGTTATTTAACGGCGGCCATCAGCCGCTGCATGCGGACTGGAAAAAACCGCGTCCTGACTTTCCGAAAGTACATCTGGTGAATACGATATGGGCTATCGATGACCTGAGCGCTGAAAACGGCGCACCGCGCATTATCCCCGGCACCCATTTGCGTCCGGAGCTGCCGGAAGAGGTGCTGGACGACCCGGAGCTGGCGCATCCTGATGAAGTGGTGTTCGCCGCGCCGGCGGGCAGCGTGATGATTTATAACGCCCACGCCTGGCACGGCGGGACGCGCAACCGCGTCGGCAGCAGAAGGCGGGTGCTGCACGGCTTATATATCGACAGAGCGGATACCGCGCAGCAGGATCAGCAGCGCTGGCTGACGCCGGAAACCGCCAGCCGTTTGACCCCCGCGCAGAAATGGCTGCTGGGGGTGGCGTAAATTAAATTGCCGAAACACGGTGTTCCCGGAGGCGGTGCTGCGCACCTGTCCGGGCTACAAAATCGCTGAGCACCGGTAGCCCGGACAGGCGCATCGCGCCGCCTCCGGGATTTCCCGCTCTCAAGGGATCTCAATATAAACCACCGGCTTTTTCATAATGCATTTAACCGCTTCGACAATCTGCTGCGGCTGCAGCAGAAAAGTTTTGATGCTGGTCTTAATGGTGCGGATGCCGTTGAAGCGTCTGGCATCGTCAATTTCAATATCCGTCACCAGCAGAACGACATCGGCATGGGCAATATCGTCAGCGGTAATTTTGTTCTCAACCCCCAGCGCGCCCTGGGTTTCGATTTTGATATTCCATTTCTCATGGTGGCCGACCTTTTCCAGGCGTTCGGCCGCCATATAAGTGTGAGCGACGCCGCTGACGCAGGCCGTGACGGCAACGATATTGAAATCCATAGCATCCTCCAGGCGTTATCCGCCAATGGTCACGCTAAAACCGGCCCGTTCGGCCAGCGTCTTGAATGGCTGAATCTCAGATTCTGCAGGGGCCTTAATCATCGACATCGACCATTTTTTTCCCAGTAAATGATATTTTGGTTCGCCGAACTGATGGAACGGCAGAAGATGAATTTCGCGCAGCTTAAAGGGGGCCAAAAACGCCAGGATCTGGCGGAAATTCTCTTCGTTAAGCGTAAATCCCGGAATCAGCGGCACCCGGGGAATAAGCGGGATTTGGGCTTCGACCAGACGGGTGAAGTTATCCAGCACCCGCGGCATATTCATCCGCAGCTGCTCCCGGGCCAGCGTTTCATCCATGATTTTCAGGTCGAACAGCACTTCGTCGCACGCCTGAGCCAGCGGAAAAAAGCGGCTGAACGCGGTATCGCCAGCTGTTTCAATCGCCGTTCTGATCCCCCATTCGCGCAAGCGGCGCAGAAAACGCGCGGCAAATTCGGCCTGCATCAGGACTTCGCCGCCCGACAGGGTCACGCCGCCGCCCGAGGCGCGGAAGAAGATCTCATCCTTCAGCACCTCTTTAAGCAGATGATCGAGGGTAACATCGCGGCCAATCTGCTCCCACGCGCCGGAGGGGCACTCGACCACGTCCTGCTGGCAGCGCGAGCAGCGCAGGCACTTGCTCTCCCGGCGTACGGTCTGAATTTTCGGCGAGATCGACTCCGGATTAGCGCACCACGGACAGGTATGCGGGCAGCCCTTAAAAAACACCACGGTGCGGATCCCCTGACCGTCATTCAAAGAGTAGCGCTGGATGTTAAAAATGCGCGCCTTATCGGCGCGCGTTTCCATGACCTCACAGCTGATGCGCGGTGCGGCGGATAATGTCATCCTGAATCTCCTGCGACAGCTCAACGAAAAAGGCGCTGTAACCCGCAACGCGCACCACCAGACCGGCAAAATCCTGCGGCCGCTGCTGGGCTTCGCGCAGCGTATCGGCGTTGACCACGTTGAACTGAATATGCTGTAGCCTCAGCCTGGTGAATGCCTGCAGGAAGTCGGCCAGCTTATTCAGGCCGCTGTCGCCGGCAAGCGTTGCCGGGGTGAATTTGACGTTCAGCAGCGTACCGTTGGAGAGCAGAAAGTTATCCAGCTTGCTGACCGACTTGAGCACCGCGGTCGGTCCCTGAACGTCCTGGCCGAGCATCGGCGACAGTCCGCCGTCCGCCAGCTGTTCTCCCGCCAGGCGTCCGTCCGGGGTGGCGCCGACGACCGAACCGAGCGGCACGTGGGCAGAGACGGTATAGGAACCCGGCGTAAACTGACCGCCGCGCGGGTTCTGGTATTGTTCTACCTCTTTGCAGTAAAAGCGCAGTAGATCGGCGCTGATGTTGTCCACTTCGTCAATATCGTTGCCGTATTTCTCGAAGCGGTTGATCAGGCGAGCGCGAATTTTTTCCCCTTCCGGCGTCTGGAAATTGGCTTTCAGCACTGCGATAAGTTCAGCGAAGCTGAGCCGTTTTTGCTCAAAAACCATCCCTTTTAGCGCGTGCAGCGAGTCGCTGAGGTTAGCAATGCCGATGCCCTGGACCCCGGAGAAGTTATAGCGCGCGCCGCCTGCGGTAATATCCTGACCGTGCTGCACGCAATCCTCAATAAAAGAAGAGAGCAGGGGAACCGGCGCCCAGTCGCGGTGGCCGATATCGCAAATGTTGCTGCCTTCCACCATCAGCTTAATGTAATAGCGAATCTTGTCGCGGATCTGGTTAATCAGCCCATCCCAGGTGATATCAGGATTGCTTTCGTTTTCCAGCATCACGATTTCCATCACCTTCAGCAGGTTAAACATGGCGATATCGTGCAGGCCGTAGGTGCGCCCCGGGATCGACAGCTCAACGCAGCCAACCACCGAATAATCCCGCGCGTCCTCCAGCGATACGCCGCGGTTGAGAAATGCCGGGATCACCACTTCATCATTAAAGATTTGCGGAATGCCGGTACCGAGGCGAATGGTCTCGGCGGTTTTGCGCAGGAAAGGACGATCGATGAGCTCGTTGACGCGTACGCCAAGGTTCGGCTGCGGCAGTCGAACGTTCTGGTAGGCGTCGAGGGACAGAAACGACAAAATATTGACCGCGCTGCGTCCGGTCTCGGTCAGGCCGCCGAGCAGCGCGGTATAGCCGGTCGGGAAGCCTGCAAAGTAGCGCGCGCTGCTGGTGGAGCGTAGCAGAACGATATCGTTGCACTTCACCCACAGCGACTCCAGCAGCTCCTGAAGAAACTGCGGATCCTGGCCGCGATTCAGCGAAGCCTGATAGTACGGCAGCATGTACTGGTCAAAGCGTCCCAGCGAGATAGAGCTGGCGTTGGATTCATACTGCAAAATGATGTTCATATACCAGAAGAGCTGGCAGGCCTGCCAGAAATCTTCCGGGCGGTGTACCGCATTATGGCGGGAGATGTTGGCGATGGTCTCCAGCTCTTTGCGCCGCTGTTCATCAGCACAATCGGCGGCCATTTCATCGGCAAGGGCCGCATAGCGCAGAATATGGCGCTGGGAGGCTTCCAGCAGGATCAGCACCGCCTGATAAAAACTGTTCTGCGGGTGCTGCTGACGCACCGCCTTAATCTCCGTCACCAGCGCGGCGAGGCCGTTTTCCAGCAGGCGAGGGTAGTCGATAATGATATGTCCCTGGCCCTTATCGGTCTGGTTGACGCTAAAAATCTGCGTGCTGACGGCGTTTTTGACTTCATCAGTCATCTGGGCGTTGATGAAGTCCTTCATCGAGCGATTTTCCCAGTAGGGGAACAGCTCTTCGCGATAGATGCGCTTGTCTTCTTCGCTGATATTGAAACGGTCCTGCGGGCGGGTCGGGAACTGGTCCAGCTCCTTGAGCAGCCAGTAGGGGTCCATCTCCGGGGACATAATTCCGGCGCGCGGCTTGATGGTCCGGTTGCCGGCAATCAGTTCATCATCACGAATCGAAATCTGCACATGATCGAGGATCCATGCGGTCGCTTTCGCCCGGCGGATCATTACCGGCTCACCCTCCGTCTGTTTATGGCTGGCGGTGTAGAGCAGCGCCCGCTCGAGTGAGATTTCGCGCGGGTTGGCGAACAGACGATCTTTTAAGCGTTGAGTGCGATTGGTCATGACAAACTCCATGTTATTTTGCGGGGCGCAGGGCGCGCCCCGGGCATTCAGTCAGGCATTCTGTGAAAGGTGGCTGTCGATTTTGTTCATAATGGCTTCGGCGCGCTTCACGGCATCACTGATGTTGACGCGCACGATGGTTTTACCGGCAAAGCGTTCTTCAAACTTAATGCCGATATCTTTGGTCAGAATCACCATATCGGCGCTGGCGACGTCTTCTGCGGTCAGCTCGTTCTCAATGCCGATGGAGCCCTGGGTCTCGACTTTGACCTGCCAGCCTTTGGCTTTAGCGGCGCTCTCCAGCGATTCGGCGGCCATATAGGTATGGGCAACGCCAGAGGGGCAAGCGGTAACGGCGATAATTTTGGTCATACGATATTCCTTCCACTGTTTCAGTTAATTTCGAAATCAAGATCCATCTCGTCATCGGCTTTGGCGTCTGACGTTTTCTTTTTTGCCAGAGCTTTGAGCAGAATGACGCAGGCGGCGCTGACGATGGCGCCGACCGCCAGACCGGCAACAAACCCGCCTTTACCTTCGACGACCGGCAGAACGATGAGCCCGCCCCAGCCGGCGTAGCACTGGGCGCCGAGCAGCGCGGCGGTGACGCAGCCGGCGGCGGCGCCGATCATATTGGCCGGGATAACGCGCAGCGGGTCGGCGGCGGCGAAGGGGATCGCGCCTTCGGTCACGCCAACGCAGCCCATCACCAGCGCGGCTTTCCCGGTTTCGCGCTCTTCCGCGGAGAAATATTTACGCCCAATCAGCGTTGCCAGGCCCATGCCCAGCGGCGGCACGGCGATACCGACGGCGGCGATGGCCACTACGCTGTAAACGCCCTGAGAAACGCAAATCAGCATGAAGGCGTAGGCGACTTTATTCACCGGACCGCCCATGTCGAAGGCCAGCATCAGACCCATAATGATGGCGAGAATAACGATGCTGCCTTCGCGCATGCCCTGCAGCCAGCCGGTCAGACTGGCGGTCAGCGCGCCAATCGGCTCGCCGAGACCCCACATCATGATCCCGGCGGTTATAAAGGTGCCGATAATCGGGATAACGAAGATGGGCATCACCGAGCGCAGCACCTTGTGCACCGGGATTTTCTTCAGGTAGTAAACCACCAGCCCGCCAATGATCCCGGCAATCAGCGCCCCGAAGAAACCGGCGCCGAAGCTGTTGCCGACCCAGGCGCCGATGGCGCAGGGGGCCAGCGCCGCGCGGTCGGAGATGGAGTAGCCGATATAGGCCGCCAGAAATGGCACCATTAGCGTCAGACCGGCGACGCCGATATCAAACAGTTTTTTCAGGTTAGGGTCGGTGGCGGCATCGGGCACCGCGCCCTTGCCGTACAACATGACGGAGACTGCCAGCAAGATCCCACCGGACACGACAAACGGGATCATATGTGAAACCCCGGTCATGAGGTGCTGGCGGGTATTTTTTAATATTTGCACCAGTTCGTTCATTGTTTTTCTCCTGAGCGCTGCGTGGCCCGTGACTGAGTTGATGTCTCAACATTAGAAAAAGGGCGGCGCATAAAATAGTAGAGAAAAAGTGCATTTACTGGATATTTGTAAGGCGAGGAGAAAATTGCGATCCACCTCAAATCTTAGTTCTGGTGGGTTTTTGACGCCCTTCACGAGGCGATTTGTGACCACGAGCATAAAAAAGATTCAGCCATACAATTATCCAGTAATTACCACTTTTATCGTGTAGTGGCGGGCGGCTTCTTTCTTTACCTTTTGGCTAATACGCATTATTCAGGAGGAAGGCGATGGCTCTGGTAATTGAATTCATATGTGATTTGCCCAACGGCGTACATGCGCGTCCGGCAAGCCTGGTAGAAACGCTGTGCAATACTTTTTCATCTTCGGTCGAATGGGTAAACACCCGCACAGAAGGACGCGGAAACGCCAAAAGCGCGCTGGGGATTATTGGCACCAATACCTTAAAGGGCGACCGCTGCCAGCTTGTTGTCAGCGGTGAAGATGAACAGCAGGCGTTTAATACACTGACGGCGTTCATCACCGACGAGTTCCCGCACTGCGATGCGCCGCTGCCGGCGGCGGAGCAAATGGCCGTTCAGCCGGTTCCTGAATCCCTCTCGCGTCTTAATCCTACCCTGTTTCACGCGCTGCCGGTCTGCGCCGGCAGCGCGGGCGGCAGGCTCACCCATCTTAAGTCCCTCGACCTGCGCGATTCAGGCGCGCTGCCTGCAGCGGGCGCAATCGAACAGGAACAGGCGGCGCTGGACAGGGGCCTGACCCTGCTGGTGAAAAATATTGAGTTCCGCCTGCTGGATAACGACGGTACCGCCAGCGCGATCCTTGAGGCGCATCGCTCTCTGGCCACCGACGCCTCGCTGCGCCAGCATCTGCTGGACGGGCTGTTGAACGGTCTGAGCTGCGCTGAAGCGGTGGTCGCGACCGGCGAACATTTTTGCGCCCAGTTCAGCGCTTCCGGCAATAGCTATTTGCAGGAGCGGGTGCTGGACGTGCGCGATGTGTGCTTCCAGCTTCTGCAGCATATCTACGGTGAGGATCGTTTTCCGGCACCGGGTAAGCTGACCGAAGAGGCCATCTGCCTCGCCGATGAACTCACCCCCAGCCAGTTTCTTGAACTGGATAAAACGCTGCTTAAAGGCCTGCTGCTGCGCAGCGGCGGCACCACTTCACATACGGTGATCCTCGCGCGTTCGTTCAATATTCCCACCCTGGTGGGCGTCGATATGGAGGCGCTGCTGCCGTGGGTCGATCGCCGGGTACAGATTGACGGTAACGCCGGGCTGGTGGTGGTGAATCCCGATGAAGCGGTGGCGCGCTACTATCAGCAGGAGGCCTGGGTACAGGCGCAAATCCGCCGCCAGCAGCAGGCCTGGCTGGATAAAGAGGGCCGAACGGAAGACGGTATTCGTCTGGAGGTGGCGGCCAACATCGCCCATTCGGTAGAGGCGGCGGCGGCCTTCAACAACGGCGCGCAGTCGGTAGGACTGTTCCGCACCGAGATGCTCTATATGGACAGGCCCAGCGCGCCGTCGGAAAACGAGCTGTATAACATCTTTTGCCAGGCGCTGGAGCCGGCCAACGGGCGCAGCATTATCATCCGCACCATGGATATCGGCGGCGACAAGCCTGTGGCCTACCTCAACATCCCGGCGGAGAATAACCCGTTCCTCGGCTACCGGGCGGTGCGTATTTATGAGGAGTATCAGGCGCTGTTCCGCACTCAGCTGCGGGCGATTCTGCGCGCTTCCGCGCACGGCGCGCTGAAAATCATGATCCCGATGATCTCCTCGATGGAAGAGATCTTATGGGTCAAAGAGCAGTTGGCGGATGCTAAACAGTCGCTGCGCAGCGAACATATCCCGTTTGATGAAAAGATCCCGCTGGGCATTATGCTTGAGGTGCCGTCGGTGATGTTTATCATCGATCAGTGCTGCGAAGAGATTGATTTCTTTAGTATCGGCAGCAACGACCTGACCCAGTACCTGCTGGCGGTGGATCGCGATAACGCCAGGGTGACGCGCCACTACAACAGCCTCAATCCGGCTTTTCTGCGCGCGCTGGATTACGCGGTTCAGGCGGTGCATCGTCAGGGGAAATGGATTGGCCTGTGCGGCGAGCTGGGGGCTAAAGGTTCGGTGCTGCCGCTGCTGGTAGGGCTGGGGCTGGATGAGCTGAGCATGAGCGCGCCGTCGATTCCGGCAACCAAGGCGCGTCTGGCGCAGCTTGACAGCCGCGCCTGCCGTCAGCTGCTTAACCAGGCGATGCAGTGCCGTACTTCATTAGAGGTGGAACATCTGCTGGCCCAGTTCCGCATGACCCAGCAGGACGCGCCGCTGATTACTCCGCAGTGCATTACGCTGAACAGCGACTGGCGTAGCAAAGAGGAGGTCATTAAGGGCATGACTGATAATCTGCTGCTGGCCGGGCGCTGCCGCTATCCGCGTAAGCTGGAAGCCGATCTGTGGGCTCGCGAAGCGGTGTTCTCTACCGGCTTAGGCTTTAGCTTCGCCATTCCCCACAGTAAATCAGAGCATATCGAGCAGTCGACCATCAGCGTCGCCCGTCTGGCGCAGCCGGTAGCGTGGGGCGACGACGAGGCGCAGTTTGTGATTATGCTGACGCTTAATAAGCATTCGGCGGGGGATCAGCATATGCGTATTTTCTCGCGGCTGGCGCGGCGCATTATGCATGAAGAGTTCCGGCAATCGCTGGTGACGGCGCAGAGCTGCGAGGCGATCGCGGCGCTGCTGCAGCGCGAGCTGGAGCTGTAATTCGGTCCGGAGAATCTCCCCGGTGGCGCTTGCGCTTACCGGGGCTACGGGTTTCCAGCGATCTGCGGGGCGGTAGCCCGGGTAAGGCGTTTACGCCGCGACCCGGGATATCCGGGCCCGGTGCCTCCGGGAATGTATACGTATTCCGTTCACCGCTATTCGGCAGAAAATGTATTTCCGTCGAACGTGAACGGGTAAAGGGGGAGAAAACCGTCTCCCCCTTTACAATCCCCGCGGTCCCGCAAAGAAATCGGTGCTGCGCACTGCGCTCACCTCCCGGACCTCAGCCTGCGGTCGGCTCAACTCGACCTTACTCGTCCCATCCCTGGGACTCGCCCCTACGGGGCCAGCGCAAGCGCTGTTCAAAATTGCTCCAGGCAATTTTGTCGTGTCTCGATTCGCCTCTGGCCGCCATCCCTGGCGGCCAGCCCTTGTCTTCGGTCCTCCGGTTCGCCGATTTCAGCGGGGGCCAGGGCATCGCTGCATAACACGTTGTTTCAGAGACATATCCGTAGCTGCATGAAACTCTCCCGGAGGCGGCGCTACTTTTGTTCAACAATAGCCCGACAAATGGCCTCGCCCACCTGCTGGGTGGAGGCGGTGCCTTTCATATCCGGCGTCTTTGGTCCGCTGGCAATGGTCTGCTCAATCGCCGCGAGAATGCCGTCATGGGCGGCCTGGTAGCGAGCGTCACCGTTGCCGAGGAAGTCGAGCATCATCGCGCCGGCCCAGATGGTGGCAATCGGATTGGCGATATTTTTGCCGTAGATATCCGGCGCCGAACCGTGTACCGCCTCAAACAGCGACGGAAAGGTGCGATCCGGGTTGAGGTTTGCCGATGGGGCAATGCCGATGGTGCCCGTACAGGCCGGGCCGAGATCGGAAAGGATATCGCCGAACAGATTAGAGCCGACCACTACGTCAAAACGCTCCGGCTGCAGGACGAAACGGGCGCACAGAATATCAATATGCTGCTTATCCCATTTCACCTCCGGGTATTGCTGCGCCATCGCTTCGACGCGCTGGTCCCAGAAGGGCATGCTGATGGCGAGGCCGTTAGATTTGGTCGCCGAGGTCAGGGTTCTGCGCGGGCGGCTTTGCGCCAGCTCAAAAGCGTAGCGCAGGATGCGGTCAACGCCGC
>OGUH01000115.1_pt1 | contig 69563 bp, 72 predicted proteins | sample 1574661 | NCBI WGS metagenome assembly OGUH01 (sample SAMN03295822, study PRJEB24534) | human gut metagenome | isolation source: fecal sample 3 from infant 3 | host: Homo sapiens | place: USA: Pittsburgh, PA | collected 2014-07
ATCCAACCGACCGCGTCGGATGCTGGGGGCATCATCGCCTTCAGGAAGCATTATCAGCCTGCCGGAAGCACTATCGGCCTGCTGGAAGCATTATCAGCCTGCTGGAAGCACTATCAGCCTGCTGGAAGCACTATCAGCCTGCTGGAAGCACTATCGGCCTGCTGGAAGCATTATCCGGCCTGCTGGAAGCATCGTTGCCTCCTGGGGCTTGGACGTGCGGAGGAAATTGCTGCTATTTTACAGGAATTTCGGCTTAATGAGTCCCCATCCCGAGGAATTGCTGCAAATCTACATCATTTTAGGCCCTTTTGCTTCAAACCGAAGCGAAACGGGGGAAATTCCTGTAATTTTGCAGGATTCCCTTTCTGGAATAGTCGTCCATATCGAATTGCTGTATTTCTGCAGGATTTCGCTTACCGAATCGGCGTGCCTGGAAAAATCGTGGAGTTTGCGGATTTGGCCTGCCGGATGGGCGTGTCTAGGGAATGGTGCAGTTTTCAGGATGGTGGAAATATCCATTTTCCTACTCCAAACTTCTTTCTCAACAGCCTGGTGAACGCAGGATTTTTCGATATTTGTGCCGCTATTTATGAAAATCCTGCAAAAGCGCATGAATCTCTCCGAATATTAGTGTCAAACCATTGACATGGCTGAAATTCCTGCAGTTTTGCAGGAATGCCTGTAACGGAGTGCGCGTCATTAGGGAAAACTGCATTTCCGCAGCTTTTTTGGCAGGTCGGGCGGTATAAAGCATGGGAAGAAGCAAAAAGCGTCAGACATGCGGAACAAACAAAACGAACCAACCGTCATATCGAGTCAGCGAAATAGTGAACAATTGGACTTCTCATGCAAAAACGGTACGGTTTGTTCACAGGCCGGGGCAGTCACGGCAGTATGGATACCGCTTATGGGACCGCCCCTCGTTCATTCGGAGCGCTGCCGCTCCTTCGTCTGCTCGGGGGGAGGCCCTGCCAGCGGAAGCGTGAACAGGAAGGTCGTTCCTTGCTGCGGAATACTGTACACCTCGATTGGCGCCCGGTGCTGATCTAGGATCGCTTTGACGATGGACAGGCCGATGCCGGCGCCGTTCTTCCTCGTCCTGGCCTTATCTGTCTTGTAAAATCGCTCCCAGATGCGTGCGATATCTTCCGACACCATGCCGATGCCCTGATCGGAGATTCCGACAACCGCATGCCTGACGTCCGCCTTGGAAATCTTGACCGTTATCCGGGTACCCGCCCGGGAGTACTCAATTGCATTTTGCAGCAGATTCACCACGACCTGCTCGATCCGATCGGGGTCGGCACGGACCCACAAATCATGATCGGCATCCGCTTGGTCAAATACCACTTCATGCCGGCTCAGCTGCGGATCCATTCGGGCCAGCACCTGGCGAACCTTCTCGGTCATATTGAAGGCAACCGGGATGATCTGGAACTGTCCCGCCTCAATTTTGGCGATATCCAGCAGATCATTAACGAGGCGGATGAGCCGCTTGTTTTGCTCCTGCACGATTCGGATATATTTCGCCACCCGATCGGGCGGTATTGTGCCGTCCAGCACCGCTTCCAAATACCCGTTCATGGATGTTAACGGAGATCGCATATCATGGGATACATTGGCGACGAATTCTTTGCGCATCCGATCCAGGCTCCCGAGGTCTCGCGCCATCTGTTCAAGGGAGCGCGCCAACCGCCCGAGCTCGTCCCGGGAATGAATCGGAATCTCGATCTGGAACTGCCCCTTGGCGATGGCGCGCGAGGCGGCTTCGAGCTTCTTCACCCTTCGCGACAGATGGTTGGAGAGCATGAATGCGAATAATGCTCCGCACGAGAGCATAATGCCAATCCCGATCCAGAGCGGCTCGTTCCATATGCGGACATCCCGCTGGAACAGGTTGGAGGCCGTGAGCAGAACGAAGTCCCCTTCTCCGGGAACGCGCAGCGTCTGCCCGACGAGCACCGTCTTGCCCCGGTCAAATGTCTCCTCGGCGAAATAACGCCCGTCTTCTATACCGGCAAGAACCTCTTGTATGCGGGCTTCATCCAGACGATAGGGACCTTTCTCGTCTTCCAGCTTGTAGCGGACGTTCCCGGTCGTCTGGTGAATGATGTATAAGGAGCGAACATATCGCGGCACGGTCAGCTCCAATCCCGCCATCACCATCTCGTCGTTCCAGCCGTTCTGCTTCGCTTCGGTCAGGAAATGTCCGATTCGGTCCAACTGCATGCGGTCATCCAGGCGCTGTCTTTTCATCAGATCGCCTTTGAAGAACAACCCGGTAATGAAGCCGAACAAACCGTAGGAGACCACGAGCAAAATAAGAAGCAGCACGAAGATCTTGACGAACAACCCGTTCGCATGCCGCCATCCGCCCCGCCTCATGAGCCTGCCTCGAATTTGTAGCCGATGCCCCAGACCGTCATGATGCTCCAATAGGCGGATTCGCCCAGCTTCTCCCGGAGCCGCTTGATATGCACGTCCACCGTTCGGACATCGCCTTCATAATCGGCGCCCCAGATCTGCCGCAGCAGTTGTTCGCGCGTGAATACCTTGTTCGGATGCCCGGCCAACACTTGAAGGAGCTCCAGTTCCTTGGGGGCCAGCGCCACTTCCTGATCGCGGACGGACACCTTCTGATCCTGCGGGGCGATGCACAGCTCCGGATACTGAAGCGAAGTCTTGAACAGGGCCGGGTGGGCCCGTCTCAATACCGCTTGCACACGCGCGATAAGCTCCTTCGGATCGAAAGGCTTCACAATATAGTCGTCCGCTCCGCAGGAAAATCCCTTGAGCTTGTCGTAGCTCTCGCCGTTCCCGGTAACCATAATGATCGGAATATCCCCTTCGGCGCGGATTTCTTCGCACACCTGCCAGCCGTCCAGCTCCGGAAGCATAATATCGAGAAGCACCAGATCAGGGTTCGCCGCATCCAGCAGCGCCAGGGCCGCCGCTCCATCCTCCGCAATCGAATGCGTATAACCGTGCTTGTCCAAATATAGGGCAATCAATTCCGAAATATACGCATCATCCTCGACGATTAAAATATGCGGTGACTTGTGCACTGCCATTCCTCCTCCGAATCTGCCCGGGCCTGAACGGCCGTTCTTCCTATTAATCGTAACGCAGAGCGTCCACCGGTTTCAAATTCGCGGCTTTGTTCGCCGGGAACAGGCCGAACACGATCCCGATCGCCGCCGAGAACGCGAACGACAGCCACATCATGCCGGGCGCGGCCGCGAACGGAATGCTCATCGCCCGGCTTCCCGCATACGCGCCGCCCAGTCCGGCCGCGATGCCCAGCAAGCCGCTGATGCTGCTGATCGTGACCGCTTCCAGCAGGAATTGCTGCATGATATCGCGCTTCTTCGCGCCGAGAGACTTGCGGATGCCGATCTCGCGCGTCCGCTCCGTCACCGACACGAGCATAATATTCATGATGCCGATGCCGCCGACGAGCAGGGAGATCGAGGCGATTCCCGCCAGCAGGAGCGTCATCGTCTGGGTTACGCTTCCGAGCGCTTCGATCATATCCGCCTGGTTATAGACGTTGTAGCTGTTGTCGGACCCGCGGAATTTTTTGGATAACCGGGATTCCAGCTCCGCCATAATCGAACCGGCCTGTTCCGTGCCCGCGAATTTGACATAGACCGTTCGAATTCCTTTCGACTGCAGCAGCCGCTCGCCTCTCGTTAACGGAACCCAGATCTTATTGTCATTCGCCCCGCCCAGCGAGCTTCCCTTTGATGCCATCACCCCAACGATCCGGAAGGAGATTCCGTTCAGCGACACTTGCTGGCCGACCGGATTCCTTTGCGGGAACAGGGTCTCCGCCGCATCCGGGCCGATGATGGCCACCCGTTGATAGAGCTCGACATCGATCGGGAGGATGAAGCGCCCGCTCTGCACGTGATAGTCGCGGACCGCTTCATATTCCGGGGTAATGCCCTCCACTTGCAGATTCGCGTTCTTCGTTCCCGCCTTCGCCTGGACGCTGCCGTTGATGAACGGAGAGACCGCCTCGACGCCGTCAATATCCTCGAAAGCGATCGCCTCCTCCAGCGTGAGCGACGATACCGCGCCCCTTCCCGTTATCGTGACCGAGATCAGATTGGAGCCAAGACTTGCCACCTGGGATTGCACTTGCTTGGCTGAGCCTTCGCCCACCGAGACCATGATAATGACGGCGGCCACGCCGATGACGATGCCAAGCATTGTCAGCAGCGTGCGCATCTTATTGGCCAGTATGCTGCGCCAGGCCATTTTCCATGCTTGCATCCATGTCACGGAGCGAACCTCCTTACAACCTGAATTCGCCCGTCCTGTATGCGCACGACGCTCCCCGCTTCCTCGGCCACATCCGGATCGTGGGTAATCAAGACGATGGTGTGGCCTTTGCGGTTCAGGTCCTTCATGATGGCGAGCACTTCAAGTCCCCTCTTCGTATCCAATGCCCCGGTCGGCTCGTCCGCGAGGATAACCGGCGGTTCACCGACCAGCGCTCTCGCGATCGCGACCCGCTGCTGCTGGCCGCCGGACAACTGGCGCGGCAAATAATTCAGCTTGCTCTCCAGCCCGACCTGGGCTAGCGCCTGCACCGCCATCTCATGCCTTTTTTTGGCCGGCATGCCGCGATAGATGAGCGGAAGCTCCACATTTTCCTGCGCGGTAAGCGCAGGCAGCAAGTAAAAACTCTGAAAAATAAAACCAATCTTCCGGTTGCGAATCTCCGCCAGTTGATTGCCGGATAGCTTGCTTACCTCCTGTCCGTCCAGCCAGTAGGAGCCGCTCGTCGGCGTATCGAGGCAGCCCATCATATTCATAAGCGTCGATTTGCCGGATCCGGACGGGCCGATAATGGCCAGCATCTCGCCTGCATAGACGGTCAGATTCACCTCGTTCAGAGACAACATCTCTTCCCCGCCCATCCGATAAGCCTTGGACATGTTCTCGATATGTATTACAGCCTGCCTGCTCATCATCCGCCTCCTCCAGGCATGCGGATGTTGCCTCCAGGGAATCCGGCGTTCCCCGGGGAGCTTCCGTTTCTTCCGCCGTTGCCGCCGAAGCCGCCCATTCCCCCGAACGAGGATTGCTGGCTGCTGTTCGCGGATGCGCGGACCGTAGGCAAGACGACCATATCCCCTTCCTTCAGGCCGCTCACGATTTCAAAATAGGACTCATTATTGATCCCTGTCTCCACCTCGGTTAACTTGCCGGCGCCTGCACTCGGAACACCAGTCTGTCCCCGGCCTGCCCAAGCGGCGGCTTCTCCGTCAGGACGTGCCCCTCTGGTGGCGCTCTCCGTTCCGCCGGCTTGATTCTGCCCCGCTCCCGGGCCGTCCTGCCGTTCCGGCAGGGCCTGCTGCGGCGCGCTCTTGCCTTCAGCGCCGCCTTGATCCGCCCAGACCGTAACATAAGACTTTCCGTTGCGTTGGGTAACCGCTTCAATTGGCACCAGCAGCACATCCGATTTGCTGTTCACGTCGATCTGGGCCTGGACCGACATCCCGCTTTTGACGCCTTGGCTAGACGACAAGTGAATCGTGACATCGAATACGGATACCCCGCCTGAAGCCGTTCCTTCGTCCGCAATAGCGCTTATTGTTCCTTCGATCGTCTTGTCCGCCAGCGCGTCGAACGTCAATGTGGCCTTTTGCTTCAGCTTGATGCTCGGGATATCCATTTCATCGACTTGGATCACGGCCTGAAGCTGCGTATAATCCACGATCGTGCCTATCGATCCGCTTTGGTTCAATTGCGAGCCTTCACTGAGGTTCAGCGCCGTCAATGTGCCGCTGATCGGAGCCTTGATGGCCTTGTCTTTGGCCTGATCGGCCCGTTTTTGTTCCAATTCCTTTTGCGCCAGGGCAAGATCCAGCTTCATATTCTCAATTTCGACCGCGATGGACGGTCTGGCTTCCTCATCCGCTTCTTTATACTTCGTTTTCAGATTTTCGAACTCCAGCTCCTTCTTCTGAAGCTGAATCTCCTGCTTCTCGATCTCATTCGTCAGATCTTCTTTTTCGAATGTGGCCAGCACCGCTCCTTTCTCGACCCGGTCGCCGACAACGTACAATATTTTATCAATCTTGCCCGTCTCTCCCGACCTCACCTCCGCGGTATAGCGGGGCGAAACCGTACCCGAGCCGCTTACGGTCACCTCCAGATCTCCCTTCGCCACTCTCGCCATTGACGGCAGAGAGGCGGTTTGTTCGGTCTTCGGCTGCTTGTACAACCAATAATATCCCGCCATACATAGCGTGATGACAACGACGGCTGTCAGCAGCAGCTTCCATTTGGATCGCATAGTTCCCCTCTCCTGTCTCCCTTCACATGCGTGCGGCGCGCTTCCGCCGCGTTCCGATCTTGCCGCAAATCTCATTGCCGTATTAGTGTAGCAAAAAACTATGAACAACCTATGAACGCCAAAAAGCCCCCCGATGCCGGGAGACCTGTACAAGTGATGTTCGCGCATGGGAGGCAACAGGCTTATTTATACAGCCTTTTATTCGCGCGTATAATATTTTCAATCAATCCTTTTCCCGGAAAATCCGCAGCAATAATGCCGGCATACTCCACATTGTGAGTTGCTATATAATCGGTTGTCAGCACATTCGTTCCTTCAAATGCAATGGTGCAGATCCCGATGAAGCAATCCGTTCTTGGGAAATCCGGATAGGAATCCGACCAGCCGGGAGTAGTCAATCCCGTAGCCAGCCGGGGAGCCGATGTTCCCGGGCTGCTGTGCCCGCTTGCGACAAAATAGGGATACGCGATATTGCCGCCGCTTAAATAATTGATGAATTTGGTTTGAGAGCCACTTAGACGGCTTTCATTGGCCTTCTGCAATTGTTTTTTGACATCCATCCATTTTTGGTATAAATCCCAATTCGTCGAGACGTTATAATTATCTTGGATATCGAATTGATGAGCATAATCGATACCGATACTCGAACCCGCAACGTTGCGGAGGATGACGATTTTTCCTCTCATTTCTCCTAGTGTCGGGTTTGTTGCCGATCCGTTTTTACTGTCCCAAAAAAAACCGGGATAGCTATTGATATATCTCTGAAGGGTATCATTGAAGACGCGATCGGGAACAGAACTATGTTCTTGTTTGATGCGCATCAGAACCGTTTCGCTCGGATTGCGCTTCAAAAACTCAGCAACCTCATTCAATACGTCCCCGAACATGGCATCTAAATAGTAGGGGCCATGATGAACCGCGAACGAACTGTCAACATACCGGCAGCGAATGTCCAAAAAGCGAATTCCGGAATTTAATTGTGTATTGAGCGTCATCGACTGTGTATACACATGGTCAGTTGCGGGCTGATGAGTTTGGTAAGCCATGCTGTCATGCGTGCCTGGGATGGATAAATCACTTAATCTGGCATCATCCCGAATCAAGCTCATCCAGTTTGGATTTTGATATCCTATTGTGGCGTCATGAGAATATCCAGGATGCCAATGCGCCGCCGCAGGTTGTGCATGAACTCCCAGCAACAAAGCTAGAATCATTGAATACCGAATAATCTTGTTCATTCCCTGTCCCTGTCCTCTCTTCTCGTGGTATAAAAGAGCTTTCACCTTTCGGACTTCCCGATGATCCCTCAGCAAACTAATTATAGTATGGATGTAGGCATTGCTTGAAATAAGGATAGTTATAATGTGTCTCAATCATGTGAAGAACTTGAACCTCAACCCCAGCCCTGATTGGCCGCATTGTTATGACGAGCTTGACCGCACTATCCGTATGAACAGGATTTTATGCACCGTCTTGAATACTCTGTACAAGAGGTTAAACAGGCGGTTGATCAATTAGGTCTTGGAATGGAGGGCTCCAGGGAGTTAGCTCTAACTTGGAGACTTTGGTTACAAAGGATGAGTTTGAGATAAAATTGAACGGGGCAGATTCAACACCACAACCATTATTTCTATAGCAGCCGCAATTGCAGCGGTAATTGCGGCCGTTAAATCCTTCGTATAAAGGGGCTGTCTCATAAGTAGTTTTTACTCCCTGTAGGATGGCCGTAAAATTCAAAAAAAAGGTCGAGTTAGGGGTTACACTGCTTCCCCTACTCGACCTTTTTGCTTCATCACTGCCCACTTGAGCAAATTAGGGGCAAGGGATAGCCACCCGACCTCGAGGCTTACTTTTGACAGGCCTCGAAGCAGAAAGCGTCTGAATCCTCTGTTGTTTTTCATTTGTCCAACTACACTTTCCGTTTCGACCATTCGTCGAACCGACAGGGCATATCCTTCTTCGCTCCGCAGCTTCTCCCTCGCTTGTTGCTTAGAGCGGAGATATTTTATGCTTACTCGGATTTCTCGATTCCCTTTGGCCTTGGTGCAGGCTGCTTTGAGGGGGCAATTCGAGCAATCCTGACTTCGGTAATGCCTAAGTTTGATTTCATAACCACTCTCGTTTTTTTGCTTGCTCTCATACCGGAATCCAAGAACTTGTCCGCCCGGACACGTCCATGTATCCGTTTGTTCATTGTATTCCCAATTGTCGATCTTGCTGACATCTTGTTTCCATTTCTTTGATTTTTCTTGATCATACGTGCTGTATTTTCACGATAGCCTCTGCGTTTTCTTCCTCCAAACAGGCGTAGTTCTCTTCGCTTCCATAACCGGCGTCTGCTATAATCGTTCCCGGCAGCTTGCCCAGCGCGTTCTTCACTTTCTCTAAATGAGGTTTCATGCAACGGGTGTCCGTAGGCCGCTGATGCAAACGGTATCCGACCACAAACTGATTTTCGGTGCCAATTTGTACATTATAACCAGGCTTGAGCTGTCCATTTTTCATGTGGTCTTTTTACCGCTCGGTCTCGTCTTCACGGCAGGTTGCCCATGCTTTGCCGCAAAATCGCTTTGGCCCGCTTCAAGCGCGTTTTGACCGTACTCTCGTTCGCATTGGTTACGGCGGCAATCTCGGCATTTTTCATATGATGGATATATTTGAGAATGATCACCTTTTGGTATTCCGGCTTCAACTTTTTCAGATAAGTATAGATCTCGTCGACAATGATCTTCAGCTCTACCTTTTGTTCCACCGACAGCTGACTGTCGAAATCTTTGGCCAGCTCGATATCGAGAACCGTGTCTTCAGACGCGATGTCATTCCACCGGCTGCGCTTGCGCAAATAATCGAACGAGGTTCTTGCCGCGATAGATTGTAGCCATGGGCCGAGCTTGCTCTCATCATGCAGTGTATGGATTTGCGCAAAGGCTTTCATAAACGTTTCTTGTGCGATATCTTGAGCCAAATGGCGGTCTTTAATAATCATATACGCTGTAGTATAGACGCGCTCATAGAACATTTCGAACATCGAGCGTTGATTTTCTTGCATCAGTGCTTCCGAGGACATTACTGAGCCTCCCGCTATCATTTAATAGAGAACGCAGATTGCTGTTCACTAGTCATCAACGATTCCGTGAAATAACCGCCCCAATTCACCTCCCTGCCATCTCCTATAGCCATGCGATATGGAATTCGAAAGCGGAAGTTCTCCTTGGATGGGTAACCCAGGATGGATCTATCCTTTCTCCGCATTCGCCGGGTATAACGCATCGGATTTTACGAAAAGCGAGACGATCATGAACTAAAAAACGCTGCTCCCCCACAAGATTATAACAGATGTCGCTCCATTGACGGCATTTCGGAAATATGCGAAAAGCCCTTCCCCTGGAAGGGACTTCAATTTGTAAGCTGCTCTTCGCTGCAAACAAAAGGTTATTAACCCGTATTGCGCCTCATGAATCATCATTTTCTCCGTGAGATGAATAAAAAGCTAGTTCCGAGGAACTAACCTTTCAATGAAAAAATGAAGGGGGGCTGCGCCATTTCCGCAGCCTCCCTCTCCGTAAGCCAATTTCCCATTCATGAGCCAGATACCACTACCAGGATAAGGATCTCTCGACGAGCACCACGGCCACTTTTTCCAATTGGGCCTTGATGGCAATCGGATCGTAAGGCCGGAAGCGCCGTCTCGAGAGGCATGCGAAGCCACCCAAGTCCTGCAATTCAATGCAGAAGCGGTCAATGTTCGCTTGGACGGTCAATCTCTCAACCGTTCACTGTCTGTCATCATCGTGCCAAGCATCGGCTGCAAGCGCTTGGCGCTGCGCTCCATATTCGCTTCTCAGCAGCGAGAAAACAGCGATATCGACATATCTTCCCTTTTCGAACTCATGTTGTCTCATCACGCCTTCCTTTTGAAAACCGAGCCGGAGAAGCAACCGCTCGGAAGCGATGTTTTCCGGATCGATTTTCGCTTCGATACGATTCACGCCCATATCTCGAAAACCGAACGACAGGACGCGCCGCGCTGCCTCCGTCATGACTCCGCGCCCCCAATATGGAGGCGCCAGGTCATAGCCGAGCTCGATTCGGCGATGCGTCTTTTCATATTGAAGAAAACCGCATGTTCCGATTACTTTGGCGGAAGATTTATCTTCAATAACCCAGCGCAGTCCGCTCTGTTCCGCAAATATTTCTTGATGCCAATTCCATTCCCGAATGACATCCTGCATCGATCGAAACGGTTCCAGCGGCGTATACCGAACTACTTCCTCCAGCGAGTAGAGATCGAAGAGATCTCGGCAATCCCGTTCCTCCATTGCCCGCAAGAGCAACCGTTCCGTCAGCAAGCGGGGAACTTCCTGAAATGCAAAAACTTCTCTATCCATCCATGACCCCCCTCCTTACGCTGGTTAATACTCCCTGACTTCCTTCTTCATATCCTCAATGCTCGCGATATGCTCAAGCTTATCGCGAGGCAGAGACAGCACTATCGTCTTTGCCGCCCCTTCGATTCCAGCGTCTCCTGTCAGCTGGTCCCTTTCTCTGCCCCGGATATAAATCTCCACCTCCCAAGGCGCTGCCGCAAGATCCGGCACGACGGCATATAATTCCTGCAACAGCGCTCCGGAGATCGAATCTGTCCTCAGACGCATGTCCAGCGTATATTCATGCTTCGGCTGCAGAGGGATGGCGGCGCCATGGCCATCTGCGGCAGGGCTAGTGCCGCTGTCTATCGGCATCATGGAGCAGGTAGCCGTAACCCCGATGGACTCGATGTCTTCCTGCCCATAGAGCCTCGGATACCGCTTGCGAAGCTCTTCATCGATTCGTTGCTCCCAATAGACCATACTATAGTTATCTTCCCATGTCTCTACCTTGCCTCGGATCGCTTCATCATACTGCGTATACATTTTCACATCAATCAACCGCTTTTCGGGATCGTGAATGTTGAACACCTTCGCGGTATATTCACGGAATTTAAAGCCGTAAGAGCTCCCGGCAACCTCGACGTCCATATTGTACTTGGTCTTCATATAGGCGGGCGCTTCCTTCTTTACTTGCGCATGCTTCCACGGATATCCATTGAACTCGGCATATGTGTAAAAAGCGCACCACCCCGTGAGACCGAGCATCACGCTTGACAGGATCTGGAGAGTCTTCTTGTTCACGAACCCTTCCTCCTCTGAACTCCAATACATCTTCTTCCGCAGCTAATGACAATGGGAAAACGGTAACCGAAAAATGGGCAGAAACGGATTCCCGTAGCGGCTGCATGGTCCAGAACTAATGAATTAACACTTACGATCTCTTTCTTCATAGAAATGAAGCGGCTCGAACGATTCTCTCCACACTCCTGGGATGGACTTGCCGGAGGGAAGTCGAAGAGCCGCTTTACCATGTCTATTTCCGTACTCTCGCCACTCCCCCTCCGCTTGCGCGCAGCAATTCGGTTACAGCTAGTTTGATTAGGGAATGAGGAGATCCGCCGCCCGTGTATACTGCGTCCTGCTCGGCAACCTTCGGATCGATCAGGAACAACGCATCGAATCCGAACGACGGCACCCCGCCGGCCGGGAACCCTGTCCTCTCCAGCACTTCTCTCTCATTCGCGAGCCGCGGCTTGGCGATGTCCAACGCTTTCCCGACTCTCGTCGTGCTTGCTCTGTCTTCGCCTTTGACAATCGCGACGATGAACCGGTCCTGTTCGTCGATCATACAAATGTTCTTGACGAATTGATCGGCCGAGCCCCCAACGGCAATGGCCGCCTCCGGAACGGAGTGACAGGATTGCTCCAGGACGAGATGCTCGGCTTGGATATGATGCAGAGTCATATACTCTTTTATTTTCATTTCATACGCATTCATTTCTATCTCTCTCCACTTTCTGATTTAGTCAGGTTGAATCAACTCCACTCGGTTACCGAATGGATCACGGAATTCGAACCGTTCATACCCCGGAATCGGAACCGATTCCAGAATTGTAATCCCATTGCTTCTTAATCGCTCTCTCATCGCCTCGATGTCCTGGACCTGGTACGCCAGGTGGGCTTTGGTCAGCGAACGATCGACGCCAACTTCGACCCCGATATGCAGCTCCTGCGTGCCGACTTGAATCCAGAATCCTCCTCTTCCGGCTAAAGAGTCGGGCTTGGCGATTTCCTTCAACTGCAGCACGCCGCAATAGAAGGCTTTGGCCTGCTCTTCCTGGCCTCGCGGTATCGTGATCTGAGCATGATGGAAGCGGGTAATCATTGTTATTCCCCCCTCGAATTCGAGCTTGAGTTACCCAAGGTTCTTATCATTTTGAAATAACGAAGGTCTGGGACAACAATTCATAGGTTCCGGGCAAGCCTTCCAATTCGATGCTGTCCTCCCTTTCCAGGAAGTCAATCTTCTGTTCCTTATAGAATTTCTTCCAGAATCGAACGGCGGCTATATTATTTTTTAGCTGCTCCACGCTGTAGCTTCCCGGGAACCGGTTCAACACCTCAATTACCGCTTCGGATGCCAGATTTTTTCCCCGATATTTTTTCAACACAAATAATTCTTGAATCGTGTAATCGATGCCCTTCGGCACAAAGGGCGGCGAACACACCAAAATAAAACCGGCAAGTCTATCATCGTATGTGATGAAATAAGGATGCAGTTCATTCCGTTCAAAATACAGGTGCGTATCATTCCATTCGAATGTCCCGTCTGCCTGAATATCTTCGCCGGTATAGGCGGATAGCTCGTATAGATAGAGATTGTACAAGTTCAAAAAGGTTTCTTTCCGATCCGGATAAATTTCCACGATCCGCAGGCTCATCACGAGAACTCCTTTGCCAAAGCGATATCGATGCCTCCCTAAGCTGCCGCAAACGCATACACCCACTATACCACATTTGGCATGTTCTGGGGGTCATAAGGCAGGCCTGAAAAAAAATCGGTCAACCTGTCACAAAACAGCTTATTGTTGTGTTATTACGAGTGTAAGAGGGGCCCCCGCGAAAGGAGTGCTTATGAAACAAGATCAAGCAGACGCACCATTATCCGATGCGGACATTGAACAGATCGTCATGCAGGTCAAAGATGGCCGACAGGAGCCGTTTCGGCTGTTGGTCAAACACTATCAACGCCGGATTCACGTCTATTGCTGGCATATGTTAGGTCATCGGGAAGAAGCCGAGGACGCGGTGCAGGATATTTTTATCAAGTGTTATCAACATATCGCCCGTTACACCAAGACCAGCTCGTTTACCTCGTGGTTATACAAGATCGCCTACAATCACTGCATCAATGCAATGAAAAAGCGTAACACCCGGTACAAGGCGTTCGGCTTCTACCGATGGCAGCAACTCAATGCCGGATGCGAACGGGATTATAGCGATCTCGTCGGGGAGATGCTGAGCCAGCTCTCTTCAGAAGAGAGAAATCTGCTTCTGTTACGGGTGATTGATGAACGAAGCTACGAGGAAATCGGTGAAATCATGAGCTGCAAACCAGCCACCGCACGCAAAAAATATGAGCGGATTAAAAAAAGACTGAGACCGCTTTGGTCTCAACAAGTGGAGGGACTAGCCAATGAAACATAACGATGTATCTGCGGAAGCTGGCATGATCCGCAATATCAAGGATGTTATGGAGATGACAAATCTTCCGGAAAAAGATTTTTCCGATCGCGTGATGAAGCGGATCGCGCACCTGGAAAGAAGAATGCCTGCTTCGCGGAAAGCCCCTGTCTTGACGATCAAAAGACTGGCCGTCGCCGTTTGCAGTATCATCCTTTTGAGCGGCTTTTCTTATGCGGCCCGCGAGTGGTTGCAGTTGCGGGACAAAGCCGGAAATACGGTCATGGAGATCAGAAAGACAGATTCGAAAATTCCGGATTGGCAAACCAAAATACTGAAAGAGGTAGAGACGAGAATCGAGCCAGGCGAGTCAGCCGTCGTCTATTTTGGAAGCAAAGAAGAAATCGCCAAGAAGAATACGGACCAAATATTGTGGACGACTTCACCAATTGAATATACAACTCAAGACGAATGGAAGAGTGCAATCAAAGGACCATTGGCGAACAGCCGCCTTTCCATTCATGTTCCTGACGGTTACCAATTCGAAGCTGGCTATCTATACAAGGACTATCAGCCTCAAGGCCAGGATGAGAGCGTTCTAACGTATGGCAAGACGTTGGAAGGCAAGGAATATGCCTATGCGGTGAGGAAGCCCGGAAGCGGAATCCAGTCTGTGGCGTTGCAATATAAAGCTGGCGACCAGGCAATCAGTTACCGGATCAATTTCCTAAAAGGGGTTGAGCAATCGAAGTTTTTTGATGCCCAGCCCTCAGAAGAGCAGATTGTAAATATAAATGGCACAGAAGCCTACTATTATGATCACGCCCTTAACTGGGTGGAAAAGAGCGAAGGAGGCTTCATGGAATACCGTATTTCCGGTGCTGTTGCGAAAGAACGGCTCGTTGAATTTGCACAAGAAGTTCTAACCGGTGAAGAAGCCCATTGATTGAAGCCAGCCTCTTCCGATCTGAGGGAATGCCAGTGAAGTGCCGCTTCACTGCATTCCCCTTCGCAATCGAACTACATTTCTTTTTCCAGAACGTAGCACTCGTCATCCCTGCTCATCGGATTTTTTATTTTTACGATTTTGAATCCGCATTTATTGACATAAAAGTGATGATTTCTTTTGGAGTATCCAGGGGTTTCCGTTATCCACTTTTTCGTGCCGGGGTACTTCTTCTCGATGTATCTCCATATGGCAAGTCCGATTCCGCGATTCTCCACGGATGGATCGACAAACAAGCAACCTAAAACATTTTCGTTGTTTTCATTGATCCACACAATGACAGCTCCTATCAGCTGTTCATCCAACAATACTTTATAAGACTGAGCCGATGAATTTATCGCCCATCGCGTCATAAATTCGCCTGTGTCATATCCATCAGGCCCGCCCTTTTCCCGCCCAAGAAATTGCTTCGTATCCGTGTCAAAAGCGCGGGTCATGATTTCTGTCAGACGGGCCACATCTTCTTCCAGAATAGATTGAAACTGTAACTTCTGATCTGTTTTCATCCTTTACCCCACCATTCTGATTACTGACGGGACACATCCCGGAGATTTTATCGTGACGACTTCCTCTCTCGCATAGCTCCTGATAAAAATCGCAGTTCTCTTGATCAAAGCATACAAATAGAACCGATGCAATGATAATTGCTTCCGCTCTGCAAAAGCGGAAAAAACAAAAAACCGGTAAACACAACCGGTTTTCGTTCTCTTCTGCTTCTTTTCGATCCGGGCAGCTGCCCGAACGTGCCTTTCCCGGCTTTCCACGCATTCCATCATCGGGACCATCGGCGGCTTTTATCGTGATTCCAGCGCCTTTTCTTTCTTGGGCCAAATAAAATAGGAAGCCGTAATAATCAGATCAATGCCCAATACGGCCGTCCACAGCCGCAGCACCCCACTCAATGCTTCGGTCCGGGCGGCGTCATTGATGAAATAGATGAGCCCGACCAACAGCCCGGCGCCAATCAGATAGGCCAGCACATGCCTGATCCAGCTCTTCAGGTAATGCTTCGCATACTCGATCCCATACCGCTTCAGCGGCTTCGCTCCTTGCTTGGCGACATAGTACCGGAATCGTTCATCCGCCCACGTAACCATCGGCTTGCCGAAGGCGATCGAGACCCCGATATATACCGCAGCGAGGGCATGCGCCGTTGTCGCCGTGGCTCCGCCGTATAAATCGATGCTTGTCGCAACTAACAGGATCAGATCGATGACCGGCGTGAGGGCGAGCAGAATCAGTCCCAGCTTCTGTCTCTTGAGCACATAACGCGCGAAAAGGCCGAGCAGGATAACGACCCAGAAGCCGATTTCGCTGGCTACGATTGCCCATGCCACAAAATTCAACGCAACACCTCCTCTACACATTGGATTGCAAAAACCGATTCATTCCCTTCCGTATACTGGCGGGCCAGCTGCAAGAAAGGCGCACGCGCCAAATCCATAATATGGACGATGAATCCGGAAAGGAATCCTTCAATCAGGCCCATTCTATTGCGCCGATGTAACATGCTTGGGCCCGTCCCACTTCCCTGTCCAACACATCCGTGTCACGGCGGCATCTATCAAGCAATATGGCCTCGAAGCGACGACGCTCCCAACCTCTGCCGCGTGCATCCTGCGAGGCATCGAAAGCAAGCGTGCCAAGTATCGGCCCCCGGGATCGACCAGATGATTGGACAGGACTCTCCAGCCGATCCGTCGGATAGATGCCTGCTTCCCTTCTCGGGGATGTAATCGCCGATCCGCTGCGGCAGCGATAATCTTTTGTGCTCCTGAATAGAGTCTACAGCCCGTCACGTCCAACGTCTCGCCGCCCGCAACGAACTTGCCGGCAACGGTACAGCGGAAATCGAGAAGCGGGCTTGCATCATAGGACCTAATCCGCCGCAGGAGGCGTTCTTCGAGCAGCTTGTCACCGCCATATAAAAAATCGGGAATTAGTATTTAGTATAGGTTCCCGGGCCTGAAGGGTCAGCGGTCTTTTGGCCTATTTTACACCCATTCCAGCACATTATCTATACAATGCTCAATCCGAACCGTCTCGGCTCCTGTACCCGCCCGTTCCTTCCATTCCACCATGCCTTCGGCAATCGACCTGCCAATGACGAGACGCAGCGGCATGCCGAACAGATCCGCATCGGCCAGCTTCACGCCGATCCGTTCCTCGCGGTCGTCGAGCAGCACGGAGATGCCGGCCTGCTGAAGCTCCGCATACAGCCGCTCGGCTGCCTGCCGCTGTGCCTCATCCTTCCATGCCACCGGAATGAGGTGGACCTGGAACGGCGCGATGGCCCGCGGCCAGATGATGCCGCGCTCATCATGGTGCTGCTCGACAATCGCCGCCAGCAGGCGCGAGACCCCGATGCCGTAGCAGCCCATGAGCAGCGGCTGCTCGCGGCCGTTCGGGTCGAGCACGGTGGCGCCGAGCGCGGCACTGTACTTCGTGCCGAGCTTGAACACGTGGCCGACCTCGATGCCGCGGTGGAACTGCAGGCGGCCTTCCCCGCAATGCGGACAGGCTTCCCCTTCCATGACGTTGCGGTAATCGCCGACCGTCTCGAGAGGGATATCGCGGCCGGGGACGACATGCTTCACGTGAGTGTCCTCGGCATTGGCGCCTGCGATGCCTTCGCTCATCGAAGCCACGTCCCGGTCGACGAGCACACGCACATCCGGCCGAAGCCCGATCGGTCCGGCGAAGCCGATCGGCGCGCCCGACACGGCGGCGACCGTCTCCTCGTCCGCCAATTCAACCGCAGCCGCGTCAAGGCAGTTCTTCACCTTGATCTCGTTCACCTCATGGTCGCCCCGCACGAGCACCGCGACCGGCGCACCGTCAACCGTATAGATCAGCGTCTTGATCACAGCGGACGGCTTCAGCCCCAGACCGGAAGCCAGTTCATCGATCGTCCGCATCCCCGGCGTCGGGAAGCGTTCCGGCGCAGGATAATTGCCCTCCCGGCTGCCTTCTCGCCCGCCGGCTCCATTCCCTGCTGCGCTTCCGCTCTCCGCCCGCTCCAGATTGGCCGCATACTCGCATGCCGTGCAGGAGACGACCGTATCTTCGCCGACATCGGCCAGCACCGTGAACTCGTGCGTGGTCCCATCCCCGCCAATGGCTCCCGCGTCCGCCTCGATAGCGCGGTAACGGAGGCCCAAGCGCCGCATAATCCGGTGATAGGCGTCGAACATGGCGCGGTAACTGGCGTCCAATCCGTCCGTATCGATAGCGAATGAATAGGCATCCTTCATCAGGAACTCGCGGCCGCGAAGCAGGCCGAAGCGCGGACGCCGCTCATCGCGGTATTTCGTCTGAATCTGGTACACCGTAAGCGGCACGCGCTTGTAGGATTTTACTTCGTCCCGGATAAGCGCCGTAACGGCTTCTTCATGCGTCGGGCCGAGCGCGAATTCCCGCCCATGGCGATCCTGGAGGCGGATCAGCTCCGGCCCGTACACGCTGTACCGTCCCGACTGCTTCCACAGCTCGGCAGGAAGCAGCGCGGGAAGATGAACCTCCTGGGCCCCGGCCCGGTCCATCTCTTCCCGAATGATGCGCTCCAGCTGCCGCATCACCCTCCAGCCCAGCGGCAGGTACGAATAGACGCCTGACGCCAACGGCCGGATGTACCCTGCCCGCACAAGCAGCTGGTGACTTGCCGCCTCGGCATCCGCCGGAGCCTGCCGCAGCGTTGGAGACAATAATTGAGTTTGACGCATAATGCCATAACCTCCCTTTTCGACAAAAAAAGCATGTCCTGCATCCTCGCCGCAGCACGAAAAAAACGCCCTGGTCCGCTCTTGCTGTGCCTGACCCCTCCCGGGGGATCGGAACGCTGAACGATCGCGGGAGGCGAGTCATCTGTTCCGATGACAAGCCGGGAAGACGCAAAAAACGCATCCGCCCCCGAAGGGACGAATGCGCCGTGGTACCACCCTCATTCGAACGCCAGCCGAAGCGGGCGTTCCTCTGCTACGGATAACGGCGTAACCCGGCGGCCGCCGGCGGCTTGCCGGAGTCCGCAGCTGCAAAGGAGGAAGCAGCCACCCGCAAGAGGAGCCTTCCAGCCCGTGGGCCCCCTCTCTGTGCATGCGTTCCGTGGCGCTCATGTCTTTGGTCTTCGCTGTTCCTGCTTTTCATGTCTTCTGCATTGGATTTCTCCTCACCATACCGCGATTTCCCGCGGAAGTCAAGAGTGTGCGAAGCGGCGCAAGACAGGGGCCTGCCCAGGGCCTGCCGTCATTTCTGTGCGCGGACGCCAGCCCCCCGCTTCAACGCCCTTCTCCCCGCATACCAGCTGTATCCCAGCGGCAGCAGGCCGGCGGCTCCGATCCAAGCGCCCAGACGGAAGATATGCAGATAAGCCTCCAGTGGCTTGGCGGGATCGCCGTCGTCCATCAGCCCCAATCCCAGCGCGGCCCCGAGCACCAAGCCCACGTTGCGCGTCAACGCTATCATGCTGCCGATCGAGCCTGCATCTCCCTTCACGGCATAGCTCATAATAAAGCTGTTGTTCGGCGAGGCGATCAAGCCCATTCCCGAACCGATTAATGCCAGCGTGCAAATGATTCCCCACAGCGGCAGCTCGCCGAATGATCCGGAGAACAGCATGAACCCGCCTGCCATGGCGCACAGCCCAAGACACATCAAGCGCCGCGAGCCTATCCGGTCGGACAGATGCCCCGCGACGGGACCGATCACGGCCAAGAGAAGCGGATACGCGAGCATGACATAACCTGCATCCGCCGCCGATACCGCAGTGGTCTCGAAGATATAGAACGGCATCAGGACTAACGCAATATTGGCCAGCAGGAACGATGCGCAGCTAATCATCAGGCCGCAGGCCACGGCTGGAATGCGGAAGGCCGCCAACGGCAGAAAAGGCTCTTCCTGGCGGGACTGCCACATCCAGCTCAGCGGCCAGATGATGAGCAAGACAACGTACAGCACAAGCATGCTTGGGGAACCCCACCCTAAGTCGCCTCCGTTCACAATGGCGTAGATTCCCGTGCCAATGCCGCCCATGAACAGGATGGCTCCGACCAGATCCAGCGGGGACTCCTTCGTCTCCTCCTTCTGGTCCGCGGGAATATAACGTATAGCCAGCGCCGTGGCCGCTACCGCCACGGGCACATGAATCAGGAACGCCCACTGCCAGCTCAGCCAGGCCGCGGTGAAGCTGCCGGCAACCGGTCCCGACATCCCGCCCAGGGCAACGGCTGTGCTCACGAATCCGAGAGCCCGCCCTCTATGCGCCCCCGGCATATGAAACGTGATGAGCGCCATATTCGTCGCCTGGAACATCGCAGCGCCCGCCGCTTGCAGAATACGCATCGAGAGGAGGACAGGGAGATTCGGCGAGAGCGCGACCAGGACAGAGCTGATCGTGAACAGGGCAATGCCGCAGTTATGGATGGGGCGATGCCCCCAACGGTCGCCTAACCTGCCCATCAAGGGAAGTAGCGACGTAATGGCGAGCAGATACCCCGTCGTCATCCACTGCACGGTCCCGATATCCGAGTGGAACACGGTGATGAACCGGGGAAGCGATACGTTCACGACCCCGGCAGTGAAGTGAGACAAAAATGCGCTGAGGCAGATGGCCATCATCATCCATACCCGTTGGTTGCCGGCCATTCCGGGCTTGCCGTGTGCGGAAGCGCTCAACAGGCTTCCCTCCCTTCCGGCGCAAGCTCGGATAGACGAAGATCGTATTCGATGTCCGGCCCCGGCTCCTTCAGCATGCTTGCCATATCGGTCAACTGATCGATATGATAGACCCCGGCCGGGCTGGGCGAATCAACCAGCATCGCGGCGGCCGCAGCCGCGACTCGCGCCGTCGCGGCGGATTGATCCCGGCCTTGGAGGAAGCATTCCGCCAAGGCGGGCTTCCCCTCTCTGCTTCTCCCCCGAGCTTCCGCCTTGACGGCGAACCGGTCTCCGCCGAAGCGAAGCGCTCCGAGGCTGCGGATCAACCGCTTGCGGAGCCAGCCCCTTTGCAGCAGGCGGACGGCCCACGTCCTTCGCGCCCCGGCCAACAGTCTGGTGACGATAGGGGAATCGAGGCAGAAGCGCGTCGCGACCGAAGCTACGTTCAGTGTTCGCGAAAGGGACTGCTGATCGGAGAAAGGAAAGCGGTAGGCCTGACGGCTGCCGATGTCCGCGCCGAAATCGAATGTTTTGCCGTCCGCGAAGCTCTGCGCCTCCACCTGCTTCCCGTTCCGCGTGATGTCGAAGCGGGCGCCGAGATTGTCTGCCATCCATTCGATAGCCGCCTCCCCATGGGCATCACCAAGCCCAAGCATAATCGCGAGATCGATCTCATCCGTCTCGCCTAACATCCGGTGCGCCTCCAGCGCCAGCAGATTGGTCAGGCCGGGAGCCAGCCCGACGCTCAACAGCGCGGTCGCCCCGTAAGCCTCCGCCTCTTCCCGGCATTGCTCCACTTGGCGGAGAAAAGAGCCGTTCGCCGAGATATCGATGTAGTGCGTGCCCGCGCGCAAACACTCGCGGACGAAGCCCGTGTCGGCCTGATCCAGGCACATGATAACGAGCTTCACGCCGTCAAACATCGCAGGCGGCCTCGGATTCCGGATATCGATCTCCAGCGGCCTGATTTTGCCTCCGGCGGACTGGCAGAAGCGCTCGGCCCGCTCGCGGCTCCGTCCGGCCGCGAAGACCATGCCAGGGTATCGCTCCCCCAGTATCCTGCAAATGTTCCTTCCCACATGCCCGTAACCGCCGATGACAACAATCTCCTCTTTTGCATGCATCTCCATCACCATATCCTGTAGAATTGAGTTATTAAGAAACATTCTCAATTATACAGGATCAGGATAATTTTACCATCCCATATTTCAGGGATTGCAGCGGAATCATGAAGCCCGAATCATCGCCTCGGCGGCATCCGGTATTGCCTTGCATGCCCGCGTACAGTTTCGCGCTGTCATGGGGGGAAACAATTGTTCCCGATTCGTCTTGTGATGGGATATGTCTTCTCTCTCATCCTTTCTGTCGTCGCGCTGGCCGTCATCTTCTGGGATATGTCGTTCGCCATGGGAATGACCATCCTGCTCGTCTGTGCAGCTATCCAGGCATCGGTGCAGTTGTTCTTGTTCATGCACGCCACGGAAGACAAGACAACGAAGTCGTCCAACATGACGAACCTCGTCTATGCGCTGTTCGTCGGTCTGGTCACCGTATTCGGTACGCTGTTCACGATGATCTAGGGTTATCAATAAAGCCAAATATTCACTTGCAACTAAGCCTGCTCCTAGCATGGGAGCAGGCTCCTTTCAGACTGTCGGCAAAGTCCTGTCGACAGTCTTTTTCTTAGGCGGGGCGGGGAAGGGAGGACCGTTAGTTCAGGGCAAGCGGGTACGCGCATGGAGCAAGATGGTCTGCGGGTGAAGCGGTACGCGCACGAAGGAAGCTCGCCTCTGTTGTAACAAGCGGGTACGGCAGGACATTGCTGCACAGGCGCAGCATTTTTAGCCTCAAGTGGTTAATTTCCGGGAAAATCCTGTAAAACTGCATTATTTCGCGATTTTGAACGCTATCTGCGCCTTGCCGCGGGATTATTGCTGTATTTTCGCAATAATCCTATGTTCGCATACTCGTACCAATGAAATTGCTGCATTTTTGCAGTATTGGTGGAGCGGATAGCTAAGTCCATATCATGGTAAAAAGAGAAAATGGCATAAAAGAAGAGCCACAGCCACGCCGCTTGGGCTCTAGCCTCCAAACTATCGACTCTCAAAGAGAATTCTTCCAAACTATCATTGCATCAAGCACCTTTCCATGGTAGAATCCGGGTTATCTCAAATGAAAGAGGCGAGTACGATGACAGTCAGCTCTTATAACTTAACCCCAACTACAAAAACAGAGGTACGGAAGGCATAATTTCGGTTACCTGACCCAATCTTCCGTATCATATGAACGGAGGACAAAATGAATGTTTAGTTATTACAGTAATCTATGCACGGAAGTATACGATCTTACCAAACCTGTCGGGCATTCCGTCGGAGGCGATATCGAGTATTATCTCGACAGACTCCGATCATGCAGCGGCCGAATTCTAGAAGCGGCCGTAGGCTCAGGACGCATGCTCATCCCGCTTCTTGAAGCCGGACTGTTAGTGGACGGGATTGATTATTCCCCTGCGATGTTGGCTTCCTGCCGCAAGCGTTGCGAGGAGCGGAATTTACGGCCGATGTTGTACGAGGGAGAACTGCAAAATTTAGCCTTGCCGCATAAATACGATGCCATCATTATTCCAACCGGATCTTTCTGTTTGCTTGATAATCGTCAAGAATCCATTAACGCCCTTAAATGTTTTTACGAGCATCTCACTCCTGGAGGACGGATAATTATAGACCTTATTTTGCCCGATCGTATGGAGGTAGGGACGACTTCTACATCAACCTTCCCTTTTCCATCAGGGGATGTCATTACCGTGGAAGATAAACTGGTGGAATTTAGTATGATTGATCAATATTCCGTTTCCTATTTAAAATACGAAAAGTGGCGCGAAGGATCGTTAATTCAATCCGAGCTTCAACGTTTTGCGCTTCGCTGGTACGGCAATGAGGAATTCAAGCTCGTATTAGAAAATATTGGGTTCTCAGACATCGTAGTCTCGAGCGATTATACGCATGGAAAGCAGCCGGCGGAAGGCAATCAAATATTTACTTTTGAAGCGGTTCGAAAATAAAGTTCAAAATTCATCGGGGGCTGTCCCACCCGCAGTATGGAGCTGCGGTGATGGGACAGCCCCCCTCATTTTCCAAGCTCGGATTGCCGAAATCATGCAAAAATACAGCTTTTCCCTTATGAGGTGTCGCCCATTTGAGAGATTCCTGCAAAACTGCAGGAATCTCAGGCTGTACTATAGATAGAAAGCAAAAATCGGAGAAAATAATGCATTTTTACAGGAGTTTAATCAAATATGGCCACAAGTAGCGAAAAATCCTGCATTCACGCAGGATTTTCATCTCACCAACTCCCCATCACGGCCTCGTCGCAACCCGTCATTCCGCCGCTTTTCCCTCCGCCGTCAAAGCCTGTAACCGATCGAGCACCTTGCCCACCCCTCCTCTCTTCATGACATCTCCCAGGAAGCCTTCCCAGAAACGTTCCTGCCGCACATAAGCCGTCATCAGCTTCCGCAGATCCTCGATATCGGCGCGCTCAATGAAGCGGTCATGGTTATCGACGCTCTGGAGCTGATTTTCTATGATCCAGGTTTTCCAATCGAGACCGGCAATCAGAAATTCAGCCTCGTATAGAACATCAAGAAATTCGTTGACCGCATCGGCATATTTATATGAATGCGATGACGTGATTTCAACATACGGCTGATCCGTGCTGCGGAAATATTCGCCGAAGGACAGCAATCGAGCTCGGGCGGATTTTCCATTTATCATCTGGTTCAGATCCATGTTCAGCCTCGCTCTCCCTTCACTTCTCTATGCACAGTACACCTCAATTTTGAAATGGCCGGTCCCCTTTAACCGACAACGAAAAAACAACCGCTTCCCGGCAGCGGCTTTTCGGGGAAACGGTTGCGATAAGAGAGGTATTTGCATTGATTCAATTGAGTCTGCGCGGAACGCTGCCGGTTAGAGTCTTCCGGGAATGAAGAAGGACACTGTCGTTCCCTCCCCCTTCACACTTTGAATGATCAACCCATGTCCATACTGCTTCCGCAAGCGCTTGTCCGTATTGAACAGTCCGATGCCCCCGTGCGGGGGCTGTTCACGATGCAGGACTTGCTCCGCTGCCGCCGGATCCATGCCGACCCCGTTGTCCGCTACGATGATATGCGTGCCGTCCGCCTCCGCCGCGACTCGAATATGAATCATGCCGCCTTCGGAGCGGCTTAAGATACCGTGGCGGAGCGCATTCTCGACAAGCGGCTGAATCGTGAGCGGCGGAAGCTGCGCATGAAGGGCGTTCGTCACCTCCCAGATGACATCCAGCCTGTCGCCGAACCGCGTCTTCTCGATTGTCAGATAGGCGCGCACGAGATCCAGCTCATGCTCAAGCGGAACCAGATGCTCCGCGTTCCACTGATCGAAGCTCAGCCGCAAGTATCTGCTGAACGATTCAATGAGCGTACGCATTTTAACCGTATCGAGCTTGCTCAGGGCCACAATGGAATTCAAGGTATTGAACAGGAAATGCGGCTTAATCTGCGCCTGCAGATAGGCCGCTTCCATACGCAGCAGATCCGCGATCGAGCGTCTCAGATCGGTTAACGCCCGCACCCGCGATTTCAGTTCCAAGGCATCGACCGGCTTCGTCACATAGTCGTTCGCTCCAGCCCGGAAGCCGGAATAGATATCTTCGGCCCGGCTTCGAGCCGTGAGGAGCAGGATCGGAAGCTCCGACATGGAGAAGCGCTCGCGAATGGCGCGGGTCAGCTCGTAGCCGGACATATGCGGCGTCATGATATCGGCGATTACGAGGTCCCATCGCTCTTTGGCCACCAGAACCGCGGCTTCCCGGCCGCTTATGGCCGTCGTCACGCTGTACCCTTCGGCGAGCAGCAGGTTGGACAGTACGTTCAGATTCACCGGATCATCATCGACAGCCAATATTTTTATTCTATCTGCCGATGCAGCGACTTCGGCCGAGCTGTCGTCAACGGACAGGGCAGGCCGTTCGCGGTTGTCTGCAGGCTCTATGCCTTCGCTTTCAAGCAGGGGGGGCTCCAGATCGTCCCGTTTCCCGGCCGCGCTGGCCGGCGGGGCCAGCGGGAGTGTGAAGGTGAAGACCGATCCGGCCCCTTCCTGCGAATCCGCCTTCAACGTTCCGCCATGCAGCTCGACCAGTTGCTTCGTAATGCTCAACCCGAGGCCGATGCCCCCGACACTCGCGCTCGCTTCCCCCTGCTCATAGGCCTGGAACGCCTTCCGCATCGTCGCTTCATCCATGCCGCGGCCGGTATCGGAGACGCGAATATGCGCATATCCCTTGCGGACATAGGCGTCAATCATGACGATGCCTTCGTCGGTGTATTTGATCGCGTTGTGAAGCAAGTTGAACAAGATTTGGGTGAGCCGATCCTCGTCGGCAAGGACCGGAGGAAGCTCCTTCGGAATATGGATCGCCACCCGAATCGGCTTGCCTTCCGTCAGGAAGGAGAGCATCTCCACGACGCTGTTCGCCACCGGATGAACGGGTATCCGATCGAATTGAAGCCGGAGCTTCTCTTGCTTCAACTGGGAGACATCGAGCAAATCATTCAGCAGATGCGACATCCGTCGCCCGACGGAGACGATCAGCTTCAAGTTTTTGCGGTTCGCCTCTTTCAACGAACGCTGATTCTCCAGCACGCTCTGGGCCATATTAATAATGCCGTGCAGCGGCGTGCGCAATTCATGCGAAGTATTCGCCAGGAAATCATCCTTCACCTTATCCGCCTTGATGAGCTGCATATTCACATCCGCCATCCGGGCCGAAGTCCGGTAGAACTGCTTGAACCAGAAGGCGGCAAAGGCGAGAAACGTGACAAGGAAGTCGATCGGATAATACCCCAGTTCCTTCCACACCGTGTTTTTGACATAGCCCCATATCGTATTTCCGGTTATAGCGGTGGCTGCAATCAGCAAATAGACACTATCGCCTTCCTTCCTCCGCACAACCCATATAATCAGAACCGGCATGACCAAAAAAGGTATAAACATCACAATATCAAATACCGGCATGACATCAAGCGTAAACTGAGGCGGAGCGAGCGATATGATGGCGACAGATGCGGCGTTCAGCACCGTATAACTCCTGAACCATTTGGCTCCGGCGCCTTTCGGGAAGATACACCTGACGAATTGAAGCATGAAGCCTGCCACCAGGAGCATGGAAATGTTCAGCAGCCGGATATTCCAAGCATAATCCAGCTGCAGCCAATCCAGCAGCATCTTGTCGTCATCGGTTAGCGTCGCAAAGATAGCGCTAAGTATGAGCATCGAGAAATAAAACAAGCTCTTGTCCCGAACTCCGAAGCCAAACAAGACAATAGCATAGATAAAGTGCATGATGAGCACGATGCAGACGACAAGCTGCGAACCGATGCTTATTGATGATGCCTGATTCACGCCCTCCGCAGAGCCGAAATAAAGGGGGCGCCATATCCCTCCATCCACGCCGTCAAAATAATTCGCCGCCTGAATGATAATTTCTACCTCTCCGCCGCCGGACACGAAATAACCGGAATAAGGCAGATCACGGGATACGGTCTCCGCCTCGTTCGGGGCAGGCCAGCCGGCATTCGCAAGCAGCTTGCCATTGACATACAGCGCGGAAGAGCTTACCGCTCCTTGTACGCGAAGGGCAAAAGACCGTTCCTGTCCGGGACTTAATAAGATGCGCAGCCGGTATGAGCCATACCCGATCGCGGATCCCGTCACCGTCTTCCAGCTTCCGGGAACTTGAACATAGCTTGGCCCGCGGCCGGATGAAGCATCACCGCGAAACTCATCCATCAGCAGTACCCCCGGAATGAACTCCCACTCCCCATTCAACGGAATTGTGCGTATCGAATCCAGATCCTGTCCCCGCAGATCGAGCAGGCCCTGAACCGGTCTCAAGCCGGAAGCATTCGGCACCAACGAGATAAAACCAAGGCGAATGCCGGATAGCGACAGCACGACAAGCACGATAATGATAATTAGTTTGCGCAGTGACATCATTTGATGCATCTTCCTTGTATTATATTGCGAAGCTTCCTTCGCTGTTGATTGCCGTTCATGCGGTCAAAATGCGCTTGCCAGACGATTGCGCGGGAAAAAATTTGTGCGGGTTCGGGGGTGAGATGCCGGGGAAAAGAAAATCATTGAACGAACATAAGATTACCATTGCCGACTATACCAAAACTAAACAATCCCCAAGGCCCATCGCTGACGCATCGTCTTGCTCTCTCATGCGGCCCCGGCCCGGCATTCCTCCCTGGATGCCTTCGACTTTCTCATAGGAAGGGAGCGTGCCATCCAATTGCTGCTCCAGATTGTTGACCCGAGCCTCGGCAAAAGAATGTGATGTGTGTACCTTCTTTCTGCATTGGCGGCGGCGATAAGCCGGATATCCGCTGCGCGCCGCCGTATCGCTCCCATTATACGATCGCAATGTGAAATTCAGATGAATTGTTGGCGGGAAATGGGTTTATTTCCTTGTTATTATTTCCCCGGCAACCGCAGAAATTGACAGGAGATTCTCGGCCATGACAGCATTTTCCCGACATGATGAACCAGCTCATGACAAAAAAAGCAATACGGGTACTTCCCCGGTATGGCAGATGCGGATACAACGGCCCAAGCGCAAAAAACAGACCCGGCATCAAGCCGGGCCTGTAACTGCGGCGCTTTCACTCTTTATGCATCTGTTGGCTTTGCCGCAATCCGGTAACAGCATTTGACATCCCCGTCCGCCATGCATTCCAGCCGCTCCACCCGAGCGTCCAGCAGTTCGCGGAACAAGCTCAGCTCGCAATGGCAGGCTTGGCGGTAACGGCACGCTATACGGGCAATGGGGCAATTCGCTTCCTCGAACAGGAACGAACCGTCATCCAGCTTGTCGACCGTGACCATATAGCCTTCCCGGTTCTGAATGGCGGCCAGGCGGGCAACCCGTTCCTCCAGGCTGCCCCCGGTCATCGCGGCGCGATGCTTCTGCTCCAGCTTCTCCTGCCTTCGTTCGAATAGCTCGCCGATGACGGATTCCCCGAACATCTCGCTCATCTCGTCAAGCAAATCGGCGGCCAGCGCATCATATTGATTCGGGAACAGTGCCTCGGCGGAGAGCGTAAGCCGGTATACGTGAATCGGCCTGCCGATCGGCTGGCGCTGCACGGCAGCCTCAATGAACCGCTCCTCCTGCAGCGCATAGAGATGCTTACGAATCGCCATCTCCGTTAACCCGAGACGCTGCGAGATGTCCTGGACACGGATCGAGCCATGCTTCTTCAACAGCAGCAATATTTTCCGTCTCGTCTTCTGTTCCCGTTCAGGAGCTTGATGTTGTCGCATCGGTCTCTCCCTTCTGCAGGCGGAATTAGCGAGCAGCTTCGTTATAGCGGCGGTTCACTTCCTCCCAGTTAACGACATTCCACCAGGAAGACACGAAGTCGGGCCGTCTGTTCTGATACTGCAAATAATAGGCATGCTCCCATACATCGACGACCAGAATCGGGGTCTTGTTCTCCGCCAACGGCGTATCCTGGTTCGGCGTGCTCATGACTTCCAGCTTGTCTCCATTGACGACGAGCCAGCCCCACCCCGAACCGAAGCGGCTTATCGCGGCTTTGGTCAAATCTTCCTTCAGCTGCTCAAAGCATCCGAAGTGCTTCTCGATCCCCTTGGCGATATCCCCCTTAGGCTCTCCGCCGCCCGTCGGGCTCATGATGGACCAATACAGACTGTGCCCGTAATGCCCTCCTCCATGATTGCGGACCGCAGTGCGTATATCTTCCGGTAGATCGTCCAGGTGACTGATCAAATCTTCAACCGTCGCGTTTTTGAACTGAGGGGATTGGCTCAGCGCCTGATTCAAGTTGGCGACATACGCCGCATGATGCTTCTTATGGTGAATTTCCATGGTTCTGGCGTCCAGGTAAGGCTCCAGTTCATCATATCCATAGGACAGTTCCGGCAGAGTGAATTGTTCCATTCGCTTCGTCTCCTTCCCTAATTAACAGAATTCACCTCTGATTATATAGCACAGGAAATATTTTGTACATATCTAAATATTTTTACCCGATGCAACTTAATGAGAAAGAGCCTTTCTGTCAACCAGGAGAAGCCGCCTTTATTTTGTCCTAATGAAAAATTTTGTTGTCAAGGAAACACTTTTTTAATTATGATAAACTATATTTACGACGAATTGGGAAAAGGAGTTGGATCTATGCTGGATTTGCCGCGCATTCTGATCGAAGGGGCTTTATTATCTGCCGTCTTTTTAGCGGTCCTGCTTCTCTCGCTGGCCTACAACCCGCGGATATGGCTTCAGGATTATCCGCCAGATATTCAACGGGCGGCCCCGCCTCGCACCCCGACGGAGAAAAAGCAGTTGACGGCAGTCGGAACCATCGTCATGCTGCTCATTTTCGTTCCGTTTGTCAGTTCGATTTATGCCTATGGAGACGAGGTTACGTTTTGGGGCGCTTTTCTTCATCTGTACCTTGTCTTCATCATTGTCAGCTTGGCTGACTTGATTATTCTCGACTGGCTTGTTTTTTGCGCCATTACACCGAACTTCATTGTCATACCGGGAACGCGGGGGGCGTCAGGCTATAAAGATTACCGTTTCCATCTCATCGGCTTCCTGAAGGGAGCGGTCATGTCTGCGGTTTTTTGTCTGCTGCTTGCGGGGGTGCGAGTGGCCATAACGTATTTGTAGGCAAGTCAAGGAGCGGCAGGTTATGGTGATGAGGCCTGCCGCTCTACCCATTTCGGAATATGCGGTTCAAAGTAGGTTGCAATTTTTCGCGCCTCGGTCAGAACCAGCTTGATCCCAGCCTCTTCCGCGTACCAGTCCGCCCTGTTCACGCGGGTGCTGTCTTGTTGGACGCAAAAGCGGACATGTGGCGGAAAGACGGCCTGATACGTCATAAGCGCTCTTCTCGAGAAATACGCTTTGCAGACGAGGATGGCCCGGTTCACCTCCAGCTTGCGCTCCTGAATCACGCTCCAGGAATTCCTCGCGTTGTCGAATGTGTTTTTCGCTTTGTCTTCCCGCAGGATAGCATGAGCGGGAATCCCCAGCGAGACGCCAATCTGCTGCAAATGCTCCCATTCCGTCCGATCCAGCTTCCGGTTATAACCTCCGGATGGCAGCACGTAAGGTGCATATCCCTCGTGATACAATTGCGCGGCGATGGCCATCGGCTGCGTATGACTGCCGCCCGGAACCAGTATGATGTCGGCAGGCTGGGGCTCTTCTTCCGGAACGAAGACAAGCTCGGTGAGACAATCAAACGGATAGGTCAACCAGCGTCACCTCCTGTACGGTCATTTCAATATTTGACGCCATGGGCACGGAAGGCACAGAGGCACAGCAAGTACATCAGATTGGTTGCGCCGAACAACGAAAAAACACCCGGATTCAGCACCATATACATGCTATACGGGAGACTCCAGACGAATGCGATTAGCAGCAGCGAGCTCCGGAGCCGCATCAAGCCTGCCACGCAGAGAACGGCCGGAAGGGCCAGCATGGCCAAGCTGATTCCCGCACTGACTTGATCCATCCCCGCAAAATATGGATCCCCCCCTATTAATAGCACCCATAGAATGATAGAAAGCGCGCATGCTCCATAGCCTATCCTTTGCACCTTGGCAATACTCATCTTGTTCATCTTATTCATCACTCGCTTCATCGGGATACGGATGCGTATCCTCCTTGGATTATTTGTGTTGTTCCCGGCATCGCTTGGTTTTATCATACTTCATTTCCATTTCTTCTACGACACTTTGAATGAACAAAAACGGGATCACCCCGATCCCCATTACACCATAACCGAGCCACTTCAACACCTTCATCATCTGCTCCATCTCCTTTTCGCACGGCACCAACCGGAATCTCTGTTCATGGTTTTTCTTCCGGCCTTTCCCCATGCCTTTGCTGTGTTCTTCACCTTATTCAACTGTTGAGAAAAGGTGCAATCCAATCATCAGTCCGTTGAGGAAATCGCAACAGAAGAGGAAGCTGTGCTTGAGCCCGCCCAGGCTGGCCATGAAGGAAAGGCGGCATCTGTTTCATTTTCTTCAACAAAATTTTGAGCAGGCAAGCACTTTTTGCAACAAAGGTGAATTATAATGCTCATAACTGGATGGAAACGATTGGGGGGTGTTGAGGAGCATAAAGTAAAAGCCAGTGCCGGCCGATACAGGAAGGGTGTGGTGGGACGAGAATGTAAACCAAGCTTTGCTTTGAGATGACTACATGAAAAAAGGAGCTAACAAAAAAATGACATCATGGCTTATGATTGCGGCGTTGACCTTTTCGTCGAGCATCGATAATTTGGGAGTCGGTTTGTCCTATGGCGTGCGGAATATTCGCATCAGTATGCTCTCGAATCTATTTATCGCAGTGATCTGTTTTCTCTTTAGCATGTGCGGAATCTATTTCGGGATGTTCATTGCCACCGTGCTCCCCGGAATCCTCCCCGTCGTGCTGGGCGCCTTCCTGCTCGTGGTGATCGGTCTGCGCATTATCCTGATGGCCGTTCCGCGCAAAAATCAACAGCCAAACAGCAGCCCCGAGGCGGCGAGTCCCAAGAGCATTGGCTTCGTTGAATCCGCGGTGCTCGGCGTTGCCCTGTCCGCCAATGCATTGACGAATGGCGTCGGGGCCGGCCTGCTCGGTTTTTCCCCGCTGCTGATCTCGATATTGGCGGCGGCCGGAAGCTTTGTCACCGTATGGGCCGGAGTGGCTTTCGGCATCAGACTGACGCATGTCCGGATCGGCAAATTTACCGTCGGGCAATTCGGGACCTTGATTAGCGGGATGCTCTTATTGCTTGTGGCCTGTGGCGCGTTCCTAGACTAGCATTCCCGCTTCAATAAAACAGCCAAAGGCTTTGCGTAACCAAAGCCTTTGGCCAAGATGGGTTCAGCCTTACAATTGAACCTTTTTCCCCGTTTTTCCGGATTGGTATATCGCCGCGACCATTTTCTGCGTCTTCAATGCCTCTTCCCCGGTAATATGCAGCGGAGCGCCGTTAACGACCGCATCGTAGAAATTGCCGATTTGATGAATATGGCTGATGCCCCAATACGATTTGACCCCTTCGCCGTAATCGATCAGGTTGGTGCGATCCGAATCGCGGCTGATTTCCGTGCCGTCTTCATAGCAAATGCTGCCTTTCTCGGCCCGGATATACGCTCTCCCCTTCTCGCAATGCAGCTCAATCTCGACAGGAGCGTCATAGCTGTGATAGTTCATGGCGTAGAAGGAGGCCATGACCCCGTTTTTGAATTGGATCACCCCGTCAGCCACGTCTTCGACGTCAATCTTCTCGTGCGTTCGGTTCTCGATATGAGCGGCAATCGCCGCAATATCGTCGCCAATGAACCATCTCATCAAATCCAGCGTATGAATCGCCTGGTCAATGATGACCCCGCCGCCTTCCTTGTCCCAGGTGCCCTTCCAGTCGCTTAAGCTGTAGTATTCGTCCGTTCGCTTCCATGTAACCGAGCAGCGGGCTCCCAGAACGCGGCCCAGCTTGCCGCTCTCAAGCGCTTCCTTAATCAGCACCGAGCCCGGATTGTACCGGTTCTGGAAGATGACGCCAAAGGTAACGTTGTTCCGGCAGCATGCTTCAATCATCGCTTCCGCATCTTCCACGGTAATGCTCATCGGCTTCTCCGTGATGACATGCTTGCCTTTTTCTGCCGCATAGATCACGACAGGCGCATGCATATGGTGCGGCGTGCACACATGAACAACGTCCAGACCGGCTTCATCGATCATTTGCTTATAGTCCAAATAAGAAACGCAGTTATACTGCTTCGCGGCTTTTTGCGCCCGCTCCTCTTTGATATCGCATACAGCCACGAGTTCAGCATGTTCATTTAACTCCACAGACTTGGCATGCATCGGAAAAATATTGCCGCAACCCACGATGCCAACACGTTTTTTTGTCATGAATCGTCCCTCCATCCTTGTATCGCATTCGACTGAACGCTGCAACCAGATGATTCATCTCTATCATATCTCGCGATGGCGGACCTGCCCATGAATGATATCGGTATTACCTGAACTATTTTGCTGCCCTTGGAAGCGTTCGCTTCTCCTGGCGCAGAAATTCGCTGCATCCTGTCATGCACGCTTCCGCCTGCTCCGGTAGATAGCTCGGGTGAAAAGGATTCATAAACCCATGTCCGGCCGCAATGACCTCAACGCGTGTCCGCTCCGTCTCTCTCAACTGCCGCGCTAATCCGGGCACATCAAATGGCTCCTCGCTTGCGAAGTACAGCAAGGCAGGACAACAAGGCTTGATGTCCGCGTAATAGCGGATTCTTGAGCCGTAGAAGCCGATAATTCCGTCAAGGCCGCCGCTGCCGCTGCACATCCAGGCAACGGTGGCTCCAACACTGAAGCCGGCCAGCAAAATGGCATTATATTGTTGGCGGTTCGCTTCAATCAGGCCTCTCACTTCTCGGGCGGAGGCGTCGAATCCGACTTCATTGATAAAATAGGAATACGCGGCCGCTTCCTCCCCATAGGCAAATGGCGCTCTGCCCAATAGATTCGGCGTCAACACCTCATGGCCTTGCTCTTCAAAACGTTGGCGGTAATAAGCAATATGATCGTTCACCCCGTAAATTTCGTGAAGCAGAATGATAAGCGTTTTTCCCGTCAGCTGTTCCATCATCTCGACCTCATTTTGGGAAGCCTTGTTCGCTCAATTCCATCAGCCACGCTTCCAATGTATCCCGGATATCATGTCTGTCTCGGGAGGAAAACTGTTTATAAATCTCCCATTCTTCATTGGCAATAACCAGCCGGTACTGTCCTTCTCGGCTCGAATCGGGGTACCAGCCCAAATCGATGATGCATTTATCCTCGCTTGGAATCTCCCAACGGCCCTGATGAAGCGCCATTTTGTCAATCTGAAGCAGATCCTCGGTGAAGTACGTCCAGTTGCCGAGCATATCGCTATCCTCCGCCATTTCCGGATCGGCATCATAAAATTTGTTATATCCTACCGCAAAACCTTGAGGTATGCGCAGCGGCATCAGTCTCACCATTCTCATCCCTCTGTTCGCTGATATATTCTTTTCTCATAAATTAATATTTCTTTGTTATTTCCGTTCGTTTTCGAGTCGATCCTTTTGAAGCCATGCCGCATCCAGAAAAGGTGGGCCCGCGTATTTTTCGTCACGACTCCGATTCTGTACTTGCTTATGCCCTGACTTTCCATCAGCTCTTCAAATAATTGCACGGCCTGCGCGCCGTATCCCTGCGATTGCCGATCGCCGCTGATCACGAGGAGCCCCAGCCAAGCGCATTGATCGGCCGGATTCAGCGGCAAATATTCGAGGATGCCGATATAGTCCTCATTCTCCTTGACCAGCATCCGCTTGGCGCCGATGCGATGGGCCTGCTGGATATCTGCCAGCACTTCTTCTCTTGGTATGATCTCTTTATTTCTGGATACCAGATTAAATAAAGGATTGGAATTAATAATAGCTTCTTCGATATCGACTCGCTTCGCAGATGTTATTTCAAACGATAACATGGTTGCCATCCTTTCGAATGCATGCTGTATATCAAATCCCCAACTTCTTCTCGTGTCATGTTTATCCTGCTTTGTTCCCCACCGCGATCCAGCGGCCATCCACATCCTCGAATACGAATTCATGATTGTTGTAGTCCGTCGTTGTCAATGGACGCACGATTTTAATTCCTTTGCCAGCCAGCTCGCGTTCCAATTCCAGTTGGTCATAGGCGATGAAATAGGCGTCATATCCGTATCCGTGAACGATTTGATTAGGGATGACAGCGTCATGTATCGATCGCGTCAACACGATCTCGATACCGTCTCTATACAAGCATACATGCGGCTCTGACGATTCAAGATAATGCACCGCCCTGAAGCCGGCAAGCTCGTAAAATGCCGCTGTCTTCGCCATATCCGGCGTCGGAAAAATTTGCAGACAATGCGAGAAGCCTCTGCTCATAGTCAACTACTCCTTTTTCGGCCGATTCGGCGGATATCCATATTTATCTCGGTATTGCTTCCGTTCAGCGGTGAAATCCCACCATTGCCTCGAACTATCGCGATGCCGGGCGAAATCAACGATCAGCCGGCATTGATCCTCCACGCATGGGTCGATCTCGAAGCCGTACCGTTGCTCCATGGCGTCAAATAACTGCGCCCCATCCTGCTGCTTCAGCTCTTCCAGCGAATGGTATCCTAACTCTACCATATCGCGGGCGAATTGCGGACCGATGGATGGAATTCGTTGAAATTCGGCCAAGGCTCGCAGTTCCCTGGCTCTTGGCTGCGACAAACGCAAGCGCGAACAGAGCTCCTCCACGGAATAATCCGCGAGATCGGCGATTTTTATCTTTTGCCGCTTGAACGCCGCCCGCTCCTCCGCCGTCAGCTCAAGCTTGGGCGTTTTTTTGCCGTTCATTTGCATCACCCGCTTTCTCTCAAGTGACCAAAGCTTACTCCATCCTTTTTCGATTCAATTCCCTCATTTTATTTTCGCAAAGGATGGGCGAGTTCCTTTCTAGGCTTCCATTGGAAAGTAAAACGCGTAAATTTAATATACCGCTGCCTCTAATGACCGGAAATGATAAGTTATTGATTTTCTGTTAAGGTCCGGTATGGACGGATTTTCACCAAAAATGATACTTGGCAAGGATCGATTCATATCCGCTTATCGCATCAATGACGGAATGAACGAAGACGGGAGCAATCAGGTTATTCGTTCTCAACCACAGGAAACCCAGGATCAACCCGCCGAATAATCCTTCGGTAAAACAGACCGCAAACGCATGCAGGACATCTCCCGCAAAGCCGGTGTCAAAGAGCCGGAATGGCAGGTGGTAGAGGGCAAATAATAAGGCCGTAATCATCCAGCCGCTTAGTCTCGAGTTCAGCGCCTGGGAAATTCGGGTTCCAATCCCAGCAAGTATTTGCCGCCGGGCGTCGTTATCAGCATCATTCCTCCGAAGCATGCTCCTGACAGAAGAGCGGCTCTCAAATTGCCGAGAAGCGCGCTTGTCGCGAGACCGACATCAGATAGTTTATAGCCTCGTCTCCTTAGCAGAAGCCAGGGAATAACGACGAGACCTAGCCAAAAACTGATTCCATTCGAAAAGAGGATATGCCTGCTGAAGAAAATGTCCCAAAGTCCCACATTAAGGACCAGCCAGACGGCAAAATAAACAAGAAACAGCAGCGCTTCCCGCTTCGGCTGTCGGACAACGGCAGGCGGACTCTTCGCCCTCCACGTAAACAAGGTCATGCAGCCGATCATGGCCGCGATAAAAAGAGCCATCGCCACGCTGTTGGACAAGGCTGCTGCCTGATAAAACGCTTCCAGTGCCCAGGCAGAGCCGAAAAACAGCGCTGCCAGGACATAGAAATATACATTTCTAAAAAGAGATGTCATGCATTTTCCTCCAAATCTCAGGCTGTTGGAAAACCCCTGTTTTTTGTGAAGGGGTGGAGATGCTCCATTTTCCTCATCCAAACTTTGGCTCTCAGAGCGTTTTAAATCGATTTTTTCTACCGGGAGAAGAGATCCATCACAGGTGAAAAGTCCCATAGACTACGCAATGGCCTGATTTTACGGGATCCAAGCGACCGCGTCGGATGCTGGGGGCATCATCGCCTTCAGGAAGCATTATCGGCCTGCTGGAAGCATCGTTGCCTCCTGGGGCTTGGACGTGCGGAGGAAATTGCTGCTATTTTACAGGAATTTCGGCTTAATGAGTCCACATCCCGAGGAATTGCTGCAAATCTACATCATTTTAGGCCCTTTTGCTTCAAGCCGAAGCGAAACGGGGAAAATTCCTGTAATTTTGCAGGATTCCCTTTCTGGAATCGTCGTCCATATCGAATTGCTGTATTTATGCAGGATTTCGCTTACTGAATAGGAGCGTCTGGAGAAATCGTGGAGTTTTGCGGATTTCGCCTGCCGGATGGGCGTGTCTAGGGAAATGGTGCAGTTTTAAGTCCGGTAGAAATATCCATTTTCCTGTTCAAAACTTCTTTCTCAACAGCCTGAAAACTGCGTGCTGCGAGAGGCTTCATTCGCTTTCTTCTTTGATGTGACAGGCCCCCCGGTTTGATGCAACTTCGTTATCAACGTATCCCATTTGTTCAAATCTCCGAATCCTGAATGACGCCCGCTTTAACGTACTCGATGATCTTTCTGGCTTCCGCTTCCACTCGCTTCCTCCCGCTGTCATGCTGCCACCAATTATCCCGCCGGGTCGTCTCGTCGTCTACCGGACATAGTGAATACGAGATCCACTGCGGCAGGCATGTCTTCATCGTTAAATGAGTTCGTCTCTGCCAAGGACAAAAATACAATCTCCCGCCTCTTCTAGTCATCGATCCGTGAGGCTTCTCCGAATGTTATCCATCCGATCCCTCTTGCCAATACTTTCACCGGATAGCTTCGCGCTCGCTTCTGATTCGAGAAAAACCATTCCCGGCCTGTCTTGACGACAATGAACAGCCCGTGCTCATCTCCCGCCGGAGTCAGGCCTTCATCATCCGGTCTCCAGTTCGGCACCCCGATTTCATTCAAGGCCCGGACGAAGGGAATGACCTCATTGGCCACAATGCCGATTTCACTGACGCCCTTGATATCGCCGCTCCCGAACGGATGCGAGACCGCATTGGACAAATTGTGCCGGGCGATCAATTCGACAATATTGCCGGAAGGATCTTCAAAATAGACGGAGTGGGCATTCCAAGAGGTAAAAAACACTTCGTCCTCCCCGTCCTCCTGGATCAAACTCACTCGGGATTGAAGCCAGCTTTTGGCTTCGCGGAACTTATTCTCTGGGATGTTCATGGCAAAATGATAAAATGGGCGGGAAAACGCCGTCGTCGTCTGAAACGTTACCCGGGTCGCCCCCGCTTGTACGGCGAAGGAATCGTCCCGCTCCTCGACAAGCTCAAGCTCCAGCACATCGCGATAGAACGATTTCGTTTCCAACGGATTCTCCGTCAATAGGATGACGCGCTCCATAATCATTCCCTTTCCCTCCTTTTATCCAAAAAGTTGTTCTGAATTCTGACGGTCGAAACGGGTATGTATCCTCATCATATGATACCAAATGGATATAGCTTAAAATAGTAACAAAAAGAGCAAGACCAGAACTCAAAATGGTTCCCATTCTTGCTCACGCGATTTACCTGCACTCCGCCAAATACCGAATAAGGTCGCCGCGGCTAATCATTCCCGCCAATACCCCGTTTCTTTCCACGATGACTTTTTGCACCCGCTTATTGCCAAATAACGTGGCCACCTCTTCAATTTTAGAGTCAACGGGCACCGTTGCCACATCGCGAGCGGCAATTTCCATCACATTGCGTCCAGCCAAGCGCTGCCATTTCGAGCCGATCCCTTCCTCATCGATATAGACCGGCAGTGGCATATACATTTGGAACATCCAAAAATTAATGTCAAAATTTCGGATATATTCAATAACGTCCCGCTGACTGATTAACCCGGAGATCTCGTTGCGCTCGTTGACAACAGGCAGCGCGCTGACCCGATAAGCGGCAAATCGCTCGATCGCTTGCTCGACCGTATCGGTTTCCTTTACTTTGATGACCCGCCGAACCATAATATCGGAAGCTAACATCGCCAGCTCCTGCTCCCTTCTACACGTCTGTGCCTTCTATCAGTTTCTGTTCATAATATTCCACCAGGTCCCGCGAAAACCGCTTGATGCAATCTAGCTGTTCTGGCGAATATCGATCAAGAAACCGGAGAAAGCGATTCTCCTCCGCCTCATGCAAATGCTCGTGGAGGTCGAAGAGCCGCCTGCCTTTGGGAGTCAGGCGAAAATAGACTTCTTTTTTGTTGTCTTTGAGCTGGGTGCGCTTGACGAATCCTTCATCGAACAGCTTCGCTGTCATCTTCGTAATGCTTGCCTTCGACAGCTCCATTTTCTCTGCGATTGAAGTCGTATTGATTGGCTCATAACGGCCGATGCAGTCGATGACATGAACCATGGTGAAGTTGTAAGTCCCTTCGCTTAGTCCTTCTTCCATTGCTTTCCTGCGAAAAGTTGCGATTTCCCAGCTTTCTTCTTGCTCAATCAAGTGCATCATCTTCCAACGGAGATCATAAATTTGCTTTTTTGCTTGCTTGGAATGCTCCATTTCTGCAGTCCCCCTTTTCTCTCTATTCTTCTTTATCAAGGACGAAGTCATTTTATTTACCTAGGTAACAATATGGGTTTGCAGTAAAAAAATTGGGACCATGCTGCAAACGAACTTATTATAACTAACTTGATAATGATTATCAATATCATATGAGAAAAAAGGCTCTTTGCTATCCTAAAGAAAACAAAGAGCCCTGTCATATCGCCGACCCGGAAAACACTCCTTTTACCTTGCCGTTGCCGCAGCTTCCCGCATACTGCTCGTATACTTCACGAGGTACTCTATCCTTGCCGCTTCATCGTATTCGATATTCGGATCAATCGGGGTTGTTATTTGCTCGATCAACGAATCCCCGACAAAAATGCAATGGTGATTATAGCATTGCTCCTCATGCAGCACCTGATCGAGACAACTCCGAATATTGGAGGCCACTCCGGCGTTGGCGGGATGCATAATCCACCGGATTTCTTTCCAATCCAGTATTCCTTCCGCTGTTTTTACGGGTGTCGGATATGTATGTTCTTGCGGAATATCGGCCAAATACAAATAAAGCCCGCCAAAATCCCTTTTCTCCCCGGTTGTCCATGTAATTACGCCCTTAAAAGCAATGTCCAGATCTTCAAGCCCTGTTTCTTCCTTGATTTCCCGCAGCATGGAAGACCTTGGTTGTTCATTCTTCTCGATCTTGCCGCCAACTCCATTCCAGCAGCCCATCCATGCCGGATTTTCTCGATTCAGCAGCAATATTCTGCTTCCTTGCCTGATTAAGCATAACGTGTACTTCAGCATACTTTCTCCTCGCTATTGTCTGTCTTGGCCTGGCTCCGTCTATTCCGGACACTTCTGCCCGAATCCGCTTCGCCGGGCGCTGCTGGGTTCGAAGCGTGTGGAATCGCAACTTTCGGTGTGACCCGACAGCTATCCGATAAGCAGCCTTTCCTCCGGGTATCGGAATTTCCCTTTTGAAGATCGCTGCGATATCGCAAAGAATAATGTCAACGGTCCCAGCCTTCCTATGTACATGGTCATAATAATGATGGTTTTGCCAAGCGGAGACAACTCGGAAGTCAGCCCCATGGAAAGCCCTACGGTTCCGAAAGCCGAAGTCGCTTCGAATAGAACCTCCATGAAATCCTTCTGCAGACTGTGTTCGGTCAGAGTAAGCAGGAACGTCGACGTAAGGACGATGCTCAAAGAGACGACGATGACAGCGAGGGCCCGCAATATGAGCTCGTGCGGCAACCTTCTCTTCAAAATATTCAAATCTCCCTTTCCCTTCACGATCATGGCCACACTCAGATAAAGAACCGCGAATGTGCTTGTTTTGATGCCTCCTCCGGTCGAACCGGACGATGCGCCGATAAACATCAAAAAAATGATGAACAATTGTGAGGCGGTCATCATTCCTCCGATATCGATCGTATTGAAGCCGGCCGTTCGGGGAACGACCCCCTGGAAGTATCCTGCCCATAACCGTTCGCTCCACGATAAGTCTCCGAATGTTCGTGGATTGAAGCATTCAATAACGAATACGAACAGAAACCCCGCCAAGGAAAGAAGCCCCGTCGTAATCAAGACCACTTTGGTATTCAAGGACAGCGTTCTCCATCTGCGCTTATTCCAAATGTCCATGATAACCACGAAACCGATTCCGCCAAGAATAAAAAGCAGTGTAATCACAATATTGACAAGCGGATCGCCGACATATCGGGAGAGACTGTCAGACCATAAGGCAAACCCCGCATTATTAAAAGACGAAATGGAGTGGAAAATCCCATAGTAGATGGCGCGCTTCAGCCCCATCTCGCTAGACCACCGGGCAGCAAGCAGAGTGGCGGCGCATGCTTCGATAATAAATGCCGTCGTAAAGATGCCAAGCGATAATCGCACGACCCCTTGCATCGAGATCGAATTGGTGGATTGTTGGATCAGCAATCTTTCTTTAAGACTGATTTTTTTGCCGAGCAAAATAGCAACGAGAACCCCGAACGTCATGAAGCCCAGCCCTCCGATTTGAATCAGAGCCATAAGGACGATCTGTCCGAACAACGAAAAATCCGTACCGGTATCGAGGACCGCCAGCCCGGTTACGCACACTGCCGATGTAGAAGTAAACAGCGCGTCGAGAAAGCCGATGCTTATCCCGCTAGAGGCGGATACAGGCAGCGCCAACAAGATAGCGCCAATAAAAATAATTCCCGCAAAACCAATCATAATAATTCGCGGCGATGTGTATCGGGTATTTTGATTTTTTCCGTGCTCCAATTTCTGCATGTTTTCCCTGCCTTCCATTTTGATGGAATTCGCGCTTGCCCTTAGAGCAACGATGTATCGGCTTCATGCAACTTTTATTCTAGCGAAATTTTGGACAAAAAGAAACCGGCGGGGAAAAAACTGAACGCTGAGCATGAGCGGCAAACTCGTCCGACAGCCACGAACGGGTGAAGGCATCCGAGTCCGAATCCCGGACGGACAGCCGGTACACATGCCCGCACTGTACTGCAGACGGCGGAAGCTTGATGAGGCGGTGCAGTCCTGCGATAATCAGGCTGTTGGGAAACACCCGTTTTCTTTGGAGGGGTGAAGACGTCCACTTTCCTCATCGAAACTGGGGACTCAGAGCGTCATCGTCTTCTGGAGGCATCATAACCTCCTGGAGCTTAACATGTGTGGTTGAATTGCTGCTGTTTTGCACGATTCCCCCTAACTCAGCGGATCTCATAATGGAAAACTGGATTTTATAAAGCATTTTCAGCAAGCTGAGCTTTGGAACGCAGCAGGGGGCTGCCTCGTCGCAGCCGAAATTATGCTAAGAATGAGCCCCCCTTCGACTTCTCCTGTTCTTTTAATACGAATCCGTCTCATGTCCTTTGCGTTCGGCTTCCTTCACTGCTTCACCCGTGTGCGTGGAGCCGATCGGACCATGATCGGATGAATTCATGCTGTTCCGCAATCCTTCCGCGACGCGGCGCCCGTAGTCCTCATCACATTTCGTGAACAGCTCGATCATTCGCTCCTGAATATGAGTATTGCAGGTCTTTAACGTATTGACCAGATTCAAGATGAGATCATCGCGCTCGAACTCATCAAATGCCCGATACGTCTCTCCTGCTTGCTTGAAATCATTCGTACGGTCGATGCTGGCCCGCATCAGCTTCCCTTCGACATGCGGCATATACTCCTTATTCGTCCGGGGCGCTTCCTTCAGGCCGTTCAACGAGGACGGCTCATAGTTGATATGCGGGTTTTGGCCGGGAGCAAGATCCACATAATAGGCCATTTGACCGTCGCGCTGATTGGTGCCTACCCGCTTTTTCGGGGCATTGATGGGAAGCTGCAAGTAGTTCGCCCCAATGCGGTAACGCTGCGTGTCGGAATAAGAAAGGGTCCGTCCCTGCAGCATTTTGTCATCCGAGAAATCCATCCCGTCGACGAGCACTCCGGTCCCAAAGGCGGCTTGCTCCACCTCGGCAAAATAGTTCTCCGGGTTTTTATTCAGCACCATCCGTCCGACCGGAAGCCACGGAATTTGCTCCTTCGGCCATATTTTGGTATCATCCAACGGATCGAAGTCCAGCTCGGGATGCTCATCATCGCTCAATATTTGCACAAACAGCTCCCACTCCGGGTAATCTCCGCGTTCAATCGCCTCATACAGATCCTGCGTGGCGTGGTTGAAATTTTTGGCCTGGATCGCCTCGGCTTCCGCCTGAGTCAAGTTTTTGATTCCCTGCTTCGGTTCCCAATGATATTTGACAAGAACCGCTTCTCCTTCTTGGTTGACCCACTTGTATGTATTGACGCCGGACCCCTGCATTTGACGGTAGTTGGCCGGGATTCCCCAAGGGGAATATACGAACGTGACCATGTGCAGCGTCTCCGGCGAATTGCAGCAGAAATCGAAGAAGCGTTCGCCGTCTTGAATGTTCGTTACCGGATCCGGCTTGAAGGCGTGAATCATATCCGGGAATTTGATCGCATCGCGAATGAAAAAGATTTTCAGATTGTTGCCGACGAGATCCCAGTTCCCGTCCTCCGTATAAAATTTGACGGCAAAGCCTCGCGGATCGCGAAGCGTCTCCGGGGAATGTCCGCCATGAATAACCGTAGAGAAGCGTACGAACACGGGCGTTCTCTTCCCCGCCTCTTGAAACAATTTCGCGCGCGTATATTTGGAAATCGGCTCATCTCCGACTTTCCCGTACGCTTCAAAATATCCATGCGCTCCCGCTCCGCGTGCATGCACCACCCGCTCCGGAACGCGCTCGCGATCAAAGTGCGTGATTTTCTCGATGAATTGGTAATTTTCGAGCGTGGCCGGTCCCCGGTTCCCTACCGTCCGGATATTCTGGTTATTCCGAACAGGGTGCCCCTGACGGGTCGTCAGCGTGGAAGCATCCTCTCCGTCCGCCATGCGCGTATCGAGCGCATCCCCTGAGCCCGTGACAGAAGTTCCATGCTCCTTCGCATCTTTTTTCCCGCTGGTGTTCATGTTATTCTTATCCATCTTCGCTCTCCTTTAGTTCATTTAGTAATTTCAGGTATTTAATCTATTATTGTGATATTACACGATGGATTATTCAGACCGGGACGTGTTCAAACGAAGAAAGATATTATCATGATGAGCTACACGGGGGGAATGTCCATGGAGGCAGATATCAGAGAGCTTCATCGGCTCATGAAAAAAAGGGCTCTCGCCCCCTGTCATTCTATGAACATGTTATAACGTTCGGCTCGTCCACCAACTTGGCGCTGAGCCAGAACGACCCGGATACGATGCTTCCCGGGGCGATCTCCTTGTCAAGCGCCAATATCAATGCTTGCCCTGGAGTTCCTTTACATACTTGCTGTGTCCATCCGTGCTGCCTGCGTACTGAAAGCCATTCGCTCTGTAATAATGATTGAGCTTCTCATTGTCGCCTACACAATCCAGCTTTATGTATTTCATATGATCCGGAATTTGCAATCCTTGTTCAATCCAGCGCAAAATCTCCTTGCCCAGATTCCGGCCTGCATGAGATCTCGACAACGCCAATCTATGAATAAAAATCGAATCATCCAGACGCTCGGTTTGCCAAATATGCCGATCCCAAGCTTCCGGCTCCAATAGAACGGATACGGTTCCGATCACATTGCCTTCCTTTTCGATGACAAACGCAGATCCGCTGTTGATACTGATCATGACATCATCCCGCCCGTATCCATCCAGAAAATGTCCCCATTGCCGGATGCCATTGCGGCGGAGCCAAGCCGCGGCTTCAAGAAACAGGTTAAGCAACTCATCAAAGTGCTTCCGCTCTGCCCGTTGAATCGTATAATCATCCAATAGATGATGCTGTATTATCAACATCTTATCCAAATGATTCACCCCAAAATAGAATATCTCAAATTGCGAACGGACATTGCCTGAATCTGCGCATCGTACGCCTTCGCCTATCCCTTGCCAAACTGTCGGCGTTCAGCCTTTTGACCGCATTCCCCGGCGCAGCACTCGCGGCGCATGTTTATATGTTACCACATCCTCCCATGCCGGCATAAGAGCGAATAAGTTCAATTCGGGATCCTTGCATCCATTCGATCGGAACATGATTCTCAAGTTATCAGTATTCCCGACTTCTCCTCGATAAAGATTCGGATCCATCTGTATTCATTGCGGGACTACGATTTATCCATCGGGAACAGCTCCTCCACAAATGGCGTGACATCAAGTTCCGGTAATTCATCTAGGGCGATCCAGCGGGCTCCTAACGAATCCTGTCCGTCCCCGCCCGTTCTTAATTCATAGCGGTTATCAAGCAATTCTACATCATAGATGATGCCGATATGATGTAGCTCTTCCAATTGATTTGCGGTATATGGGTAAATAAGCGTATATGAGAGCGCTGATCTAATCTTTCCTGCGATACCGGTAATGCCGGTCTCCTCTTCTATTTCTCTTTGGAGAGCTTCATACGGCTTCTCTCCGAACTCAATGGTTCCGCCGGGAAGATCCCATTTTCCGGTATGAGGGCCTCTTGCTTTTTGAATGAGAAGCAGTTCATTGTTCTTGATAATGACCCCATACACGCCAAGGTGAGTGTACTTCGTCATACTTCCCCTCTTCCCTTATGAACGGTAGTTGTATTTCTTCACCTCATCCGTTAATCTGTTCAGCAATCGCTCTCTTTCGGTCCGGAATGTCTTGTTCTCTTTAAGAAATTCATTGTTCGTTGGACTAGGTATGAGCAACGATATTGACGAGCTTGCCGAACGGGTCGCGGACATAGAAACGCCGAACGCCCCACGGCTCATCAGCCGGCCCGTATTCAATCGGGAACCCGGCGTTCCTCATTCGCTCCAGCGCGGCATCGACATCGTCAACTTCGATCGACAGATCCGGCACAGGCGTCTTCGAGCCTCCCTCCGCGGCAACGCTGAGCTGAACGCTCATTTTCTCTGCCGATCCGTAGGTAACAATCCAGCCATGATCCATCAATAGATCGAGCCCAAGCACGCCACGGTAGAAGCGTTCCGCTTCCGCGATATCCTGCGCGCCAATATTGGCGACAATTCGTCTTACTTTCATTCCCGGTTCTCCTTTGAACTATATTCAAACATTTTCTATATCAGCTCCATCGCATGAATCAATGAAAAACAGAGACTATCCTTCTCCCCATAATCATCGTCCATTGCACATCGAAGTTATCGTCCAAGAGGACGAGATCGGCCTGACAACCGGGAGCGATTCGGCCTGTATGATGAGTCCCGAGGATATCGGCAGGGGTTGTAGCCGCCATTTGCACCGCATCGGTTAACGGGATTCCGAGCTCGACCGTCAATTGCAATGATGGCATGCCGGAAAGGCGAAGTATGCCCTTCCCGGGCTAAAAATTGGATCAGTCTAAGATCTTTTTCATTCAGTTCCTTCGATCTTTCGCATAGGACACCCTTGCGGCATTCACCACAGTCAGCTCGGATCCCATGTGATCGACTAACCGCACATAACCTTTATCCAGCACCTGCTTCATCGTCATCCCGGTTTCTCTCCTTTATCTTGTTTCAAGAAATTTTTTTGTAGTAACGTTTGAACATCTGATAGGACGGATGCCATCCGTTCAAGGTTCATGACACGCTGCACGAATTCGCTCCATAGTTTATTCTCGGTTCTCAGTTGAAAATCCTGTCAATGGAGAGGATAAAGCAACTCATGATTCGAATGCCCGAATCAAAAAGGAGCTAGCGTGATGCAGTTGCTCCTTGTAGCGGTTTATCTATTCCATTCTTTACTTACAATATATGTATAGCTGCCATCTCGTTCATACGATACATGGCCATAATAGACCTGGACTCGGAACTCTCTGGAAATGATGCTGCCAATCTCCTCGATGGGCAGATTCATATTTTGTATGATCAAGATAATCGGGCATTCATATAAGCCCTGCTCCCAATTATGTTCCCTCGAAATATTGAAATAAGGTCCTGTTTCATCTTGCTCTTCGGAATCACTTTCACACCACTCCCACGTATCCTCATAGTCCCGCTCATAACGAGGCAAGTTCAGTGCCATTTGAAGCTCTCTTGCAATGTCATGCAGTTCTCTTTCGCAAAAAAACCAGAATTTGTTATGCTGCATCCCTATTCTCCCAACGTAACATTTCAGATATTCATATCCCGAAGATGATCCTTACTTCACCCAATCTGCGAGTCGTTCATTGTCCTTCAAGTCATCCCGTTTGTAATAGTACACCTTCTGCCAAGCATAATCGACTTCTCCGGCCGAAATATAGAATCTCGTGTTGAAGCTCACATCTTTCCCTTCATTGAAAGTAGACACTCAGCGAATATTTCTTCTTCTCTATGGGGAAAATCCCATCATTAGGAGGTGTTTTCTAATGGAAATCATGGGCCGGACTCTATTCGCATTTATATCCTTACTTCTATTCAGCCGCCTGCTGGGCAAAAAGCAAATGAGCCATATCACGCTTTTTAATTACATTACCGGCATAACATTCGGATCTATTGCAGCTGCGATGGCGGTAGACAAATTTATTTCCATTCATGAGGGTATTATCAGTTTAGCGGTATGGAGTATTTTAACGATAGGCGTCAGCAAGCTCTCCTTAAAGTTCCCGCGCATCCGTGTGCTGCTCGACGGGGAGCCAACCATCGTCATTAAAAAAGGAAAAATTCTAGAAAAAACGATGGCCGAAACCCATTTAAACATGGATGACTTGAGCATGCTGCTTCGGGAGAAAGACATCTTCTCAATCAAAGATGTTGAATATGCGGTCCTAGAACCGCATGGCAGGATCAGCGTTCTCAAAAAAAAGGAGAAACAAGCTGCCACCAGAGAGGATTTAAAACTGCAGACTGAACCTCTGCAATATATGCCGACTGAGATTATTGTCGATGGATCCGTGGTGACAAAAAATCTTCGTGATCTGAATTTGTCACATGAGTGGCTGGAGAAAGCGCTGCACAAAGCCGGAATTTCACTCGCTCATATTCAACAAATTTTCTATGCGGAACTCCAAAGCGACGGCACGCTTCATATTGACAAAAGAAGCGACAACGTACGCTGAACTTACCCGCTCAGCCCCGAAACGCTGTTTTTGTATCGTTAGCGTTCAACGGACCTTGTTAAGATGACAGGCTTGCGCTGCCGCGTTCGCCTTCCCGAGTTCGCTCGGATTATAGCCATAGGTTTTGCGGAATAGAGCGGCGAAATGGCTTATATTGTGGTAGCCGACCATGAGGGCCGCTTCGCTCACATTGCCTTCTCCTTGCTCCAAAATTTTCCGTGCTTCATCCATTCGCAGCGCACGCACATAACCGAATACGGTCGTGCCGAACAATTCCTTGAAGCCAAGCTTGAGCTTATAATCATTCAAGCCCGCCAATCTGGCAAGCTCAAGCAAGCTCGGAGGCTTCCTCCAGCAATGGGTCAATATTTCTCGCGCTTCGTGAAGACACCGGATATCCTCGGCGTTCAGCTTGGACAGCTCCGTTCGGACCCGTTCCTCCTTTTGCGCCCCGTCCAGGTGATGGACCAGCAGTTCATTCGCTTTCCCTTTTCCAGATACAACTTCCGGAGGCTTCCTTGATAAGGCATTGCGCCATTTGTTCCACGATAGGAGCAATGTGGGGAGAACCCGCCGTCTGTCTGCAGTACGTGGAGTCATCCGTCAGCCGGGCCACATCAGGATGCAGTTCGCGGAACTGGCGGACATCCAGCCGGAGCTCCATATGCCATAACCGTTCCTGCGGATACAGCTCCGCATGCACCTTCGAATCCCGGATGAAGATAAAATTGGACACGCCGGGAGCCAGCCCGTAGCTTGAAGCCCGGCCCCCGGCATCCCAGCATCCTTGGCCCGACAATGTATACGTAATCTCCAGATGAGGATATTGGATCCCGACATCCATCGTCACCGGCTCGGACAGACTCGCTTCGAACCAATTGAGTTCCATTCCACGCCGCAGCACAATCCGCTGGACACGCCCCGTGCCGCCCAGAATCGGAACAGTGTACCGATATTGTTCTTGCGGATCCGTCGACGGTGATATATCGCTTAACTGCGCAAAGACACCGTCTAAATTTCGTGCATTTAGTTGAAACTTCAACTTTTCCCCTCTCTTCCTCGCATCACAATTAGGAGGCTCTCCATAAGGAGTTTACACTAAACATACCAACCATATATTGTATGCTTACATTTTTTTTGCTCAAGGAAAACACGACCTCTCAATCCCATATATTACAGCTTAATTGATAATGATTCTCAATGTCAAATATGATCATGCCTCTCCGAACAAAAAATCGCCTTCTGCCCAGCCGTCAATGCGGAGCAGAAGGCGATCCTGCATTATTTATATTCCCGCTACGATGCGTTTGGCCCGGGTGGAAGCCTGACGCAGTACTTCATCCTCGTCGATTGTTACCAGCTGCCGATGCCTCATCAGAACCTTCCCGTTCACGATGGTCGTGTCGACATCCGCTCCGTTCGCGCTGTATGCGAGCAGCGACTCGAGCTGATGGACGGGCTGCAAATGCGGCTTGTTCACATCCACGAGGATCAGGTCGGCGCGCTTGCCGGCTTCGAGCGTCCCTGCTTCGCGATCGATATTCAATAGCTTGGCGCTCTCCCGGGTAGCCATGCGCAGCGCCTGGCCGGCAGACAGCATCGTCGGATCGCCGCAGTCCAGCTTTTGCAGCCAGGCCGCCGCCTTGATCTCCTCGAACATGTCCACCGTGGCGGCGCTGCCGGCGCCGTCGGTTCCCAAGCCAACCACAATCCCTTGGTTCATCATGTCCAAGACCGGCGCAATCCCGCAGCCCAGCTTCAAGTTGCTGACCGGATTATGCGCCACGCCGCCGCGCATGTCTCTCAACAGCCCGATGTCTCCCCGCGTCATATGCACGCCATGCGCCAAGAGAACATGTGCCTTGTCGAACAGGCCGATATTGTATAAGTATTCGGCGGGCGTCACGTTATATTTTTCGCGGATGGACATCACTTCTTCTATCGTCTCAGCCAGGTGGATATGGATCGGAAGGCGCATCTCTTCGGCAAGCCTGACGATGCGCTTCAGCGGTTCGGGCGGACAAGTATATGGCGCATGGGGAGCAAGCATCGCCGTAATTCTGCCGTCCGCCTTTCCGTTCCATCGCTCGATGAGTCCAAGCGCTTCCGTCAATCGCTGGCCCCCGTCGTCCTGCAGAAAGACCATTCCTCTGGACAAAGAGGCCCGCATGCCCACTTCGTCCACCGCAGCGGCGATTTCATCCATATGAATGTACATATCTGCAAAAGCGGTCGTGCCCGATTTGATCATTTCCGCCATCGACAGCTTGGCGCCCCAATAAATATCTTCAGGCGTCATGTTCGCTTCGGCGGGCAGCATTTTGCGTTCCAGCCAATCCATTAGCTTGAGGTCATCCGAGAAGCCCCGCAGCAAGCTCATCGGAGTGTGTTGGTGCGCATTAATTAAGCCAGGCATTGCCGCCATTCCTTGGCCATCCCACACTTCGTCGGCATCCACATCCAGGGCAGGCCCGATTTGTTGAATCGTATCCCCTGCGAGATGGATATCACCATGGAACGGGGCGTCCCCCTCTTTCATCGTCACGATGATCACATTTTTGATGAGCGTATTCATCGGCAGTCCTCCTCCACATGCAAGATAACTTGAGGATAGACTATGACGTAACGTAAAGGTCAATCCGGTCGTCTTATTTATCTTCCGGAACGATAACCACTTCGGGCTCGGGAATAAAACCGAAATGCCGGTAAATCCCCTCAGAGATGATATCCTTCAAATAAAGGATGTCGGATGCCGTCGCATCGCGATGGTTCAAAATCATATTGCCATGATACGGCGAAATCATCGCCCCGCCATGAGCGAGTCCTTTTAAGTTCAGCCTATCGACGAGAGCGCCGATCGAGGCGCCTGCCGCGTAGTTATTTTTAAAAAAAGAACCGCAAGATCGGGAAGTAAAATGCCGGTTCCCCGTCCGGTACTTATCGATGTCCGACAGTTGCCCAGGTAAGGCGTGATGTCTAAGCTCAAGCCCCTTCACTTCATTGGAAAAGAAAGAATAAAATTGAGACAGCGACGACAGCTGGCCGCTCCCTTCCTTATATCTATCCAGGATGCCTCCAAGTTCGCTCTCTGCCGGTTCATCAAGCTCGGGAACCCGAATCTCCGCACCGACGATAATCCATGTTTTCTGCTGAAAAATCGATTGTTTATAGGAGAACTGGCAATCTTCGGCACGGATGACTTGCAGAGACAGCCCCGGGTCGGTAACATCCACATAATAAACCTTCTCTATCTTGTCTCCCATCTGATCATCGTGATACTTCGCATTCATATAAATACCGGCGCCCACGCAGCCCGGCAGCAAATATGTAAAATGAAGCCCGGATGTTCCCCAGATCAAACCTGCGACAGACAGCATCGACAGAGGCAATCCGGAAGAAATAAACCAAGCGGAGCCGTCAATCTGTCTGATCTCGGCAAAGTTCTTCAATGAAATATAGACGGTTCCCTTCCGCGGCCGCTCCGGAAACAGAATGTTCGTCCCCATGCCGAACACGAAATACTCCATCCCGTACGTTTTGCACCCTTCCAAGATGGCCATAAACTGCTCCGCCGTTTCCGGCATCGCAAAATAATCCGCCTCCCCTCCGATTCCATAAGAAGAATGCTCCGCTAACCGCACTTGACGTTTGCACAATGTATGAAAAAGCTGATGGCGATCATTCATCGCTGTGAAATAACCCCTTTCGAACGAGACGCGTTAGATTTACCAATGCAGGTCTTTTTCATTATACATTACAATATTGCAAATCGTTCGCAAGCCCTCTTTCAGCCACTGGGGTGCTGCTGCATCGGGCATTCTCCTTTTCGAGCTAATCAGAACGAGAATCATTCTCCTTTTCTCTTTTCTCCTTCCATGTTCGATTCAAATTCGCCCCCAAGTTTGGCTGCCGCATAAAAACAGCCGATTGCTCATAAAAAACGAACAGGCGGCTGTTTTTATTTATTTTCGCCGTTCACCTGAACTTATCCTTGCATCGAGGCAAATGCCCTGCACTCCTGGGCGCAATTCAGACAGATCCTGCTGCACATCTCTCGCCAAATAACATGCCATCGTCGCACAGATCGTCGCGCAATCCCGCAGCAGAAGGATCTGCCTTCTTCTGGCATGAATGTCGGTTGTGCCGAGCATAGCGGTCACCATATGCTCGCACATATTCAAGCAGCCTTCAGGCTGTTGGAAAACCCTTTTTTTCGGAGGGGTGAGTACCTAATCGAAACTTGGCATTCAGAGCGTCATCGCCTTCTGGAGACATCGTAATCTCCTGGGGTTTTAACGTGTGGAGGGAATTGCTGCTATTTTACAGGATTTTCGGCTCAATGAGTCCACATTTCGAGGAATTGCTGCACGGCTACATCATTTTAGGCCCTTTTGAGCTAAGTCGAGGAGAAACGGGTGAAATTGCTGCAGTTTTACAGGATTCCCTTTCTGATGAAGTCGTCCCTACCGAATTGCTGTATTTATGCAGGATTTTGCCTACAGACCGGCAACAATCTCTCCGCTAACATCCTTCAAACATAAATTAACCTCTTCGAGCTCGGCGTTGGGCACGCATTTGGCATTGAACTCAATCAATTTGTGCAGGACATGCTTGGATTCTTCGGGTGTGCTGTGAACAAGCTTAGGGCTGTTTGTCATCTTTCTCCTCCTGTGAAGCCTTTATATGAAATAAAACATGTTCCTTCAGTGGACTTCCTGCCTCGACTTTCGGGTGGTTGAACGATTTAATAAAACTCATGCCGATTTTTTGCATTACGTTTTGCGAAGGCTTATTTATCTTGGCTGTAAAACTGTACACATCGCGAAAACCTAATTCATTAAATCCATATTGCAAACAGGCGGCCGCCCCCTCGGTCGCATATCCTTTTCCCCAAGCCTCTTTTTTCAACCGCCATCCAATTTCTATGCACGGCGTGAAATCAGCCTCGAATGTCGCCCTATGAAATCCTGTCAAACCGATAAACTCTTTATTTTCCTTTACTTCCACGGCATATAGCCCATATCCGCGCTCTGTAAACTCGGCTAAAATCGCATGATAGAACTCCCTGGTTTCTTCGGAGGATAAGGTTTTAGGAAAATACCGCATAACCTGTTCATCCGCATTGAGCCGCTGAAATGGCTCCAAGTCTGTGTCTGCCCAATCGCGCAATTGCAGTCTCGATGTTTCTAAATATATCATTTTACACCTCCGAAGGAAGTACGACGGTTTGTTTTGCAGCTCTCCTGCGCACGTCGCTACTATACCACATCTTGGCTGATTTTCGTCATTCGAAATCTCATGATGATGACATGCCTGCAGACCATCTAATCCATCCCCCGGATCCCCATCCATGTTCAACATATTGCTATTTTTTCGCCAAAGATGAGCGGAGCATTGGCGCAAGCCAAATGGTATGATTAAAGAATTCTGCGAGAACCTCGATCTTACTACAGCAGGCAGGAGGTGAACATGATGCGGATGCCTGATCGCCGCAGCAGCCAGCCACTCTATCAACAGATAGCGGATGACATTGAACGCAGAATCGCCTATGGCGAGTTCCCGCCAGGCAGTCTGCTGCCCTCCGAACGCAAACTAGCCGCGCAACTGGGCGTGAACCGCAGCACCGTGATTCTGGCTTACGCGGAGCTTCGCGCGTTGGGAATCATCGAGAGCCGCTCGGGAAGCGGAACCCGGGTTAGCAAGTATAAATGGGGAGCGACGCCGAAGCATACCCTCAACTGGCACCGGTATTGCGAGGGCGGAAGCTTTCTGCCGAACGTCGCTTGTCTGCGCCGTATCCGGGAAGCGCTGCAGCAGGACAGCGCATTAATCGATTTTGCGAGCGGCGAGCTGGGTGCGGACCTCTCTCCCGTGGAAGAAATCAATGCGCTGATCGATGAAAATCACTATACCGGGTATCTCGGGTATGACAATCCGCAAGGATTTTTGCCCCTTCGGGAAGCGCTCGTCTCTTTTTTGAGCCAATATCGGGGCATTCAGACGACAGAGTCGTCCATCCTCATCACATCCGGCTCCCAGCAATCGTTATATTTAATTACCCAATGTCTGCTGGCCCCCGGCGATGCGGTTGCGATCGAAGATCCTTCTTACTGCTACTCGCTGCCCATGTTCCAATCGGCAGGTCTTCGCTTGTTCCGCCTTCCCGTCGGTCGGCATGGAGTCCGGCCCGAGGATGTGCGCACACTCTATAAAAAGCATCGAATCAAGATGGTCTTCCTGAATCCGAATTACCAGAACCCGACAGGCGCCGTCCTCGACGCCGAACGGAGGGCGGAACTGTTCCATGTGACGAGCGAGTTGGGGCTGCCGATTGTCGAGGATGATCCGTTCAGCCTGACGGCCTATGACGGCAACCCGCCGCGGTCCCTCAAGTCCATGGATTCGCTGGGCTCGGTCCTCTATATCGGCTCGTTCTCCAAAATCGCCGCCTCCGGGCTGCGTGTCGGATGGATGGTCGCGCCGCATTCCGTCGTCGAACGGCTGGCCGATGCCAGACAGCAGATGGACTTCGGGCTGAGCGTCGTTCCGCAAAAGGTGGCTGCCCAATTCCTGAAGTCCGCCTATACCCGGCCGCATCTGGACCGGCTGCGCATGAATCTGCTCTACAAGCGGGATGCGGCAATCGAAGCGCTGCAGCGCGAGCTTCCGGGGCTGGTCAGCTTCCCGGTGCCGCAGGGGGGCTTGCACCTATGGTGTAAAATCTTGCCCGAGGTCAATGACGGCAAGCTGCTGGAGGAAGCGATCCGCAACGGAGTCATCTTCGCGCCCGGCAGCGTGTACGGCTCCGATTCCGGCTATGTGCGCTTCACCTATGCAAGGCCGAAGGCGGAAGAGATCGCCCCGGGCATAGCCGCGTTCGCGGCCTCTCTTCGCTCCGTTCTTGGTTAATAAGCCAAAAAGGTGAATGATTGCGCTGTATAGCTGTCCTATACACGTCAATTCATTCACCTTTTTCAATTAGCTATCGCGAGGCTCCCGGCTTCGCCGGGCCACCCCGGATTCATAGGCTGCCGCGATAACCGCCTTGCTCACTTTGTCCGCCACCTGGGGATGGAAGACGCTTGGAATAATATACTGCTCATTCCGTTCTTCATCGGTAATAACCGAAGCGATCGCTTGGGCCGCGGCAAGCTTCATCGATTCCGTTATCCGGGAAGCCCGGCAATCCAGCACGCCGCGGAACATGCCGGGAGCATAATACGTTATTGATCTGGTTCGGGTAATCCGAACGCCCGGTCGCAATGACGCGCGCATGCGGCTCCGCCTCCTCCGGCATAATCTCGGGGAGCGGATTCGCCATCGCAAACACGATCGGGTCTGCCGCCATCCGCTCCACATCCTCCGCCTTCAACACATTCGGACCGGACAGACCGATGAATACGTCAGCTCCCTCAAGCGCTTCGGAGAGGCCGCCTTCCACCTTTTGCGGATTCGTCCGGCCGGCGAACCCGTTCCAGAGCGGATCCGAATAAGCATGTCCGCTTACGAGGGCTCCTTGCCGATCTACGCCGATCAGATCGGCAACCCCGGAGGCCAGCAATATTTTGGCGCAGGCCATCCCCGCCGCCCCCAGGCCGCATACGACCACTCGGCACTGCTCCAATTTTTTCCCGGCCACTCTCACGGCATTGTACAGCGCGGCCAGGATGACGACGGCGGTTCCATGCTGATCATCATGGAAGACCGGGATATCCAGCTCCTGCTTCAGCCGTTCTTCGATCTCGAAGCAGCGGGGAGCGGAAATATCCTCCAGGTTGATCCCGCCGAAGGCCGGGGCGATCGCTTTAATGACGCGAATCATCTCCTCCGTATCCTGCGTGCTTAGACAGATCGGAAAAGCATCGACGCCGGCCAATTGCTTAAAAAGCGCCGCTTTCCCTTCCATCACCGGCATCGCGGCTTCCGGACCGATCGATCCAAGGCCAAGCACGGCGGAGCCGTCGGAGACGACGGCTACCGTGTTCCGCTTGATCGTCAGCGCATGGGCGCGGCCGGGGTCTTGATGAATCGCCATGCAAATCTGCGCCACGCCCGGCGTATAGGCCCGGGACAGATCGTCCCGATTTTTAATGGGCGTCTTCGGATGAATTTCGATTTTGCCTCCCAGATGCATAAGAAAGGTCTGATCCGAGACGTGAATTACCGTAACTCCTGGAAGCTGGCCAACCGCGGTGACCATGCGCCCGACATCCTGCGGGGAACGCAGATGAACCGTAATGTCTCTCCCCGTTCGCGCAGGCCCTGCCCGATTGATGTCCATCGCCACGATGTCGCCGCCGGCATCGCTAATCGATGAGGCGATCGCTCCAAAGGCCGCGGACTCATACTCCAACCGCAAAATAACGCTGGTGCTCATTTCCAACGCGTTGTGCATGCGTTGCTTCCCCCTTATCAGATAATTAACTCAGCATATCGTTAATGCTGCAATGCTTTTACGTCATTAATGATTTTGTCGTAGGGCGTATCGATCATCCCGTCGTACTTGGCCACGACCGTGCCGGACGAGTCGACCAAGAAAAACGAAGTCCCATGAATGACTTGATCCGAGGACTCATCCTTGGCAATGGCTGTCTTGAAGGAATCGAGCAAGAAGGTTTTGATCTCGCTCCAGCTTGGTGTTGTGCTCCCACTCCGGCGCATACTTCGCTGTCCGGCCTTCCTTGTCCCGGTAGCGCCACACAATGATCGCCGCCAGAATCAGAACCGGCACGATGACGATAGATGCCAACACGGTGGAGATCACCATGAGATCCCGCTGTTGTTCGGCAATCGGCCCTTTCGGATCGAGCACGATCATATGCTCGGCGCATCCGGTCGTCAGCACGAGCAGCGGCGCGATCATGGATAGGAACGCCAGCCAGCGGGAGGTGTTGGATCTCTTCATTTTTTCATCTCCCTATCGAATGGTGTGATTTATATCACGCCTTACTTTAAAAGGGAACGGTGCAGGTGTCACCATCCACTCGTTAACTGAAAATACCGGCCATGTTCAACAAACGGAAACAATTGGCGCAATAAGCAAAAGACGCCTTCAGCCCCGCCATGACAGCGAGGTTGAAGACGTCTTTGTGAAATTCGTTTTGAGGTCAGTCCTGCCTTAGTGCATGCGATGCTTCCAGGAACGGATGGCGATGTCCGTCAGCACGCCGAACAGCAGCGTGGCCAACACATTATGCAGCAGGCTGGCAAATAAATAAACATTCTCGTCGGCGATCGTCGCCGTAAGCAGTGCGCCGCTCATAATCTGTGCGATCGCAAGCGCGAGGGCCGTAACGGTGCCGGAGCTCGAATCGGCTCGCCGGTTCCGGAAGGCGCGGCGAACAAGGATATGCAATCCGGCCAGCAGAAGAAGCAGGACCGCCGCTGCGGCGCGATGCGCGAATACAATCCCCGACGCCCCGGACAGGTAGGGGATCAGCTGCCCGTTGCATAGCGGCCAGCCCATGCAGGCCCCTTCGGTCCCGGTATGACGAATGTAGGCGCCCAAATAAACGACGCCATAACAGCAGACCCAGATTCCCCATGCCGCGATATAAACCGACTTCGGAAATTGACGGGAGAAATGCGGCTCTGTCTTGTTATCCGCCCGATAACACCATGCAACAAGCAGCATGCTGCTGGCTACCGCAAGCAGCGATATCCCGAAGTGAAGCGCCATCACGGCCGGCTGTTGCGGCCATTTGACCGCCGCCGCGCCCATCAAGGCCTGGACGATCGTGAACAGCAGCGTTCCGCCGGCATACGCGGCCGCCTCGCGGTGCTGTCTCAGATACCGCCAAGTATACCAGAACGTTAGCACGACAATGATGCCTACGATGCCGGTAACGAAGCGATGAGAATACTCGATGAAGGACTCCACCGTGTAGGCCGGAACGAACTTCCCGTTGCACAGGGGCCAATCGTCCCCGCAGCCCCGCCCGGAACCGGTCTTGGTCACGAGAGCTCCCGCCAGCAAGACAAGAAACATGCCGACGAAGGAAGACCATGCCAACAAGCGATAACGAAACGATAACAAAAGACATGACCTCTTCTCTGTGCTGTATTATTCTACGGCCGCAGTAAGCCGGACTGCCGGACTTCCGTGAAGAACTGCTTGAACTCCTCGATATTCATCTGCTGCGCCGCGTCGGATAACGCCGTGGCGGGATCCGGGTGAACCTCGACCATGATGCCGTCTGCCCCCGCGGCCAGCGCTGCCTTGGCGCATGGAGCCATAATATCCTTCCTTCCGGTGGAATGCGTGACATCGACAAGCACCGGAAGATGGCACTCCTGCTTCAGAATCGGCACGGCGGAGATATCGAGCGTGTTCCGGGTCGCCTTCTCATAAGTTCGAATGCCGCGCTCGATCAGCATCACTTGGGCATTTCCCCGCGATACGATGTATTCCGCGGCATGGAGGAATTCATCGATCGTGGCTGCCAGCCCGCGCTTCAACAGGATCGGCGTGCGTACCTCTCCGGCCGCCTTCAGCAGCTCGAAATTTTGCATATTTCTGGCGCCGATCTGGATCACGTCGATATACTCGCAGGCCATCTCGATATGGGACGGGTCCACGATCTCGCTTATCGTCTTCAACCCGAATTCGGTGCCGACTTCCTTCAAAATCTTCAGGCCTTCTACCCCGAGACCCTGGAAATCGTAAGGGGAGGTTCTTGGCTTGAAGGCCCCCCCGCGCATGACCGTAATGCCGGCTTCCTTCAGCGCCGCCGCGACTTGGCGGACCTGCTCATAGCTCTCGACCGAGCACGGCCCGGCGATCATGACGGGCGCTCCTCCTCCGACCGCTATCGAATCCAACGTGACGATAGTATCTTCCTGCTGATTTTTGCGGCTGACCAACAGATGCTTCTTCTGCTCCTCTTGCTGCAGGTTCAGCGACGCTTGAAAAATTTGCTTGAACAGGTGGCGAATCGTTTTGTCATCAAACGGTCCTTTATTACTGGCGACCAGCCTGTCGAGCATTGCTTTTTCCCGCACCGGGTCGAACCTGGGTACGCCCTGCTTCCCTTTCTCATTCCCGATCTCCTGGGTAATGCGGGCCCGTTCCGACAGCAGCTCCAGCAGCTGCGCGTTAATCGCGTCCAATTGCTCCCGCAATTCATCTACATTTCGTTGTGACATGGCGTTCTCTCCTTTTCTCTGTCTGCAAAAAACACGACCCAAGGTCGTGTCTGGCTTAATCCGCCCGAGGCGGCCAAGGGAGGATCCGCATCGAAGCGGAACTGCCTCCCTTTTATTATGACATGCCTGCAGTTCGTACGACTTCTTGTTTTTTATCGTTCGCGATCAATTGAAAGACGTCAGGACGGCTGTAATTCCCGTCACATCGCAATCAAAGCGGCTTCGGGGACACCTACGGAAAGATCGAGGGCCGCCAGGAGCCCCCCCTTCCATGCGCCTTGAATATAACGGAAATGCCTCAACCCGTAACCATCCAATCTGACGATTTCTGCACCATCCACTTGCCTGCGCCCACCGGATTTGGAGACATAGGGAACCCGGATCATCCCAAAGCACGCGGGAACATAGCATCGAACGCCAACAAGCCTCCCCACCGTTCCGGTTCCGGAGGCTGTTCCTTGTTCATCCACTGGAGTATTCTGTCCATTCCGACAGCAGCAATCGGGCCGGGAAGCTTAATTCTCTGCTTTTATGAACGATCATTCCATGCGTTGAGCGGATGTCCGAACCGATGGGAAGCGCGTCGAATTCACCTGCCTCAAGCTCGGCCTGCACCGCAATTTCCGGAAGCAGGGCAAAGCCTGATCCCCATTTCACGGATTGCTTAATCATGTCAAGGCTTGGCAGCTCCAGCGCCTCCTTCACGGCAATGCCCGCCTTCTGCAGGGCCTGGCTCGCCTGCGTATGATACAGGCAGTCGGTTCCGAAGCTGATCAAGACCTCCTGGCTTAACCGCTGAGGCCCTTCCCTCTCCACCGCGCTCATCAGCGCCCGGGAAGCAATAAAGATCAATTTCTCTTCCGCCAACGGATAAAAGACGACGTCATGCCGCTGCGGATCGCGCGGGACCATGCCGAAATCAATCGCGTGCTCCAGCACATGATCGAGAATATCCTGATAAAATCCCGCTTCAATCCGCAATTTCACCCCGGGGTACTTAGTCACAAAATACGGCATAAAGGAAGAAAAGCGCGTCAGAAAAAAAGATTCCTGCATGCGAAGATAAACCGTTCCCTTCGGCTGCTCCAGCTCATTCATCGCTTCTTCGATTGAAGATCCGAGATGAACAAATTGATAGGCGTATTTCATCAATTTTTCGCCGGCGGGCGTCGGCTTCACCCCGCGCGGCAAGCGATGGAACAATTTCTGCTTGCACGCCTGCTCCAGGGACTGAATATGGGTGGTTACCGTCGATTGAACATAGCCGAGCCGATCCGCCGCGCGGCTGAAGCTTTTTTCCTCCATCACGGCAATAAAGGTCTTCATGACTCTCCCTTCCAGCAATTCGATCATAGCTCCCCCTCCTGATATCGAAAAATGAAATACGTCATATCGTATATCCTCATGACTGCGATAGCTGATTCCATGATATCATAAATCTCGCAACAATATCATAAATCGATTTCATAATTCGATAGGAAAGCGAGAGGATGAACCATGAGTAAAAAACAAGGCTTCCGATTGGGTGTCTATATTTTCAAGGATGCCGAGGTCGTCGATTATGCCGCGCCTTATGGCGTGTTTTCGGTAGCGCGCAGACTGGATCCCGGGCTGGACGCCTTTCTGGTCGCCGATGCACTAAGACCCGTCCAGACCCAAGCCGGCCTTACGGTCCACCCCAACTACAGCTTCAACGACATGCCGGATATGGATGCCTTTCTCATCCCCGGCGGGTTCGGAACCCGGCAGGAGACCTACAACAAGCGGCTGCACCACTTTATACGCTCGCTGCCCGAGACGACCTTGCTGACCAGCGTCTGCACCGGCTCCTGGATCTATGGGAACATGGGGCTGCTGGACGGGCTGCCGGCGACCAGCCGCAAAGAACCGGATCGGCTGGAAGCTTCCGCCATGGGCAAGGTGCCCATCGATCGGCTTGCCGAGCTCGCGCCGGCTTGCACGATCAGCCGGGCGCGCATTGTCGATGCCGGCCGAATCATCACCGGGGCAGGCATCGCCTCCGGCATGGAAATGGGCTTCCATCTGTTGCGGCGGGCCGGGTATGACGAAGCCTTCATCTCGGATGTGGCCCGCGTGATGGAATATGCCGAAGCATACAGCATGTATAAAGAGGATATTGAATATTACACTCCGGCCGGAAAATAAAATAGCTGCCCGGCCATCCGATATCCTTCGCGGGCTGACCGTTGACATCAACAGCAACCGCTCCCTGGTTCGAACCGGGGAGCGGTTGGCAATTCCACCTTAAGCTCACCCCAATCACGAATCTGGGTGAATGACCATACAATACACCAGATGAACATCTGGGAGTGAATGAACTTGATGAAACTGACATTGGAAGCCGCGAAAATGCTCCTCGCCGCCGCGGAACGGAAAGCTCGGGAGCTCGGTCTGTCGGAAGTGATCGCTATCGTGGACGAAGGGGCGAACCTTCTTGCGCTGCACCGGATGGATAATGCCCGGATCGCCGCTATCGATATCGCCATCAACAAAGCATGGACGAGTGCAGCGATGAAAATGCCGACATCCGATCTGTCGGAAGCGGCGCTTCCCGGCGGACCGTCCTTCGGAATCAACACGACGAATCAAGGAAGAATCGTGATTTTGGGCGGAGGGATCCCGCTTGTCAAGAAAGGGATCATCGTAGGGGGAGTCGGCGTAAGCGGCGGCACAAGCGCGCAGGACATTGAAGTGGCCAATGCCGCCGTGCAAGCGTTCGAGAGCATCCATGAGCGTGGGGGCTCGCCAATCGCAACCGTACGAATCGGCACGAGCAATTCAACGCATCCCTCGCCTTACTTCATTCGTGAATGAGCGAGTCACTTTTCGCTGAAGGCAATGTGCGCGGCGATAAGCCCCAGCAAAGACCCTTGAATGCAGCTCATTTTTCGAGAAATCGACGGGCTCTTTACTAAAAGGGGACGGAGCTTTTCCGCAAAAAAGCTGATCACGCTAAACACAGTATGATGGCCTGGAGTATGAACACAGCTTCCAACACAAGCATTTGCGCCGGGACATGACCGGCGGCCTGATCGACGAACAGAGGCAATAAAGCCAAGAAAAACAAGGATACTTTCGGATCGAGAAGATTCATCAAATTCCTTTTTTGTATAACGCGTCATAGTTTACCGCTGTCTCCTCATTCCAGGCGAGAACCGATCCCTTTTCACGAAACGACTTCCAGGCCAAATACAATAAATAGGCGGTTCCGGCATACTTCACGACCGCAAATGCGAGCGCGGATTGATAAATAATCGCTGAAATCCCGAATGTCGCGGCGGCCACGTGCACGAGCAAGCTTGTACATAGGCCAAGTGCCGTTGCTATGCCTGCTTTTTTGCCCTGGGATATGCTCTGCGCAAGGACAAATACATTGTCAGGGCCAGGCATCAGCGTAAGAAGCACCGCTACTCCCAAAAAGGATAATACGGACATGACGTCCATCCGATCAGCTCCCCTCGTTTCTTATTAAGGGCTTCCCTTCCCGAAGCCATGCGGATTTCTTCGTACTATCGATATAAATTCCTTAACGTATGGTTCGTATGTTTCTTGCTTGCGCGTACATAAGGCAATCGAATTGACGGGGAGCAGCCCGTCCACATGAACACGGGCCAGCTCTCCCCGATTGACGTACGGACTGGCTGCCAGAGAAGAGATGAAGCTGGCTCCATACCCGGAAGCGACGGCATGAATCGTCTCGTTCAGACCGCTGAACTGGAGCGCGATTTCGGGAGGGCTTGCCATGTACGTCTTGCAGAGGGCGAACAGCCTCTCGCGAATGGCGCTCCCTTCCTCCCTCATAATGAAGGGCTCTGTCATCATTAGACGGAAGGAGATATGCCGGTTCGCATATTTGTGGCCGGGGGCGACGACGAACCACACTTCATCCCGATAGAGCTCCTCCCGCTCCACCTCCCCGGAATGACTCTCTGACTCTCCTCCGCAGATCGCGATATCCGCAACATAATGGATGAGCTGTTCCAGCGCATCCTGCGTGTTCGCCGTTGTGATCTGCACCTCAATTTCCGGGTGATTGCGTTTGAATTGGGCAGCCCATCTTGGAATGAGGCAGCTCGTTGCCAAGTAGGTACCGGCGATACGCAATTTGCCGCCGCGATGGGTGCGGTATTCTTCCGCCATCGCTTCGATTTGACCTTCCAGCGCGAAGAGACGCTTTGCCGGATTCATTATTTTTTGTCCTATGGACGTCAGCGCGACTCCCCTTCCTTTCGGCTCGAACAGGGGGACATCCAGTTCCTTCTCGAATTTCTTGATCTGGGCCGTAATGGCCGGCTGGCTTATTTTCAGCTTCTCCGCCGCTTTCGTTACGCTCCCTGTCAGGGCAACGGTATAACATATTTTGAGGGCATGCAAATTCATGCTTGGCGCTCCCTATTATATATTTTCATTATGAATATCATTCAAAATATATTATTATTCTATATTTTTCAATAGTATACTCGAGACGAGAATGGTAGGTAAAGATGGAGGGCTGCGCCTTGGCAAAGACGACGTTATACTTGACGAGACATGGACAGACGGAATGGAATGTGGAAGAGAGAATGCAGGGACACAAAGATTCGCCTCTTACAAGCTTGGGGGTGCTGCAAGCGGAATGGCTGCAGCAGAGACTGCAGTCGGTGCGGTTGGATGCGGTCTATTCAAGCTCCAGTATGCGGGCATGGAGAACGGCCCGGATCGCCGCAGGCAATCAGCAGGTCGGCATCAGGCCGATGGATGAATTCATGGAAATCAATATGGGGCTGTGGGAAGGGCAGCATATCGAATTTATCGAGAATCAGTTTGCGCAGCAGTATTTTCATTTTTTCAACCGCCCGGATTTGTATCAGCCAACAGGCTTAGGAGAAACTTATGAGCAATTGATAAGCAGGGTGATCCCCGCTATCGACAGCATCATCTCCAGACACCAGGGCGAGACGGTGCTGATTGTGACTCATCGCATTACCCTGAAGACAATTATGGGTTACTACGGAAATAAAACATTGCAGGAGCTTGGAAGCCTGCCGGATATCCAATCCGCCAGCCTCAGCAAATTATCGATAGAGAACCGTGTTCCAACCATTGAAATGTACGGGGATACATCTCATTATCAATAGGGAGCGCAGGTCTTGCCGGCGATAACAAACCGCCCCGCCTGCGAGGAGGGGCGGTAAGATTTATTATGTTAACTGGCACAACGATTTGGCATTACCATCTGGCGGCCCATGCTTCGATTTCGACTTTGAGAGAAGGAAGCGCCAGAGCCGGCACATAGGACATCGTCATCGAAGGAGCGGTCCCCCCATGGAACTTCTCCCACACTTCATTGAAGCAGTCCCAGTCCATTTCTTCGGTAGCCAAAATTTTGATTTTGATAATATTATCCGCACATACCGATTCCCCTTCCAAAATGCGCAGAATATTTTGCAGCGTATTATATAGCTGCTCGTTCATATCCGAGGGCAGGTCTCCGTTCATGTCGGTCCCGATTTGTCCGGACAGAACTAACAACTCCGCCCCTCTTGGGACAACGGCAAGATGTGTATAAGGGCCGACGGGAGAGGCAACCGTATTCGGATTGCTGTGCCGAACCTTTTTGGCCTCTTTCCCTTCCTCAGCATCGTCGTCGTTTACGATGGCTAATGTCTGATGATCTTCCCAGCGTCCGTTAATTTTCACATTTTGCTTGGCAAGCCCTTCCTTATGGAACCCGGCCTTGAGCAGCACTTTGATAGAACCTATGTTATGCGGCATGACGCCCGCTTCGATGCGATGAAAATCCAGTTCGTCAAAAGCATACCGGACAACAAGCTGAACCGCTTCGGTCATATAGCCTTTCCCATTGTGATCCTGATCCAGAAAGTACCCAAGCCAACAGCTTTGCAGGTTGTATCTGACGACTTCGGTCAACATCATTTCGCCAATAACCCGGCCGCAATCCCGCAAGCAAATGACAAAAAAGTATGCTTTGTCTTCTTTGCTTTGTTCCACCGCCTCTTTAATTCGCTCCGCCTGGCCTTGGAGCGTATAAAAAGACGCTTCCCGCAACCCCGTGAACGGTTGAAAGAAATCCCTGTTCTTGACTTCGAGAGCGAGCAGCCTATCCGCATCCGACTCCTCGACTGGTCTGACGTACACTTTACTTCCGATCAATTTCATAGTTCTCTTCTCCTTTGGCAAAAATTAAAAAACGCCACAGGAACCCTGTGGCGCTTATCTCAAGCTATGTAACCACAGGAAAGCGGCCTGTGGCATTTTATCCGCTGTCTTCTAGGAACGCAATGCTGCAGGAATAGCCGCTTCTATCCAATTTTGGACACACTTCTCCCGTGATTGTGCAGCATCAAAGAAAACAGCAGTGGAGTGCCCGGTACCTGCAGACAAAGACTTCAAAGCTCTCTTCTTCATACCAATACTCCTCCTTTGCCGTCTCCTCGTTATAAGCGCGAATGTGCGAATGATGGTACAATTCAAGTATCTAACAGACATTCTTCCCGTACAAATCAGATAATTATGTCAATTGTACTTTGAAATATAGACAATTGCAAGCCCGGCCCAGGGTGATGACTGCTCCGCAATGAACGGCTATCTGCCGGCCGCAGCCGCATCACTTTTCCGCAATAAAAGAAGAGGCGCAGCAGCGATTTCAGCATCGCCCGGCGCCTCTTGTTGCTTTCATCTCATTTTGTCCTTGCCTTTACACCAATTTCACCAAATGATATTTCTTCTTTCCTTTGCGGATAATGATGAAGCGTCCTTCAATCGCGTGCTCGGCGCCGACGACGAATTCCAGCTCGCTCACCCGCTCGCCGTTCAACGAAATGGCGCCATTGGCAATATCCTCGCGCGCCTGGCGCTTCGACGGCTCAATGCCTGTATCGACGAGCCACTCGACGATATTCTTGGATTCCTTGGAAGCCTCAAACGTCGGCATTTCCTTGAAGCCTTGCTCAATTTCATCCGCCGTCAATGACCGGATATCGCCGCTGAACAGCGCGGCCGTAATTCGTTTCGCCTGCGCCAGCATCTCTTCGCCGTGAACGAATCTCGTCATTTCTTCGGCCAGCGTAATTTGCGCTTCGCGCTTATGCGGCTCGGTGCGCACTTTCTCGGCCAGCGCTTCAATCGCCTCTTTATCGAGGAAGGTGAAGTATTTCAAATATTTAACGACATCGCGGTCGTCGGTGTTCGCCCAGAACTGGTAGAACTCATACGGCGTCGTCTTCTTCGGATCGAGCCAGATCGCGCCGCCGGCCGTTTTGCCGAACTTCGTGCCGTCCGCTTTCAGCATCAGCGGAATCGTCAGGCCGAACGCCTTGGCCTCAGGGCCTTCCTTTTTGCGAATCAAGTCCAGTCCGCTCGTAATATTTCCCCACTGATCGGAACCGCCGATTTGCAATTGCACGCCCTCTTCCCGGTACAGATGCAGGAAGTCCATAGATTGCAGGATCTGGTAGGAGAATTCCGTGTAGGAGATCCCGCTCTCCAGGCGGCTTGACACAATATCTTTGGCCAGCATCGTATTAATGCTGAAATTTTTCCCGTAGTCGCGCAAAAAGTCAATCACATTCAACTGATGCGTCCAGTCATAGTTGTTCACCATGCGCAGTTGATTGTCTCCGTCGGTCAGGAACAGCTTTTTCATCTGCGCGGTCAGCGCCTCCACATTCGCCTGCACCTGCTCCATCGTCTGCAGCGACCGCTCGGATTGCCGTCCGCTCGGGTCGCCGATCGTTCCGGTCGCGCCGCCGATCAGAATGACGGGCTTGTGCCCGGCCAACTGGAACCGCTTGAGCATCATGAACGGAATGAGATGCCCGATATGCATGCTGTCTCCGGTCGGGTCCACCCCGCAGTACAACGAAATCGACTGCTCCTCCACCAGCTTGCGCAGCCCTTCGGCATCCGTCTGTTGATTAATCGCCTCGCGCCATTCCAGTTCATCAATAATATTCAACATTCTCAGCTCCCTGTCCTTGTGTCTTGGTCTTATATGCCCGAATATACGCGAAAATAAAAAATCGCCCCTCATCTGCACCAGCAGATCCAGGGACGATTGAAGAACCGCGTTACCACCCAACTTGTACAATGACCGGAACAACCGGATCATCATACCGCTCTCAGCCCATTATCGTGAGCTACCCCGCTTGGCATTACCCAAGATACTCCCGAGTGTAATTCGCAAGAAACAGTATGCTGCCAGGTCCCATCAACCCCTGGCTTTCTGTGAACAGTGACTGCCTGCTACTGCGCTCTTTCAACGTATATTCCGTATAAGATTACAAGCCATTATAGTGAATTATGAACCGGTTGTCAAATATAGGAGAGCTAAATTTGTTATTCGTCTGTGATAATGTCACCCTATAACTGTTCTGAGATAATGTCACTATGGGACAGGAGATAATGACATTGACGAAAGCAGAAATGAAGAAGGTACTCGTTGTGGAGAAAATCATAGATGGGCGGATGACGAACAGGGAGGGAGCGGCAGCGCTTGGTTTATCAGAGCGCCAAGTCATTCGAATGAAGAAAAAATACCAATCCGGAGAAGGAGCCCAAGAACTTATACACAAGAATCGGGGAAAAAAGCCTTGTCACGCCCTCCCCAATGAAGTGAAGGAACGAATCGTTGAGCTGTACACAGCCAAGTATTACGGAAGCAATTGCTGTCACTTCGCTGAAGCAACGGCGTCGCAGTAAAGCCCATCAGCCACGTGAACGCAAACCGCAAGCGGGCATGCTATGGCAGATTGACGCAACTCCTTATCCATGGCTGGAGGATCGGGCATCGTCCTTTACGGTGCATGCTGCTATTGACGATGCAACAGGTACAGTTGTTGGTGCCGTCTTTCGTCCGAACGAATGCAGAAAAGCCTTTTCCCTTGTCATGTTTAACCTGAAGTCCATTAGCCGCAAGCGGCCTCCTCCGCTCCGCTTCGGCCCCATCGGGGTGACGGCCAGCGTTCTCCGAATATGCATAAATACGCATAAAATGAGCTTGAGAAAACAGCGTTTACCCTAAGAGAAAAAGACATGAGAAAAAGCCGAGCAAAGATCAGAAAATAATTCTAGGTCTGCTCGGCTTCAATGCGACTTTAAGTTCCCCTGAAACAAAATTAATTCCTAAAAAGGGCCTCCCACAGCTTTCTCCGAGACCAACTTCAAGCTCTTTCCCCTCTTCAAGCTCGTTCAATACACGTCTGATTCCATCTTACTATTAACGATTTCATCCACTATCCTTTTGATAATTTTTATGTTTTCTTTAACATATACAGGATGTAATAGCTCATCATGCTTCCCATATCCATTATACTCCTTGTATACTTTCCAAGTATAATCTCTCCATTTTTTCTTATACCTTGTTGTCACTGTTTCAACAACTATGTTATGAAGATTAGCTGACACTTTACCCAGGTTAGTTAGTTGATCCATATAATCTAAATATTTTCTTTTACTGTATTTTAAATCATTTTCCTTTGCTATATCATGCATTAGTTGAGTTGATATCATATGAACTTCTTTGTTCCAAGGTGTTGTATCTATCATGATAATATCCGAGACGCTCATTCCACTCTGCTCCATCGTTTTTGCTACTTCAAATGCTAAATTACCTCCTCCGGAATATCCGCATAGCACATATGGCCCCTCATTCTGTATGCTTGAGATTTCCTTTACATATTCGTATAGCATTGCTTCATAATTTTCAAAATGATCAATAAAGTCTGTAACATTTACTACACACTCTGATTCTAGCAATTTAGCCATCTCCATATAAACTAACCCAATCCCTGGAGGAGGCGGAAAACAGAAAATATTAATTTTTCCATATTTATTTAATTGGATGAATGTGTTTTTCTTTTTTAGGTTCGTCAAATTGCTTCTTATTAATTGTAATTGCATTGCCATTAATTCAACCGTCGGAGCATAGAAAACAGTTTGGAAATCTATACTAACGCCCATTTTTTTGGTTAGACATTGAACTAATGATAATATTTTAAGCGAATTACCGCCTAAATCAAAGAAGTTGTCCTTTACTCCAACCTTTTTTAAACCGAGCACTTCCTGCCAGATTTCCGTAAGTGTAGCTTCCATAGTATTC
>OGUH01000120.1_pt1 | contig 66325 bp, 55 predicted proteins | sample 1574661 | NCBI WGS metagenome assembly OGUH01 (sample SAMN03295822, study PRJEB24534) | human gut metagenome | isolation source: fecal sample 3 from infant 3 | host: Homo sapiens | place: USA: Pittsburgh, PA | collected 2014-07
ACGCGGTCGGTTGGATCCCGTAAAATCAGGCCATTGAGTAGTCTATGGGACTTTTCACCTGTGATGTGGATCTCTTCTCCCGGTAGAAAAAAATCGATTTAAAACGCTCTAAGAGCCAAAGTTTGGATGAGGAAAATGGACCTTCTCCACCCCTTCACAAAAAACAGGGGTTTTCCAACAGCCTGATCCATGCAGGATTTGCTGACTTCCCCGCTTCCGCCAGTCGACCCGCCGTTTTTTCCATGGTCCGAAAGGAATGGCTCTGCTGATCAATGGAATTTTATTGGTTCATAGTCCATCTCATTCATATACATCGCAACGGCTTGCAGGCGCTCCCGGCTCATTCCCCGCAGACATTGAACCAATTGGAACTGCCACTCCATCGGATACCCCTTCTCTACCAACAGAAAAGACGGCAAATCCGGAGGCATGCTCCGTACCTCTTCATAGAACACGATTGTCGCCAGAATTGCCAGTTCCATATCGCCAAACGCCTGGAAGAGGGCAACATATTCATCTCCGTACAAGCAGTCGGATTCAAGCATATCGATGTAGTCATGGAAGGAGTGGAAGCTGGACAAGATCAGCTTCACTTTCTCCTCTTTCCTCTCGCATGCCATGATCTCATGCAGCCGTCTTCTTAATTGGACGTCGCTCATGCTATCCTCTTCGCTGAAGGAAATGACCATGGACTTCGCTTCCGCTTCCCTCTCGGCAATAATGACCGTCCGCAAGCTGCTGTGCTTGGCGGCGTTCGCCACTCGCTGAACGAGCTCCTCCTTGCATCGGTCCATATACCCCACCAATTGCGAATGAAGCGCCATTTCTTGCTGAAGCCTTTCCATCGCATCGGAGATGACGGAGCGAATGTGCCCTTCCTCCAGGCTCATGAATTGCTGTTCCAGCCGCGCAAATTGATTTTCGGAAATCCTGATACGACAGGCATCTCCCCCGGATAATATCGAAAATATCGCATTGTTCAGCATGAGCTCATATATATTGAACAGCTCAATCCGGTAATTCAACCTGCATTCCCTGCCGTAATGGACCAGCAAATCCAGCACCTGCCGCGGTTCGAACATCGCGCAGAACTCGGTCTCCAGCTTCAGCCGTTCCAGATACTGCTTGATATAGAAAACGCCCTGAAGCCGCATGTCATCGACAGCCAGCGGGTAATCGATACTGGCCATCGTGTTGTGGGCATCAAAGATGATGCCGTATTTCTGGAGAAAGACAGGCAGGGACTCGTCGATGGTCAGGTTATAGGCATCGACCGGAACCTCCAGCTTATTGGCACTGATTTCCTTATATAGCTGCTTGGTCTCTGCAAAGCATTGACCGACCTTGTCCACGCCTCTGTCATAGATTTTGCGAACCTCAATCGTTTTCAGATACGTGAGCGCCTTCTCTGGCTCCTCGAAGCTGATCAGATAGGCGTCTGCCGCATACATGATGGAGGCGAGGATGCTCTCTGCGGTTTCCGCGGCGACCGAGCTGCTTTCACCCCGGGTATATTTCTGAATCAGCTCCCGCAAAATCTGCATGAACCCGTGCTGAATGCGCAAGATTTCCCGGCTCGTCAGCATCCCCGTCCGCAAGCCTTCGTTCATCAAGGAGATCGTATATTGATTTCGCTGCAGCCGGGATTTGCGAATGCCCCGCTGAGCGCTCAACTCACGCCTGTCATTTATATGGTCTGATCCCAATCGTCATCCTCTCCTTCACGCAAAAACTCAAGCTTCTGCAATTCTCTTCGGAACGCTTCGGCATACTCTTCGAGTCTGCTCTTCAGCAAGTCCAAGGAGCCCTCGCAATCGTCTTCGAACATTTCCTTCATCCTGTAAAGGAGCTTCCTGTCGCTGATTCTGTCTTCGGTTTCATTTTTCAGATAATAAAAAATCTCATGCAGCTCATTCAAGGTATCCGCATAGCTCTCCTGCTGGATGAACGAGGAATCCGAGAACGATTCGATAAGCTCTTTGGTCACTTGAATGCTCAATTCCACCCGCCCGTAGCCGTGCAGGATCTGGCTTCTCGCTGCCATCATCCGTTCGATCTCCTGCGGGGTCAGAACCAAGCCGTATTCCTTCGTCTTCTCGTTCAGTTCCAGCAATTCAGTCATGACCTGCTCTTGCGCGGACGTATTCAAGGAGTTGAAAAGGCGTGACAAATCCATGCGGCTATTCTCGTGCATCGCTCTCCCCCTGCCAATCATTTTTCGAGAAAAAGAAAAAAACACTTGACTTTCCGATAAATATATGGTATAATATAAAATTAATAGATTATTTAAATATTTTACTCTCGCTTTCCACCCCTGTCAATTGAGTTGGTGGTTTTTTTGTTTATACATAAAAAGGTTGGGCAGAAGATCATTCTGACCCAACCTTTGTGGTGTTCGCCCGAAGTCGTATTGTTGCAAAAGAAAGAGCCCCCACTCTATGAAAAGCGAGGGCTCTTCGTTCGCTTGTGAACAATACGTTTAATTGCGGATGAGATAATCGAACGCACCCAAAGCTGCCGTAGCGCCGGATCCCATCGAAATAATAATTTGCTTATACGGACTATTCGTGCAATCGCCAGCCGCAAACACGCCAGGGACGTTGGTAGCGCCATGGCTGTCTACCACGATCTCGCCGGTACGCGTGCGTTCCACCGTGTCCGTTAACCAATCCGTATTCGGAACAAGGCCGATTTGTACGAACACGCCTTGGAGTTCAATATGCTTCGTTGCTCCTGTATCCCGCTCGACATAGGAAATGCCGTTCACCTTGTCGGTTCCCGTAATTTCTTGTGTCTGCACGTTCTTCAGTACCGTAACATTCGGCAGGCTGTACAGGCGGTCTTGCAGTACGGCATCCGCTTTGAGCTCTGGCGCGAACTCGAGAACCGTTACATGCCGGACGATGCCTGCGAGATCAATCGCCGCCTCGATACCGGAGTTACCGCCGCCAATCACGGCAACGTCTTTGCCTGTGAAGAGAGGCCCGTCGCAATGCGGACAATATGCGACCCCTTTGTTCTTGAACTCCGCTTCCCCAGGCACGCCGATATTCCGCCAACGAGCGCCTGTCGATACGATGACCGCCTTGCTCTTCAGCACGGCGCCGTTTTCGAGCTCCAGCTCGATAAGGTCCTTTTTCTCCAACCGCTTGGCACGCTGCAGCTTCATGACATCGATGTTGTACTCTTTCACTTGCTGCTCAATATTCGCGACGAGCTGAGGACCTTCCGTATATTTCACGCTGATAAAGTTCTCAATGCCCAACGTATCGTTGACCTGACCGCCGAAGCGTTCGGCCACGAGACCTGTGCGAATCCCTTTGCGGGCCGCGTAAATGGCCGCGCTTGCGCCTGCCGGGCCGCCCCCGACCACAAGCACGTCATAAGGCTCCTTATTCTCGAACTCGGATGCATCCGGAGCGCTGCCCAGCTTGGCAAGAATTTCTTCCACGGTCATACGGCCGCTTTCGAAAAATTCGCCATTGAGGTAAACGCTTGGCACCGACATAATGTCCTTGCTTTCCACCTCTTCTTTGAATACGGCGCCGTCAATCATCGTATGCGTAATGCCGGGATTGAGGACGCTCATCAAGTTCAAGGCTTGCACCACATCAGGACAATTATGGCAGCTCAGGCTGACATAAGTTTCGAACTTATATTCGCCGCGAATGCTTTTGATCTGGTCAATGACACTCTGCTCCGCCTTTGGAGGTCTGCCGCTCACCTGCAGCAGAGCCAATACGAGGGAAGTAAACTCGTGCCCCAAAGGAGTTCCCGCAAAGGCGATGCCCGTATCCTCGCCCGGACGATTGACGCTAAAGCTCGGTGTGCGGGACAATTGCGTCCGCTCCACCGTGATCTTGGAGGACATGCCGGCAAGTTCATTGACCAGGGCCAGCATGTCTTCCGATGCGGCGTCATCGCCTGCGCTGACTTTGAGCACGACATCGCCTTCCAGGAGCTGGAGATACTGTGCTAGCTGATTTTTGATGTCTTGGTCTAGTGTCATTTTGTCACACCTTAAATCTTGCCAACGAGATCGAGGCTTGGCTTCAGCGTTTTACCGCCTTCCTGCCATTTCGCCGGGCATACTTCACCTGGATGCTGGCGAACATATTGCGCCGCCTTGATCTTGTTCACAAGAGAACCTGCATCGCGGCCGATGCCTCCGGCATTGATCTCGGCTGCTTGGATAACCCCGTCCGGATCGATGATGAACGTACCGCGGTCCGCCAGACCTTCAGCTTCAATCAAGACATCGAAGTTGCGGGAGATCACATGGGATGGGTCGCCAATCATAATGTACTCAACCTTGCCGATGGCAGGAGAGCTTTCATGCCATGCTTTATGTGTAAAATGCGTGTCCGTCGAAACGGAGTATACTTCAACGCCAAGTTGCTTAAAGGTTTCGTAGTGGTTCTGGAGATCTTCAAGCTCCGTAGGGCATACGAACGTAAAGTCCGCCGGGTAGAAGCACACAATGCTCCATTTCCCTTTGAAATTTTCTTCGGTCACCTCGATAAATTTACCGTTGTGAAATGCGGATGCTTTGAATGGAAGTACTTCTGTTCCAATAAGTGACATGGTCATATCTCCTTTACCCTTATATTTGATAAATCAAAGTATACTCAGAACTTGCAGACTGCGTATTCCGAACACACTTTGTAATTATTATTATTAACTAATTAATTAAATTCGTCAAGCTATTTTATAATAATTATAAAATGAGATCTTTTTTCAGTGACATTTCTCACCAATTACAGTATGCTGCGAACGGGACCAAAGTATTCGGGTCTTGTCCATTGCACCTATATAATATGTCGTTTTTAACCCATGTTCAAGATGAAGGATGATTCATTTTCATCATCAATGCATATTACCCAATAAGTCCATCCATTAAACCCTTTACTTCTTCATTCTAAAAAACGGACACAAAATTGTAGGCTTCATAAAAATATTATAGAATCAAGCTATCTGGTTCTTAACGGAGTGGCTGTAATGAATGTAGCGATATGTGATGATGATATAAACGTTGCGAATTTGATTGAGGATATACTTTCAAACATGTGCGTTATGGAATTTTCCAGCGATGTGTTCTTAAGTGGCGGTGACTTGCTAAGGTGTTTGCAATCCGGGTCACATTATAATATCTATCTGCTAGACATTGAAATGCCTGGCCAAAATGGTATTGAAATTGCTTCGGTTATCCGGGAGCAGGATCGAGATGCGATCATTATCTTTATCACAGACCATAAAGAGTATGTATATGAAGTTTTTGAAGTTTTGCCGTTTCGCTTTTTAAGAAAGCCTGTAACCGCACAAAAGTTGTCCCGCATCTTGCTGGACGCCGCGGAACACATCCAGGTGTCGAAGCAGCTATTCTTTTTTCAGATCGGACATGATAAATACCAGCTTCGGTGCAGTGATATTCTTTATTTTGAGGGGGCAGGAAGAAAAGTAGTTATCCATGCCAATCAGGATACCTATGAGTTTTACGGAAAAATCGCGGACATCCTGCCTCAATTGGATACAAATTTGTTTTGCCGGATTCACGCCTCAATCCTGGTGAATATGGAGTACATCCGCTCCATTAAAAAAATGGCTATTCTTTTGCAAAACGAAACGCAATTGCCGATCAGCAAGCGATATCTGAACGTGGTGAAACAGGCCCATCTGTCCTTCATAGAACGGAGATGCGGCAATCCATGACTTATTTTCAGACAACGACCGATACGATTTTTTTTGGGCTTGAGGCCATTTTTAGCATGATCGAAATTCTCTTTATCCTGCTCCTCTTTAACAAAGTGTTTGGAGAGGCTCGAATCAGTCGCATCAAGCTGTATGCAGCAGCCGTTGTTGCGATGCTGACGATAACCTGCGGTTTGCGAGCGGTTCTGAGTCCCATACGCCCTGCGGCGCTTCCACCCGTCACCGTACTATGCAGTATGTTCTTTTTACGATGCTATCCGCCGAATCGTCAAAAAAAGGTGTTATATATCGGTATACTTTTAACGGTATCCAGCTTCTGGATTCTATTATACGATCTGATCGTCACACCAATAGAAGATAAGAATATTTGGCTAACACTTATTCTATGTCACTTGGGATTTTATCTTTTATTGGAGCTTATCCGAAAAACAGACAAAGGGAAACAGTGGTCTATCCCTTTTCATCTTTGGCTTTTACTTATGGCCATTACCGTAGCAAGTGCGGCCGGGCTAAGCGTTATGGAATATTATATTTCCAACAGGGACGATCCCTACTTGCTGACCGTGGAAATTCCATTTAGTCTCATATTCTTGTTAATTAACCTTTCGCTGTTTGTGGTTTTTGACAAATTTTCTACCCTAATGCATACGGAGCGGGAAAACACCATGCTGGAACAGCAAGTGCAATTACAGCATAGGCATTACAAGGAACTGGAGGCCGCCCATCAGCAGGTCCGGGCACTGCATCATGATATGGGGAATTATATCAGAACAGCCCAGCAGTTGGCGGCAAATCAGACCAGCAACAACGAACTCATTGGTTTTTTAAACGCTGCGTCCGGCCAGCTCAAAGAAATTGAAACCGTGATTTCAACCGGGAACCAATACTTGGATTCCATATTGAACATCAAAATCGCCGAAATGCTGCGCGAGGGCGTAACCGTCGAGACGGATATTCATGTACCATCAGAATTAAAGCTGTCATTTGAACAAGCTGTCATTATCGTAGGAAATCTAATGGATAACGCCTGGGAGGCGTGCAGGAAATTGAGGGATGGGGAAAGGTGGGTGCGGTTACGTCTGTCCTACATCAACCACACGCTATTCATTCGCATAGAGAATTCAGCGACTCCCATTCAGATGTGGAATAACGGATTGCCTGTCTCTACGAAAAACGAACCGCGTTTTCATGGATTAGGATTAAAGAACGTTAAAAAAGCGGTGGATGAACTTGGCACCATGGATATAGAAAGCACGGCCCATTCTTTTCTTGTCCGGATAGCTTTGTATGACTTGTAACCCAATTTTGACAACAACCCCGTCGATTTTTTACAAGTGCATAATCTGAATGGGATCGAGTGCTACAATCCGAATGGTTGCAGCACTCTTTCTGTGCGAACGATTTTGTTGGTTATTGATTATTCTTTGGCAAGAAAGGGACGGGGGAAAACGATGCGTAACAAGAAAAACAATCATAACAAGAAAAATGTACTCCTTATTAGCGGAATGGCGGCAGCATTGCTTTTGAGCGGTTGTTCATCAGCCATAATAACAAGCCAGATTGCAGAAAGTGTCCAAGGTGTTGAGGAATCAGACGATATAGCCAATTTGGTAGATGAGGCCGTACGAAGCGCTGTCTGGGATGAAGTCGCTACAGAGATTGAGGAAGATGAGGATATACAAAATATAGAATGGGATGATGTCAAGGATAGTATGGCACAAAGAAAACAGAAAATAGAAGTTCGCTCCATTACGGATGATAGCGTCTTGCATACGATCACAGACAATCAGCAAATCTTCGAATTTACAAAAAACCTGCATATTGTGCGTTGGAAATACCTTGGTTCCATCCCGAAAGATGCGAAAGACTTGCTTGTATATGTAACTTGGTCGGAAAAGACGAAAACGGTGTTTGGCAACAATTCGGGGGAACTTTACGAAACCAGTCGAAACACTTTATACAAAAATAAGGATGGATACTATCTGGTGATAGAACCGGAACCTTCCCTTTCCCCCGTCCGCAAGGTCTACTCCAAAGTGCCCGCGAAGACAGCAGAATATCTGCTCTCTCTGGCAGGGACAAAAAAGAAATAAAGCAATTTGCCCCTGCATAATTGAGCCAATTGATTAAGGCAGACATATTGATGTGTCTGCCTTTTTGTCGTCTGGGTTCATGACGAAAAAAATCGTGTCACAAAATAGCCGTTCAAGATTGTTATTCATTATAGACGGGGATCGCACCTATTTGAAGGACTTGGAGGTCACAATCCCCATTGAACCAGAACAAGCAGAAGAGGGCGGACAGTAAATGGAGCTCGAACGAGCTAAAAACCTGAGAGCGGTTGGAGCACCCAAGCGACGCTAACTTTTACATATCAAACCAACGCAATTCGCCGCCCTTGAGCTCAAGTTCGAATTTGTTGCCGCCTGCGTACACTGTCGTGTTGCGCGGCTCTGCCGTGTTATTGACAACGCAATACGTGCCTGTCTCCGGATAAACATGGATTTCCGTATGGGCATCCGAACTAAACCAATTGTACAATTCGCTATCTTTGCTGCACGACCATAATATTGCACGATGCAACAAGCGGGCGTTCTCCGCACTATACGGCAGTCCGCCGATATAGACAGTTCGGCCATGAAAGTATTGATTGACTGCGCACTGCACTTCTTTATCCTTGCAAGCTAAAATATCAGCGCTCGTCGCATATACATTTTTCTTGCCTTCGCCAAAATGAATGTCACCGTCCATATCGGCGGTAATAAAGTGCGATAGCGTTACATCCCAATTGTATTTATCGTAGCCGAGGGTGAAGCCGCGCTCCAGCTCTACGCCAAGAGCATCGCCTAACTGGAAGAAACGACCTTGATGTTGAACGGCAGAAGGTTCACCCACACCGATAAAGCCGCCTCCGCGAGCAATAAATGCACGGATTTGCTCAACAATAAACGGATCTTTCCAGTTATCGCCGCCGGTATGTGCGGTGTCAGCGTCACCGACATTAATAATGACATCGATATCATTCAGCAGCTGCGGCTGCTCGCGAATGTCGTCAAAGCTAATGAACGATACATCGAAAGGAGCTCCGCTCAAAATTTCAATAATGCCCGCATAGCTGTAGTTTTGTTTCTGGTACAGAGCATGATGCACCATATGGCAGCCCCAAGAGCGCATTTTCCCCCAACAGTTCAGGACGGCAACTTGCGCTAAACACAGCGGCTTCGTGCGTGCCTTCTCATATAAATTGCGGAATTCATCGGCAACTTGCGCGACATAATCAACAAAGTCCGGGAAGTCGAGCGCCAGCTTCAAGTAACCGCCATAGCCAATGCGATCTACAGGCTTGCGCAAAATAGCTCTTCGTGCCGTTAACCAGTTCTCTTGAGCTTCTGCCGTTGGATTGCCGCCAGGATGGAACGTATCAGGGAAGAAGTATGGCAAAAAGCGCCCTTCTGTATATTTCACCCCGGGAATGTCGCTAATTAAACGCAGTGTTGAACCATTGCCGACGCTGCCGACGACCGCATCCAGTCCGATGGTTTTAAATTCATCCATATAAGGCTCTGTGCCAATAAAATGATCGCCTAAAAACATCATCGCTTCGCGGCCTTCTTCATGGGTAATATCGACGAGCTCTTTAGCCAGTTGGGCTACTTCGCGCCGTTGGAAGGCCACAAAGTCCAGGTATTGTTTGGATGGAATCCGATATTGGTTGTTGTAGTAACCTTCGTCAATAATATATTCCGGACGGAACTTATAGCCGGCTTCACGCTCGAACTGCTCGAGAATATAAGGGCTGACGCTAGCGGAATAGCCATACCAATCTACATATTTCTCCCGGCGCAGTTCATCGAAGATGAGCGTGAACTGATGGAAGAACGTGGTGAATCGTACGACATTTACAAAAGGCTTGTCCCGCAAAAATTCACGCAGTCTGCCTTTCGAAAATTCCCGTGTCTTAGGCTGACGAACGTCAAACGTAATTTGTCGTTCGAAATCCTTCCAGTCATTGACGACGGCATTATACATATGAACGGGATCCCAGATCAGATAGGTTAAGAAGCTCACGCTGTACTCATGGTAAGGTATCGTGTTATTAATAATTACACAGCCGGTAGCTTCATCGTAGCTCCAGAGATTCGTAGGTACGACCTCGCCAGTGGTACGATCGATAACTTCCCACCAACGATAAATATCATCGCGGCTGTTGACTTGCAATAAGTCTTCGCTAATCCCCTCCAATAAACGAATGGAAAGTTCAGCCCCTGTAGCAGGAACAAATTTCGTTGAAATATAGCATTGCTGTACTTCGTCAGGGTTGGCTTTCGCCCAATTGTTGTCTTTGCGGGTTGTATAGTAAGTAGCGTATACTTTCGCTCCACAATCAGCCAGCTCTTGCGGAAACGTTGTGCCGTCGGCATCGCGCACGGCATCAGCGCCCCACAACTCCATCGTTTTCAGCGTTTCTCCTACGACATCAAGATCGGTCGGGATGGTGAGGCGCCCTCTGCCTTGTTTGTTCTGGTTCTGCTCGACCATTTGTAACATGCTCCTTCCAAATAACTGATTGTTGATTACATCATACTCAGTCAGAAAGAGTGACCCAAGGACGGATTATGACCTTCCGCGGGTAAAATTTTGACCTTTGCTGCAAAAAAAGGCTATGTTTTTAAATAGATGTTGAAAATCAATATATTAATAGAAAACATACTATAATTAAGCCATATATACATACAGGTTTGGAGGCGTTATATGGGAAGTGTTAATTCTCTGACTTCATTCAAAACAAATTATCGGGTTACGATGTAGAGGTAGAATGACCACCAAGAGGATATAATAGTAGGAATGATGAATGATTTGTATTTCATGGAGGATAAATTGTAATGATGAAAAATATTTTTAAAGTAGAAAATATTCCAGCGATATTGTGGGGTGACAAATCAGATAAGTTATTTGTGGTGGTGCATGGTAGCATGTCACACAAGGCAGATGACTCGATTATTGTATTTGCAGAAGAAGCAACAGCAGCAGGTTATCAAGTGCTTAGTTTTGATTTACCTCAACATGGTGATCGCAAGGATGAGACTTATCTTTGCAAAGTTCAAAACTGTGTTCAAGACCTCAATACAATGATGACCTATGCAAAATCATTATCAAATCATATAAGCCTTTTTGCTTGTAGCATGGGAGCGTATTTTAGTCTCTTAGAATATAGCCATGAGCCGTTGAAGCAGTGCTTGTTTCTCTCTCCTGTGGTAAATATGGAACGCATCATAAATAATATGATGACATGGTTTAACGTAAGTGAGAGCAGACTAAAAATAGAGAAAGAAATTTCTACCCCTATTGGACAAACTCTCTATTGGGATTACTACTGTTATGTGAAAGAACATCCTATTGTTGCTTGGAATATTTCAACTTCCATTCTCTATGGTTCAGAAGATAACGTATGTGAATTTGACGTTGTATCTGAATTTACTCAATGTTTTAACTGTAATTTGCAAGTAATGGAGAATGGAGAACACTATTTCCATACGGAGGAACAGTTGCAGTATTTCAGACAATGGCTGAAAAAACATATATACGTTAAATGATAATAAAAAATGATTGATGCATAAAAAAAGATATAGAACTCCCGGCTCGCGACAGGCTGCGTTCTATATCTTTTCTTCGCTCACTTTACTTCATAGCCATAAACTTCAATTTGCGTTAGGGCAGGGAACGGCGACGGGTCAGCCGACTTGATTAAGTTCTTTAATGTCAGCGACTCTACCCGGCGCGGCGTCAGCTTAATGACCTGCTTTGCATTCGTTTTCGTTAGATGAAGCGTCTCACAATCCCCATTAGAGAAGCAGACGGTTGCTTGCTCCCAATAGTTATCGTGAGGAAAGTCTGCCCGCAACGTAAGAGCGATGCAGTCAATTTCTACCGTGCGCCCAAATTGCACGCTCATTTCAGCGTCATCTTGCTGGTTAATGCCCCACGACTCAAATGGCCATGCCCCGTGACCCGCATTAAAGCAATTGCCATTAATGGCATTGCGGGCAGCAAACACAGACTCGCCGCGTGTCTCCACATTCGCAACCGCATGCGGATAACAACTGTCATTCTCATGTTGGTCGAACGGATTAAGAGCTACATTTTTGTAGCTGGAGATTTCCGCTGCAGTCGCTAGACGCACGCTAAGCGCATGGATATCGCCACTGTATGATTTCGGATTATAGGAAATTTTCTTCTCTCCAAATGGAATGATAAGCCGATAGCTCGTTGTCGCTAAATATACGAACGTTGCCGGCATCGTATCATCAAGCTGCAACATTACATATTGATTGGGATGCTCGCTCTTCACAACAATGCGGTCACCCTCTTGATAGGGTTGATAATATACAAGCTGGGCTTGTCCCTGATCAGAAGCGGTTGCCAATACGGTACCATTCACATCGTGAACTTCAATCGTGAGCTGCGTTTGTAATGTCATCAGATGATCATCTCTTTCCTCATCTATTTTTTGAAAGATCTACGAACATTCATTCTTATACTCGCTCGGCGTTACGCCCATATACTTCTTGAACACTTTAGAGAAATAGGTCCGGTCGGAGTAACCTAGTGCCAGGGCTATCTGTTCCAGCGTATGCCCGGATGTTTTCAACATTTGCGAAGCAATGTTCATTTTAAACTGATGTACATAATCAGTGAAGTTGCTGCCCGTCAAGCGTTTGAAATAGCGTGAGAAGTAACTTGGATTCAAAAACAGATGGCGCGCGATATCAATGGAAGTAATGCTCTCGGCTAAGTTTTCTTCGATATAATGTTGAATTTGCTGTAACTTAGGTTCATAGCCGCCAGCTAGTTGGCCCCGCCCTTGTCTCCCCTGTTTTTCGCCAGGCATAGCCATCGCTGTTAACGGACGTTCCGCTAATGCAAGCACATCATCAAGGGTGCGCGACTGCTCCATATAATCGTAGATCGCTTCATCGAGTCTGACCGAAGCGGCAATCGTCAGCTCGCGTAAGCAAGCTTGCAGCTCATGCATGAATGAAGCAGGCTCAATCATTCTCGCTTGAAAATGATGCTTCATATCCCTAATAATACGCCGTATACCATCAATATCATGAATAGCCAGTGCCTGCTTCAGTTCATCTTTATAGTTGTCCAACTCCCCTGAAGGCAATTGCAGCCATGTTGGTCTCATCGCCTGCTGCCGGTCAATCAGCATCGACTCCTCAACATAAAACTCATATTTATGGCGTAATAAGGAGTGATAACACGTGCCCAGTTGCTTAAGCTGCAACTTATCACTAACCGTGACGCTTACCAGCCGTAATTTCATATATTGCGCAACTCGCGCTTTCAATTTTTGCAAATAGCCGTTGAAGTGCAGCACGTTGTTCGCGGCTAAATTATCGTGATAGTTATACACAATGACAAGATGCTGTTGCTGCAAAAATGGCGTGATCCCTTCATACTCGCGCGCCAGCTCTTCCGCAATATTGTAGATGGCATAGCAAATTAACGATAACGATTGCTGTGAGTAATGCTCATCGTAGCTAGCATATTGTACATGCACAAGACTGAGCATACACCAAGGACAGTTCCACCTTATTCCAATGCCGGCAGCATATTTAAGGATCTCGTCAACATTCGTTCGATCAAGGACACTCTGTAATAAGCCTTGTTTGAATAACTGTCGATTGTAGCTTGAAGGTTGTACACTTACCGACGAAGATTGCTTTTTGAGTGAGCATAGCGACTTCGACAAGCTTTGTTGCAACTGCTCTGCCGTTAACTGATCTTTAATTAAATAATCGTCGGCATGAAGCTTAAGCGCCTGTCTCGCGTAGTTGAAGTCTTCATGACAGGTTAAGAAAATGACGCGCACCTCAGGTTTGATGTGGCGAAACTGTTCTGCTAACTCAATTCCATTCGTCTGCGGCAAGCCAATATCGGTTATCACAATATCTGGAACGGTCTGCTGAAACAGGTGTACTGCTTTTACGCTGGAATAGGTGGCAGCTACCACTTTCAGCTGTAATTGTTCCCAATCAATCATTTGCTGCAATAATTTGAGCATTGGCACATCATCATCAATAAGCATCACTGTGTATATCACTTGTTGTCACCCCGCTTGATGTCGCTGGAATCTGCATCCGTGCCGTTATACCCCCATACTTATTATGAGCAAAAGAAAGGGCAGCCTCTGAGCCGAAAGATAGTTGCAAGCGTTGGGCAACATTAACCAATCCGACCCGCTTATACCCAGGATCGGGTTCATCACGGCAACGTAACACCCTTTCATTCAGCCGATGCAACAGGGACTCATCCATACCCGCTCCATTGTCGGCAACCTCAATGACGATGGTATCTGCGTCATGATAGACGGAGATCCAAATTTGAGATTGCTGGCGCCTAGTCTCATTGCCCTCTATATCTGCGTCCGTGTCTACGAAGCCATGTATAATTGCATTTTCAACTATCGGTTGCAGTAATAACTTTGGAAATTGAAGCAACTGCAATTGCGGCTCTACATCGACTTGCAGTTGGATTGGAATATCACTGCGCATTTGCATAATATCAATGTAGTGAGCCATTAACTCACATTCTTCTTGCAGTGTGGCCAGTTCATTGAATTTCATATAGGCACGCAGCAAGCTCATTAAAGAGTCAATCATGCCGCTATGCAGCCGATCATCCTGCAGCATCAAGCTGCACTTGATTGAGTTGAGTGTATTCAACAGAAAGTGGGGACGAATTTGCATGAACAGCGCCTCCAGTTCCATCACACGTCTCTGCTCCTGTTGCCGTTCCATCTCCTTAATGGACTGTTGCAGCCGATCCAGCATCAAGTTAATCGTCTTGCTAACCGCCGCCAGCTCATCCTTTCCCTTCACTTGCAGCCTGACATCCAGTTTCCCGTTGCCAAATTGTCTTGCCACCTGCTGTAATTGCTCAATCGGACGATGCAATCGTTTTGAGATCATCAGGGCAAACAAAGAGAATATCACGACAAAAAGCATGACTTCGGCAAAACCGATATAAAGTGTCCTTGAAAGGATACCTCTAAACGTGTTGTTGCTCATCTCATACACAAGCTTCCATCCGTTTTTGCTCAGCACGACTTCCGAACGCATACGATCGTCCGTCTTATGCGCAGCGGATGCAAGCAATTGTGCGGAGCCGGCAATCCGGTCACCCTGATCATCCAAGAGAGCAACGTCCCATGACTTGACCGATTTTAATGCATTTTCGAAATAAGACTGCTCAATTCCTATCAACAGCACGGCCATATACTCTTTACTGGCATGATCGTAGATGACACGAGCAATATAATATTTACTCTCTCCTTCGTCTTCGAGCAGTCCTAGCCACTGCAGCCGTTCTGGCTGTTGGAAATTAATTTTGCTGTACAATTGAGGTAAATGCGGCAATAATTTAGCCGGTTCATCATCTCCTGAAGGGATAATAAACTGCTGGCGGTTAATGAAGTACATGTGCGTCTGCCGATTCAACGTTTTCGAATTGATAAGCGAAAAAACAGCTTTGATTTCTGAGAAATTCTCATAATCAGCAAAACTATTTAACTGCTTCACATCCGCGAATTGACGCAAGCTAGCTTTGAAGCCTGTATCGTTTACAATATAATGGGAGGCAAACGTAGCATCATCGATCGTTTTGCTAAATTCTGCACCGATGACGTTCAACATGTTTTCGTTCGTTGCATGCAGCTTATCCAGCATCGATTCCTTAATTAAATAAAAAGAATGCAGAGATACAGCAACCATCGGCACGATAATAAATAACATGAAGGAAAGTAACATTCGTTTATAGTAAGTTAAATGGAACATGAGGTTAACGTCACTTCCCTGCCTTCATAATGTCTATTGCTGTTCAGGCCAAATCATCGACTTTATCATCTATTTCTATTTACGCTCATACCAATAGCCGGGAAGACCGCGTACAAGACGCATTAGCGCTTCCAAGTAGTAATAATCGCCCCAAATCATATAATCATCAGGGGACAAACCGCCATGGACATAATACGAGCCATGCTTAAGCAATCCTTCCGCTGCATCGTCGCCAATCGTAGCATAGTTGTTAATCAGCGATTCCATACTGGCGGCCAGCTTCTTCTCGAAATAAGGACGATCGGGGTCAGCATCGTCCATATGGGAGAGAAGCTCCGCCAGGCCGGCAGCTACAATCGCAGAAGCTGAACTATCGCGGTACGTATCGGCAGTTACAGGCGCATTGAAATCCCAATAAGCAACACTGTCCTCAGGCAAGTGCTCCAGGAAGTAGCGCGCCATACGCCTAGAAGTCTCCAAAAATGCCGCATTTCCCGTATAACGGTAGGATAGTGCAAAGCCATATACGCCCCAAGCTTGCCCCCGCGTCCACGTCGAACCGTTGCTATAGCCTTGATGAGTGGCGCCGCCGATTGGAACGCCCGTCTTGGCATCAAAGAAGAAAGTATGATACGAGCTATCATCGCCTCTAACGAGATAGCGCCGCGTTTTCTCTGCTTGGATTTCTGCAATTTCCCGGTACTTCGGATCGCCCGTTAGCTCGCTTGCCCAATACAGCAAAGGTAAATTAAGCAAGCAATCGATAATGATTCTGCCCGCTTCTTGCTCGTTATCTTGCGCTCCCCAAGCTTGAATATAGCCGCTGCCATCGCTCGTGTTTCGCCAACGTTTTATGAAATGATCAGCTGCAGCCAATGCCAGCTCGCGAGCGCGATCATCGCCTGTAATGATCCACTGCGCTTTGGCAGATAAGCTATACAGGAATCCAATATCATGATGATCCAATACCACTTTTTGCTCTAACCGCTGACGAAAACTAGCCACCGCAGCTTCTGCTGCCTGCCGATAGCGTTCATCTTGTGAATATTCATAGCATAACCACAATATTCCCGACCAGAAGCCATTGGTCCAGTCGTTGTTATCATTCAGTTGATATTTCCCATTCAGGCTGACATGCGGAAACTGAGTTCCAAACCTCTCAATATTCCTTAGCGTTTTTGCCAGAATGTCCTCAATTGCTTGGGTGTAAAGTTGATTTGCTTGCATTACCGTTGTTTGCATTCCCTCTGTAGACATCTGCAGTTCAGTCCTCTCTCAGAATAACTCAACGCCAACTCTATGATAGCGGATACATCTCACATCATGTAAGCGTTTATTTTGTTGATATGTGAACAATTTTTACCTTTTCATTTGATTCGTTTTCCTTCTATTTAAGTTTCACCGTTATCGTTTGCTCGTTATGGTGCACAATTACCCGATCTTCTGTCAGCTTCACCTCAGGCAACTGCGACACGCAACCAGCCGGAACCCCTGCCATCACACTTACTAATACATGGGTGCCTGGCTGAAGTTCAGCACGCAGTGCAGGCATCAATGTCCGCTCATAGAATAGATTGGTGTTAGGCTCTGTTCGAATCATCTCCGCTTGCGTGAATCCGGTAACCGCCTTGGCGATGGTGGTTCCGACAGGCGAATCGTAACTCGCCCAGCTTGTCTCGGCTACGGCTGTGCCGTCGCTGCTAACCGTGGCGAACGGCGCTGAGAAACTGGCATCATAGGCAATTAAGGCGCGGCTGGTTTCCAACTCGTGAATGCGTACATGGCTGTCGCCGCAAGGGACAATCGTGCTGCGAATTGTCACTCCGGCTTGCGGCTGCCAGTTATGTACAAGCCGATCTTCATGCAGCTCATAGCTCGTATCCAGCGGCTTATCCCGATAATGCACGCCATCCTCGCTAACGGCAAGCACACTGTCAAAAGCGCCTTCGTAGTAGTAATAATTACTGCGCGGCACACTAAAGCCAAACACAGTCGAGTAGGCAAATTTAGAGTACTTGGCGCAAGCATGGTTCTGATAGCCAATAAATTGACCTGCCGGATACATAAGCACATGCCGGGACTCATGCGTATGTTCAATCATCGCCTTCATGCTCGGCAGCGACAATCGGCCCGGCGCTACCTTTTGCTCTACTTCCTCTGCCTGCCAATAAGGATGGTCATCCGAAACCGCAAGCAATAGGAAGCTTTTGAACGCCCAATACGGGGAACCCGCTCCGTTATAGCCCTCGCCCATCACCAAGTTCTGATAATGATAGCCTACGCTTAGCACGCCATCTGCCGTAAAAATAGGATGGTTCATCCAGCTTCGCATATTGCGCGCATACAAACCTTTAATGACGCCCCATGGCAGCGCTTCAACATCGGCCAGCACAAGCGCGCTCCAGAAGCTTGCTTGCGCAAAGCGATATGCTAGACTGCGGCCGAAAGGAACCGCCTCTCCCTTGCTATCGAACCAATACTGATAGCTGCGCACAAAAAGAATGGCCCGCTCCTTCAACCTGGCTGCCCGCTCCGGGTCTTCATCCGCCATAAACGTAACGTAGATTAAGCTATAGTAATGAAACGCCCATGGGATGTAATAATCAAACTGCTGATCCACCCCGTCAAAATACCAGCCATCGCCGACATAGCACGATTCAATCAGGGCAAAATCTTGCTCAATCATCTCCTGAGAATAAGTCTTGCCTAGCCGTTTCAGTGCCACATTCACTAAGATGCGAAAGAAGTGCCAGTTATTCGGTGGCAAACGGCGTTCATTAATTTGCCATAACCAGTCTGCCACATGCTGCTGGTCCGTCTCGGATAGAACATCCCAAGTTTTGTGCGGTGCAAGCAGCAGGGCAGCAGCGACAGATGCCATCTCGACCAGCAGCTGATCTCCGTCCATCGTCTTGCCATAATAATGCTCGCTGTCCGGGTTGCAGCCCGCCGCAAGTCCTTGCATCCATTGCAGCCGAAGCTGCTCGTCATCATAATGGACGAGAAAAGGTCCCAATCCCCACAATATTCTTAAAAATCCTTCGGCATCCCGGCGGCTTGCGGTATAGACCGTGCCGTGGGTTCCTAATGCCAAGTGTCCAGGCTGTTCCGCTAACCGCGGCCTTAGCGGCTTCACTAACGTCAGTAGTGCTGCCGCTATATCGTCACGATGATTCCACTGAATTCTGCGCATTTCCTCGATCACGATTATTCTCCCTCCCTCTATTTCGTTTCACAGTACAACAAACCTCATTGCTCCCCTAGCACAAAAGACTAACAGCTGCATGCTCCTGTTAGTCTTTATTTGGGTCTTGCTATTCGAAATTAAGGCTGCTTGCCAATATAGGCAAGAATCCCGCCGTCAACATATAAAATATGCCCATTGACAAAGTCGCTGGCTGGTGAAGCCAAGAATACCGCAGGACCTGCCAAATCCTCCGTTTCGCCCCAACGCTCCGCAGGTGTCTTGGCAAGAATAAACGAATCAAAAGGATGGCGGCTGCCATCAGCTTGACGTTCACGCAACGGCGCTGTTTGGGGCGTTGCAATGTAGCCGGGTCCGATACCATTGCATTGGATGTTATATTTGCCATATTCAGAAGCGATATTGCGGGTTAGCATCTTCAGACCGCCTTTGGCCGCAGCATAAGCAGACACCGTCTCCCGCCCTAATTCGCTCATCATCGAGCAAATATTAATAATTTTGCCGCCGCCTTTGTTCATCATCCCTGGAATCACCGCTTTGGAGACAATAAATGGCCCGTTCAAGTCAATATCAATCACTTCACGGAACTCCTCCGCACTCATTTCTGTCATAGGAATCCGCTTAATAATGCCAGCATTGTTGACAAGAATATCAATGACTCCAACTTCCGCTTCAATCTGCTGCACCATCGCCTGCACACCGGGCTCGTCGGTCACGTCGCATACATATCCGCGTGCCTCAATTCCCTGTTCCTTATAAGCAGCGATACCGCGCTCTACGCCTTCTGGCTTGCGATCATTAAATACAACTGTTGCACCCGCACGCGCCATAGCGCATGCCAATTCAAATCCGATCCCGTACACCGCACCAGTAACGAGAGCTACCTTGCCATCAAGACGGAAACGATCTACCGAAAATTGTGACATCTTACTGCTCCCCTCTCTATGCCATATCTACGCCTCTGTCTACTTGAGATCGTCCATAGCGACCATATCCATATCGGTGTACGTGATATTCTCGCCGCACATTGCCCAAATAAACGTATAGTTGCTAGTGCCGACGCCGGTGTGAATGGACCAGCTTGGACTGATAATCGCTTGCTCATTGCCGACAACGAGATGCTTCGTCTCATCCGGCGTGCCCATGAAATGAAATACTTTGTTGTCCCCTTCCAAATCGAAATATACATACGCTTCCATGCGCCGCTCATGCGTGTGGCATGGCATCGTATTCCAAGCGCTGCCTTCTTCCAGGTGCGTATAGCCCATTTGCAACTGACATGACTGACACACATTCGGATGAATGTACTGATAAATTTTGCGCTTATTCAGTGTGTTATCAGCACCTGTCTCCATTGGCTTAATATTATCAATGGCAATACGCACATTCGGATATTTGTGATGAGCCGGACTGGAAGCAATATAAAATTTCGCTGGATTACTGGCATCCGCACTAGCAAACAGCACTTCTTTCGTCTCTTTTCCGATATAATAGCCATCCTGATTGTTCATCGATTCACGTACACCATCTATCGTAATAAATCCAGGACCGCCGATATTAATGACACCGAGTTCACGACGCTCCAGAAAATACTCAACACCCAAATCTTTACTAAGCTTAATCTCCAACGGCTCTTTCGCAGGCGTTACGCCACCAAAAATCAAACGGTCATTATGCGAGTAAGTCAAGCGAATTTCACCGGGAACAAACACCTGCTCCACTAAAAACTCCTTGCGCAATTCTTCCGTTGTCATGCGTGCGATCGATTGCGGCGCATACGCGTAGCGCGTCTCCATAGTTTGCATTTTTCTAGTCCTCCCGATTTCATAGACTTGGAATCATCACCATGAACAATCCCATCATTCGATATTGAATATACAACCATCATAGTGAATGCACCCAACAATAGTAAGCTAATTATTTTGCTCGATCGTGAACAATTTTGACTTTTTTGCCGATTCGGCTTTCCTGTTTCCTTCTTGTGTATACTAACGCAAGAGTGATCTACGCTACACTGACTATAACCGTAGCTCCAAGCGGGATATCCAGCCGATACGTATGGGGCGCGGGCTGTGTTACGGCCACGGCCATTGCCATTGATGGCTTCCCAGTACGAAAAGTAAGCGGAACCGTACTATAAATGACACAAGGCTTACCAAGCGCAGACGTTATCTGCGCCTGTTGCAGCTTGCCTTCCTGCCAAGCCATATCAATGGTAAACCCACCGCGGGCACGCAAGCCGGTAACATGACCCTGCCGCCACGCAAGCGGAAGAGCCGGCAGCAGCCGGATTTCATCCCCGTGCGACTGCAATAGCATCTCTTGCATTGCTGCCGCTCCACCAAAGTTGGCATCAATCTGGAATGGAGGATGGTCGCCGAACAAGTTCGGATGTACCGCTTTGCTTAATAGATTGCGTAAACCCTGATGTGCCTGCTCTCCTTCATCCAGCCTTGCCCAGAAGTTGGCAATCCACGCTTGGCTCCAACCCGTATGTCCTCCGCCATGGGCCAGGCGCCGCTGCAACGTGAACTTCGCCGCTTGTCCAAGTTCAGGGCTGCGATGAGGAATGATCTGTTCCCCTGGGTGCAAAGCAAAGAGGTGAGAAATATGGCGATGACCCGGCTCTACTTCATCATAATCAACCGCCCACTCCATAATTTGACCGTGGCGGCCGATTTGCGGCTGTGGCAGCTTACTGCGCACTTGCTTCCACTGTGCCAACAAATGTTTGTCCTCTGGGAACCCCTGTTCCATCTGCCCTTCCGCATCCCGTTGCAACAGCTCGCCAGCACGGATACATGCCGTAAACAACGCATGCAAAATTTGCGAGTCCATCGACGGTCCATAGCATAGCGCCCCGACTTCTCCCTGTTCACTGCGATACGAGTTTTCTGGTGATAGGGATGGTACGGTCACCAGCTGTCCTGAGGGCAACTCCATTAAGAAGTCTAAGAAAAATAACGACGCTTCTTTCAACACGGGATACGCACGTTCGCGCAAGAACGAAAGCGAGCCGTTATAACAATAATGCTCCCACATATGCAGCGCAATCCATGCGCCGCCCATCGGCCACATATTGGCGCTTACATATTCACCGTAAATGCCTGTATCCGCCCACAGATTGCTGCTCGTGTGGGCAAGAAATCCGCGCGCGCCATAAATGTTGCGCGCTGTGCGGCGTCCATTGATGACTAAGCGTTCAATAAAGTCAAATAGCGGCATGTGACATTCCGGCAAGTTCCCCGTCTCGGCGAGCCAGTAGTTCATTTGCAAGTTAATGTTTAGATGATAGTCCGATTCCCATGGCGGAGTATAGCTATCGTTCCAAATCCCTTGCAAGTTGGCTGGCAGAGTTCCCGGTCTGGAGCTGGCAAGCAGTAAATAACGCCCGTACTGGTAAAACAGAGCCTCCAGCCCATTGTCAGCTGCGCCTTGCCGGTATCGTTCCAGCCGCTGCGACGTGGACAAGCATTGCGGTTCAGGAATCTGCTGTTGCGGCTCCGTTCTTCTTCCTTCCTCCCCTTCCAAATCCAGCGTCACACGGGTAAACAGCGGCTTATAATCATCCAAGTGCCGCTGCTTCAATGTCTCATAGGGCACGATAGCTGCCTGTTTCGCTTGTTGCCAAGCAACAGCGTAAGCATCAGCACAGCGAAATGAAGTCTGCGCCGCTACAATAAGCGTGACGGCACGAGCTTGGCGAATATCAAGATAATTGCCCGCCGTCTGACACTGTCCGCCCTCAACTGCGGCCCGCAACACAACGGCATAACGTACGCCATCTGCTCCTAATTGTCCTTGCATGGCAATAGCCTGTCTATCCTCTGTCTGAACCATTTCACCGGTGAATGGTCTACGGTCGATTTTAGCTGCAAAGGTTAAACCTGCGGCATCGGTCGTTGTCAACCGGATGACCAGCACTTGATCGGCGGCACTAGAAAATATCTCGCGGCTGTACTGAATTGCATCTTGCAGAACTTCACCCGTTGCCTTCGTTGCCGTTCTTCCTTCCTTATCTTGCCGTCCCGCTTCATAATTCACCTGAACCAAAGCATTATCCAAATCTAACTCACGACAATAATGATGGATTGCATGAACTTCTAGATTCGTCTCAAAATCCAAAAACAAGTTGCCTAATGTCTGATAGGGGTTGAAATATTGCGGTACGTTCGTCATATGCTTTAACACTAACTTTTCTGCCTTGCGCACGTTACCCTGAAGCAACAAGTTTTTAATTTCCGGCAACGCCGCTTGCGCGCCTCTGTTATCGTTATCCCTTGCACCGCCATACCACATCGAATCTTCATTCAATTGAATCTGCTCGCGCTGTATGCCACCATATACAACTCCCCCTAAGCGCCCGTTACCGATCGGAAACGCTTCCGTCCATTTGCTGGCCGCTGTCCGCTCAAGCAAATAATAGCTGCTCATATGCTTCATTAAGCTACCCTCATTTCTATAAAAATCCTGTGTAATCGCTCGCAGATATAGAGAAAAGAGCAAGCAGCAAGGCATATATGGCCTCAGAACTTGCTCTTTATAAATTATATTTCTTTTGCCTGGCGATAGGCATGTACATAAGCGGCAGCTTTCTTCCGAATCAACGATAAATCTTTGTTCTTTACGGCTTCATTCGTCAAATCGGAGCCGATCCCTACCGCTGCCGCTCCGGCTTTTATCCATTCGCCAAGGTTATCCAACGACACACCGCCGGTTGGCATAATGTTAGCCTGCGGCAAGGGGCCTTTGATCGCCTTGATTATGGATGGCTCATACAGGTTGCCTGGGAACAGCTTGACGATATCGGCTCCAAGCTCAAGCGCTTCATTCATTTCCTTGATGGTCATTGTTCCTGGCATAACCGGTACCCGATACCGGTTACACAAGGTGACGGTCTCGGCGCTAAGGAAAGGGGACACTACGAATTGGGCGCCGCTGAGAATGGCCGCGCGTGCCGTTTCAGCATCCAGCACGGTCCCTGCGCCAATAATGGCATAAGCAGATTCATCCGATGAATTCCATTTATATTTTTGAGCTAGTTTCTCAATCGCTTTCAACGCCAACGGAACGGTCATCGTAATCTCTATCACTTTAATTCCGCCGCGTATCGCTTCCTCGGCCATGGCCACAACTTCTTCTGCCGTCTCTCCGCGAAGTACGGCAACGACACCTTCCTGCACAATCTTCTGAATAAGCTGCATTTTCTTCATATCGTTCTCCTCACCCATCTCTATTTCACTTCATCGGACATTCATTTCCGTTCCCAAATCACCCTTATCGCTCAACATGCATCTTACCGGCAAGCAATCGCTCGATTTGCGCTGCACTAGGGAGACCTTCCCAATCACCAACCGTCTGGATTACCTGCGAGCCGATCAAATTACCGAGACGAACCGCCTCCTCAAGACTATATTCCCGCAGCAGACCAGCTAGAAATCCGGCGCAGAAGCCATCTCCAGCTCCTACCGTATCGACTGCATGATCAACCTTATAGTAAGGAACCGCGGACAGTTTACCGTTCTCCAGAATATAGGTTTTGTCCTCGCCGCCTTTCATAATGCTTACAGCGGACAGTTCACCGAGCTTGGCAACGATCTCATCCACCGATTCCGTCTCATACAGCAGTTTCAATTCATCTAATCCCGGCAAGAAATAATCCGCTTTTCGCGCCAATGGCAAAAGAACCTTTTGGGCTGCTTTAACATCCCATAGCTTTAAGCGCAAATTCGGATCGAAGCTCACTTTGACTCCGTGCCGCTTCGCGATGTCCATAGCTGCCGCCGCCGTCTCCGCGCAGGATGGGCTTAACGCAGGCGTGATCCCGGTAATATGCAAAATCTTTGCTCCAGCAATATATTCCTCATCCAAATGCTCCGGAGTCATTTTACTGGCCGCCGATTGCTTGCGGTAATAATAAACAGAGCTTCTTCCAGCCGCATTCTCTCGAATCATGAGTCCTGTCGGAGCTTCATCCGTGAACGAGGCGCGTGTAACATCCACGCCTTCTCCCCGCACCGTCTTATAAATCCGCTGCCCGAACGGATCATCTCCAAGCCGGCCGCACCAGCCTGCGGAATGTCCAAGCCTTGACAAACCGATCGCTACATTCGTCTCCGCTCCGCCAAAGGATGGCGTCAAATTCGATGCGTATTCCAGACCTTTTCCTCCCTCGGCGATCAATAGGGCCATACTTTCCCCGAAGGTGACCACTTCCGGATGAGAATTTCGATTCGTCATTCACCTTCACCATCCTGAACCTGGCTATTGTACACTTCGAATGCGGACAAGTTTGGCCACCAGCGCGAGCCCGTGATTCGAAGACGCAAGCGCCTGCTGCTTATGGCTGGAAAATGGCAAATTCGCTTGTGACCGATAATGGTACCCTTCAAAATTGGCTGCCACGTCCCTCTGTCAGCAGGCATATCCGCGCTTGCCTCTGTCGTTGGAGCCGTATCGGCTTGCCAATACTCCAAGCTGAAACTTTCAATCCTCTGCGTATAGCGATACTCCTGCAGTACGATATGGTCGAACGTGCGCTCCGTTCCTAAGTCGACAGTGATACTCGCCACCTCTGTGCCTTGCTCAGGAGCCCAAAATGTATCTCGATTGCCATCCAGTACATTGGCCGCTTCATGTCCAGCCATCGCTTCACTAGCCGCAGCAGATGCATCGCGCGCCACATTCGTCTCAAACGTATGGCGAATCCAAGCCCCCAACTCCTCTAACCGCTGCACATCATTCTCGTGGAGCAGACCGCGCGTATCAGCAGGAATATTAAGCAAGAGCGTGGCATTTCCTCCGACCGAACCATAGTACACCTTCCGCAGCTCATCCAGCGACTTGACTTGATCATCTTGGCTCGCATGATAGAACCATCCCGGACGAATCGACGTATCCACTTCCGCAGGGTACCAGACAAGCTCCGATACATTGGCGATAATGTCGCGGCTGCCCAAGTCTTCATCCTCTGAAGTGAAACGCTTGGCGAATTCGGCATTATCTTCCTGCTGTGAATTTTCCTGAATTCTCTCCTTATCCTGCAGCTGCGCAGGCACTACGCTCCACTCCGATTTGCGGCAATGCCCCGCCTCATTGCCGCACCAGCGCACATCCGGTCCACAAACCGAAATACACGCCTCCGGCTGCAATTCACGAATCAGGGCATAATAGCCATTCCAATCATACACTTGCCGCTTGCCGTTAGGACCTTCACCGCAAGCCCCGTCCAACCACACACAAAAAATATCCCCATACCTTGTCAACAGTTCGCGCAGTTGATTGGTAAAGTACTCATTATATGCTGGCGAATCCCCATAACAAGCCTCATGACGATCCCAAGGTGATAAATAAATCCCGAACTTCAACCCGCCTTCACGACAAGCGTCAGCCACCTCACGAACGACATCACCCTTGCCGTCTTTCCACGGGCTATTCTTCACCGAATGCTCTGTATACTCGCTCGGCCACAAACAAAACCCGTCGTGATGCTTACAAGTCAGAATCAGCCCTTTCATCCCTGCAGCCTTACAAGCGCGCACCCACTGTCGGGCATCCAACTGCGTCGGATTAAAAATATCCGGCTGCTCCAGCCCGCTGCCCCATTCCTGGTCCGTGAACGTATTTACTGAAAAATGCACAAAAGCATAAAACCCCATCTCTTGTATCGCCAACTGCCGCTCCGACGGCCGCACCAACGCCGCAGCCTTAACCTGCTCCGCACTCATTACGTTACTTCTATTCGTCACTTTATGAACACTCCATCTCTCATTGACAGTTACTTCCGGGAACGAATGTTGCCGTATGCGTCTTACCCAGCGATCCCGAAGTGTTGACTTCAATGCTAACTCCATCTTCTATCGGTGTAACTTGCATCCCAGTACCTGCAGTCAGCAGTGTCAAGTCCGGCTGACGGACTTCAATCGTCACTGTGTTCTGCTGTTGCGTTGGATCGGATATCGCAATTTTCAGTTCATCACTGTCTTCCTTCATGATGACAGTGGCAGCGGATGCAGCGCTGATGCTTTCCACCGTATCTGCACTCCAGAAATTCACAGCGGTGATGCCAAGCTGCTTATGGCGAACAGCCTGTACTGTGGATGTGTTGCTCAGCACTTCTATTGCTGCTTGTTCACTGTAAGCTTGTGTTTGTGCTGCAGTCTTCCCCGGGAGCAACACATATTCGTAACTAGCTTCTTGTGGATTATTCCCATGTTCAAAGGCGATGCTAGCATAGTTCCGCGTCAGCTTCTCTTTCGATTGACCGTTGTTAATGTCATACCAAGAGCCTGTTCTGGCCTCACGTACGACATATAATGTAGGCCCAGTTGGGAAGTAATAGCCCATATCCGCGCCAGAACCCGCACGATTGCCTGCCAGGTGCGCCCAGTTTACATCCTTAATCTCCGCTGCGTAATCCAATGCTGCAGGCACCTGTTCACCGTTAATCAAAAATGCGTTATCACCGTTGCTATTCAACTTGCGGTTATCAACAATCGTTTCCACCGTTTTTGTGGCGGCAGATGTTTTACGAATAGCTGTACCGAGGGCAACAATTTCATCATCGAACATAAACCATGATTTCTTGCCGCTTAAATTACTGCCCGTTACTTTCGTTAATGAGAAATCCATGCCGCTTGCGCTATACAAATGATCTAGTGTTGCACCGCCAACATGACTTTTCGTATTGTAATAGTACGCCCATTCGCCCGGCATCTTTCCTTCTCCAGAGCCGTCTGTCGTCGTGCCTGGCAAGCGGAAACTATTCACCGTTGCCCAAAATCCGTCGCGATATTGCAATAAGTCTTCGTTATAGATATAGGTCATGCCAAGACCGGTATCCCAACCTTTTAAATTTTCTTTATTGCCCATTTCAAAGGCAGAGATGCGGTCTGAGAACATACTGAGACCAAAAGCGTAGTCCGGACGATGATGCGCAACACGAGCCATACCGTTGAGCATATAACTGCGCGTTAACTCGCCGCGCGCTGCAACACGATCATCGTTCATTATTTGCTTCAGCAACATCACACTATAAATCGGCAAGCCTTTATAGTAATCATCAAAGGTTGTGTCCTTGCTTACCCATTCCTTCACCATACTGCGAATATTCGCGCTTATTTCCGGCGGCGCGCCCTCGGCTAACATGGCTAACGCTACAATCGTGCCGCGAGCCGTACCCGATCCGTCTCTCGAAATCCCCCGGCCGTTCACCATATCCATGTACAGCCCTTTGTAAATAACCGGTTCGAATGCATCACTTACCCACTTATAAATGTTAGCCACACGCGGGTCGGTCACAGGCCATGGTGAGTTGTTGAGCAAATACGTGATGTCCGCCGTGCGGCTGAGCCACACTGCGCCATAGCCAGCAGTGTAGGCGATATTCGCATGCTGCACCAGTGAACCATCTTCATAGACACCATCGCCATTCGTGACATAGTTAAATTCTGAACCAATCGAATCCCGTCCTTGCGTAATTTTATCGCTATTTTTGCCAATTACGCCGCGCAAAGTGACGACAAACGCTTTGTCCAGCAAATTGCCGCCCGTCTCGATAACGGAGCTATTTTGCACCCTCTTGGTTGGGTTCGGACAATATTTATCAATTGTCCGCATAAAGTTGCCTATTTGTTGATCGTTCAACTCATCATACATAAGAATCAAACAATCATTTAACAGCTGCGGCGCACCGATTTCAAATCCCCACCAGCTGCTGGCGCTGCCGTAGGATAGACGCTCGTTATAGCGCTTAGCGTACATCCAATCCAGTGCGCCAAGAATTGCATCCCGCAACTCTTGATTGTGATAGAAACGGGAGGATTCTGTGTTGTAAGCGGTTGCCAACGTTTTAATCCGCGTAAACTCACTCACTATATTGTTGGCATGCTGCTCCTTCGTATCGGCGTTATCGACAAGATCTGACCATAAGTATCGGCGGCTGCCATCATCAGCGCGAAGTGTATCGAGATAACCCGTCTTAGCGGCATTGGATACACGGTTATCCATCTCAGTTACCAGTGCCTGAATAACGGGGTCATCAGCGAGGGAAGTGTCTGCAGCTCCAACTAACTTCTGCTTCCAGCGTTCACGCAATTTTTTGTAGGCAGCTGCTGTTTCTGCGGATTCTACCTCAATGTTGCTTTGCGCCTTTATCATCTGGTCATCTGTTGCAGCAGTGACTGTTGCCGCACCCGCAGCAACTGCGGTTACATTACCAACGTTATCAACCGTAGCTACATGCTCATCGCTAGTGCTCCATATTACTTTGGGAGATAGTAAGTCCTGTGGAGTGCGGGTTAAGGTAAGCGGCTTCGTCTCCCCCACCGTCATCGTCATTGCCGCCGGTTCAAGCGTCAACATCGTTATGCCGTCATACTCCTCCAGCCGAATGTTATCAAACCACACTTTGCCGGTGCCATTTTCCAAAAACAATTCGACCAAAAATTTGGCACCGCCAGCTGGCACCGTTATAAAGACTTGCTGCATTCTCCAACCGTTCGTACCATACACCTTAGTTGAACCAGGTCCATCTATTAATTTTGTGTTAGAAGCATTCAGCACAGAAGTGCGAAAATAAGCGCCGCTGCCGCCTGCAATATTTTCGGTTTTATACCACACTTGCAAGCGGTACGATTTCCCTGATTCAACAGGCGCCTTGGCATGAATAGATACGCGGCTTGTGCGGGAAGCATCAATCAGCATCGATTGCCGGCCGCTATAATAAGCAGAGGTGTCGACCGTTACATTTACTGTTTTTTTAGCGGGCTTGCCAGAACCTGCTGGAATCCACGTGTCCCAATGAACAGGTACAGGATTCGTATCCGTATATTGAATCCAAGTACCGCTCGGCGCCGCTGTCATTTCGAAATCACCATTCGGTACTAAATTATCAGCATCCGATGACATCGCCACACCTGTGCCAACAGGCAACAACGTCACTGCTATCGCAACTATTAGTAACAAACGCAGTATCCTTTTCATTTTTCATCACTCCTCCCTCCATCCCTCAGCACCTGACTGCAAAGGCGCCCCTCTTCCCACTATTTACTCTTTCTATAGCATGGAAGATAGAGACGCCCTGTTGCAGCGGATTGCTATTTATTAGGTTACTTACTAATCGTTACTTATTCTCTTTCTCATTAATAATCTTCGTTGCTTCTTCAACCATCCATGCTTGTACTTTGTCAATTGGCTCGTTGCTAAGCATAAATTTGCTGAAGCCATCGGCAATAACTTTTGTTAAGTCAGCACTCGAAACGGTAAGCACCTTGGAAGCATCCAAATACTTAATATCGTCGCCGAACAGCGTGTACTTTAACGACTCTACATCGTACTTGTCCGTGTTTTTACCGATCATACGCTCCAGAAGTGCTGTTTGATCTGCTTTCTTCCAACCGGAAAACTCTTGTCTATTGGTTGAATCTGCGGTAGACATAAAGCGCATCAGCTTATATGCCTCTTCCTTGTGCTTCGTTGTTGCACCCATTGCTAATTGTGAACCGCCAACAAAGTATTTACCGCCCTCATAGTCTTTAGGCAAAGCATTCTGCGGAGGCAAAGGAACTGGCGCGAAAGCAGTCACAAAATCATGCGGGTACTGTTCAAGATTGCCTGGATCAGGAATCGTGAAGCTGCCTGACATGATCATCGCAGCACTCCCGCCGAAAAATTCACTGCGATAGTTAAGCTTAGCCGCTAATACATCCGCGTATGTTTTCGCTGACTTATCAACACTCTCCATGTCTTTGCGCAGTTGGAAAAAGTACGGATAGGTTGGGTCAGACAGAATTGTACTGCCATCGTCATAGCGGAACGGATCTTTCATTACCGTTTGCGCTGGCGCATTCATATACAACTCCCATGTATGGAAGTATGTCCCATACCGTTTATCTACGCCTTCGCCTTTTGTCAGCTTCTTCGCATAGTCGCGATAGTCATCCCATGTCCAGCCGAATTTGGGAACAGGCAGTCCCGCTTCATCCAACGCATCCTTATTGAGCATTACATAGGTATAACCTGATGTATATTGCATCCCGTAATATTTGCCGTCTACTTGCGGATTTACATAATACTCATCTTCCGCTTTCAAACCTTCTTTATCATAGAATTCATTGAGTGGCATAAATGCGCTGCGAACCGCTCTTTCCACGACTGCTGATGAACTTGGTAATTGAACGACGTCAACTTCATCTCCTGACGAAATAAGAAAGTCTAATTTCTTCAACATTTCTAATGAATTACCCGGGACGAGCACGACATGTTCAACTTTAATGCCAGGGTTGGCTGCTTCAAACTCACGCAGCATTGCGTCTGTAGCCCCTTCTTGGGCCTCATTATCCCAGTTATAGTACTTGAGCGTCACTTCCTTCGCCCCCGTACCTGCAGAATCGTTCGATTGTGCTGATTCGTCAGCAGCTTTGCTTCCACAAGCGCTTGTAAACATCATGAATGCCAGCAGTATGCATGTGGAAATAAGAAAATAGCGTTTTCTTTTACTTGCCATGTGCAGCTTCCTCCTAAAATTAATTATCGTATTGTTGTAATAAAGTTTCTTGTTAGCGCTTGCAGCCAGTATATAACGTTTGCAACTTGCTTGCGTGTATAATTTTGTGCTTGTGCGATAACGATTTTGACCTATTAGAAGACGCTAAAGATATCTACGGATTGATCGTGTGTCCGTATTGGCTTACCCTTTCACGCCACCAAGGGCAATCCCGCTGATAACTTGTTTCTGCAAAACAATAAATACAATCAGCAGAGGAATAATCGCTGACAATGCCGCCATCATCATAATCGCATCGTTGGTCGTGTAATCATCCCTGAACAATGTCATGCCTAGCGGAACGGTATACAATGATTTCGATTGCAGGAAGATTAACGGATTTTGATAATCATTCCACGACCAGATGAACTTAATAATCGCCACCGTCGCTATGACAGGACGACAGAGCGGAAGCATAATCGAAGTGAAGGTACGCAGATGCCCTGCACCGTCAATTCTAGCCGCTTCCAAAATTTCATCACTCACGCCGGCCATAAATTGACGCAACAAGAATGTAAAATAAATCGAAAACATACCCATCAAAATTAGTGCCGCATGGGTATCGTATAATCCCAGCCAGCGAATAAGCATGAAGCGAGGAATGAGCGTCGCTTGATCAGGAATAATCATCATTGCTAGCAACATGGCAAATACGAGGTTTCGACCGCGAAATTTCAGCTTCGTAAATGAATAGGCTGCCATCGTTGATATAAGCAGCGAAAGTAAAGTAACGATAATCGCCACTTTCAGAGAGTTCATATAAATTTGACCAAACGGTACCCTTTCCATCCATACGGCCTTGAAGTTATTGACAACATTGATGGAAGATGGAATCCACTCAATCGGAAAGCGCATCACGTCTTTTTCAAATTTGAATGCCGACGATACCATCCATAATAACGGAAAGATAAAGAAAATGGACAATATCCCCATGAACACGGTAGCGGTAATTTTAGAAATCTTATTGCGTAAGGTTAGCATCCTACTCTCCCTTTCCATTAAAATGATTCTTCTTGACGCATCTTCCACGTTGCCGCTGTAATCAGACCGATAATCGCAAATAACAGCCAAGATATTGCAGATGCATAGCCCATATTGTAGTTGACAAAACCTTCTTGATAGATGCGGAATACGATTACCGTTGATGAATTATCAGGGCCGCCTTCGGTCAAGTACGAAATAATATCGAACACTTTAAATGAGCCGATTAGCATCGTAATAAGCAAGAAAAACGTCGTTGGCCGGAGCATCGGGACCGTGATATTGAAAAATTTCTTCATCCCCGTCGCCCCATCAATTTCTGCCGCTTCATACAATTCTTCGGAAATATTGGACAGTCCCGCCATGTAAATAATAATCGTATAACCGAGCCCGGCCCACGCACTAATAATGGCGACCGAGATGAGTGATGTTTTCGGATCAACGAGCCATTTCGGGGGATTCGATACACCCAGATCCATTAGAAATTGATTGACAGGGCCTAGCGAAGGGTGGAATAAAATGCTCCACACGGCTGCCACAGCGATAATCGAGGAAATGTAAGGGATGAAGAATACGACCTTAAAGTAATCTTTGAAGTAGACTTTACTATGAATAACAACCGCCAGCACAAGCGCAATCGCAATCGGCAATGGCACGGTTAACACCGTATACACCAGGTTGTTGTATAATGCCTTCCATATCGTCGGGTCTTGAAATAAATGAATGTAGTTTTGCAAACCGGCGAATTTAATCCCTGATACCCCAGACAATAAATCCCAATCTGTAAAACTTAAATACAACGAAAACCCAAGGGCAAATACATTAAGCATCAACATGCCCACAATTTCCGGCATTAAAAACAGCCAGCCAACCAATGCTTCCTTTCTCCGCGGCGACCAAAATTTCTTCCCTACGCGCTCCGCTTGCTGCTTTGGGAGCTGATAACTTGATTTTGTCTCTTCCACTTAGGATGTCACCTCAGCTTAATAATTTGTTGACTTCATCATAAGCGGCAGACAAGAGAGAACAAAGGATGGATTATGACCTTGTGCGGGTAAAATTTTGACCTTTGTCGTGGTAATGAAACATGGAATCGGGTTGACTAAAGAGGAGTGATATAGGCGCTATCGTTTAGATGAATGCCTTGATGGGATAAGTCGGACATGGAGAGATCTGGATCACTCGAAAAGGCAGCTGATGAAAGAAACGAGGGTGTTAGATATATTCACATTGATCACGCTCGGAAGTAGACAAAATCGTGTGGAACTAGCTTGTAGAATCTCTTTTGCTTGATCCTCTCACTCGAAACATGAAAAAGCCTGTAGCTGGCAAACGTTGCCGCTACAAGCTTAAATCGGGATGGAGCAATTGCTCGAAAAAGCCAATCTGCTAATCTACCAGCATCTAACCCCGGGGGCCACACGGCTCCCATGGTTGGAGGGTCTTATGTACAGCAAGCAGACACTCTCTCAGACCTTGGCAAATGCAACATTTCCTGTTCCGGAGCGCTTAATGCTAAATTCATTCCAGATCGAGTCCTGTTCTGTCAGCAATTCTTTGCCATTCCAAAGGATATCGTAAATGTCACCCTCGTAAGCAATGGCTCGGCCAAATGCAAAGGAAATAAAATAATCCTTCCAGGATTGGAACGTATGGCTGGCGGCATCAGCAGCTCTCTCGATATACCCCCATGCCTGTTCTTCGGTGAGATAGCCAAGTATGCAGCTCCATCTTGCAATATTTACAGCGCGGTCAAAATCCCAGGCAGCAATGGTGTTCACCCGGTCAAAATCGGATGTCGCAAAGGAAAGCTTCTTCATCATCGCATCTTGGGCGGACTCATAGCATTCCTGCGATTTCCACTTCCTCCTCGGTAAAAGTCTGGCCTGCTTGCAACGCCATAAGAAGCTGGTCATACTTCGCACGATGCCCTTCCGTAAGCAGCCATTCCAGGGTTTGTACAGCCTCCTCCGGATTACGAACGTCCCAGGCTGAAGAAAGGCCTTCTTTCAAAATTTCATGATCTACCTTCACCGGCAGTATCCGTGGCGACTCAGACCGATACAGAGAGAGATTGGCGCCGTAGGCAAGCAAATGCTGTTTCTCCTTCGGTAACGAGTTGGCCATCTCCATTTCTGCTCGCGCTTTTTTATTCTTTTTCTCCATTCGCTTGCTCGCTGTAACCAAACCCACGATAAGTAAAATCACAATCGCCGCAATAATTCCCACAATCAGTAGAATCGTCTTCAAATCATCACGTTCCTCTCGCTGTTTTATTTGGCCGCCTGAAATGATTAAAAAAATACCTCATGATATTGTAACACAATAATTTTTGGTTTCAACTACCAACTCAGAAAACATTTTCTTCGATTTCTTGTTCCCTGAATTACCTAGCCGGAGGAAGGTCGATGAATATTGTGCTATTCATAACCTCATAACGAGATTTGAGGAATTATGGTTCTGGACTGAAAGAAGGCTAAAAAAGATAAATCATATTTTAATAGAGGTTTGTTCCGGAAACTTCAATCAATATTTTCGTGTTGAACCTGCCTCAAAAAGTACTGCCCCTTTGGGAATGAAAATAGCATGCGAACTCCTCGCCCGGTTGTTGCCGTTTGGATGGTTCCTTTTGGGGAATTGGCTGGTTACTCCGAAAAGCAAGCCCCTGTTACATTTCGTCCAGTTGCTGCCGCTGGCCGAATCGAAGCAACCGAGTCCCTTCAGATTCAAGTCGGCGTTGCCCGGATCGAGGTTCGTCCCGGTTTTGAACCCGGACGGCTGCTTTTTCCCGACGTATGCGCATATTCATTCCGGGTTAGGCAGAATCTAATGAAAGGCATGAAAAGCCTATTTTACTGGTTGAGAAAACAGACCATGAACACAGGCAGGTGAAGGTTATGGCAGAAAAAAATATTTTGGCCTATTTTAAAAGTCCGGAAGAAGCCGAAAGTGTGTCCAAAAAGCTGCAGGCGCTGCATGTCGTGGACATGTCAATTGATCGTTTCAGCATGTATCCAGCCAGTGATTCATACGGTTCGCCGAATCTAACTGGCAGTATGGGCAGTTTAACCTCCGTGACCTTCGGGGACACGCTCGGAGGTGATTCCACCAACGTTCTAGCTGCTACAAATGTATCGGCAAGCGGAATGAGTGACGGGGGGCAGGGCGGACCCACCGGAAGGGATATTTTGCTGACTGTTGTAGTGGAGGAGGAATCTTTTGACAAAGCCATGAGAATTATTGAAGATACGGGCGGTATGGTGTAAAGGTAAACGTCAAATAAGCCCCCCTAGCGGTCAGTGAAGTGCCCCTGCCAAGCAGACAGGGGAAAAACAAAACATTAGCCTATTTCCCTCAGTTCAATTGAACAGAACTGAGGGTTTTCTTATCGTTATACAACTCGCCGATATTGGTTGGGTGACAAGCCATTTAAACGTTCGTAACGTCAAGCAACTGGAGATGAACCTCCCCCAGCTCTCCATCTTCTTCCCGAATCGGGTCGGACAACATTTAAGCTAGGGGGCTTCATACGTTTATACAAAACTCTTGACAGACCCTATGTTTACACAAAGCTATTGACACATTCTCAACATACCTAATGCACCACTTTTTACATTTAATTCATGTGGAGTTTAGCGTTCACATTAAAATATAAATTTCTCTACTTGAACTGGCCTTTGTCTAAAAACACCAGGTACTTCATCTTCTATAACATATTTTTTTTGACAAACTTTGTACAAACAATCCTCTTCTATATCAATATAAACCCTATTTCTTTCATCATACCTTTCAAGACAGGATTCTAACGCTTTAATCAATTCATCATATCTTTCCTCCTTACATCTAAAACCTAATCCATACATTCCTAAAGTATCTGAAGGATGAATATATGTGTCCAAATAAAACAATTCCTGTGTTTCCTCTTTAAGAAACACATATATTTTTTCATCATCAGAATTATCTGGATAAAATTTTTCCTCAAATTGTTCCACAAATTCAGCATATTCAACTTCAATGCCTATAAGTCGCAATAATTCACAAATTTTTTCTTCTAAGATGTACTGACAGTCATAGTAAATTAAATATTCTTTATACATCTTCAATCACCACTCTCCTAGATTAGAGTAACCCGAATAGTGTGGCGGCTCCAGGCCTTGTCTGGTGCAACCAACTGTTTCGAACGTGAACTGAAAGAAGCCACGCCCGAGGAGCAGCTTGCCGCACGCAAGGAACAAAGCCGCCCGGTATTGGATGCCTACTATGCCTGCCTGCGCCAGTGGGAATCCCGGACGATGCCCAAGAGCTTGCTCGGTAAAGCGATGGGCTACGACCTGAAGTGGGACAAGCTGACTGCATTTATGAATGACGGTCGGCTAGAGCTGTATAATAATCGCGGAGAACGTTCGATCAAGCCATTTGTGATCGGACGCAAAAACTGGATCTTTGCCTATACACCGCGCGGAGCCAAGGCCAGTGCAGCGATCTACAGCGTGATTGAGACGGCCAAGGAAAACGGACCTGCACCCGTTTCGGTATCTGACGCACTTGTTCGAGCAGTTGCCGGATTTCTGCCGACTGAACTAATCTACATTGATCATACACTGGCCCCAATCTAACCGCCAGGTGGGGCTTATTTGACGTTCACGCGGTAGATGAAAAAACAGGCCAATCATGGTGTTCTGACCATAATGAGCCTGTTTAATGTAGCACGAAAGTTATTTAGAAGAACCCAGAACACGGTGGTTAGCTCGCATTCGCGGATTTAAAAGAAAATCTATATAAGGCTATATGAAATTGTCACAAACCTGTTTGTGACCACATAATGCTAATTATCTAGCAATGTATTTCTTGCCCTCTCAAATTCATTTAATATTTCCAGTTGTTCTTTTTCCTCAAATTTAAAAATAACTCCTTTTAGACCATCCTCAATTAACCTTAGAAAATCTGTGTACTTTAAATAAGATAACTCTTCTGGATATCCTGGGAATTCCTTACTGAATACAACTTCATCATATTCACATTTCTCAGGATCATCATTATCATACGTATTGTAAGTAGCTATCATACAAACATCATCAAAAATAACGCCTTCCTTTGTTAAAATTATATCTATACATTTTAATATCCTTGATTTGTTAATAAAGATTCCATTTATAAAATTAATATTCCATTCTTCACTCATTGTCTCTCTATTCACAAACATTCTCCTAACCATATTTAATTATCGAAACTTGTTACAGGGTGAAAATTAGTGATTTCTCCGTTTCTAAAATACCCTACGAATTTCATACCGTTTGATGCTTCACCACATATCAAATATCCATTTAAATATCCATTTTTCATTGCTTCCAAGCCCCACTGATACATTTGTTCATCACCGTATACCCTAGGATCATATACTGTTTTGGGATTACCAATATATTTGTACTCATCAAAATACGTTCCTTTCCCATCGCTTTTCGGTATTTTATATTTAATAGTCGCTAATCCAGGAAAATCTATATCATATGTAATATCCTCTGGACTTATCATATTCTCAATATCTTTACCTGTTGATTTTAATGAATTATAAAACTCGTCAGAATTATGAGTCCCATTGACCCCCTTCTTTCCACTAATCGGATCGTTAGTAGCAATTAGATGTCTTTTTGCATCAGTTGATATTGTGTAATTAATCTCTCTTAAAGGTGTTCCTTGTTTCCATAATTGACTACTTCCTCCTCCATCATTTCCCATCCCCTCAGTCCGTGGCGCTACCTCTCCTTTACTCTTGAGAGGCTTCACCCTCGCCGTACCCAGCTCATGTTCAACCTGCTTCTTCCACGCTGCCCATGAATCACCCATCGCCGACATGGTCTTGCTGTTTGCCAGCTTGTCCGCTGCCTTATACAACCCGTGCTTGGCCAACATAGACAGGTTCACTACCATCAGAGCGGTTCCCAACTGATCCAGCCGCTCCTGGTCCATTCCCAGGAACTTCGGATTGGTATACGCATTCCCGTTCTTCAGATCCGACAGCTTCTCCATGTTCACGATAATCATGGACGTTCCAAGGGCCGCATCGGCCACGGCCAGTAAATACAGGGAGGCTCCCTGTGTCGGAATCGCAGCAATGATAGCCACTACGCCAAAGAGAATGTTAAATTCGGCAACCAGTATTTGCGGGTCTATAATAAGAACCTGGAATGTGTATCGGGATAAGTATACCGTTTTTTGACTTTGCTTGCTCACATAATCTGGTTTTTGCGGAATGATATATTCGAGTTCCATTTGTTCTAGCCAAGGGCTGATCTGCTGCAGCGTATCCCTTATACCGATGGACTCTACGAATCGCTCGATCAGTCCAGGTTTCCCGCTTGAGGTCCCCTGATGGGATGAGCCCTGACCGCCCAATACCGGAGGAGCCGGCAACATTGCCTGAATTTCGGACTGCGACTTGCCGGCAGCTACCCCTTGTGCCATGACTTGCTTCGAGCGCTGCTGCCACTCATAGATAGCCGTTCGATCCCGGTCCATCTGGTCATAGGCCTGCTGCTCCTTTTCCAGTTCCGCTTGTTTCTCCTTTTTGCTCTTCTTCTCAGGCTCGACTGCGGGTGGTTTCACATATTTCTGCTGGTAGAGCGTCTTCTGTTCGTCCGGCGATTTGCTGCTCATCCAGTTCCGGGCCTTATCTGCCAGACCGGGATCGTTCTTTGCCTCCTCGGCAACCTTGCTGCGAATGTCGGCTCGTTGACTATCCGTTAACTGAACTGCCGCCTTTAATTGTAACGACAATTCAATCTCCTGTTTCATGATTTCTCCCTGAGCCAGCGTATCCAGATACAACTCTTCCAGCTCTTTTTCGGTCAGCAGCTCCATAAAGTCCACTTCGACCTTCTGGAAATCGACATGGGCGCTCTGAATTCCCACCCGATTGCCGTTCAGTACAACATACTGCTCCGTATTGGTCTGAAGCACGATCTGCTCCTCAGCGCGAATGCGGAAGCTTTCCAGAATCCCCTGCTCGCTTCCGCTGCCTGCTTCAATCTGGTTGCCCGCGACAACGAGCAGATCCTCGCTGGCATTCAGGGTAATATTCCCTCCATCCAGATGCAGACGGACCGTTCCCTTCTCGAACAGCACCCCGTCCTCGCCAAGCTGCATTCTGGCCTCGCCCGGCATTTCGAATACCTTCGTCGCGGGCTTCTGGAATACGGTCCGGCTCCTCATCTCCTCGCCGCCGCCACGAACGGAGTTGATGGCGATTGCCTGCTTCTCCGTCCCGTTAGGGAAGTAGACCTTAATTCGTGCCCCCTCATCCGGCAAACAGTGAAAAATATTGTTGCCTTCCCCCGAATACGGGAACCACCAATTGCCCTGCTCATCATGTTGATCATCGATGTCCAGGTGCACTTTCACCATATTGTTGGCCCGTTTGACTACGCGTCCTTCCAGAGACCTGCCCTGAAGCTTATCGTTGCGGCGGGATTTACGGCGCAAGCTCTGGCGCTGGACCAGCAGATACTCGTACTGCAACAAGCCGCCGGAGGCATAGCTGATGACAGACTCGGAGACCACCCATATCCGGTTCTTGAACGATACGTCTTCTCCGACATGAAAATACTGCTCGCTGGTTACCCGGTAGCTTACAAAATCGGATTCGACGAGCTTGTTAGCATCCTCGCCCTCCGCAAGGGCCTTGAACTCCTGATAGAGCGCCCGGTCCTTGATCACCGTGTATCGACGGGCATGCAGTTCCTTGCCCCAGGATAAATCCGGCACGCCGAAGTAGACACGGGGAGCATCCATTGCGACATCCGGTAAAATAACTGTGCCGACCCGGGAAGCCAGCCGCTTCAGGAACTGCCAATCCGTCTCTTCATATTGGACCAGCAGGACTCCAATCGATGCCTCGTCACGGGTCGCCATGTTCTGGGCATCCCCTCCGGGATAGTCCTTGGCGAGCTGCCGAATCGCATCGGTGTAGGTGAGGTGCTTGTTCTGGTACGACCGGCTCTTCGGCTTCATATCCATGATGTGAGTCCGTGAGAGCGCATGGACTTCTACCAGAGGAATTCCATCCTCCATCTGGATATCCACTTTGGCAATCCCCCCGGCGAACCAGCTCTCGGGTCTGGATTCCGTTCTCATTTGCAGTACCAGACTGTCGTTGAAGCTGCTGTGAAGAAGGCACTGCTCGGCCTCCTCTTCACTCATCCGGGCTGTAAATACGCATCGTGCATGCGCATTAAAAGTCCGCTCAACCCGGAAGCTGCGGAGGTCCTTGATCTGGTAAGGCCACTGCAGCTCAAATCCATCCCCCTGATAGATCACATTCATTATCTACATCTCCCCTCTGGGCGGCTACCTGGCGGCGAATTCCGGGGGAGCCGGATCCATGCCATTGGTCAACAAACGAATCTGCCCGCCACACGCACAGAATAGGCAGGACTTGCTGGTGAGCGCAGGTACCCCCTGAATGGATACATTGGGGCTTCCGTTCGTCCACTGCAGCTTCGCTCCGGCCAAAGCGCCAAGCAAGGAGCCCAACATAGGCATGATGCTTAATGCGCTTTGTTGAGCCGTCCCCTGGGCTGCAGAAGGAGCCTTCGCAGGCGCCGATGCCGATACCGTGGGCATGATTTGCGGCGCACACGGATAAATGGCTTGCTGAAAGGTCGGCTCCGTTGGATCGGGGTCAATGATGTACGATGGATCGGAATACGGGCCCGCTATACGTTCAGCCTGTTTCATCGGATGCAGCTCACTCCGGCAAAAACCGAAAGAATAGAAGTTCCCGTCGATTTCCCTTCCCATTTTCTGATAGGGAATACCGTATATCGTCCCCGGCTCCGAAGTCGAAGGTACGCAATCCTCCACCGTCAGCATCGGTTTCCCGTTAATGTACACCCCGTTCGGCTCAAGCTTGTTGAGCACCTCCTCATGTGTTCCGAATGAACAGTGCATGTAGGCTCCTGCCGTTACATATGTATCTTCACTCCTCCAGGGAGAGGTGAGCAGCTTGTTCAGCGTATCTTTGGATAATATCGTATCTGTAACTCCCATCTACATTTCTCCTTCGGTGATCTGAATTGGTCTTACAGTCAGCCCATATATGCCCGCCCTCAGCAGAGCTTCGGCAATATCAAGACGGACAATCACCAGTTGGGCAGGGAAATAGGAAATGCTAAATACCGGAGCCTCTTCCAACCCGCGAAGATCAGCCGTCATCCCCATAATTTGTCCCCCCTGGATCAAAGCCCGTTCAGGATTCGTACACATCGCCTTCGGCAGATTCACCCAGTTATAGAACGAATGCCTTTGCTGCTCCAGGTTCATGATTGCGACTCTTTTGCGGGCAGTATCAGGCGCGGCTTTCAAGATGACTTTGGACAGTTCTTCGCCTAGCAGCAGCACCGGAGGCTGCGCCAGAATACAGGGGAAGGCAAAAGGCTGACTCTGCTTGACATAGACGATCTCTTCATCTGCAGCATATTCGTAGCCCAGAAGCATGCGCTCCGGCCATTGCAGACTGCCTCCATTCACCGGAAGTCCTCTGTCGTATTCAATCACATGGTATTGCGTTTCCCGTTTTTCCTTCATGAATCCCCCTATGCCTCCACCCATTCCACTGCAGCCCGCTGCTCGGGGCTCAACCCTACCCGAAATCGATCCTGCGCAAGCATCCGGCTGCCGGTCAGATCGGCTCCCGTGAAATCCGCCTGTTCCAGCTCCGCCCCCGTGAAATCGCCGGCTATCTTCGCATATCTAAAGGTTGCATGGCTCAGGTTCGCTCCCTGGAACTGAACGCCGTTCATGCCATATATCAGACCATGCGTCTCCACGAACGTATCGCGCCCGCCCTGCGGATGTTCTCGCATTCCTCAAACCATTGATCCGCACCAGGCAAGAAGTGCATGCAAAAGGTATGATCGGAATAACGTACCCGTAAACTGTTGATTTCCTCATACTTAGTTGAATTGACGAGTTACTAAAAAAGCTCAAAAAAGCCTGTAGCCGGCAAACATTGCCGGTACAGGCTTTTTTGAGCTTATAAACATACAGTTGCATTCATCTCTGCATAAATATTCGTAATTCTGTATATAACTCTAATTTTCAATATATGTGACGATATATTCTGACCTATTAAGCATAAATTCATTCTCGTCTTTTATGCAGAATCACAATATATATCCCCATTCAGGGGGACTTCCGTCTTCTACGAGCAGCGGCTGTAACCGCAGTTCGCGCAGGTCTTGCAGCCCTCGACGTTCAGGAGCGAGGCGGTGCCGCAGGACGGGCACAGGTCGCGCGAGGCCGATGCGCTGCCGCTCTCCTTCAGCCCGATGACCGGGGCCTCGATCGTCGCGGCGATCGGAGCCGGGTCCGTCTCGGCGCCGAGTCCGAGCGCTTCCTGCTGATGAATCTCCAACGCCTTGGCTACCGCATCGGCAATCGACTCGACGCGGTTGGCGCCGAAGCCAATCGCGCCAGAGCCGCCGATGCCCTTCAAGTGCTTGATGAGCAGCTCGACCTTGTTGCCGTGATCGCCGTAGCGGAGGAACAGCGAGCAGACGCGGCCGAGCGCTTCCGCCATCGCGAACACATCGGAACCGGCCTTGCCCACGTTCAGAAAAATCTCGCCCGGAATGCCGTTCATATCATTAATTGTAATATAAGCCATGCCGAACGGCGTATTCACCTTATAAGTCGCGCCGCGCAGTACTTGCGGACGGCGCTTGTACACATTGCCGCCCCCGCCGTTATTCGGCGCGGCAGCCTGTGCGCCCGCCGGAGCGGCCGGCGCTTCTGCCGCCGGTGCCGCCTCTTCGGTCCGGCCGTCCTCCTTGTTGTCTCCTTTGTCGGTCGACAGAACCTGAACGTCGCGGCTGCCGTCGCGGTAGATCGTCACGCCCTTGCAGCCGAGATCGAAGGCCAGCTCATACAGCCGCTTCGTCTCTTCCACCGTGAAGTCGTTCGGGCAGTTCGCCGTCTTCGAGATCGAGCTGTCCACCCAGCGCTGAATGGCCGCCTGCGCACGGATATGATCCTCGGCGGACAGATCCATCGCCGTAATGAAGTAATCCGGCAGTTCCTCGCCCGGATGCGCGTCCATCCATTCCTGCGCAATCGGCACGAACTGCTCGTCGAAGCCGAGGCGGCTCTGCCGGAAATACTTGAAGGCGAAGTACGGCTCGATGCCGGTCGAGGTGCCGACCATCGTGCCGGTGCTGCCCGTCGGCGCCTGCGTAATGACGGTCACATTGCGCATGCCCTGACGTCGAATCGCTTCGCCGACCTCCGGATACACCTCGAGCATATTCTTCATGAAGCCGCTCTGCAGGTACGGCTCCGTCTCGAATGCCGGGAACGCCCCCTTCTCGCCTGCGATCTCCGCCGACGCGAGATACGATTCGCGCGCGATGAAGCCGAACAGCTTGTCGAGGAATTCCAGCGATTCCGGACTGCCGTAGCGGATGCCCAGCTTGATCATCAGTTCGGCCAAGCCCATCGATCCCAAGCCGACGCGGCGCTCGTTCTGCTGATTCTCTTTATTTTTCTCGAAATGATATGGAGTCTTGTCGATTACGTTATCCAGGAAGCGCACCGCATAGCGCGTCACGGTGGACAGTTCGTCCCACGCCACATCATGCTTCTCCTCGTCATAGAACTTGGACAGATTGAGCGCGGACAGGTTGCAGACGCCCCAGGCCGGCAAGCCCTGCTCCCCGCATGGATTCGTGCAGATAATCGGGTTGAAATACCAGCTGTTCGACATCTGGTTGTAATATTCCATGAACACGACGCCCGGCTCGGCCGATTTCCACGCCGATTCAATAATCGTATGCCAGATTTCCCGCGCCTTCACGGTGCGGTAAGGAATAACCGCCTTCCCGGCCTTCTTCCATGTCTCCAGATCTCCGTCCCACAGTTCGTCATATTCCGGATCGGACGTATCCGGGAAGACCAGCTCCCAATCGAGATCTTCCTTGACCGCCTTCATGAAGGCGTTGCTGACGCAGACGGACAGATTCGCGTTCGTCACCTGGCCCATCGTCTGCTTCACCGTAATGAAATCGACGACGTCCGGATGCCAGTCGTTCATCATCAGCATAAGCGCGCCGCGGCGGCTGCCTCCCTGCTCGATCAATCCGGTCGTATAGCTGAACAAGCCGCCCCAAGAGACGGCGCCGCTGGAGGAGCCGTTCACCCCGCGGACGATCGCGCGCCGCGGACGAAGCGACGACAGGTTGATGCCGACGCCCCCGCCGCGGGCCATAATCTCGGTCATCTCCGACAGCGTCTCCATAATGCCGCCGCGGCTGTCCTTCGGCGATGGGATCACGTAGCAGTTGAACAGCGTCAATTCCTCGCTTGCCCCGGCCCCTGCCGCGATCCGCCCTCCAGGGACAAGCTTCCAGTCATCCAATATATAACGGAATTTCTCCGTCCATTCCTGTTGTTTTTCCGGGGTTGGTTCTACCGATGCCATCGCAGCCGCCAGCCGGTCCCACATTTCTTCCGGCGTCTTCTCTATCGTCAAGGTCAGCTTCTCGATCGTGGATTGAACCACCTCTCCGCTTCGCAGCTTAACCGAGACGAAGCGGCCGTCGCGCGCTACCACTTCCCCTACTTCCTTCGCCGGGAACTTCGGATCGTCTTTGGTCAGTACCAGGACGACATCCCCTACTTTGGCGTTGTTCGTGTCCGCATCCTTCCATGCGTACCGATCCAAAAATATTTTCTCGCTCAAGCCTTCCAAGCGCTGCTTATGCCCCGTATTCAAAAGAACACAACCTCCTATATAGTGATCGCTACTTGAATGATTGTCACCGCACACGACAATTGAAGCATTGTACAATGTATGTATTTTCCACAATATATTGTGTGCGAAAATCATTGTACTATACTACATATAGAATTTCTAATAAGAAAAAAGGAAATATAGCGAATGGATGAGAACCGGGGAACACCATGCTTCGTTTTTCTCTAGCAATCTCTCTATTTTGTCTCTTGCTTTTTCCAGAGGAACGCATAGCACTCCGGGTCCCGCCCCTCTTGCCGGCACCCCGATCCCGTCTTGCACCCGGTTATGAAAGCCTGGAATAACGTCCATACTACCTCTATAGAGGAGGTCGAGAGGATGAACAGACATCAGCAGCCGCATGACGGCTTGGCCGGTCCGCCGCCATCGGCTCTGGCCGGCCCGGTCAGCCCGGCGAGCGGCCATATTATGCGATCCGCCGCGCATTCCTGGCCTCTGTCCTCGCCCGCGGCATCCGGCTCGCTGCCTATCGCGACAGATCGCGGCTGGCTGGAGGACCTGTCGGCCCGCATCGACAAGAACGGCCCCTGGGATGACTGGACCCTGTTCCAGTTGGCTTATGAGGCGGAGCAGGCCAAGCGCATTCGCGCGTTCGACGAGCTGCAATGCCTGACCCATATTACGAATGTAGAGCCGCTCCCCCACCAAGTAGAGACCGCCAAGAAGGTGCTGCACGAGATGCGCGGCCGGGCGATTCTCGCCGACGAGGTCGGCCTGGGCAAGACCATCGAGGCCGGACTCGTGCTGAAGGAATATTTGATACGCGGCCTCGTCAAGCGCGCGCTCATTCTCGTCCCCGCCTCCCTGGTGCTACAGTGGGTGCGCGAGCTGCATCACAAGTTCGGCATCGCGGCGGTGGCCCAGAAGAAAAAATATCAATGGCAATCCGACATCGTCGTCGCCTCGATGGATACCGCCAAGCGCGATCCGCATAAATCGATCCTGATGGAGCAGGAATACGACATGCTCATCGTCGACGAAGCCCATAAGCTCAAAAACCGCAAGACGACCAACTACCAGTTCATTCAGCATTTGCGCAAAAAATATTGTCTGCTGCTGACGGCCACGCCGGTCCAGAACGATATGAACGAGCTGTACAATCTGATCACCCTTCTCAAGCCCGGACAGCTTGGCGCGCAGGGCGAATTCAGCAGCAACTTCGTCGCAGACAAGCGCCTTCCGAAGAATGAGGGCCAGCTTCAGGGCGAGCTGTCCAAGGTAATGGTGCGCAACCGGCGCGGCGAAGGCAGCGTTCAATTCACGCGGCGCATCGTCCGCAATGTGCCCTTGACGCTGTCCCCGGACGAGCAGGCCTTGTACGAAGGGGTCACCCGCTTCATCAAGGAGCAGTATCAGATGAACGGCCGCGATATCGGCAGCATGTTCTCCCTGATTACGCTCCAGCGGGAAGTGTGCTCCAGCCGCGATGCGGTCTTCCTGACCCTCGTCAACCTGGCCAAGAAGCTGCCCGAGGATTCGCCGATCCGCGATCATATCTGGGATCTGGTCGATCTGATCAAGGCGATTACGTCCAACACGAAGGCGGAGGCGGCCATGGACATTATCCGCCAGACGAACGAGAAGGTGATCGTGTTCACCGAATACCGGGCGACGCAGGAATATTTGCTGCAGTACTTCCGCAAGGCCGGCATCGTGGCGGTGCCGTACAGCGGCGGCATGAACCGGGGCAAGAAGGACTGGATGATGGATCTGTTCCGCGGCCGGGCCCAGGTCATGATCGCGACCGAAGCCGGCGGGGAGGGCATCAATTTGCAATTTTGCCACCATATGATCAATTTCGACCTGCCCTGGAACCCGATGCGCGTCGAGCAGCGAATCGGGCGGGTGCACCGCCTCGGCCAGATGAATGATGTGCGCATCTACAATTTGTCGACCCGGGGCACGATCGAGGAGCATATTTTGAACCTCCTGCATGAAAAAATCAATATGTTCGAGATGGTCATCGGCCGCCTTGATATGATCCTGGAACGGTTCGAGAAGCAGGACTCCCTGGAAAAGAGCCTGACCCGCATTTTGCTGGAGGCGGGGAGCGACGAGGAGATTCGCCATCATGTAGAGCATCTCGGGGAATCCCTCAACGCCATCCGGGCGGAAGTGGAGGCCGAATCGGACGGCGAGCCGAAATCCGCGTTCGGACAACTGCTGGACCAGATCAGTACGGAAGCGGAGGCTTGACATGATGAACACCGAGCAAGTTCGCGACTATGTCCTGCGCTATTTGGAGGCGACGGAGTGCCACATCCTCGAGAAGTCGCCGGCCCATGTGACCGTGAAGCTGTCCGAGCGCGCCGATCGCGTGCTGACGAACCGCCCCTATTATTGGGGCTTCATCGATCGCACGGGAGCGGAAGCGGAGACGATGCGCTTCACGTTCGTGTTCGATCCGGCCGCGATGCCGCCGGAGCCGCCGCGCGCCGTCTCCTATGGATCGGCGCCTGCGCCCGCCGCCCCCGGGCCGGCCGCCCCGTCTGGCGGAACCGGCCCGATCGCCGCCGCCGGAGCCGCTCCGCAAGCGGCGCCCGGCGAGTCCGTGCTCGGGCGCTACTTCGGCGTGGCGCCCGCCTTCACCGGCGGCGGGGGCGGCCCCGGGCGCATCCCGCGCGACGACGTCACGTACGGGAGCAAGCGCCTCGAACAGATTATGCAGGCGGCCCATACGGAGGGCCGGTTCGTACAGCTGTTCGTGGAGCCGCCGGCCGCCGGCGGCGTTCGCGGAGGGCGCCGCGTGAAGCAATCCGCCCCATACGAGACATGGCTGCTGCTCAACTTCAAGCTGGAGTTCGCCTGCGACCTGAAGCGCGAGGAGATCCATTCCTACGGCATCTCGCTCGTCAGCGGCAAAATGCGCCTCGACTATATGGAGGAGGTGCTGCGGATGGATGTCACGCCGAAGCTCCCGCCCCATGTCCATGTGCTGCCATGGAGACTGTCGCTGCCGGCGGCATTAACCTATGTAGAGGAGCACCTCGCAGAGATCATCTCCCGCCATGACGACTCGTGGGCGCGCGAAGCGAACGTCCGCCTGGAGGAGGAATTGAGCCGCCTCGCCTCCTACTATGAACCGCTGATTCGCGAGGCGGGCCAACAGGGGCCGGGCCGCATGCGACAAGAGGAAGCGCCCGTCCCGCCGGCAAGCGGGGAGGAAGAGGCGCGGCCCATGAGCATCGAGGAGCAATACGAGGTGCGCCAGCAGGAAGTGCGGTGGCAGTTCGAGCCGCGAATTCAAGTAAGTCTCATTAATGCCGGGCTCGTTCACGTCCCCCTGATCCCGTAGCGAGGTCCTGAGGAGCGGCCGGCGCGGGACCGGCAGGGAAGCTGGGACTTGCTGACAAGGAACCGTAGAAAGGCATCATTCAAAGGCAGCGGCAAGCTTCCTTGTTCCTCTGCCTTCCGCTTCCCCCGGGCCTTGTCAGATTCTCGCGGCGCGATGTCCGCGGCAGTCGGCTATAATGCGCGGCGAATTGCCATTTTGCGGCAAAAATAGAACCGGCATAACAAGGAGCCTCATCCCCTGTTCCGACAGCCTTTTTATAGCTTGTCCCTTACAATGAAATGGTTGAAACATGGAGCCCGACGGGTATTAACGTATACATATCCCGGACCGTTGCACGGCACCGGAAGAAGACGGCAAGCTTATTGGAATGTCATAGCCAAGAGAGGTGTTGGAGATGCAAAATACGCCTTGGTGGACAAGATTGGCCAGTCTGATGACGACGGCGGCGCTGACCTCGCTCGCCGCGGGAGGAGTCACGTTCGCGGTGTTGGCCGCGTCCGATTCGCTGTACCCGCTTCGCGGCGAGCAGCCGCCCGTCATCCTGCCGAAGGCGCAGTCCGCTTATGTCGAACCGAAGGAAGCGCATGGACGCCGCTATTCGGCGATGCTGATTGGAATACGGAGCGCAGCGGAGCTTCCGGGGGGCAGCCTGGGGAGGAACGCGCAAGCGCAATCGGTGCGGGACATCGCGGACCGCTACAAGCGGCAATTGGCGAAGAACGAACCGTTCACCGACTGGAGCGAGGCCGGACTGGAGACCATTCCGCTCGGTCCCGGGATGCACGGGTGGCTCGTGCGCGTCATATCGGGCCAGGAGCAGATCGGATATATGATTCTGGAAGCGACCGGGGAGGGCGGGATCCGGCTCGCGGAATATGGGCGCGGCAGTGCCATGCCGTACCAGGAGACGACCTTGCATCAAGCGCTGGCCCATCGGCTGCAAGCGGATGACGCGGCTTCTTCCGCCGACCAGGACGTATTGGCCGATATTGAGCCCTACTTCTTCGACCCGCTGCTAACAGTGTGGCGTCTCGAATGGAGCAGCGGAGCGGTAGAATGGATTGATGCGCAGACCGGAGAGCGGCTGCCTCCTGCCTTCGAACCGGAGCGATCGGCGGCGCCATGGAGCAAGGAGCTTCGGGCGGTCATGGCCTCCAGCGCGGCCCCATCGACGGAGAATACCGCACCTGCCCTTCTCCTGGAGGGCGTTACCGGGCGGGAAGAGACCCATTCCCTCAGGAGCCGCGAAGTTGGAGAGGCTGTTCCGGGCCCGAGCTCTTACCGGGATCCGTTCGACCCGTATCATAATATATTGTGGATGGCCCGGCGCCCGCACCAGCTTCCCAAGCCGCAATCCGGGGCCCCGGCCGATTACAAGACGAAGCGGTGGGTCTATGTGCAGCAGCGCGCCGGGCTCGATATGAAGATGCCGTTCGCCTATATCGGAATGCAGCGATGGGAGCCGGCCGGAGATTCTGCCGCTCAGGCTGATCCCAAGTATGTTATTATATCCAGCTCCGATATGGGAGCGATGCGCTGGATTCCGGCGGAAGACGCGCTTGCGAACGGGTACTTCATCCCGCAATCCTAATCCGGTTATCGGCATACAAAAAGGCACCCTCTGCTCTCAAGAGTGTGCCTTTTCATCTTGCGGAGGCCCTTTGCGCCATCGCATCAGCTTGAGACGAGCCGCCCGACGCAGGAACGGCCGCCCCGCCTGCCTCCACTTCCCTGCCCACATCTGCACGCTGAACGGCACCATGCCGAACCATTTCGTCTGCCACGGCTCCTTGCCGCGGTTTTTGCGCTCCAATCTGCGTTCGCGCCGGGCCTCGACAGGAGTGTCAATATAGGTGACAAACTGCTGCGTAATGTATTTAATCAGGTCTTGACCTTTGGCCATGACGGCCACCTCCATCCTGTCCCTGATGGATGTTAGTGTGCCCCATTCCCTACCCGGCCAAACGCGCCCCGCCTCGGAATGAAGCCATGTCTTATTGCGCACGATAAGAACAATCGATTCCATACAATGAAGGTGGTTCACGCGATATGGCTAATCTCCTGCGGTCCCGTAGGACAGGGCGATGGCTGCATGCCATCATAGCAGTGCTTATAGGCGCGTCATTCCTGCCCCTCCCTGCTTACGCGCAGCGGGAGGCCGCCAGGAATGCCCATACTCCCGAAGCGGCCGGCGCTTGGCCGGCTCCTGACAGACCCCCGGTCTACAGCGGCGCGTTTCCTTCCCCGCACGTGCTGATTGATGCGGGTCACGGCGGGGTTGACGGCGGAACGAGCTACGGGGATATTTTGGAGAAAAACATCAACCTCGCCATTGCCCGCAAGCTCTATTTATTGCTGAAGGCGCGCGGCGTTCCCGTCATTCTGAACCGCACCGGCGATTATGCCCTCAGCGATGATAACCGCTGGTCCGGCTCGCGCTCGCGTCATTCAAAGGACTTGGCGCAGCGAAGGCAGTTGAGCAGGGAGGTGCCCGTGTCGATGTTCATCAGTCTTCATGTCAATTGGTCCAAGCAGCCGAAGGCGACCGGCCCCCTCGTCCTGCATCAGAACGAAGGCCGAAGCCGCTTGCTGGCTTCCCTCCTCCAGGATTCATTGAACCCGCTCTTCTCCACGCGCACGCTTCCCGAGCTTGGGAAGACATACTATCTGCTGAAGCACGTCGATCTGCCGGCTGTCATCGTCGAGCTGGGTTATCTGAGCAACCCGAAGGATCGCCATATGTTGACCGATCCTCGGTGGCAGACCGAGATTGCGGCCCGAATCTGCGATGCGATCATCCATTATCACGCCATATGTTGATCTGCAAAGCGCCGGGAGGAACGATTTCCTTCCGGCGCTTTGCGCAGGATACGGCGGACGCATCTGCCGCTTCTCCTTCCCTGAACGCATGTTGGAACGCCTCATCGTTCGCGGTTCTCTGACGCATGCCGGGGCGAAGCGGGAATGCCTTCCTTCGCGGCATTCAAGGACTGTAGAGGCCGTTGTTCCCCATCCGGCCATGCCGAAGCGTCTCCGGCATATCCGGCTGCCGGTATCAGCAGCGCGAGGCCGATGGCAAGACGTCTCATCCCTCTGCCTTGCAGCAATTTCCGCAATATTTCTTTAGCCCGTTTTCCAATCCCCTTTTTCATGATCATCCCTCCATAGCTGTGGACCAGATTCTGCATATCTTTACTATGCGTCATTTGCGCCAAGCCTATCCTGACCGGAGGCGACCAGCCGGATACCATAAAAATAACCCCTGTAGGATGTCGTTATCCTAAGGGGTTATCAGTGTTCCTGAATCATGATTATTGTTCACCCAATCGTGTAGAATGAAATGCATGAACGGAGGGCTTACCCATCCGTGAGATGACAGGTCCATATCCAATTGTTCGAAAATTCCATGTACAGTGAATGACGTGAATTGCATCAATCGTTTTTTTCCAAAAGCCCGGTTGCATCATCATTCCGCGGTGAAACAGCGATTACGCCGTCCGTTGATGAACACGGTGCATAATAACATAGCCTTCGACGATACGATATTGTATCGTGCCCGCTTGCTCCATCGCCGTCAAGACGCGGGTCAAGGCGTCAACCGCATCCGAGATAATATCCAGCTCGATGCCGCGCGTGTCCTGCAAATACCGTTTGTTCAACACTTCGCGGTATGGGACAGGCAGTCGCGCGCATGCCTCCTGGAATATCATCTCTTGCTCCTTCGCACGGGAGATCGCATGGCGAATGCGCTCTTGCTCCCGGCGCGTGCCTGGACGCTTCGCGTCCTGGATGTAGGACATCCGGTAGCTCAAGCGGCGTTCGTTGATCGCGCGGCTTGCCCGGTATCCGCCCAAATGGTTCAACCAATTGTGCACGAATTGCGTATTCATTTGTATTACCTCCAAACCTCTCAACCTGCCGGACGCTCTGCTGCCAGCAGGAAATCTCAAAATAATGTCGTTGTGTACAGTCCCCTTTGCGATAGACTATATTCTTCACTTCATCATAGTAACCGTAATGGAACACGATGAAACAGACTCGCCGATCGTGAGCTTCAACGAGCGTAGCGGCTATCCTTACAACAAACTTGGTGGCATGACAGACGGAATGGGCAGCAGATAAGGGTGATTCCGAAGTGAGATGTGGCAAGGTGTGTAAGATTGTAAAAATGCGTAGGAGAGTGAAATTACGATTATAAGTTATAAGTATAAACCTTCATTGATGAAATGTCAATAAATATAAATGAAAAAGAAAAATAGGAAATCCACTTCCTATTGAGGGGATTTCCTTGTTCTCCGATCCTGCTTCAGACACATGTAAAGGCATATCCCAGCCACGACAAAGAGCGCCGCCGTCATGACCTGTTGCAAAATAATCATCGTTCCACCCCGGCTTCATCCAAAATGTACGCAAACATAATTAGAAATGATAATCATTATCATCATTATACAAAGGGATGCTTCTCTTTTCAAGAGTTAGATTCGTTAGGACGTATTTTTTCCGCGTCATGAATTTGACATTCGCCAGACCCCGGCATATAGTTTTATCATCGAACTATTTTATGATGAAACAATATAGACAACTCTGCCGTGCATACACTCATTGAGGAGGAAGAACGCATTGAATTCGAATTCCAATTCCAAGCAATGGATTGATCGTTATATCGCTGCCTACTTCGATGTAACGAAGCATCTGTTCGCCGACATCCGGGACGCCATTCAGGAAGAATTGACGTCTGAGCAATTCCAGATTCTTCTCTTCATCAACGGATGCGGCCGCTGCAATCCTACCGAGCTGGCGGATGCTTTTCTCGTCGGCAAAAGCTCGATCACCGCGATCATTACCCGGCTGGCCGATCGCGGGCTCATCGACCGCGCCCGGGATGAATCCGATCGCAGGCAGGTGTATCTCTCCCTCACCCCCCGCGGGGAATCGGTGCTGAAGGAAGCGGAGCAGAAGGTGCAGGACATGGTATCTTCCTATTTGGTTCATTTCGAAGAGCGGGAAGTGGAGGCCTTCATCAGTACCTTCGAAAAATTAGCTTATCTGATCAAGAGAGAGGAGTAGCGATTCATGAATCTTATCCTGAAGGCAAGATGGGCGATTATCGCCGTCTGGATCATCGCGGCAGCCGGCCTGATGATTGTCGCCCCTTCCTTGAACGATCTGGTCAAGGAAAAAGGGACGATCACCGTTCCTGACGGGTATTCCTCGACGGAGGCCCAGGCTATCCTGGATCAAGCCGCTGCGCGGAACGGCGTCAAGGAACAATCCCAGATCGCGCTCGTCTTCCATAACCCGGACGGGCTGCAGGCCGATGAAATCGCCGAAATCAAAGAGACGATACAGCGCCTGGAGCAGCATAAAGCCGATCTGGGCATCGAGTCGATCCTGAATCCGTACGCTCAGCCGGAGTTGGAGAAGAAGCTGGTCTCCCGGGACGGCAAGACGGTCCTGACCTCCATCGGAGTCGCGGCCGGCGGTCATTCCATAGACGACACCATCAGCCGCATGCACAAGGATTTGGAGTCCGTCAAGGTCGAGCATTATATGACCGGCAGGCACTCTATCGACAAGGATACGATTCAGAGCTCGCAAGACGGTCTGATGAAGTCGGAATACTTTACGGTCGCCTTCATTCTTATTATTCTCATTCTCGTCTTCCGTTCCTTCGTTGCCCCGCTTATCCCGCTGCTGGCAGTCGGCGTCAGTTATTTGATCTCGCAGTCGATCGTTGCTTTTCTGGTCGATTCGGCCAACTTCCCCGTCTCTACCTTCACGCAGATCTTCATGGTCGCCGTTATGTTCGGGATCGGAACCGATTATTGCATCCTGCTTCTCAGCCGCTTCAAAGAGGAAGTGCCGCGGCACGAACATATCGGCGACGCGATTATCGCGACGTACCGGACGGCCGGGAAGACGGTGCTATTCTCCGGGCTCGCCGTATTGATCGGCTTCACCGCCATCGGTCTGTCCACATTCATTCTGTACCGGTCGGCGGTGGCCGTCGCGATCGGCATCGCGGTTATGCTGATTGCCTTGGTCACGATCGTTCCGTTCTTCATGTTCGTATTCGGAACCCGCATCTTCTGGCCGAGCCGGAACAGCTCCCTTGAACATAAAGAGAGCCGCACCTGGGGAGCGGTCGGTTCCTTCTCGCTTAAGCGTCCGTGGGCCGCCCTGCTCATCGTGGCCGCGGTCACCATCCCGTTCATCGCCACGTATAACGGACAGCTCTCCTACAACAGTCTGGAGGAGATCGGCGACAAATACGATTCCGTCAAAGCCTTCAATATTATCGCCGACAGCTTCGAGCCGGGCGAATCGCTTCCGGCCCAGATTGTCGTTCATAGCGGGAAGCCGATCGATACCGCCGAGTATATGGCCTTGGCCGAAAAGATTAGCCGGGAGGTAGACAAGGTTCCCGGTGTCGCCAGCGTTCGGAGCCTGAGCCGGCCTTCCGGGGAGGCTATCCCCGATCTGAAGATTACCGAGCAAGCCAAGACGCTGAAAAAAGGACTCGGCGAAGGGAGCCAAGGCCTGGCAGACATTAAGAGCGGACTGTCCCAAGCCAGCAGCGCCTTGTCCGAGAACGCGCCAAAGCTCAAGGAAGCGGCAGATAGCGCCGGGCAGCTTACCACGGGCACGAAGGCGCTCAAGGAAGGCATCCGGGAACTGAATGCCGGCCTGGCCCGTATTCAGGAAGGGATTGCGGACGGCTCGACTGGCGCCGGGCAACTGAAGGCCGGCTTGTCGCAAGCCCAAGCGAGCGCCTTGCAATTGGCCGCCGCCAATGAAAAGCTTCTCGCCTCCTACCGGAAGATCGGCGACGGCATTCAGCAGGCGGACACCGGCCTGAAGCAGATGCAGCAGCAGCTCGACGGCGCCGCGAAGGCGCTGCAGTCGCTGGACACCCGCTTCGGCCGGCTGGAAGAGAATTATCCGGCTCTGCTGCGCGATGAAGATTACCTGGCCATTCGCGGCACCGTCACCGAGACCGGCCAGGGAACCGCCCAATTGGCGGGAGCGCTGGGCGAGCTGAGCGGCCGCTTCGGGCCATTGGCCGCCGGATTAAGGCAGGCGAACGAGGGTTACGCCCAAGCGGTTGCGGGCCAGAAGGCGCTTGCCTCCGGACTGGATCAGCTTATAAATGGACTGTCCGATCTGGAGAACGGGCTCACTCAGGCCGCTCATGGTCAAGGCCAGATTATCGGCAAGGTCCCTTCGGTTATCGAAGGCTTGACCCGGATAGAGGACGGCCAGCAGCAGATGGGCGACGGCTTCCAGCAATTGAACAACCAATTAACGCAGCTGAGCGACGGGCTGAAGCTGGGAATCGACGGCCTGGAGCAGGTCTCCGGCGGCCTGAATTCCGCTTCCCACTACTTAAGCGAAGTCGGAAGCACGGCTGACAGCGAGTTCAGCGGCTGGTTCGTGCCGAGGGAAGTGCTGGAGAATCCGGACTTCCGGCAAGCCATCGATCTGTATGTCTCGCCGGATCGCACCGTCATGACGCTCGATGTCGTATTCTCGGTCAACCCGTACGGCATCGAGGCAATCGGGCAGGTGCCGAATGTGCAAGCTGCGGCAGAGCGCGCGGTGGCCGGCAGCGCTTGGGAACAAGCGGACATTGCCATCGGCGGCGTATCCAGCACCTTCGCCGATCTGAAGCAGATCTCCGGTGAAGACTATACCCGTACCGTCATCTTCATGATGGCCGGCATATTGATCATCCTGATTCTTCTGCTGCGCTCCATCATTATGCCGTTATATTTGATCGCCTCGCTCATTTTGACGTATTATACGTCGCTGGGCGTAACCGAGCTTATTTTCGTCGATATGCTCGGATACTCGGGCATCAGCTGGCCGACGCCGTTCTTCAGCTTCGTCATGCTCGTCGCGCTCGGCGTCGATTACAGCATCTTCTTGATGGACCGCTTCAACGAAAATAAGCATATGGATGCCGGCGCAGCCATTCTGCACGCGATGAAAAATATGGGCACCGTCATTATTTCGGCCGTCATCATTCTGGGCGGAACCTTCGCCTCCTTCTATCCGTCCGGCGTGCTCAGCATGCTGCAGATTGCGACGGTTGTTCTGTCCGGCCTTGTGCTCTACGCCATTTTGCTGCTGCCGTTCTTCGTGCCCGTCATGGTCCAATTGTTCGGTTCGGCCAACTGGTGGCCGTTCCGGGCACGCCAGGCGGACCAGGCCAAGCGCGATCGGATCGCGATGTAACACTTGAATATATCCCTCTCCCCGTCCGGAAGCGATTGCTCCGGACGGTTTTTTGTGCATAACCCCTCTCCCATCAGGCAATCGTAGTTCCAAGGAGGCGATATATGTGAAAATCGTACTAATCGCTGCGTTCATTGCTGTTCCATTCGTGATGGCGGGGCTTGCCCATCGGAATCGTGCGCTTGCCACCGCGTTACATCTATTGGCGGTGCTGAGCTTCTTCGTAGCAGGCTCGATCTTTGCTGCCGTGATGTATGAAGTGGTGAAGCAGGGCACCCAGTTAACTTCGCAAATCCATGCCGTCTTTTTATATCCGTCCTTCCTGATTGCCGGGGCTTATATAGGGGTCTATATTCCCTACCGGCTGCTGCGGGAGCTTGCATTCCATCTGGATGACAAGAGGCGAATCTAGGGAGCTTGCCCAATGCGATTCGAGAGCTCCTGTCCTTGCATATAACCATAGAGACAATGGGCCATCGCTCAGATATACTCTTCACATAACCTTATGGTTATATATAGAGGGCAAGAATATGACCGACATCTACCGGGCGATCTCCGATCCAATCCGCAGGGGCTGTTCGCGGGCGGCACGGATATCCGCTCCTCGATCTGGCTGAGCTGGATCGGGGCGCACCATCGTACGTATGCGGACGCAGCCCTGTCTGGCTCGGTTATCGTGGAAGTGGTGGCCGGCACGCCGGCCGACGGAATCCTGTCCTTGGGCGACCTCATTGCGGACGTGAATGGGATGCCCGTACGCGGATACGATGACCTGGAATCGGCGGTCACCCGGATCGCTCCGGGACAGGTGTTGAAGCTCGGGCTCTTGCGGGACGGCAAGCGGCAAGAGGTGCAGCTGACTACGGTTCGGTTCGGCGCCAAGTTGAACTCCATTCCTTCCTGATCAGCTGCAATCTCCTCGCTGCCGCCATGAAGATCCGCAAGCTCATCCCTTGCGGATCCCCCGTCACGCGTTTTGCCTTATTTTTCTTCCGTCACGACCGTCGCATTGTAGATGACAATCCGCTTCCCGTCCAAGTCAAACAGAACTTTATTGCCATATTCCGTATCCTTAATATCAATCTTGCCTTCATACTCCTGAATCAAGGTTCCGTCACTGCTGTATACCTTCACCGTTCTCTCCAACCCGCCGGCTTGATTGGACTTAAGATTTTTTAACGACCGCTGTCCCGCCGCCGTGTTGAAGTACCAGACGATCATCAACGCAATACACGCGACGATAGCTGCCGTGATGCCGAGTCCAATCTTTGCTCCCCTGCTCATCCGTTTCCCCTCCTTCTTTCTTTATCTTATTTCCTACGCGCTTCTCCTCTCCCGGTTCCTGTCGATTACTTGCCTTGCCGCTCGCATAAAATCCTTCCGAGTGAGCCAGACTTCTCTCATATGAACAATGGTGAGGGTGAGCAAGGATGTCAGCACAATACGGAAAAGTGAATGAACGGATGTCGGACAATGTGCAGCAGCTGCAATCCATCTTCTCGCAAGCTCCCGACCTGATCTTCCGGAGCGTCGATACGCCGAACGGGCCTGAAGCCATGCTGGTCTATTTCGACGGCTTGGTCGATCTGAATTCCATCAACAATCATGTTCTGTACCCGCTGATTGAAGGACTGTCCAGTACGGAATATTCCCTGCCTGTCACGGTCGGCCATGTGGAATCGACATCCGCCATGAGCCAAGTGGAGAAGATGCTGCTTAACGGTAAAAGCGTACTCTTCCTGCCAGGCTCGTCCGAAGCCTATATTTTCGATACGTGCGGATGGCCGCAGCGGTCGATAACCGATCCGTCGATCGAGGCCTCCGTCAAAGGCTCCCATCAAGGCTTTGTCGAGACCGCTACCCAGAATATCGCCCTTATCCGGCGCTATATCCCGAACCGGGAGCTCAAAATCAAGCAATTGAAGGTCGGGAAAAGAGGAGAAAACACGTTATCCATCATGTACCTTCAGGATGTCGCCGATCCGGAAGTCATGCAGGAACTCACAAGTCGAATCGAAGGGCTGGATATAGATAACGTAATCAATACGGGCGAGTTGTCCGAGCTGATCGAAGACAGCCCCTACTCGCCTTTTCCGCAGCTGTTAATGACGGAACGTCCCGACTCTGCCGCTTCCCATATTTTGCAGGGACGTTATGTCGTGGTTGTCGACCGTTCCCCGAGTGTGCTTATCGGCCCGGTGACGTTCGTCTCCTTCTTCCAGAGCGTGGATGATTACAGCATCCGATGGATGAATGCCTCATTCATTCGGCTGCTCCGTTTTTTTGCATTCTTCCTGGCCTTGTTCTTGCCGTCGCTTTACATCTCTTTCATTACGTTCAACTTCGAGGTCATTCCGATTCAGTTGATCTTGTCGGTGGCGGAATCGAGGGAACGGGTTCCTTTTCACCCCTTCCTGGAGGCGTTCATCATGGAAGTGACGTTGGAGATGATGAGGGAGGCGGGAATCCGGTTGCCGGCCCCAATCGGCCAGACGGTAGGGCTCGTCGGCGGAATTATAATCGGTCAGACCGCTGTTCAGGCGGGAATCGTCAGCAATATTATGGTTATTGTTGTCGCTTCGACCGCGATCGCGTCCTTCATCATCCCGAACATCGATATGGGGACCGCGATCCGCTTTTTGCGCTTCCCGATGATGCTGATTGCCTTCATGTACGGCTTCATCGGCATCGTATGCGGAGCGATGATTCTGCTCTCTCATCTCTGTTCCCTGACATCGCTCGGCACTGCCTATGGAAGCCCGTTGGCTCCCGTCCGTTATGCCGATTTGAAGGACACGTTCCTGCGCTTTCCGCTGTGGGCGATGAAAACGCGACCGACCGGTCCGGGACCAAAGCAGCTCAAAAGGCAAGGGGAGAATTCACCTGAAGGAGGCAACCCGAAGTGAATTCATATCGCATCACCTTCATGCAGTTCACTTTGTTGATTCACGGTATTCAGGTTGCGACCAGCGTCCTGTCCCTTCCCCGCCAGCTCGCGGAGATCGCGTCTACGGACGGATGGATTTCGCTCATCTTGGCTTGGGTGATCAACATATTGTTCAGCATGCTGACGGTTGTCGTTATGCGGCAATATCCGGAAGACACGCTTCCGGATCTGCTGGAACGGTTGTTCGGAGGGATGGTCGGCAAGCTGATACTGGCATTAATCGCCCTGCATTTTGCTTTTTTATCCTGGTCGATATTTGTCACTACGATTCTGTACATCAAATCGTGGTTTCTAATGATGACGCCGATCCCGTACATTATGCTCATGCTCCTCGTTCCAGTCTATATTACGGCGAGGAAGCATATTGTCCATATCGCCAGATATTGCGAAATCGTGTTTTATATGACGATTTGGATGGCACCCGTGCTTATGTTTCCGTTGCGCGAGGGGTATCTCATCCATTTCCTTCCTGTCCTCAGGGAAGGGTGGGGACCGGTCATTCAGGCGATCCCGACCACGACAAATGCCTATCTGGGGTTCGAGATCATCCTTTTCGCCTATCCGTTCTTAACGCGCAAGGATTTGGCCATCCGAGGCGTCGTGATCGGCAATACGCTGACCATGCTGGTTTATGTATTCGGCACGGTTGTATGCTTCGGTTTTTTCAGCCCGGAAGAAATTACGCAGTATAATCAACCGATCTTGAATCTGTTGAAGCTCATCGAGTTCCGCTTCCTGGAACGGTTCGATATCATTTTTTTGGCCATCTATTTGTTGGTCATTTCGACGTCGCTGGTGCCGTATTTGTACGGAGCCGCCGTCAGCGGCGCAAAGGTGTTCGGAACGCAGAACCATGGCGCGTATGTGCTCGCGTTATGCACCGCAACATTGCTGGCGGCATCGTGGATCAAGCCTTCCTGGCTGGAGTCGCTTCGCTATAAGCAATGGGCCGGTTATACCGGCATGGTCGTCTGTTATCTCTTCCCGCTTCTCTTATATTTGTCCATAAAAATTTACCAGAAGCTGACACCAAAGGAGGCGATCTCTTGATGGGCCGCGCCGTGACCACCGTCATCCTGCTGATGCTTCTGCTCCCGGTTCCAGGATGCACAACATACAGAACCCTTGAAAACATGACACTCTCGCTGCTGCTCTGTCTGGATATGGACGAGGAAGGCAACCTTTTGCTGGCGATCTCGAGTCCGGTTTTTTCGAAGGAAGCCAAGGATAATGAAGAAGAGTTCGAGGTCCGATCAACCACGCTGCGCCACTCGCGCGAAGAGTTCGATAAACGGGCTCTGGGCCTTACCACGGCAGGCAAAACCCAGGCTGTTGTCGTTGGAAAACGGCTGGCCGCCGAGAAAAATTGGGCGGAGCTGCTCGATCCGTTCTATCGGGATACCCATAGCACCGTATCCGCTCGCGTCATCTACTTCGATGGACCGATTGGCGACTTGATTCATTTCTCGGCCAAGGATAAGCCACGACTGCCCTTGTATTTGGCGAAGCTGGTCGATACGGGATTGCAACGGAACGAGGCCACGAAAACGACCATCCAGGAATTTCACCGGCATCTGTACGAGAAGGGGATGACACCCAGCATAACCGGTCTCCGCAAAGATAAAGGGTTGGCGCTGACCGGCACCGCGTTGCTTGACAAATCGTCCAAATTCAAAATGATGGCCAATTCCGATGAAACCAAGCTTCTCTACATATTGCGAAAGAAGACGAGGGGAGAATTTCCTTTCACGCTTCATCTTCCGCTGGCTCCGGGAAAAGGACCCGGCAACGTGGACATGAAGCAAACGAGCGTCAACCTTCAAGGAATTAAGACAAAGATCCGCGCACGCTACACGCAGGGGCGGTTTGTGTTCGATGTGAATATCCGCTCGATCGCCTATGTCATGGAACGTCTCTTCCCCTATGATGTCATGCAGCCGTTCGAGGAGATGGAGAAGAAAATCGCCGCTGTTCTGGAGCAGCAGTTCAACGACTTGATTCGCAAGCTGCAAAAGGCGCGCATCGATCCGGTTGGATTCGGCATATATGCAAGAGCCCACGCGTATCCGCAATGGAAGAAAATCCAAGACCGTTGGGAGGATTATTTCGAAGAGGCCATTGTCAATGTGAAGGTGAAAGTGAAAATCGTCGGTATGGGCGCCACAAAATAAGCGGCGCCTTAATGAGGCCGGGCCGATTCGCCGCAAGAGTACAGCAGTGAATCGGCCCGGCCCTGGAAGGCTACATGTTTACACTATTTTTTTGCTCCGCCGGAAGCGTGTCGGCGTTCTTGAACATTATCTTCAGCATAGGCGGCGTGACCAGCGTCGTAATAATGACCATGATAATGATCGACGTAAAATATTCCGGCTGCAGCAGCCCGGACTGCAAGCCTGTAGCCGCAATAATGAGGGCGACCTCTCCCCGGGAGATCATTCCTGAGCCAATGGCCAGCGAGGAGCGGTTGTCGAAGCCGGTTGCGCGGGCGCCCAGCCAGCCCCCGGCCAATTTCGTCACGATGGCGATGATCGTAATCACGGCAAGCAGCCCCAATTGGCTGCCGATGCCGTCGAATGACACGTTCAGCCCGATGCTGACGAAGAACACCGGAACGAAGATCGAATAAGCGATCGGCTCGACCTTATGCTCGACATCATGCTTGTATGGGGTCAGCGACACCGCGATGCCGGCGGCGAAGGCGCCGATAATGCCGGCCATCTGCATCCATTCGGCAAAATAAGAGAAAGCAAAGCAAATAATCAAGGCCGCGCTAATGACCGCTTCGGTTACCTTGAGCGGAGCGAGCCATTTCATGACGCGCGGCACAACCAGCCAGCCGGCCACGAAGGTAATGGCGAAGAACAGAAGCTTCTTGCCGACGAGCAGTCCGAGGGAGACGTCCCCCCCTTGGCCGACGATGCTCATAATGAAGGCCAGCAGGATGACGACGAGCACATCGTCGACGACGGCGGCGCCAAGTATCGTCGTCCCTTCTCTCGAATTGAGCTTGTTCATTTCTTTAAGCACCTGGACAGAGATGCTGACGGAAGTCGCGCAAAAGATAACGCCGAAAAATAGCGCATAATGCGATGAAAAACCGAACGCGATCGCTGCCCCGTAGCCGCCAATGAATGGCAGAATGATGCCGCCAACGGCAACCGCGAACGCCGATTTCCAGTTTTTGCGCAGCTGATCGACATCGGTCTCCAACCCGGCAATGAACATCAGCAGCAAGACGCCGATTTCAGAGACCTGGGTGATGAAGCTGTCCTTCTCAATCCAGCCCAGCACAGCCGGGCCAAGCAGGATGCCCACGATCAGCTTCCCTAAGACGGCGGGCTGCCCCAGACGGACCGAAATGTCTCCCGCCACCTTGGTGCACAGCAGAATCAAGGCAAGATACAGAATAAATTCCATTGCGATTCCCCCACTCTTTACAAAATTTTCATTTCTAAAAAAAGACAAAGAGGAGCCCTGAATTGCCAGGCTCCTCCAAAATAAAACAAATATTTTTTTAGACGAATTACGTCTATTATACTTCACCTTCTCGTAAGTTGCAAACCATTTTTCAGTAAGGATGCAAAAAGGCTATCCTTCGTCTGACGACGACAGGACAGCCCCTAACGAAAACGGAAACACGGGTGAAAACGAAAACTTGCTACTTGAACAAGGAGAGGCGTTGGGACGGGATGATGGTTGAGACAGCCGATTTGTTGATAAGGCTGTACTTGGAATCGATTTTGAGCACAATCGTGTATACATCGAATGACGTAATCGTGCCCTTCATCTGGATTCCATTTTTCGTAATGAGCGTGACAGGCACTTCCTGCTGGATCGCTTCCGTAAGAAACTGCTCTTGCAAGCTTCGATCGTTCGATTTCTTCAAGTGCAATCATCCCCTTCCTTTTAAAGTCAACCTACTGCTAAGTTTACCAGATTTCATTCGGATAAAAAAATAGTTCACAAGATGCCTTTCTCCCGGACGCCCGAACATGTATGTATCTTATATCGTCAAGATCAGTGAGAATCATTTGGCGGAAATCCATTTCATTCTCCGGTTTACTGATTTCCCCATACATAATTCGCTTGTCCACTCCCATACTAATTGTGATCTGCTGCGCTGGGGGGTGAATTCAAGTGGAAACAAGAAGTCTGGGCGCGCACGAGACGCTGGAGCTGCATGAGCTCCTGACTTTTAAAAACGCATGCATGACCAAAACGGCAACGATGGTCAACCTGGTGTCCTGCCAAGAGCTGAAAGGCCTAATGCAGCAAGACATTCAACATTCGGCCCAAGCGATCAAGGACTATCAAGGCCTGTTGTCCAGAGCCCGCAGCTAATAATAAAAGGAGGCCCACAATGAATACGATTATGGAAAATCTGACCGGCATGGCCGGGATGACCGATCAGGCCGTTGCCACGGATATGCTGATCGCAGCCAAGTCCGGAATTAAAGATCTGGCTACCGCCCTGACTGAAGCTGCGACGCCGGAGGTACGGACGGTCTTGCGCAATCACCTCGATACCGCCATTCAGGCCCATGAGCAATTAACCGCATACATGATGAAGAATGGCTATTACCACCCGTATAACCTGCAGGAACAGCTTCAGATCGACATGAACAATGCCAGCACGGCTCTGAACATGGTCCAGCGGAACGGATAGCTGCCCGTGTTCAAGACTGGGGAACAGTTCGGTCGCATCGGATTCTGTTCCCCTATTTTCCCCAAGCTCTCGCCAATTTCATTTCCCCCGTCTTCGCAAATCGGATTGTCTTTCGTAACAGAGTCGGCACCGGCTGCCATCCCGAATCCGGCTGTCTGATCCAATTATTATACGAAAAGGGAAACATCGTCAACCTCAACGCGATATTGGCACGGACAAAGCTTGCATATTCTCTGTCTTGTCCGCACTTGCTGGCACATAGAATAAGAAGAAGAGCTGCAAGCGAGGTGATGATTTGCCCATGCTGTCTGTCACAAGAGGCTGTTTATTCTTTATTATCGGGGCCGTGTGCATACTGATGCTGGCCATTCTGGCGGGAGGAGCACTCTTCCTGTCCTTGTTCTTCGTGCTTCCCATTTTGTTCCTTGCCATCTGGAAAGCGTCGCGGGGCCGAAGATAAGCAAGAATCCTCAACTCCATCCATCCGTTTGCAGGATTCTGCCCAGGACGGTTATCCCCTTCCGCGGACAAGATTTTGAGGGGATTATACCTAGGCAAAGACAGGATTGCTATTGGATATGGCATTATCGGGTTTTGTCGAGGCTCTGCTTGCCATTCAGAACGGGGGACTAGCTCGGCGGCGGATTCTCGGGGATGAAGGAGCGTTAATGGAAGAGGAGCTGGTGTCTTGCCAACCCCTCTTAAGCAGGAATGATTCGATGTGGATTATGCTTGTTGATATGCGCCTTTTACCGCTTTTACGTAGTAGACGGCATGCTCCGAATGAATGATATGTTCCGGCTTCGGCTTTCCCCGGCTCTGTCTATGCCCCTCCAGATGCACTTCGCTCGTCTCCCAATTTTTCCACGCTTCTTCCGATTCCCAGCGAATCATGACGACGACTTCCTCGTCGCCTCTTCTCGCTTTTTTGACGAGTACGCTCAAGTCGATAAATCCTTCAAATTTTTCGATCGCGCCTTCACCCGAGAAACGCTGCACAACCAAGTCGGAAGTGCCTTCTTTGACCGTAATTGTTTTTGTTTCTATAAACATTTATTTTCCTCTCCTTCAAAATTCATCATATCACGCTCCTTCCATTATAATTGATGATGATTATTATTTTCAATTATCCACCCGTTTTCGATCTGCCGCTGGACCGGTTGTCTTTTCTGCCCCGGCTCGATATGTGCATATTACCGCTAACGGCAAGGAAGAAACAATCGGAGCGGACAGCGGAGATCCTTTTTCGCGTTACTACTATACACTGACCGCCTATGACGAGGAAGGCAGCGAAGCAACGGTTTCCTTCAGCGCCCATAAAAATTTGCGGCTCGATTCGTTCCTGCTCTTGTATGTCAAGGCTGGCGAGGATCAGAGCGGGATTCGGCAAGTCGGAAGATATGACGAGGTGACGGAGGAGGCCATTCCGGCCAAGGCCAGAGCCAAATTGGGAGCGGAATAAGCAGAACCAAGGGGGACCAAAAGTAGTATTTCACTACAGTGAGACGGCCCCCCTGATTCTCAAAGCTCGCTCGCCGAAAACTGCAGTAATACACTTTTCCTTTATGACGTGTACCAGTCTACAGGGAATCCTGCAAAACGGCATCAATTTCTGCCTATCCAATCGAAAAAAGAAAAAAATCGATGAACATCATGTACTTTTGCAGGAATTTCATCAATTAGCGGCTTATAGAGCAGAAATTGATGCATCCATCAGGCTGTTGAGAAAGAAGTGTTGAGTAGGAAAATGGATATTTCCACCATCCTGAAAACTGCACCATTTCCCTGGACACGCCCATCCGGCAGTCGAAATCCGCAAAACTCCACGATTTCTCCAGACGCTCCTATTCAGTAAGCGAAATCCTGCATAACTACAGCAATTCGATATGGACGACTATTCCAGAAAGGGAATCCTGCAAAATTACAGGAATTTCCCCCGTTTCGCTTCGGCTTGAAGCAAAAGGGCCTAAAATGATGTAGATTTGCAGCAATTCCTCGGGATGGGGACTCATTAAGCCGAAATTCCTGTAAAATAGCAGCAATTTCCTCCGCACGTCCAAGCCCCAGGAGGCAACGATGCTTCCAGCAGGCCG